>Ga0105094_10002144_pt1 | contig 10307 bp, 8 predicted proteins | sample PPLLak1March2015_2_FD_87023 | JGI IMG/M metagenome (GOLD analysis project Ga0105094, IMG submission 87023) | Freshwater sediment microbial communities from Prairie Pothole Lake near Jamestown, North Dakota, USA - PPLs Lake P8 Core (3) Depth... | ecosystem: Environmental > Aquatic > Freshwater >...
AAAATCGCAGGCAGCGGCTCTTGAGATCGATCCACCAGAGCCAGCCAGCTGCCGCCGTTTTCAACGAACTGCCCGAGATATGCCGATTCGGCTCCTCCATTCCGAAGGTTTCGGGTGACCACCACCTGGTGACTGGACAGGTCCCGAGGCAGGTGAGGCGAAATGGAGAGCCTGAGATGGGGAATGGACTGCAGGTAAGTCACCAATGCGCTGGGGAAGGAGCAGTCGTTTTCCGCTACGAAAAGGGCTGACAACGTTGGGTGGAGCATCATCTGGCACCGCCTTTCGTCAGGTCTGCCCGCTCCAGATCAGGGGAAGCCTGCGTGATCAGCAGCCCCGGTGCGATCAAGCCGTCAAACCGCACTCGCGGCCCCGCTGGAAGGCCCTCCAGTTGAGATCAAAGAGGCGTGCAGGAAGGACTCTCTTCAGGGCTTCCTGCCAGCTGGCTTCACGGATGGGCAGCCGGTTCAACCCGGCCAGGACGCCCACCATGGCCACATTGGCGGCCCGGTCGGAGCCGGCCTGGCGGGCGAGAGCCACGGCGTCCACCTGGACGACCTTGGCCACCTTCTCCATGACCAGCGAATAGATGGTCTCATGGCTGGGATAGGTGCTCTGGCCCACAGCCACCGTGAACGGTACGATGGGCACGCTGTTGGAGATGACGAGGCTTTTGGAATGGCACTTGGGAAGAGCCCGAAGCGTTTCCACCGGTTCGAAGGCCATCAGGATGTCGGCTTCTCCGTCCGCAACGGTCGGGCTGAAGAGGTCGCCGACCACCACCGTGGATTCCACGACGCCGCCCCTCTGGGCCATGCCGTGGATCTCGCTCAGGGTGACGGGCATGCCCTCTTCCAAAGCCGCTTCACCGACCAGCCTCGTCGCCACCAGAGTTCCCTGTCCGCCCACGCCCGTGAAGAAGATTCGCACAGCTTCAAAGCCCTCCTTTCGCATCGTTTTCATTGCGCCCCTCCCGCCTCTTCGATGCGCCGGGGCTTGATGGATTTGCAGACCTGGGCGCACACGCTGCACCCCGAGCAAAGCGCCGGATTGATCTGAATGCACTCGCCGGGTGTTCCCGCCCCCTCCCACACAAAGGCCGGGCAGCCCAGCTCCTCCAGGCATTTCTTACAAAGGTCGCACGACGAATCCACTTCGAACACCACCTTCTGCTTCTTGCGTAGCATCCGGTTCTCGAAAAGCGGGCAGGGACTCTTGGAGATGAGCACCGAAACGCCCGGTGTGTTGAGGCCTTCGCGCATCTGCTGCAAGGTTTCCTGCGTCTTCTTCACCTGCAGCGGATTCACCGTGGCAATCTTCTTAATTCCGAAACCGCGAACCACGGCTTCGATGCTCACCTTGGGCTCCACCTTGCCCTGTGGCGTGAGCTCCACTCCGGGGTGAGGCTGATGGCCGGTCATGGCCGTGGTCCCGTTGTCCAGAATCACCAGCAGGATCCGGTGATCATGGGAAACGGCGTTGACGAGCCCCGGCAGTCCGCCGTGGAAAAAGGTCGAGTCCCCGATGAAGGCCACCACCGGGCGGTCGAGCACCTTGCTGAACCCGCCGGCCGTGGACACGCTGGACCCCATGCAGATGAGAAAGTCCGCCATGCGGAGGGGCGGGAGCAAACCCAGGGTGTAGCAGCCGATGTCCGACGGGTAGATGGCCTCCTCGCCGAACACCTTCTTCACCGAATAATACGTGGCTCGGTGAGGGCAGCCGGGGCACAGGTTGGGCGGCCTCTGGGGCAGCTCCGGTATGGAGAACACTTCGGGCGGCTGGTAATCCACACCGAAGAAACGGCTGATGCCGCGTTTCACCAGGACGCCGTCCAGCTCGAAGGACTGGGGGATCAGGTCCTTGCCCTTGCCGCCCACCAGGAGGAAGCTCCCGGTTTGCTGGGCCACCACGCGGAGTGCCTCCTCGTGGAATGGCTCAAGTTCTTCCACCACCAGGACCTTTTCGAGGCCCTCGATGAAACGGCGGAGGACCGCTTTGGGATGTGGAAAGCTGAACCCGAGCTTCAGGATCTTTACGCGGTCTTCGATGCCCAGGTCCCGAACGGCGTCGCGAATGTAGAGATAGGAGACGCCGCTCGTCACGATCCCCCAGGAGCCGCTCCCGGAAACGACATTGAATGGGCTCTTCTCGGCCTCTTCCCGCATCCGCTCCATTTTCTCGAGGAGCGCCAGGCGAAGCTTGCGCCCCACCATGGGCACCACCACCAGGTTGAAGGGATCCTTCTCGAAGCGGGCCGCAGGCTTTTCCGTCGGGATCTCCCCGAAGCTCACCGGGCCCCGGCAGTGGTTCACGCGGGTCGTCGTGTGGAGAATGCACGGAATCTGGTGCCTCTCCGAAATCTCGAAGGCCCGGATCGTCATTTCGCGGGCCTCTTCCGGCGTCGAGGGCTCGAGCATCGGAACCCCCGCCATCTTGGCATAATAACGGTCGTCCTGCTCATTCTGGCTGGAATGGAGCGAGGGGTCGTCCGCCACCACGATGACCATGCCGGCCTTGACCCCGACGTAGGCCAGGGTCATGAAGGCGTCGGCCGCCACATTGAGCCCCACGTGCTTCATGGAGCACAGGCTCCTCACACCGGATATGGCCGCCGCACAGGCCGTCTCCATGGAAACCTTTTCGTTCACCGAGTACTCGACATAAACCTCCGCCTCCTCCCCCAGCTGGGCGAAACGGTCGATGATCTCGGAGGAGGGCGTCCCCGGATAGGCCGCCACAAAACGCACATTGGCTTCCAGGGCTCCCCGTACAATGGCTTCGTTGCCCAGGAGCAAATGCTTTCTGCCGTCTCCGGGCGTCAGTAACTCGTGCATTCCATACCTCCAGTGAAATATAGTGCGGCTTCAAGGCTCCCGGCGATCGACAAAGAGCTTCACCTTCCCGTCCACCCGTTCGAGCGACCCGTGCTCCACGAGCTTGATCCTCGGCGTGATGCCGATAAAATTGGCCACCTTCTGTCGCATGGTATCGAGGAGAGCCTTCTGTTCACGCATCTTGTCATAAAAGAATTGCTCGGTGACTTCAATCCAGATTTCGAGCTCATCCTGATGCCGGCGGCGGGTGGCCACCAGTTGGTAGACGGGACGCTCCCCCCGGATGAGCTCGAGCACGTCGCCGATCCGCCCGGGAATGATGTTCGTCCCCTTGATGACCACGACATTGTCGCAGCGGCCCCGGATGCGGCTGATGCGCCGGAGCGTCCTGCCGCATCCGCACGGCTCCGTGATGAAATGGCAGAGATCTCCCGTGCGGTAGCGGATCATGGGGAAAGCCTCCTTGGTCAGCGTGGTGATGACCAGCTCGCCTTCTTCCCCCGGGGGCAGCACCTTTCCGGTCTCCGGATCGATGATTTCGCCCAGGAAATGGTCCTCCTGCAAGTGCATGCCGTGCTGCTCCAAACACTCCCCGGCAACCCCCGGCCCCATGATCTCGCTGATGCCATAGTTGTCCGTAACCGTCACGAAAAGCCGGGATTCGATCTCCTGCCGCATGCTCTCGAGCCATGGCTCGCCCGCGCAGATGCAGTACTTGAGGGAGAGCCGCTTGGGGTCGATTCCCATCTGGTCCATGCGGTCCGCCATGACGAGGGCGTAAGAAGGCGTGGAAGCCAGAACCGTGGTCCGAAAATCCTGCATGATCTTGACCTGGCGCTCCGTCCTCCCCACCGAAGTCGGGAGCACCGACGCCCCGATGCGCTCGGCCCCGTAATGAATCCCCAGCCCGCCCGTCAAGAGGCCGTAGACGAAGGTCACCTGGATCACATCGTCTTGAGTCACCCCTCCTGCCGTCAGTATTCGCGCCACCAGTCCGGACCAGGTTTTGAGATCCTCGCGCGTGTAGCCGACCACCCGAGGGTTGTTCATGGTGCCCGAAGAGGAGTGGACCCGCACCACCTCCCGCAGCGGAACCGCAAACATCTCATACGGATAGCTGTCACTCACATCCTGGCTGGTCGTGAAGGGCAGCCGCTCGAGGTGGCTCAGCTCCGCAAGATCATCCTCGGGCCTGAAATCCATCTCCTTGAATCGGCGACGGTAAAAGGAAACGTTCCGGTAGACCCGATTCAGCGTAGCCTGCAGCCGCTCGAGCTGGAGCTGCCGCAGTTCGTCTCGCGACAAACATTCCTTTTTCGGCTCCCAAATCGGCATACTCTCTCCTGATCTGAGCGATGAGCTCCCAGCCCTCAGTCAAAACTAGAAACTCTATCCGTTTAGGCTGAAATCTTCCTTATCCTTGACTCGCGCAGAGACGCAGAGGCGCAGAGAAATGCTGAGAATAAAAGGCCCTTACGTTCGTCCGGAGGTTGCGCGAGAATGGATGAGATCATCCTTATCCAGTATAGAAACCAGAAACCGCCTCCCCCCATCACGCTTCCCAGATATCCCTGGCTCCCTTGCCGAGATAGGCCCGCTTGACCTCGCGATGCTCCAGGAGGGTCGGTCCCTCCCCCTCCAGCACCACCTTGCCCGTCTCCAGTACGTAGCCGCGATCGGCGATCTGGAGGGCTGCGCGGGCGTTCTGCTCGATCAGCAGAATGGTCCGCCCCTCTTTGTTCAATTCATTGATGATATTAAATATTTCCTTCGTCACCAAGGGTGCCAGCCCCATGGATGGCTCGTCCAGCACCAGGAGCTGCGGCCGTGACATGAGGGCCCGGCTGATGGCCAGCATCTGCTGCTCCCCGCCGCTCAGGGTGCCGGCAAGCTGATGGCTTCTCTCGCGCAGAATGGGGAACCGCTCGAGCATCTGATCCATGTCCTCCCGGACCTGGCGAGGGTTGCGGCGATGCAGGAAGGCGCCCATCTCCAGGTTGGCCTGCACCGATAGGGTGGAGAAGATCTGGCGCCCTTCGGGAACCAGTGCGATGCCGCAGCGCACGATGTTTTCGGGGGCCATGGCCTGTATGGCCTGTCCCTGGAGCTCGATGAGACCCTTCTGAGGCTTGACCAGCCCGCAGATTGTGTTCACGAGCGTGCTCTTGCCCGCCCCGTTGGCCCCGATCAGGGTGACGACCTCGCCCGTCCCCACGTGAAGGGAGACCCCTTTGAGGGCGTGGATGTTGCCGTAGTAAGTGTGAATGCTCCTGACCGTCAACATGGGGTTCTTTTCCGCGGCCGGGGCGAGTGGTGTGGATTCACTCAGCACCTCCCAGATAGGCCTCGACCACCCCCTCATGGTCTTTGATCTCAGCCGGAGCACCGCTGGCCAGGAACTCGCCGTAGTGAAGGACCAGGACCCGGTCTGAAATGTCCATGATCAGGTTCATGTCGTGCTCCACGAGCATGACGGTGATCCCCTCCCTGCGGATCCTCTGAATCAGTTCGCCCAGATCCTCGGTTTCCCGCATGTTGAGGCCTCCGGCGGGCTCGTCCAACAGCAGAAGCCTGGGCTCGGTGGCGAGGGCCCGCGCGATTTCAAGAATCTTCTGCCTCCCGAGGGGGAGAGACCCCGCCGGCTGATGAGCGGAGTCGGCCAGGCCTACGAAGTCCAGATATTCCATGGCTGAATCGCCGATCTGCCGCTCCTCGCGCCGCATGCCCGGAAGCCTGAAGCCCGTCGCAAAGAAACCGCAGCGCGTCCTGGGATGACGCCCCAGCATGACGTTTTCCAGCACCGACATGTGCTGGAAGAGCGCCACGTGCTGAAAAGTCCTGGAAATCCCTCTTCGGGCGATCTGGTGGGGCTGCAGTCCCTTGAGTGACTCCCCACTGAACCTGATGGTGCCGGATGTCGGCTGGAGCATTCCGCTGATGCAGTGAAAAAGCGTCGTCTTGCCGGCTCCGTTCGGACCGATGACAGCCTGGATGATCCCGGCGGGCACGTCATACCGGATGCCCTTGAGGGCCGTGACGCCGCCGAACTGCATGAGCACGTCCTGGAGCTCCAGAAGGGCATCATCTGTCACGGGTTGTGCCGGCTTCATGTTCATGAGTCTTCGAGCCTCACTCTCCGCCGGGCGCGCTTCTTGCCGCAGGCGCCTTGACCGGACGCTTCCATATCGCGGGCAGCGAAATGAGGCCGCTCGGCAGGAAAAGCGCCACCAGGAGCAGGATCGCTCCATAGACCAGCACTTCGAATTCGGCAAAATAGTGGAGCCATTCGTTTCCGACAAAGGTCAGCAGGACGGTCCCGATGAGCGCCCCCCAGAGGCTCTGCATGCCGCCCATCATGACCATCAGAACGAAACGGATGGACCACATGAGATTGAAGGAGCCCGGATTCAGGAACGTGACGTAATGGGTGTAGAAGCTCCCGGCCAGCGCCGCAAAAGCCGCCCCCAGGATGAACACCTGGACCTTGTAGCGCGCCGTGGGGACTCCCATGGCTTCAGCCGCCCGCTCCTCCTCGTGAATGGCCCGAAGGGCCCGGCCCATCCTGGAGCGCAGCACGTTGAAGCAGAAGAGCAGGAGCAGAGCCACGACTCCCCAGACCAGGTAGTACCAGCCGATATCCGAGCTGAGCTTCCAGCTCCCCACTTGAAGGCCGGGAATGTCCACCATCCCCGAGGGCCCGCCGGTCCACTCCACCTCCTCCGAAAGGATGATGCTCACGATGACCCCGAAGCCAAGCGTGGCCATAGCCAGGTAATGGCCCTTGAGGCGCAGGGCGGGAATCCCCACCAGCCAGGCCACCCCGCTCGAGATCAGAATGCCGAAGGGCATGGCCGCCAGAGGGCTCCAGCCGAAACGGGAAGTCAGAATCCCGGACGTGTAGGCCCCGATGCCGAAGAAGGCCGCCTGAGCCATGGAGATCTGCCCCGCGTATCCCATGAGCATGCTCAGCCCCAATGTCACCATGCTGAAGATCCCGGCGAAGACCATCACGTCCACATAGTGGGAGACGGCTTTGAACGGCATCACAACCCATGGAAATGCGGCGACGAAGGCACAGAAAAGAAAGAAGGGCGGAAGGTGTTTTCGGTCCATCTCCGCGCCCCTCTAAAACCGTTTCAGTTTGGCGGCTTCGCCGCTCCCGAACAACCCTTCGGGCTTGAAAAAAAGTGCCAGCAACAGCAGCACCAGCGCCACTGCATCCTTGTACCCCGAGGAGAGATACCCGGCGCAGAAGGATTCGGCCAATCCGAGGAGCAGTCCCGCCACCAGGGCTCCGAAAAACTGCCCGAGGCCGCCCAGGATCGCCGCCCCGAAACCCTTGAGGCCGAGGAGGGCTCCGCGCTCATAGTCCATGAGGGATATCGGGGTGATGACCACACCGGCTGCCGCTCCGATGGCGGCGCTCAGCACGAAGGAGAGGAGCACCATCTGCCGGACGGGAATGCCCACCATGCGGGCGGCGTTGGGGTTGTCGGCGCACGCCAGCATGGCCTTGCCGTAAGCGGAGCGATGAAAGAAGAGGGTCAGGCCGATGACCACCAGTCCACTCACCCCAAGCACCCAGAAGGCCTGAGGCTGAATGGCCGCACCCGCCACCAGGATGGGGCCGCCCGAGCTGAAGCTCGGCAGGCTGTAGGGGTCTTTCCCCCAGCCGAGCATGGCCGAGCCTTTGAGCAGGATGGAGAGGGCGATAGTGATGATGATGAGGGAAAGCACGCTCGCCTGCCGCGCCCGCCGAATGACGAACCGTTCCATGGCGAACCCGATGCAGACCGTGCAAAGTATCGACGCAAGGAATGCGACGGCTATGGGAAGATGCAGGGAGCCCACGAACAAGACGGCGAACAATCCGCCGAGGACCACGAACTCACCCTGGGCAAAATTGATGATCTCCGTCACATTGTAAATGATGTTGTAGCCAATGGCCACGAGAGCATAGATCGCCCCCACCGTGAGACCGCTGATGGTGTACTGAAGTAGATCGGTCACCCACGCCATGTCTGTCACTGAACTTACTGGCTCCTTCCCGATGGCTCATTGAAAGCGGCGCCGATTTTAGGGGGAGTTGCAACTTCAAGTCAACCACCTTCGATCCATCATGGGCTTCGCCTGGCCGACAGTCAAGGCTGGGCGCAAATCCGCTGGTCGTTGGGGTGAGCACGATAAGGCGTGCCCACCCTGCGAGCAACACCGGCGTCTTCCTGCACCGTAGGGTGGGCACGGGTTCATCGTGCCCAGCGAAACCGGTCATTAACAGGCGCCCGCCAGGAACCAGGAACCAGGAACCAGAAACCAGGAACCAGAAACCAGGAACCAGAAACCAGAAACCAGAAACCAGAAACCAGAAACCAGAAACCAGAAACCACCCAGACCGCATTTCTACGGCGCCATGGCCCAGTCCCCATTTTTCACAACGACCATGACCAGGTCGTCCTTGCTCAGGCCATTGTGATCCTGGGCGGAGAGGTTGAAAATCCCGTGCTGGCCGATGAAGCCACGGGTGTTTTCGATGAAATCCCGGATCTTGGCTGCGTTGGGACCGACGGACTGGAGCGCAGCCAGGGCCAGCTGCATGGAATCCCAGGCGTGACCCCCGAAGGAGGAGATGGGCTCCTTGTAACGTTCCTCGTAGGCCTTGGTGTACTCCATGATGACCTTCTTCTGGGCGTCGTTTTCGGGCAGGAGGGGACCGACGTTCACCCTCGCCAGGGCCAGCAGAACCCCTTCTGAAGCCGGGCCGGCGAGCTGAATGTTCTTGCGGCTGCCGAATCCATGGCTCTGATAGAGGGGAATGGAGTCCATGCCCAGGTCGCGCCAGTTCTTGACCGCCAGGATCTGGGTGGGGCCGGTGGACCAGTTGATGATGGCCTGGGGCTGTGCGCTCCGAATCTTGGTCAGCTGAGCGGTGAGGTCCGTATCCTGGGGGCCGTAGCGCTCATCCGCCACCACCGTCATTCCGCTCAGGGGGGCCAGTCGCAGGATCTCTTCCCGGCCGCTGGCGCCAAAGCCGTCCGAGGGGGACATGACGGCAATCTTCTCAATGGATTTCTTCTTCATGTAATCAAAGAGCTTCTCCACGACATGGCTGTCGGACCCGGCTACCTTGAAGATCCAATTGCGGCTCTCGATGGGAGTCACAATCTTGTGGCTGGCGGCACAGGAAATCAGGGGGATTTTCGCCTCTTCGGCCACGCCGACCACCGCCATGCTGTTGCCACTCGTCGAAGGACCGATGATGACCGGGACCTCATCCTTCTTGATGAGCTTCTTCACGGCGAGATTGCACTTGGTGGCGTCGCTTTCGTCATCATAGACCACGAGCTCGACGGGATGACCGTTGATGCCCCCTTTTTTGTTGACCTCCTCCATGATCATTTCGGCAGTCTTCTTCTCGGGCTCTCCGAGGAAGGAGGCGGGGCCCGTGATGGAAAACACCGCACCGATCTTGTAAGGTTCGGCGGCCTGAGCCTCGGGGGCCCCAACACCAACCTGCAGAGCCATCATCCCCAACACCAACACCAAGCCGACCATCCACCCTTTCCACCTCATCATTGCCTGTCCTCCTTGTTGTTTGATGAACACACTCAGGGCCCAAAAAAAGCCGTGGGGGCAACCACGGCTTCCGACACGACATAAACCGTGGGCAGAACCATCAAGTGCGGCCTGCCCACGCTGTTATCAGCTTTCTGAATCATTTCGGGCAGGCCGCCTGAGATAGCCATAATACAAGACACTCCGGACCCTGGACCGACCGATCATCGTCGCCCTCCCCAAAAACCTCATGGATAAATGCATCAGGTTGTATTGTCAGCTTATACTCATGCCATGTTTCACATGTCAAGCAACGGTTTGCCTCAGCGGAAAAAGAGGCTTGTCAAAATAGGGCGCTTTGAGTAGATATAGCCTTCATGCCGCTTTACGGAAGCGCCAAGCTCACTGGTGGGGCTCCCGGACTTCAAATCCGGTGTGAGGCTGTGAAGGCAGTCTCAGGTGGGTTCGATTCCCATGCGCTTCCGCCAACTTAGGAAGGTGCCCTCATAAAGAATCTCCTGATTGATCATTTTCGTGCTTATTGCGTGCACGAAATCAAATAAATATCCATCCCGAGCACTCAGAGCCTACCGTCCCTCCCGCTCTGTGAGCCTCCGAACTTTGAGGATTACTCGTCCATTCTGTTGTTAAGAGTGAGCAGCCAGCTCTGATCATGCGTCATTGCCCAATAAAGATTCCTGATTGGTCGCTTTGAGATCTTGAATTCCACATTAGCCCAAATTCAAACCGTTCGCAGTATAGAAAGCAGAATGAACGTGTGCTCACAGTGCACTGAGTAGTCTGCAGGAATGGCAAGCATTGATTCCGCGTTCGTTGGGTTGTTTTTCATCTTGGAAACTACCGGCTACAGAGGAAAGACCAATGCTGACGGACGATTGCGCAGACTTGGACGGTGCG
>Ga0105094_10002146_pt1 | contig 10304 bp, 8 predicted proteins | sample PPLLak1March2015_2_FD_87023 | JGI IMG/M metagenome (GOLD analysis project Ga0105094, IMG submission 87023) | Freshwater sediment microbial communities from Prairie Pothole Lake near Jamestown, North Dakota, USA - PPLs Lake P8 Core (3) Depth... | ecosystem: Environmental > Aquatic > Freshwater >...
ACGCCGAGGATCGCCGACTGCGGCGGATTGATGATGGGCGTGGACAGCATCGAGCCGAAGACGCCGCCGTTCGAGATCGAGAAGAAGATCGGCGACTTCGGCAAGCGCGCGCAGGACGGCAAGCTCGCCATCGAGGAGCTGACCGGCGGCACCTTCTCCATCTCCAACGGCGGCGTCTTCGGCTCCATGCTCTCGACCCCGATCATCAACCCGCCGCAGTCGGGGATCCTCGGCGTGCATGCCACCAAGGATCGGGCGGTGGTGGAGAACGGCCAGGTGGTGGTGCGGCCGATGAACTACCTCGCGCTCTCCTACGACCACCGCATCATCGACGGCCGCGAGGCAGTTCTGTTTTTAGTCAGTGTCAAGGAAGCATTGGAAGATCCTGCACGCCTGGTGCTGGAGATCTGATGTCCACCGCCGACGAGCTCGAGAAGCTGCACCAGCTGCTCGCCAAGGGCGCGCTGACCCAGGCCGAGTTCGAGCAGGCGAAGGCGCGCCTGCTTGCCAGCGTCCCCGGCCCGGGCGCCGGCCTCGCCATCAACCGGCTGCGCCTCTCCGCCAGCGACAAGTGGATTGCCGGCGTCTGCGGCGGCCTCGCGCGGCTCACGGGGGTGGAGAGCTGGATCTGGCGCATGCTGTTCGTGATCGGCCTGCTCTTCGGCGGCTTCACGCTCTTCGCCTATGTAGTGCTGTGGATCTTCGTGCCCCGTGAAGAGTTTTGACGTCGTCGTCATCGGCGCCGGCCCGGCGGGCTACATCGCCGCGATCCGTGCGGCGCAGCTCGGCCTTTCCACAGCTTGCGTGGAGAAGTGGAAAACGCCGAAGGGCGACTACGCCCTGGGCGGCACGTGCCTGAATGTGGGCTGCATTCCGTCGAAAGCGCTGCTCGAGTCTTCCGAGAACTACGAGCGGGTCCTCCACCAGTTCAAGGCGCACGGCATCACCGCGAGCGGGGTGAAGTTCGACCTGAAGACGATGCTCGAGAGGAAGGACAAGATCGTCGGCAAGATGACTTCCGGCATCGCCGGCCTGTTCAAGAAGAACAAGGTCACCTGGCTCCAGGGCCATGGGAAGCTCGTTTCCGGGGGCACGACCTGGAAAATCCAGGTCGATGCCGAAACCGTCGAGGCCAAGAACGTCATCATCGCCACGGGCTCCCGGGCCCGGCACCTCCCCGGCATCCCGGTGGACAACAAGCTGATCTGCGACAACGAAGGCGCGCTCGCCTTCGACTCGGTGCCCCAGCGCCTGGGGGTGATCGGGGCAGGGGTCATCGGCCTGGAGCTGGGCAGCGTGTGGCGCCGGCTGGGCTCGACGGTCAAGGTGCTCGAGGCGCTGCCGACTTTCCTGGGTGCCGCCGACGAAACGGTGGCCCAGGAAGCCTGGAAGATCTTCACCAAGGGCCAGGCGCTGGATATTGAATTGGGTGTGAAGATCTCGGCCGTTTCTGAGAAGAAGAAAGCTTTTGAGATTCAATATGCTAGTGATGACGGTTCAAGTAAAACATTCGACTGCGACCGGCTCATCGTTTCGGTCGGCCGGGTGCCCAACACCGAGGGCCTGGGCGCGGAAAACATCGGCCTGAAGCTCGACGCGAAGGGCTTCATCGAGGTCGACAAGAACTGCCGCACCGCGCTGCCGCGGGTCTACGCGGTCGGCGACGTGGTGCGCGGCCCGATGCTCGCGCACAAGGGCGAGGACGAGGGCGTGATGGTGGCCGAGATCATCGCCGGCCAGCACGGGCACGTGAACTACGACGCCATCCCGTGGGTGATCTACACCGCCCCCGAGATCGCCTGGGTCGGCAAGACCGAGCAGCAGCTCAAGGCCGAGGGCGTCGCCTACCGGGCCGGACGCTTCCCCTTTGCCTACAACGGGCGCGCCCTGGGGCGCGAGGAGCCGGAGGGCTTCGTGAAGATGCTCGCCGACGCGCGTACCGACCGCATCCTCGGCGTGCACTCGATCGGCAGCCTGGCGAGCGAGCTCATCGCCGAGGCAGTGGTGGCGATGGAGTTCGGCGCCTCCTCGGAAGACATCGCGCGAATCTGCCATGCGCATCCGTCGATGTCGGAGGTGATGCGCGAGGCGGCGCTGGCGGTGGACAAGAGGTCGCTGAACGGCTAGCCGTGGCGGACCGCGCCACCCTGGCAGTAGGCGGCCTGTTCCTGCTGCTTGGGACCATCTTCGGCGGCGTGGCGCTGTACCTGTGGAGCGCGGTCGAGGAGCGGCAGCTTGCCGCCGAGGGGCGCACCGCACGCGCGGAGCTGCTGCGCAAGGACATCGTCGCCGACCGCGCCAGCGGCAGCATCGTGCGGCCCGGCTACCGCGTGCACTACCGCTTCGCGCCCGAGCAGGGCACGCCTGTCTCGGCGAGCGCCCAGATCGACGAGACGCTCTGGCGCCGTGTGCATCCAGGGGATCCGATTGAGGTCGTGTACCTCGCCTCCGATCCATCAGTCCACAGAGTAGAAGGTCAGGAGCGCGAAATCGTCCTGCCGCTGGTCTTCGGCTTGATCGGCGTGGTGTTTGCCCCGCTCGGCCTGTGCCTCGTGTTCGGCCGCAGCCCGTTTCCGGCCGGCTTTGCCGAATGGATCGGGCGTTCGCCGGCGTATGCGCTGGGCGTCATCGGCGTGCTGTTCTTCCTGCCCTTCGCCGGCGGCGGCATCTTCTGGCTCGACGCCGTGCAATCCGAGCAGGCGCTTTTCGACGCGCGCGGGCAGCAGGCCGAGGGAACGGTGGTGTCGAAGGCGATCGTCAAGAAGTCGAGCGGCAGCTCGAGCGGCCCCGGGCGCAGCCGCTCGCAATCGACGCATTACCAGGTCACCTACCGTTTCCAGGGAGATGCCGGCGAGGAGGTCGCGGGCACGAGCGAGCTCGACGTCGACGATTGGGAGCGGCTGAAGGAGCGCGAGCCGGTCGCGGTCACTTATGTCGCCGGCAGGCCGTGGCTGCATCGCGTGCAGGGATGGGAGCCGAGCTGGATCGCCCCGATCGTGTTCCTCGTCGTTGGCGGCGCGGGGGTGCTCGCCTGCGGCGGCCTGGCCTGGTGGGCGCGCGGTCGCCCGGCGAGGCGCATCAAGCCGCGAAAGCCAGCTCCCACGCCAACCGCGCCGCAGCCGATACAAGAGATCGAATCCAGGAAACCGAATCGGAGCTGGTGGTGGGGCGCCGGCATCGGCGCGGTGTTCTTCTTCGCCGGCTGCGGCGCCACCATCGACGGCATCGGCGAGCTGCTCAAGGAGCGGCGCTACGCCGCCGAGGGCAAGAGCGCCGAGGCGCGCATCGTTTCCAAGCGGATCGACGAGGCGCAGCGGGGCGGGCGCAGCCGCACCGAATACGTGGCGCTCTACCGCTTCGACACGCCCGGGGGCGCGAAGGGCGAGGGGCGGGCGGTGCTGGAAGTCGCCGCCTGGGAAGCCGCCCGCCCAGGCGATCGCCTCGCCGTGCGCTACCTTCCCGGCGAGCCGGGCAGCAACCGCCCGGCCGGCGAGGGCGGCTGGGCGTACGGCATCATCATCAGCATCGTCGGGCCGCTCTTCGCCCTGATCGGCGCCTTCCTCGCCTGGGGTTCCTGGCTCGCGCGCCACGACAGCGATGCCCGATAAGCAGGACGTCGTCTCGCTCTACGAGCAGAGCCTGACGCGGCGCGGGTTCGTCTCCGATCCCTCGCAGCGCCGCGCCGTGGAGCGCCTGCAGCAGCTCTACGAGGAATGGAGCGCCTACAAGACGCGGCGCAACAGCGCGCTGAAGCGGCTGCTCGTCAAGCCGCCGCTGCCGAAGGGCGTCTACCTGTGGGGCCCGGTGGGGCGCGGCAAGAGCTTCCTGATGGACGCGTTCTACCTCTGCGTGCCGCTGGTGCGCAAGCGCCGCGTGCACTTCCACCACTTCATGCGCGAGATCCACCGCGAGCTCGACGCGGTGAAGGGCACCGAGGACCCGATCGCCGAGGTGGCGGCGAGGACGGCGCGGCGGTATCGCCTGATCTGCTTCGACGAATTCCATGTCTCCGACATCGCCGACGCCATGATCCTCGGGCGCTTCCTCGAGCAGGCGATGGCGCGGGGGGGCGAGTTCGTGATGACCTCCAACTACCCGCCCGACGGGCTCTACCCGAACGGACTGCAGCGCGAGCGCTTCCTGCCGGCGATCGAGTTCATCAGGAGCCGGCTCGACGTCGTCGGCGTCGACAATGGCACCGACTATCGCCGGCTGAAGATGGAGCAGGTGAGCATCTATCACACCACCCCGCAGGCCGAGGCTTCCCTTGAGAGGATCTTCCACGAGCTGAAGGACGTGGAGGAGGAGCGCCAGCCCCTGGACGTCGAGGGAAGGCAGATTCCCTACCGCAAGCGCGCGGGGGGCGTGGTGTGGTTCGAGTTCGACGTGCTGTGCGGCGGGGCCCGCTCGTACGCCGACTACGTCGACCTGACGAAGCGCTTCCACACCATCATCCTTTCCGGCGTGCCGCGGCTTTCGGCGAAGCAGTCCGACGCGGCGCGGCGCTTCACCTGGCTGATCGACGTGCTCTACGACGAGCGGGTGAAGCTGATCGTCTCGGCCGCCGCCGCGCCGGAGGAACTGTTCACCGAGGGCGAGAGCGCCGCGGAGTTCCAGCGCACCGTGAGCCGCCTGCACGAGATGCAATCGGCGCAGTATCGCCAGGCGCCCGTGCGCCGCGGCAGTCAGTAGGTCAGTAGAATTGCCGAATGGATAAATTCAAGGCCTTCAAGCTGGAAGAGGTCGACCGGAAGATCCGCGCCGGTTTCGTCGACATGAGCCTCGAGGATCTCGATCCCGGCGAGGTGGTGGTGCGCATAGCGTACTCCGACGTCAACTACAAGGACGCGCTCGCCGCCACCGGCAAGGGCAGGATCCTGCGCCGGCCCGCGTGCGTCGGCGGCATCGATTTCTCCGGCACGGTGGTGAGCTCCGGCGATTCGCGCTTCGCCAAGGGCGACGCGGTGCTCGCCTGCGGATTCGACCTCGGCGTGGCGCACCACGGCGGCTACGCGCAGTACGCGCGCGTGCCCGCGGAGTGGCTGATCAGGCTGCCGCAGGGCATGTCGCTGTGGGAGGCCATGGCTTTCGGCACCGCAGGCTTCACCGCCGGGCTGGGCATCGTGCGCATGGAGCAGAACGGCCTGAAGCCCGGCAACGGGCCGGTGATCGTCAACGGCGCCACCGGCGGCGTCGGCTCGATCGCCGTTTCCGCCCTGGCGAAGCTCGGTTATCACGTGGTCGCGCTGACCGGGAAGGAAGCGGAGTCCGACTGGCTCAAGCGCCTGGGCGCGAAGGAGATCAAGCTGCGCAGCGAGATTGATTTTTCCAAGGTCAAACCCCTGGAGAAAGCCACCTGGGCCGGGGCGGTCGACAACCTCGGCGGCGAAGTACTGGCCTGGATGGCGGCGACGATGAACTTCAACGGCGTGATCGCCTCGATCGGGCTCGCGGCGAGCCCGAATCTCAACACCACCGTGTTGCCGTTCATCCTGCGCGGCGTCTCCCTGCTCGGCATCAACTCGACCGACGCGCCCAGCCCGGAGCTGCGCCGCGAGGTCTGGCGCCGGCTCGGCTCGGACATGAAGCCGCCGCTGCTCAAGCAGATGTGCCGCACCATCCCATTCGGCGACCTGCCCAAGGTGTTCGAGGACTTCATCAACGCCAGGGTCAGCCGCCGGGTGGTCGTCGACCTGAGCGAGTAAAACTGTGACGCATGACCTAGTGGCGGGCGCGCCAAGGCGCCCACACTAGAGAATGCACGCGGAAAGCGCAGGCCGGCGGGTCCTGGTCGTGGACGACTCGAAGTTCGTCCGCACGACTTTCCGCAGCATTCTGAGCCCCTCTTTCACTGTGCTCGAGGAGGCCGACGGCGAGGCCGCCTGGGACGTCGTGACGAGCGATCCGTCGGTGGTGATCGTCTTTACCGATCTCGACATGCCCCGGCTCGACGGCTTCGGCCTGCTCGGGCGCATCCGCGGCTCCCACGACGCGCGCGTGCGCACGATGCCGGTGGCCATCATCACCGGCGACGAGCAGGCGGCGACGAAGAAGCGCGCGCGCGAAGCCGGGGCGAGCTCGTTCATCTCGAAGTCGGCCGATGCGCGCGAGGTGCTGACGCGGATCGATCGCCTGCTCAAGATGGTGCGTCCGGCGAGCGCTCCCGCCGCCGCGCCTGCGCGGCCCGCGCCCGCGCCGCGGCCGGCCGCCGCAGCTCCCGCCACCCGCGACGCGCTCACCGGGGTGTTCACGGCGCGCGGCCTGCTGAGCGAAGGCCGCCGGTACTACGCTTCGGCGCGCCGCCACGCCACGGAGCTCTCGGTCCTGGCCCTGCGCATCGATAGCCACGCCGGCCTCGCGCGCAGCGCCGGGGAGGAAGTCGCGGAGCAGCTGTTCGGCCAGATCGCCAGGGTGGTGCTCGGCACGCTGCGCTCGGGCGATGCCCTCGGGCGCACCGCGGCGGACACGTTCGTCCTGCTCGCGCCCGGCGCGGCGGCGGCGCACCTGAGCGCGGTGGCGCGGCGCCTGCGCGAGCAGCTCGAAAGCGCGCAGGTCGGCTTCCGCGGTACCCCGATCCGCATCGTGTGCAGCTTCGGGCTCGCCTCGGCGGCGACCGACGGCGGCGCCGCCTCCATCGAGGACCTGATCCGGCTCGCGCTGCAGCGCCTGCAGGCGCCGCCGCCGGCGCCGGCGCGGCCGGCCCTCGGCGAGGACCTGGAGCGGGCCTTGCGCGTCCTGGAGGCGGCGAGCCGCCAGAGGCTGGGCGACAGAGCGGAGGAACTGCTGCGGCGGCTGCTGGCCATCGCCAAAGCGCTCAAAGCTGGGCAACAATAGGGTCTATGGGCAGTTACGCGGCGTTCCACCGCCGCTCGCTCGAGGATCGCGAAGGATTCTGGGCCGAGCAGGCGAAGCTCATCCACTGGCACAAGCCGTTCGGCAGCGTCCTCGACTACTCGCGCCCGCCGTTCGCGCGCTGGTTCGTCGGCGGAGAGACCAACCTTTGCCATAACGCCGTCGACCGGCACCTCGCGGCGCGCGGCGGGCAGAAGGCGCTGGTGTGGATCTCGACCGAGACCGGCCAGAGCCAGAGTTTCACGTACAACGAGCTGTTCAACGAAGTAAACCGCGTCGCGGCGATGATGAAGTCGCTCGGCGTGAAGCAGGGCGATCGCGTCATCGTCTACATGCCGATGATCCCGCAGGCGGTGTTCGCCATCCTCGCCTGCGCGCGGCTGGGCGCGGTGCACTCGGTGGTGTTCGGCGGCTTCGCCGCGGCGAGCCTCGCGGCGCGCATCGACGACGCGCGGCCCTCGCTCATGCTCACCGCCGACGGCGGCAGCCGCATGGGCAAGAGCGTGCTCTACAAGGCGCTGGTCGACGAGTCGCTCAAGCTCGCCAGGCACCCGCCGAAGAAAGTGCTGATCTACCGCCGCGGCCTGGATCCGGCCATGGCCACGGTGCCGGGCCGCGACGTCGACTGGTCCGCGCTCGAGCGCGAGACCACCATCACCGACGTGCCCTGCGCCTGGATCGAGTCGAACCAGCCTTCGTACATCCTCTATACCTCGGGCACCACCGGCAAGCCCAAGGGCGTGCAGCGCGACGTCGGCGGCCACGCGGTGGCGCTCGCCTCGTCCATGAAGCATATCTTCTGCGGCGAGGCGGGGGAGACCATGTTCACCACCTCCGACATCGGCTGGGTGGTGGGGCACTCCTACATCATCTACGCGCCGCTCATCGCGGGCATGACCACCATCCTGTACGAGGGCGTGCCGATCCGCCCCGATGCCGGCATCTGGTGGAAGATCGTGCAGGAGCACAAGGTGTCGGTGATGTTCTCGGCGCCCACGGCGATCCGGGTGCTGAAGAAGCAGGACCCGGCCTACCTGAAGAAGTACGACCTCTCTTCCCTGAAGCACCTCTTCCTCGCCGGCGAGCCCCTGGACGAGCCCACGCACGTGTGGATCAGCGAGTCGCTCGGCCGGCCCGTGATCGACCATTACTGGCAGACCGAGACCGGCTGGCCGCTGCTCTCGGCGCATCCCGGCGTGGAGAAGACGCGCCTCAAGATGGGCTCGCCGAGCTTCCCGGTGTATGGCTACGACGTGCGGTTGCTTCATGAAGTCACGGGAAAGGAAGTAAAGGATGGCGAAAAGGGCGTGGTCACCATCGCGCCGCCGCTGCCGCCGGGCTGCATGAGCACCGTGTGGGGCGACGACGAGCGCTTCGTGAGCACCTATTTCAAGGGATTCAAGGGGCAGCTCATGTACTCGACCTTCGACTGGGGTATCCGCGACAAGGACGGGTACTACTTCATCCTCGGGCGCACCGACGACGTGATCAACGTCGCCGGGCACCGCCTCGGCACGCGGGAGATCGAGGAGGCGGTGAGCGCGCACCCGAACGTCGCCGAGTGCGCGGTGGTGGGCGTCGTCGATCCCATCAAGGGGCAGATGCCGCTTGCCTTCGCCGTCCTGAAGGACGCGTCGAAGAAGACCACGCCGCAGGAAGTCATGGAGACGGTGGACAAGCAGCTGGGCGCCATCGCGCGGCCGAAGGCGGTGCATTTCGTGACGCTGTTGCCGAAGACCCGCTCCGGGAAGACGCTGCGCCGCTCCATCCAGGCGCTCGCCGAAGGCCGCGACCCGGGCGACCTCACCACCATCGAGGATCCGAGCGCGCTGGAGCAGATCAAACAAAGCTTAAGGAGCCAATGAAGACCCGACCGATGCTGACCCTCGACGACTGCCGCAAGATCTCGGCGGCCGCCGAGGCCGAAGCGAAGAAGAACAACTGGAACGTCTGCATCGCCATCCTCGATGACGGCGGCCACCTGCTGCATCTCATCCGCATGGACGGCGCTTCGCCGGCCAACGCGCGCATCGCGGTGGAGAAGGGCCGCACCGCGGCCGAGTCGCGCCGCTCGACTGCCGCCTGGCAGGAACGCATCCGCACGCGGCCCGAGCTGCTGCGCATGCCAGAGATCACGCCGGTCCAGGGCGGGCTGCCGATCATGGTCGAGGGCGGCTGCGTCGGCGGCGTCGGCGTCTCGGGCGTGCAGTCGCATGAGGACGAGCAGATCGCAAAGGCCGGGATCGACGCGCTGCTGCGCTAGGGCGGCCGGAGGTCCTCTTTGGGGTGAACTAGGGCAGCGCGACGATGCGCCGCTCGACGAGACTCTGGATATCCTGCGGTGAACAGCCCAGCCCAGCCAGCAATTCCCTGCCGTGCTCGCCGATGCGCGGCGGATCGCTGCGCTTGCGCAGCCGCCGGCCGCCAAGCTCCAGCGGCAGCGCCGGCACGCGGATGGTCTTTTCTCCCGCTTTGGTCTCCAGCAGCCCGTGCGAGGCGAGGAGGTGGGGGTCTTCCAGCAGGTCCCAGGGCTTGGCGATCGGCGCGAAGGGCAGGCCGATCGCTTCCAGCTTCTGCATGAGGTCCTTCTCGCCGAAGCGGCCGAATACTTCGCCGAGGCGCGGAATGAGCCACTCGCGCGCCTTGACGCGCAAGGCATTCGTCTTTACACGGGGATCCTTGGCAAGATCCTGCTGTGAGAACTCGCGGCAGAACACTTCCCACTGCGTGTCCGTCACCACGCCGACGAACACCCGCCCGCCGCCGGCGGTGGCAAAGATGTCGTAGACGCCCCAGGCCGGGCGCTTCACCGACATCGGCGGCGGTGCCTCGCCGGTAATCTCGTACTGCGCCATGTGCTGCGCGACGAGGTAGGCGGTGCTCTCGAAGAGCGCGCTGGTCACCTCCTGGCCGCGCCCCGTGCGCTCGCGCTCGCGCAGCGCGGCAAGGATGCCGAGCGCCGCGAAGGTGCCGCCCATGATGTCCACGACCGACGAGCCCGCGCGCAGAGGGCGATCCGGCAGGCCGGTCATGTACGCCAGGCCGCCCATCATCTGCGTCACCTCGTCGAGCGCGAGGCGGTGCTCGTAGGGGCCTTTGAGGAAGCCCTTGAGGGAGCAGTAGATCAGCTTCGGGTTTTTCTGTGAAAGAGCCTGGTACGAGAAGCCGAGCTTGTCGAGCGCGCCCGGACGGAAATTCTCGGTCAACACGTCGGCGGTCTCGAGCAACCGCAGCACGAGCGCTTTCCCCTCCGGCTGCTGCAGGTCGACGGCGAGGCTCTTCTTGTTGCGGTTGAAGACCGGGAAGAAGCCGGCCCCCGCGGCCTCCAGCCGGCGCGTGTTGTCGCCGGCGAGGGGCTCGACCTTGATCACTTCCGCCCCGAGGTCCGCGAGCGCGAGCCCGCAGGAGGGGCCCATCACCATGTGCGCGAACTCGACGACGCGCACCCCTTC
>Ga0105094_10002149_pt1 | contig 10302 bp, 6 predicted proteins | sample PPLLak1March2015_2_FD_87023 | JGI IMG/M metagenome (GOLD analysis project Ga0105094, IMG submission 87023) | Freshwater sediment microbial communities from Prairie Pothole Lake near Jamestown, North Dakota, USA - PPLs Lake P8 Core (3) Depth... | ecosystem: Environmental > Aquatic > Freshwater >...
AATCGAACCCCACGTACGGATCGTAGCTGCAGCTTGACAAAAAATTAAAAAACGAAAAAACGAATCCCCCCTTCCCTGTTCACGGGAGAGGGGGGATCTCTCGACTAATCAAGCTCGGCGATTAACTATCTATTTTTTCGGCCGCCACTTGTCCACCGGGGCGCTGCCCGAGTAGAAATAGTCCGAGGTTTTGAACAAAGGACTTATTCCCCCGCCGACGACGATGATATTGATGTTGTCCGGGTTATGATAAGGGGCGATCAGCGCGTCGTCCGGCAGCTTCTTCCAGGAAGCATAGGGCTCGACGCCCTTGTACGCCTCGGACGCTACCAGCATGTCGATCTGGTCGGTCTTCCAGTATTGCCCCGCCGGCATCTTAACGTTCTTTGATAGCCACCGCGCGAAGTCCTGCCTGGTAGCAAAACCCTGGTTCTCTTTCAGGTTCTTGGCTACCAGCGGGTCCATGACGATCGTCGCCGCGGAGTTGCTCGGCGGCATGACCCTCAGCTGGATACTCAGTTCCTCTCCTACCGTCCGGTGGGAAGCCGCTCCCGAGGTGCTCAGCATCGCCCATCCCCGGAACAGGCTGACGACGCTCTCTTCGGCCTTGAAACCCTTGTTAACATGAAACGGCGTCCAGGCGCTCGCCTCCTCGTTCTCGGCGGCGCACATATTGTTATAGTTCGTGTTATTCCCCTGGGAGCTCCAGTATGTCTTATTGGGTTTAGCCTGTCCCCAGCACATGGTCAACAAAGTCCAGGCCCGGCCGATGACCGAGTTCGCCATGTTCACCGGGCTGAACGCGCCGATACCGGAATTCATGCCGATTTCGTTGCGGATGGGCCCGTTCACTATAACCATTGCTCCGAAGGCCGTGGTCGACCCCATGAACGCCGGCTGTCTGGTGGATGCGATAGCCAGTATCACGGGGAAATACTCCGGCCTGGCGCCGGCCATGACGGCGATGATGGCGATATTCCGCACCGTGTATTTCATCACTTCCCGGGCGCCATACTGGAAAACCTCGGCGACGACGTCGTCCGGGGAAGCGCTCGTCCCGGCGAGCATTTTCTTCACCCGCTCCTCGGTAGGCAGTATCACGGGCAGCCCGTCCGTCCAGCCTTTTTCGTGGAACAGGCGCTGTAAATTATCCTCCGTGTCCGGCTCGAGGAACATTGGGGGAGGGGCGACTTTTACCGCCGTGGGGGCCTCAGGTTTGGACGCGGTTGTTTCCGGTGATTTGGTCAGGACATCGAAAATTTCCTCGATGACGGGCTTACCCGTTTTAGGGTCGTTACTCACGATGAATTTGTCCAGGGCTTCAGGAGACAGGCTGATGACCGGCTGCGGCGTATAGATGAAAGGTAAAGAAGCCGCTCTCTCGTTATCCTTGACCACGCCTTCCATCGTGTAGCTTGAGATAGGCGCTACCGGGATACCATAGTTCCGTTCCAGATTCGTGCTTCCTCCAGCGACCGCTGAAACACAGCCCGGTCAGCCGGCTACGCCAAGGATGACCGCATCGCCGTTGGCTTTGATTTCCTCCCAAAGGTCGTTCTTATCGTCCGAGAATACATTGCCGGGTTTCCTCTTTAGTACCGTGGTGACGGACGGCTTGTTTTGAGCAAACCACTTCTGGAGCTGTGTCATGAATTTATAGCCGCCGCCAAAACCGATATCCACCAGGTATACGGTCTTGTTCTCCAGCGTGTCCAGCCTCTTGGCCATCGGGCCTGAAGGCGGCGGACCACCCATCCCCGGCGGGGGCCCGCCCTGCGGTCTGCCGGGAGGCCCGCTTCTGCCGGGAGGTCCGCCCATGCCGGGCGGAAAAACCGCTGGACCCCTCTGGATCCCACCCTCAGGACTCATTACGTTATCAAGCAAGTGGTTCGTCATGAAATACCTCCATCTATGTTTTGGTTTTATGTGCGGGGGCCGGTATTTTTAACCCAGGTCAGGTCCTCTCTGGCTTTTCCCCACCCTGCCACTGCCGCCCCTTGCATCATCGGGGCGGGGTTTTTCATCATTTCTTCCATGCGTTTTTTGTTCGCCTCTTCCTGTCTTTTCATGCCCGCGGCAGTGGTATAGTTGACCATCCGCCCGACGATATTCTCCATCATCTTTTCCGGTTCCGGCATCGGCAGCACGTAAAGCACGTCGTCCTCAATGCCCTTCTTGAAGATACGCGCCAGCTCAACGGGGTCAATGCCGAATGAGTAATGATGACGCATGAACTCGATGGTTTTTTCGTTGGTGTTATAGCCGCTTTTGGCCAGTCGCTTCGGCCGCGTGTACGATGATTCGCCGATGTTCGTCTTGATGCCGCCCGGGCACAGGCAGGATACTCCGATGCCGTAGGGTTTGAGTGCGGTGTGATAGCTGTCCATAAGGTTGATCACCGCCGCCTTGGCCGCCGAGTACGGCGCGCAACCGGCCGTGCCCATCAGGCCTCCCATAGAGGCAGTCGTGGCGATGTGCCCGCCCTTGCCGGCCTTGATCATACGCGGCACGAAGGTCACCATGCCGTTGACAACCCCGCCCAGGCAGACGCCCATCACCCAGTCGTAGTCTTCAAACGTGGAAGCCTCCGCCGGCCCGAAGGCATTCACCCCCGCGGTATTGAACAGCAGTTGCGGCGGGCTCCCGAAAACCTTCTCGACCTCGTCAGCAGCCTCGGTGTAAGCCTTGCGGTCGGTAATGTCCAGCTTGATGGCGTGGATTTTGATTTTTTTCTCTTCGAAATAAGCCTTGGCCTCGTCGAGGTGGTCCTGCCGTATGTCGGCGATGCAAATCCGGCACCCGGCCTCCGAGAACACCTTGGCCTGCCCCAAACCGGCGCCGGAAGCGCCGCCGGTGATAAACGCTACTTTACCGGCAAAATCCTTCATAATCCCTCCATTTTATTTCCGAGTCAGGTTTATCAAGATTATTATTTTTCCTTTTTTGGAGGCGGCGCGCCGGCCATGCGGGTCGGCTTGACCCATGTCAGGTCTTTCCTAGCGGCGCCCCACCCGGCTTCCGCCGCCCCGGCATACGGGTTAGGCCCCTGCGGCATGCGCTGGCGCATTTCTTCCATGCGCTTAGCCATCATTCCCTCCTGGCGCTTCATGCCTTCGGGAGTCGTATAGTTGACCAGGCGTTCGAGGGTCATCCGCAGCATTCCCTCGGGGTCCGGAGACGGGATCACTAAAAACTGCTCGTCTTCAATGGCTTTCTTTAGCATCTTTGCCAGTTCCACGGGTTCGATGCCTACGGTCTGGTAGATATTATGCTCGAAGGCCATGGTCTTCTCATCGGTATTATACCCGGTGTTGGCGAGAGCTTTAGGGCGGGTCAAAGCCGACTGGTCGATATTAGACTTAATGCCTCCGGGACAGACACAGGTTACACCGATCCCATAAGGCTTAAGAGCCTGGTAGTAGCATTCCATGAGCATGATAACCCCGGCCTTGGCTACGGAGTAAGGAGTACAACCGGTTGACGGCATGAAGCCTCCCATGGAAGCGACAGCGCAGATATAACCGCCTTTACCGGCTTTTATCATGCGAGGTAAAAATGTCACGATGCCGTTGATAACTCCGAACAGGTCGACGCCAATGACCCAATCGAAATCCTCGAAGGTGGAAGCCTCCGCCGGGCCGAAGGCGTTAACGCCGGCGGTATTAAATAACATATCGGGCGGGCTGCCGAATACTTTTTCAACCTCATCGGCAGCGGCTGCATAAGCCTTCCGGTCGGTAATGTCCAGCTTGATGGTATGGACTTTGACCTTTTTCTCCTTGAAATACGCCTTCGCCTCGTCGAGGTGGTCCTGGCGGATGTCGGCGATGCAGACCCGGCAGCCGGCCTCCGAAAACACCTTGGCTTGCCCTAATCCGGCACCGGAAGCGCCGCCGGTAATAAATAGAACCTTGCCTGTAAAATCTTTCATCGTTTCCTCCCGTTATATTGTTATATAGCGTAATATAAACGGCGCGAGATTGCAAATCCACTTTTAGTACCAGAGGTCGCGGCTAGAGGTTAACCGCCCGCTTTCTTTTTAAGCTCGTACAGCTTGTTCAGGGCTTCAAGCGGTGTGAGGCCATCGAGATCGAGGTTACTAAGCTCTTCATCTACCGCCGATTTTCCCCCGAACAACGGGACTTGCTGGGCTGGCTCACGCCGTTTTTGAGATTTAACCTGGCGGCCGTTGGTTTCCAGCTCATGGAGCACTTCACGGGCACGGTGTAACACCGAACGGGGCAGCCCGGCCAGCTGCGCCACGTGGATGCCGTAGGACTTGTCCACGCCGCCCGGCACAATCTTATGAAGGAAGATGACCTTGCCCGCTTCCTCGATGACAGCCACGTTGAAGTTTTTCACGCGCGGGAGGTAGCCCGCCAGGGCCACCATCTCGTGATAATGGGTGGCGAAGACCGTCCGGGCGCCGAGCCCCTGGTAGTTATGAATGTACTCGGCGACGGCGCGGGCGATACTCAGCCCATCGTAGGTAGAGGTGCCGCGCCCGATCTCGTCGAGAATCAACAGGGAACGGGGCGTGGCGTTATTGAGGATATTGGCGGTCTCGACCATCTCCACCATGAAGGTCGACTGCCCGGCAGCGAGGTCGTCCCGCGCACCGATGCGGGTAAAAATGCGGTCGACGATGCCGATCCTGGCCGACTCGGCCGGGACATAGCTGCCGATCTGAGCCAGGAGGACGATAAGGGCCACCTGCCGGAGATAGGTCGATTTTCCGGACATATTAGGGCCGGTCAGGACAATCAGCTGAGTATCATCTCGGGAAAGGTAAATGTCGTTGGGAACGAAGGTGCCGGCGGGGAGACTTCTTTCGACCACGGGATGGCGTCCCTGTTTGATATCGATCACGTTGCTGTCGTCCAGCGAAGGGCGGACATAATGGTTATGGACAGCAACCTCAGCCAAAGACGAAAAGACGTCGAGGCGGGCGAGGGCGGCAGCTAAAGCCAGGACTGTTTCACTCCCGGCGGCCACCTGCCGGCAGACGCGACGGAAAAGGTCGGTTTCCATGGCTTCAATGCGGTCGCGGGCGTTCAGGATCAGGCTCTCGTACTCTTTAAGTTCAGGGGTAAAAAACCGTTCCCCGTTGACCAGGGTTTGCTTACGGATGAAGTCGACCGGGACCTGCTTGAGGTTGGCGTTGGACACCTCGATATAGTAGCCGAAGACATTATTGAAGCCGACCTTGAGGCTCTTAATACCAGTACGCTCGCGCTCCTTGCGCTCAAGGTCAGCGAGGTATTTGCGGGCATTACCCGACGACTGACGAAGCGCGTCGAGCTCCCCGGAGAAGCCGGGCTTGATAACCCCACCCTCACCCAGGGCGGAAGAGGGGTCGTCAACGATAGCTTCAGAGATAAGCGCAACGCATTCATCACAGGGCTTAAGCTCGGATTGGAATGAAGATATTACGGATTCTTCCCCTTCGACGGGCTCAGGGTCAGAATGACATGCGTTTATTATCTCCTTAAGCGCGGGGACAGCTTCCAGGCTGCGGCGCAGGGTGACCAGCTCCCGCGGGATGGCGATCCCGCTCCGGACCCGGTTAATCAGCCGCTCGAGGTCGGCGACGTTTTTCAAGGCTTCGATGATCCGGCGGCGGGCAAGCGCCCGCTCGACAAACCAGTCGATTGCGTCGAGCCTCCTGTCCAGCGCCGCCGCGTCGAGCAGAGGCTGGCCCAGCCAGCGATGGAGGAGACGGCCGCCCATGGGGGTTTTAGTGGCATCGATGACGGATAAGAGCGAGCCTTCAGGCCGAGCCTTCAGTCCAAGGCCTTCAGGCGAACCGGACTTCGTTCCCTGGAAAATTTCCAGGTTCCGCTGGGTCTGCTCGTCCAGGGCCATAAAGCTATCGGTAGAATAGGTGGTGAGATGAGTAAGCTGGCCGAGGACGGTCTTTTGCGTTTCCCCGATGTAGCTGAGGATAGCCCCGGCTGCCCGGATGGCCAGGGGCTTGCCGGCGCAACCGTAACCCTCGAGGGTGGCCACGCCAAAGTGGTCGATGAGGGCTTGCCGGGCAACCTCGAGGTCGAAGCGATAAGGGTCGAGGCGGGTAACGTTGTCGACGAGACCCAGGGGGGATAAATCGGCACCTTCGGCGGCGATGATCTCGGACGAACCGAGGCGCTGCAGCTCGGTGACTGAACGCGCCAGAGGCAACTGGGTCACGGCGAACTCGGAGGTGGTGATGTCAACGAAAGCCAGGCCGGCCTCTTCTTCCCCCAGGGCTACGCCCGCCAGGTAGTTGTTACTCTTGCTATCGAGGAGCCCCGGCTCGACGACGGTGCCGGGAGTGACCAGACGGACGACGTCGCGCTCCAGCATGCCCTTGGTCTCGCCGGGCTTGGTGAGCTGCTCGCAGATGGCGACCTTGTAGCCGCGGTTGATGAGCCGGGCCAGGTAGCCGTCGAGGGCGTGGTACGGGATGCCGGCCAGGGGAATCTTGTTGCCCTTGCCCATCTCGCGGGAGGTCAGGACGATCTCCAGCTCCCGGGAGGCGACGCGGGCGTCGTCGTCGAAGGTCTCATAGAAGTCGCCAAGGCGGAAGAGGACAATGGCGCTGGGGTACTGTTTCTTGATGCGGAGGTACTGGCGGCGGATGGGGGTGACATCGTCTTTCATGGCAAGGATATTTTACAGTAAATAGTTGTTAGTTACTAGTTGCTAGTTTCTAGTTATTAGTTTTTAGTTCACCCTCACCCCTTCGACTTCGCTCAGGGCAGGCCATTGTCCCTCTCCCACAAGGGGAGAGGACAATATAGCCGATTAACTCAAAAGTCAAAACCTGGGGGCGGTGGAAGGGGGCGAAAGAGTTATTCGTTTTTCGTTTTATTTTTTTTAGTTTAGTAGCTAAATGGTGAAAATTCGTAGCTGTTATGCGTTTCCAACTTTATGTCGAGTTAGCTTCGGGGTCGGGGTATTCATTTCCAACATTATGACAAGCAGGCTGCCCTATTCAATTGTTAAGATGCGGGGTCAGTGACGATATAAGTATACATGGGAAAAGGGGTAAAAGTGAAGGGGAAAATGTCGTGTTTACACTAACTCACCCCCTTACCCCCTCTCAAACTGCGTCATCGTCGGTTACGTTTCTTCTCCTGTTTGAGAGGGGGGTTGATTTGAGAGGGGGCTAGCGCCCCCTCTCGCTACGCACTCCCGTTTATAGAAATGAGAGATCTGCTGTAAAAGGCAGGTCTTTTTCTTTGCGGATTAAAACATTATAATAAACTAAAAACAAGCTAGTGGAAATAAATAATAAATTCAATAAAACATAATTAATAGAGAAAATGAATAAATCCGAAAAAATAAGATGTGCCAAAAGAGGGCATATCCTTTCTCAAGATGAAGTTGATAAAGGAATATGTAATAAGTGCAAGGCTATTGAAGCCGGTATTATGTATGAAGAAGAAACATTATATAGAGAGAATAAAAAAAGAACAAATCTTGATAAAAATATTGACGAGATAATAGATGAATACCAAGATAAAAACCCTCGAAAACCAGTTGAAACACACCAATACAAGCACACAGGGTGTTTGGTTGCTATAATTTTATTACTAATATTACTTATTTCGTTGGGAATTTATATCGTTTTTATTCAGTAATAGAACTATCAAAGGGAGTAGCTTGCAGAGAGGGGCGAAGGGGGTGGGTTAAAAACCCTCACAATCTCCCCCGTATCAAGTACGGGGCAGGCTCTTTGATAAGGGAGAAGCCATACTCGAACCAACATTTCCCCGTACCTCGGTGGAGATTGATTTCATAAGGGGCGTTTGAGAGGGGCGCTAGCCCCTCTCTTTTCTTCTTCCCTTACCAAAATCCCTCTCTTATCTCCCTTTACGAAGGGAGACGCCAATACCCGTGAGGGAGTTTTTAAGAGGGGCGCAAGCCCCTCTTTCTTTTTTCTTCCCCCTCTCCGCAGCCGGAGAGGGGGACCGAGGGGGTGAGGTAGATAAAGCCTTACTCTTTCTTCTCGATCTCATCCTGGCGCAGGTTATTCAAGATATATTGTATCTCCGTACCGCCCATACCGAAGCGGTGCAGGGTATGGCGGACCATTTCCAGGCTGCCCTCGAAGAAAGGCCGGACGATCTCGGTAACCCCAACACCTTTAAGGAGCTCAGCGTCGCTGTCACGGTGCACCCGGGCCACGATATCCAGCTTAGGATTAATTCTTAAAGCGTTGCGGGCGACCAGCTCGGCGGCAACATAGTCGGGGATGTTGCAGAGCAGGACGCGGGCTTTTTCGAGGTCGGCGTGGGCAAGTATCTCCGGGTTAGAGGCGTCGCCGTAAATACACGGGATGCCGCGGGCGTTGAGCTGCGAAATGACCGTGGGGTCGAGGTCGATAACCAGATAGCTGAACTTCTGCTTTCCCAGCACCTCGGCGATGCGCCGGCCAATGGTACCATAGCCGCAGATGACGGCATGGCGCGACAGCTCCAGGTCGTGGACGCGGCCGCCGGGGTCGACATGGCCGGTAAGCTGGCGGGCGAACCACGGCTGCTGGCTCAGCCAGCGATAGAGAAACGAGTTCATACTCATAAATAAGGGCGTCAGGAACATCGTCACGATGGCGGCGGCGATGGTCAGATCATACAAACGCTCGGAAAACAGGCCCTCATCGCGGCCCAGCAGCACCAGGATAAAGCTGAACTCCCCTATCTGTATCAGTCCCGTGCCGACCATCAGCGCGGTCTTATGCCCGTAGCCGAACAGGCGGGTGATCGCCGAACCGATAACAAACTTCACCACGATAATCGCCCCCACCACGATAGCCACCACCTGCCAGTTAGCGCGGATAAACTCGAGGTTGGCCAGCATGCCCAGAGAGACGAAGAAAAGCGCGCCGAAGGTATCGCGCAAGGGCAAGATGTCGGCGAAGGCCTGCCGGGCGTAACCGGACTGGCTGACCAGCAGACCGGCGGCGAAAGCGCCAAAAGCCGCCGAAATCCCGACGTAATAGGTGCCGAAAGCCGCCGCCAGGCACACCACCACCACCGTCAGGAGGAAAAGCTCACGGGTGCGCTGGCCGGCCACCCGTTTCATCAGCCAGGGCATCCCCCAGTAACCGAATGCCAGCATCACGGCAATGAAGCCGAGGGCCTTGCCCAGGGCGATGCCCAGCGCCACCCATAGCCCGTCTGTCCCGCCGCCCACCGCCGGGATCAGAACCATCACCGGCACCACGCTCAGGTCCTGTACCAGCAGAATGCCGAGCAGGATACGGCCGTGGGTGGTATCGAGCTCACCGCGGTCCATCAAGAGCTTTAACACCACCATGGTGCTGCTCATGGCGATGATGAAACCGAAAAACGCCGAGCTGGTGAGGGTTAGCCCCACCCCGTAGCCCAACCCGAAGCCCACCGCCGCTGTGAGGAGAATCTGGGCGATGCCGCCAATGACGGCGACGCGGCCGAGCTTCAGGATTTCTTTGAGGGAGAACTCCAGGCCGATGGCGAAAAGCAAAAGGATGACGCCGATCTCCGCGAGAGAGTGGATAGCGTCCGTGTCGTGGATGAGCTTGAGACCGTGGGGTCCGAAGGCCACGCCGGCCGCCAGGTAGCCGAGCATGACGGGGAGCCGCAGAAAGCGCGCCAGCATGCCGCCGACGATGGCCGTCACCAGCACGATAAGCAGGTCAAGAGCGATGCCCAGGTTTTCCAATGCTACTTCCCGGAGAAAAAGGAGTATCCCTGATAATTTTAACATGGATTTGAAACAAAGCAACGGATAGAGAAGCGATTTGATGAAAGGGACAGGGATTTTCCGGCATGCCTACGCGTTAGGGCGGGGTTTAGGAGAGGGGTGAGCCAGGGACTGGCAGAAAAGACCTACCAGGCTGAGGGCGGTAAAGATAATAAAGCCGGTCCTGACGCTTGCCAGGAAGTCCGGGTAGCGCGCCGGGGTGATCTGCGCCCCCCCGATATAGAGCGAGAACAGGATCATCACGATGCCTATGCTGACCATCATACCGGCGGTGCGCATCGTTCCCAGCGTTCCGGCGGCCACCCCCAGTGCCTGGGGGGCGACCGAACCCATGATGATGTTGGTGTTGGGGGAGACAAAAAGACCGATGCCGGTACCGTAGACCGCCAGGGCGAGGACGACATACCACAGGGGGGTGGCGTCGCCGAGGAAAAACAACATCGCCAGGGCGGCGGCGTTCAAAGCCATCCCGAGGGTCGCTACGATCCTGGGGGATACTCTTTGCGAGATAAAGCCGGAAAAGAGCGTGAAGACGGTCATCAGCACCGAGGAGGCAATCAGCACCAGGCCGGC
>Ga0105094_10002152_pt1 | contig 10301 bp, 11 predicted proteins | sample PPLLak1March2015_2_FD_87023 | JGI IMG/M metagenome (GOLD analysis project Ga0105094, IMG submission 87023) | Freshwater sediment microbial communities from Prairie Pothole Lake near Jamestown, North Dakota, USA - PPLs Lake P8 Core (3) Depth... | ecosystem: Environmental > Aquatic > Freshwater >...
ATATGCGCTCGTGTTTCTTCGGTAACTCTGGGATCTTTATTTATAACTCTTGAAACTGTCGCAATGGATACATGAGCTCTTGCTGCAATCTCTTTTAAAGTAGGTGCCATAAATTCTCATCTTCATTCTTGTAATTAAAAAAGGCACAGTTGACTATATATCGAACTGTGCCTTTTAAAAGAGCTTATTTGAGCAAGGTCATTTTTCTACTTAGTGTAGAATTTTTACCATCCTCGCCAACAGCGTTTAGAACATAGATATATATTCCGGAAGTCAGGTTCGAAGCATCAACTGTGTAATTATAATTACCAGCTGCTAATTCTCCATTATACAATGATAGTACCCTTTCTCCAACAATGTTATATACGTCCAGAGTTATATCTGACTTAACAGGCAAGCCAATACTAATTGTTGTAGCAGGATTAAATGGATTCGGATAATTTTGAAGAAGTTCAAAATTCAATGGATTTGATTCACCTAAGTTTATTACTTCAGAGTAGTTATAGCTTCCATTGAAATCAATCTGCTTCAGTCTATAAGCATAATTGATATTGGGGGATGTAGTTTTATCTACATAAGAATAGTTTTGAATCTCGGTAGTTGTTCCCTTACCGAGTACAAACCCAATAGTTACAAAGTCATATCCATCTGTGCTTCTCTGAACATCAAATCCTAAATTATTTAATTCAGAAGCAGTTGTCCAGTTTAGCTGGGTAGTATTTCCAACGTATTGAGTAGTAAATGAAGTTAATTCAACAGGCACTGTCGCATCGACCATTATCAGTTCTCTGTAAACTCCTCCCCACTCACTTCCCCACCATTGTTTGTAATAATTTCCATTTGGTCCCCCAAATGGAACACCAAAACTATAGTTATCCGGATCAAAAATAACAATCATTAAAGTTATTGTAGCTAAAGGATTTGCAAATCCTAATTGATCCAAATGAATTACTGTTTCCGCAGTATATCCGGCATCAACATCAGAAGAATCATATATAGTAGTTGGTGGAATTGGATATGCAGCACCTTCAGTTACGCCAGAAGGAGCGTTAGTCTCAAAAACAAATTGACCAGCACCGCCTACAACACCAACGTAATTCTTAATTTCATACTCATTCGCTGCAGCAGCGTCTTTAATTTTCATAAACATGCCATCGCCTTCCCAATCATACCTGCAAACTTGTGCATCATTTGAATTTAATGCTATATATAAATCGTAACCGTTACGCAGGAACGTAACATAGCAAGTTGATATGTCTGTATATGGTGGTTTCACAATTACTCCCGCAGTTGGAGTATTGGAGTATCCTGAGGGGACACCGTCCATTTTAAACATTAGGTGATGTTGTCCAGTTGCCATATACCAATCAGGTTCAGTTAACTGTCCGTCTAATGTTATTGTGCCCATAGTTTTATAGACATTTAATGAAGGTGGATCAGCCACTGCCTGAGCCGAAACTTGGCTCTGAAAAGCAAGGAGAACAAAGAGAAGAGAAAAACAAGAGAGAAAGTATAGCGGTTTCATAGTACCTCCGATGGTTAATGAATGTGTAATTAATTATAGAGCATTGAGAAGAAAGAAGAATAAACTCTAGTTTAGTTTTAATAATTGACGAACACTGCACCCTCGATAATGAAAAACATACATGTAAACGTTTACATTACAAGGTGATAATAATAATTATTTATCAATTTGTCAAGAAGTATTTAATAGAAATTGAAAAAAATGAAAAATCAATCTGTACAGTTATTTTTTCGGATGAATTATTATTTGAAAATATTACAAAAAGATCCCATTGATTATAAGGTTCAAGCAGTAGTATGTATAGTAGGGTGGAAATAATAAACTCCATTCAGAAGCCAAATTGTATCCCTATTCCCTTGAATTTCACCACCTACTCGAAAATTTTCAGCACTAGTGACTTTTCCCTCAATCCTAACGCCGCTACTAATTAATGTCGTCTCATCAGATTTTACCCCTTCTGAGTATACACTCTTTAACATAGCTTCTCAGTCCTCCCCCTAAATCAATATCTGTTGATGTTGCATTTTTAATCATTTTAGGAATTGCTTTTGTTAATGCTTTTTCAGCCTGATAAATATCTTTCAATTCATCTTCAAATAATTTTATTAGTTGTGATGACCGTAATCCGTCATTATTTGACATTTTATTCTGCTTTGTCATGCTTTGAGAACTGGTGTTTGATTCTTTTTGCATAATGATTTCCGTTTTGTTTATGAATTAATTTATATTATGATTTTCTTATGCTAAAAACCGATTATAATAAGTGTTGATGGTAAACTATTACTTATCAATGATTCGTAAATCTCTAACATTTATCTAAGTATTTAGTCTTATTAATTACATGGCATTTTTATAATTTTCATTCTGATAAAAGTGTTTTGCTATCTGAAGGCGTGTATTAAGAGATAATTTTAAAAGGATATTATGAATGTGACTTTTTACAGTATATTTTGAAATATGAAGTTTCTGTGCTATCTCTTTATTGGAAAAGCCATCTGCGACTAATAGAATAACTTGCCTTTCGCGGCTTGTAATATCAATAGAACCATCAGTTGTTAAATGTTTAGGTTTATCTATTTGTTGATTTACGAAAGAAGAATAGTTTTGGTTTTCTAAATTTTCAACCGGCTTTTGATCATAAGAGTTAATTGCTTGAAAATTCAAATCTCCATAAATTGCAACAGTTTTATTTCTCATGGGTTTATTAATATTTTTATTTTTAATATTAGTTTTTCTTCCATCATTTTTTATCAATTCAGGCATTAGTTCACTGTCTTTATCCTTGGAAAGATAAACTTTAGTTACATTTGCTCCTTCATAAGAAAAATGAGCAGCAACAAATCTGCTTATATCTACATCACTTCCGGAAATTATAGCAACTCTATCTTTTAAATTTTCGCTTCCAATTAATTTGTCAATGTGTGCCGGGTACATTTTGGTCGAATCAAACAACTTTTTTTGCCGCTTTGGTTGATTTGTTAAAGTTTTACTGATCATCATATTGCTCCTTTTTTTAGTTTATTATTCATTAACAGCAGAGAAATAATTAACTATTTTATCAATTAATTACACGGCTATATTATACCCAAAGAGCTTTGACTTCAATGGGCAGTTGTATTGAATTTATAGTTAGGTAGTGGAATTGAATTTTTCAGGATGTGAACCTTAGAATTGTAGTGAAATCATCGATATCAATATAACTAGTAAGAACTGATGATGTTCCTAGGAAAGTGTCTAATTAGTTCTATTCATAAAATGAAGTTGGTTTTGTTACCTTACCTGAATGAGATTTTGTTGAATTGCATATCTTACCAGTGAGGCGGTATCGTGTTTATCGATTTTTTTCATCATATTTGTTCTGTGACTGTTGACGGTGCTGATACTTATAAAAAGTTTTTGTGAAATTTCTTTGCTTGTAAGCCCTTCGGCAACCAGCCGTAAAATTTCTATTTCTCGTTTCGTAAGCTTATTATAAATATCCGAATCGATAGTTTCATTTTTTCTTGTGCGTTTAATTAATCCTTCCAACAAAACTTTTGAAACGCTCGGAGAGAAAAAGGTTTCATGATTTGCAACTGCGCGTACTCCATCAAATATTTCTCTTTTCTCGGCATTTTTAACTACATAACCATCTGCACCGGCAAGAATCATTTGTTGAATGTATTCTTCGTTTTCATGTATCGTAAGGATGAGCACTCTTGTGTCGGGGTATTTCTCTTTAATGATCTTTGTAGCTTCAATACCGTTAAGCTTAGGCATTGATATATCCAATAAGGCAACATCTGGTTTGTGCTTTGCAATAAGTTCAAGCGCTTCTTCACCGTTGGGGGCTTCGCCGATTATGCTGAATTGTGGATCGCTTTTAAAAAGAAGCCTTAGTCCATCCCTTACTATTGCGTGATCATCTGCAAAAAGTATTTTAATTTTTTTCATCTTGATATTTTTTTGTTACGGGAATAGAAATTATTAAATAAGTTCCTTTGCCTTTAGCTGATTCTATATTAAATGAACCACCAAGCTGTTCGGTTCTTTCACGTATATTAATTAATCCGTAATGCCCTATTTCCGATTTTGAGCGGTCGTAATATTTAGCTACATCGAAGCCCTGACCATTGTCTTCGATCTTTAAAAATATTTTTTCTTCCTTCTCGGATAAATTTAATTCTATTTCATTTGCATGAGAATGTTTTATGCAATTTGTTAATGCCTCTTGTCCTATCCTGTACATAGCAATCTCAACGTGAGGATCAAAATGTCTGAAGGTTGGGATATTTGATGAGAAATTAATTTTAACCGGATGGATTTTTTTCAGATCCGAACAAAGCTGCTTGAGAGCCGTCACCAGACCAAAATGATCAAGAGCAGTTGGTCGTAAATTTGACGAGATATCCCTGACTTCATCAATTAAGTTATCAATTTCCTTTTTTGCAGAATGGAGTTTCTTAACGCTTATATTTTTCTTTTCCTGCAAAGTATCTTCAAAAATATTCATCTGGAATTTTAGTGCAGTCAGTCGCTGGCATACATCATCATGAAGCTCACGCGAAATTCTAAGCCGTTCGTCTTCGTGCGCCTGCTGAACTGAATGAGCAAAATTTTTGAGATCTTCAGCCCTCTGTTTGGCAGAACTGTTTAACTTCTCCTGCAATAGTTTTCGTTCAGTTATATCCCATAAATGACACTGAATCAGTTTATTACCGTTAACCGAGTAAGATATGCTTATGAATTCAATCTTCACTTTTCTCTGATCTTCAGAATTCAGTTCAAGTTCATCAAACCTTACATATCCTTTTTCAATAATTTCTTTGAAGGCCTGTTTTGTTTCCGGAATGTTTTTCACAGGTAAAATTTCCCAAAGTTTCTTGCCGACATAAAACTCCCTGTTGAATCCTAAAAAGTCGATGACAAAAGGATTGATATCGCTGATGATTCCTGTTGACGCATCAATCAGTATTAAGCCCTCCTTCGAAGTTTCGAACAGCCTCCTGTATTTTATTTCAGATGATTTAATTGACTGCTGGGCAAGTTCCTGGGTTGTAATATCCTGGCTCGTTCCAATTATTTTTGATGACAGATTTGTAGTATCAAAAACAACTTTACCTCTCGTCTGTAAAATTCGTTCGATACTTCCCTGCTTTAAAATTTTATGAACCACAATAAAAGGTTTGGGATTGCTGACAGAGTTTTTCAACAGGTTATAGAGCTGCTTCCTTTCATCAGGATGAATGAAACCGAGGAACTCTTCGATTGATAATTCATTGGAAACTGGATCTAATCCAAAAATATTGCAAAGTTCTTCTGAACACCACACATTGTCTGAGTTTATAGTCCACTCCCAACTTCCCATATGTGCAATTCGCTGTGCTTCTGCAAGCTGCAGCTGGTTTTTCTTGATTTCATCTTCTCTTTTTTTGCGTTCAGTTATATCGCGGTTAACAAAAACGACGTGCGTAACATTGTTGCTCTGATTTTTGTAAGGGAAGAATGCCAGCTCTATAAATTTTTTCCCAAGCTCAGGAAAATTGAGCCATGTTTCATAAATAATTTCAAAACCTTCGAAACATTTATCTACGTGTTCCTTAATCAGCTTGTTAAATACCTCGCTGCCGAAAATTTCTGAAATACTTTTCCCGAGTATTTCCACTCTGTCCTTTGACAAAGCGGTGCAGTATTCTTCGTTGACAGCTTCAAACTGGTATTCTCTGTTTACAAGTCCCATTAATTCTTTTGATGCATTTGCAATGAATTCATATTTTCGTCTTATCTCTTCAATATTCCGCCGTTCTGTTATATCTCTTGAATTAATTATAACACCGGATATATCGGGATCAGTGAGAAGATTTTTTCCAACCGATTCAAGAATTACCCAGTCACCGTTTTTATGTCTGAACCTGTATTCAGCCGTAGCAGTGTAGCCGGGTATGTCTATGGCTTTATTGAACAGTTCAAGGACTTTGTCAACATCATCCGGGTGAATGTATTCAAAAGCATTTTTACCTTTAAGTTCGTCTCCTAGATAACCAAGGATCCTTTCTACCGATTCACTTTGATAAATCATATTACCTTCTTTATCGAGGATTGTAACAATATCCAGTGCATTCCTCAGCAGCGCTTCATAATAATTTACACTTTGCCTGTAAGCATCTTCAGCCCGCTTCCTGACTGAAATTTCCGTCTTCAGATTTTCCATTACATCCCAGAAACCTTTGAATGTCATCACAAAAGGAGAAAGATACTCAGTAAAAAATATATTTGCGGATGAGATTATATTTTTTTTATCATACTCTGAATTGGCTTCATTCAAAATCGTAAGAATAATTTCAGAATGTAACCGTGCTGTTTCAAATATAAGCTGTCCGCTTTCAAGAGATTTTCTGCCCAATTCATAGGCAAGGCTTAGTGAAGTTTCATCACTATGAAGAATATAATTTTTTATGGCATGAGTATATTCGTTTTGGAAATCGTCAGTCAGTGCATTAATCAACTGAATTCATCCTTTCCCAGGTATTTAATTGCCAGGATTAATGCATCGTCTGAGCCTTTTATGAATCGTTTGCTAATATATTCAGTAATTTTATATGGTGAAAACTTCATTATTCCTTTCTGAAAATTTGATGCTGAACCATATAAGTGGTAAACTTTTTGCAATTCCTGATGTTCGGTTTCATTTGATGCTTCAACTGTCTCCTCATTATTTTCGGTTGAAAATGGATGTGATGATGGAAGCGACATATAATCAGCATCTGCTGCAATTCGTAATACATAGTCACTCCTTATACCATCTGTGGAAAAGATTAACATATCGCCTTTAGAAACCGGAACTATTGTCGCATGTAAGTTTGAAAGTCTATAACCAAGTACTCCGGGACACATATAAATACTCTGGTATGTTGGTTTAGATTCTTTGTCTGCATGCAGCAACATACCTTCAACATTTCCTATACTCAACCAGGTAAGTGTTTCATCAATATAATTAATTGAAGCTAATGCCATAACTGCACCGCGAGTTGGTTTTAATTTATCGTGACATAACCTTGCTAAATTTATAACGGACAAATCAGAGTTGGATTCAAGAGTTTCTATAGCAGATTTTGCAGCGACAGCCGCCTCGCGTCCATGTCCCATTCCGTCAACAACACCTATTATTAATTTCGTCGGCAATTCTTTAACAAGATATAAATCTCCGGATTCTTCCTGCCCGGGGAATACTATCGAAGAGACGCTATAAGCAACACGGGATAAATATATTGTTTTGGGCAAATCAGATACTCCATTTTATTACTGTCACCTTCGTGCCCTTGCCTGTTTCCGTAAGAATCTCAAACTCATCCATTAACCGTTTAACCCCAGGGAGTCCAAGACCTAATCCTTTACCAGTGGAGTACCCATCTTGCATTGCAAGAAAAACGTCTGGGATTCCTGGACCTTTATCTTCTGCAGAAATCATAATTCCAACTTTGTTTCCTTGTTTAGTACTGCTTAGTAAAATGTTACCTTGCTTTGCAAATAGAATAATGTTTCTTGCTAACTCTGAAATAACTGTTGCAATTATTGTAAGATCCGTTTGGGAAAAATTTAATTCCTTACCTATTTTTCTCCCGAGATCTCTTGCAATAATAATATCGGAAGCTGAAACAACGGTAATGCTTACACTACCTTCCATTTCTTAGGGCTTCCTTTTCTTTGTATTGTTTTTATTCAGCAGGACAAGCCCTTCCTCCAGGTCCAATGCTGTTGAAATTCCTTCAAGAGTTAAACCAAGCTGAACCATTGTGAAAGCAATTTCAGGCTGAATACCACAAATTACGGTATCCGCTCCTCTCAATTTTATCATATGAGCAAGTGATCTTATTGTACGGGTTGCAAAGGAATCCATTATATCCAAAGCGGTTACATCAATAATGACTCCCTTAGATCTGTGCTTACCAACTTGTTCGACAAGTGCATAATGCAGCTTTAATAAATCTTCATCAGTAAGTGCCGCCTGAATAGTTGCAATCAGGTAATATCCTTGTTTTAATATTGGAACTTCCACAAGTTATGTCCCGATTTGTTCAATTGAAGATTCACTGACAGGTATAACTTTTAAACCAAGTTGTCTTTCAGCTTCTTCTATACCTCCCTGCAAATCACCGACAGTGTTCATCTTGCTAAGATCAACTCCGATTGTAACAAGTGTCTGTGCAATTTCAGGCGATAAGCCTGTTACAATTATAGATGCACCGAGCAGACGTGATGCTTCAACAGTTTGCACAAGGTGATTAGCTACGTTCGAATCCATCGCCGCAACACCGGTTATATCTATTACTACGAGCTTGGCACGGTTGGTTCTAATACCCCTGAGAAGTTGTTCAGTCAATTGTCTCGCACGTTGCGGATCGATAACACCTATTATTGGCAGAATAAGCAACCGATCACGTACCTGTAAAACCGGAGTCGAAAGTTCCCGGATAGCTTCCTGCTGCTGACGGATCGTTCGTTCTCTTTCCTGAACGAAACTTACTGCAACTGTATTTGCAATTCTGTTTGCTGCAGGTTCATAAGCATCAAGTATCCTGTTCAGCAAGCCAAAGTCATGCTGGTATTTGGCAAATAATGATCGGGCAAGCACGTCACGGAGCAGAAGAACAATTCCGATAACTTCATGAGTCTCAACTCCGCGGGGAATAATTCGTTCTGACAAGTCTCTTGCATAAGTCTGCAATGCTTCAAATGTTCCGGATTGAAGAGCGTCGACATAACTATCATAAATCGTTGTAGCTTCTGCAAAAATTTCATCCTGACTCATCGCCGTTAGTAATTTGGATTCGGTGATACGACGCGCCCACTCCTGTCTTAGCTGAGTTCTGTTCTCACGAAGATGCGCAACAAGCTGTCTCAGCAGCTCACTTGTAGCTTCATCAGAAATGTTGAGATCCGAATCGACCCTGTTTCTAGTTCTTTCTGTTTTTACCATTTATCCCTCTCTGATTATAAAATATTTTTATAACGGAATTCATACTTACAGAATTATTATTTTATTGTATAAGAATGAAATCCTGTTTAATTGTGTGTACAAAAATTACATTGAACATTTTCTCTATCAATCGAATGAAATGTGTATTTTATGATAACTATAAATTGCTATAGGTTGTCAGCTTTTCTTACTAGTCATTACTATTGAGTTGCAAACATCCTTTCGTTTAGGCAGGATGTTCGCTGATGAACATCGGTCGAGTGTATGTATTGTCATATAGATGTTTTCATCTTTATGAAATACAGTAAAATTCCTGGTTACCAGAACAGTTTAATTGAGAAGCATCCGTCTTATTTTTTTAGTAAAATAACTATATGAAGCAAAAGATACAATGAAGGAATTAGAATGAAATGATTAATTTGATTTAAACTGAATTACACTAAGTTAAAATATCTGCAATTGTACTATATAACAGTACGAATGGAAGTCATTTGACTTCCCAAGAGTGATTAATTTGAGGTGGGCCGAGATGGACTTTCCCAAAGGGATCCCTATGGGAGAACCACCGACCTCTGATATGAGAAAAGCAGATCAAAAGAACCGAAAAATTGATGTTGCAAGAAGAAAAGAAATTGCAATTGAGATTAAAAAATCAAAAGCAAAATATTTAATAACCCTAGGGAGCAAACCTCTGACAAACTTTATCAAATATTACAATCCTGATATTAGAGAGTTAAACAAACAATAAGATTATAGGACAATCATAAATATTGATATTGATGGAACTCCGGTTAAATTGATCACCCTAGTTCATCCCATGCAAACCGGTAAATTAGGTGGATCGGTGACATACCCCAAAAAAAAGAATTTATAACTGGTTAAGTAGTAAAGAAAAAAATCAATGAGAGAGCGTGCAAGTAATTAAAATTATTGATAGATTTGCGCCAACTCTTTGATTATATACAAGGAATTAGGGAACTCAGTTCCAATTTGCTCTCTGTAAAAGTGAATGGAAGTTCTTATAATATAAGAATTTAGGGAAATTTTGAAAATTCATTTTTCGAATCCCTGACTCTCTGCATAGAAATTAAAATCTCTCATTTTCAATTAGATTTTGATGGACTATTTCATTTACTGGTAGATTAATTTTGATTTTGGTTTTACCAGTTTTTAACTTTTTCGGGGTCGAACTGGACCAAACCTATTGCCTTACCTTTTTTCCTTATCATCGTTGGGATAGAAAGAAGAGCTTCATCAGCGTTGTTGGCTTCAATCATCGCATATCCTGTATGGTCTCCTGATTTACACCCCCAGTAAAAA
>Ga0105094_10002154_pt1 | contig 10296 bp, 10 predicted proteins | sample PPLLak1March2015_2_FD_87023 | JGI IMG/M metagenome (GOLD analysis project Ga0105094, IMG submission 87023) | Freshwater sediment microbial communities from Prairie Pothole Lake near Jamestown, North Dakota, USA - PPLs Lake P8 Core (3) Depth... | ecosystem: Environmental > Aquatic > Freshwater >...
ACCTGACCGGGCAGATGAGCTTAATTCAACGGCATTGCGAGAGGGAGCTTCATGTTGTTGAATCATGCCGCGAGCTTGGGATGGGTGTGGGGATCTGATTCGCGTGCCCGGCCGGACATGTCGGGATGGGCCGGATCATGGGACGCGGATGCGAGCATCTCGATCAGACGCTGAAATTTCAGACACCAACCAGACGGGGAGGAAGCCATGAAAGCAGCCAGGGCCTTGTTGTGTCTAGGGATTGTTGCGGGGTACATCACTGCGGGATGGGCCGCCGACGAGAAGAAGATCTCCATCGGCATTTCCCAGATCGTTGAGCATCCCGCCCTCGACGCGCGCGGCGGGGATTCATCGATGCTCTCAGGGACGGAGGGTATGTCGAGGACGAAAACCTGACCTTCGACGTCCAGATCGCCCAGGGCAACATGGCTACGGCCAACAGCATCGCCAAGACCTTCGTGGGCAAGAACGTCGGTCTCATTCACAGCATCGCCACCCCCACCTCCCAGGCCTGTGTCAACGCCACGCAGAAGATCCCCATTGTCATTTCTTCGGTCACCGACCCCGTGGGAGCGGGTCTCGTCAAAAGCCTGGAACAACCCGGCGGGAATGTGACGGGGACCACGGACCGGAGTCCCGTGGATCGCCAGGTGGAGCTCATGCGCGAGATTCAGCCCCCAATCAGGAAGCTGGGGTTCATGTACAATGCTGGTGAGGACAACTCCGTATCCTCCCTGAAGCAGCTGCAGGCCGAGGCCGCAAAACACGGAATCGAGGTGGTGGAGGCGACCGTCAGCAACTCCAGCGGTGTGCTCATGGCGGCCAGGAGCCTCGTCGGAAAGGTCGACGCCATCCATATCCCCACGGACAACACGGTTGTTTCAGCATTTGAGGCCGTCGTGAAGGTTTCCACACTCCGGCGTCCGCAGCTGCTGCTCCTCGACGAGCACACGGCAGCCCTGGACCCGCGAACGGCCGAACAGGTGCTGACACTCACCCGCCAGCTCGTGGAGGAGATGCACCTCACCACCCTCATGGTCACCCACAACATGAAGCACGCCATTGAGCTGGGGGACCGGCTCATCATGATGCATCAGGGAAGGATCGTCCTGGACGTGGAAGGCGAAAAGAAGCGGAACCTGACCATTCAGGAGCTGATGAACGAGTTTGCCGCCCTCAAGGTCGGTGAAATGGCCGACGACAAGATGCTCCTGGTCTGTTGAATCTCTGATACTGAATTCCGCTCCGAGGACCTACCACAGGGCGTACCGGTAAGTTTTCATGGCTTTCTGAAGCTGGCGCAGGGTCTGGACGCCCCGCTCCGAGAGAACCAGAAGCTGTTTCTGGAACATCTGCGCCGAGAAGAAGGCGTCGGCAAGGGCGTTGTGCCGGTAGCTCTCCTTGATGCCGTAGCGCTCCATCATGGCTTCGAAGGTCAGATCCATGCAGAGCTTGCCGGCCTTGTGGCAGAGCCACTTTTCCACCATCACGATGTCCACCGTCTCCCGCTCCAGCTTGATTTGCCGCAGCTTGAGAAGCCTCTGCAGCAGCCGGTAGTCGAACTCCACCGAGTGACCGACCAGGATGCCGTCCAGGGCGTTGTGGATGGATTCGGCCGCTTCGCCGAAAGTGGGAGCGGTTTCGAGATCATGGCCGCTGATGCCATGATACTTCATGGCCTCCATCTTGTACTGCTCGGGCCTGATCAGAAAATAGGTGGATGACCCGGCCAGGATCCTCCTTCCCGTCATGGGCACCGAGGCGAATGCGACGACCTCATCGTGCTTGGTGTCAAGCCCGGTGGATTCGACGTCGATGGCACAGAACCTGGCTTCTTCCAGCTGCATGGGTATGACCGCCGGCGAAAGGTTAGCCGTTTGCTGAAAATCCCTCGTGAAAGACCACAGTGCCCTGCGGAATTGTGTTGTCGAACGGCAGGGCAAGAAAGAATTCTTGTGGAATGCCCTCATAGACCAAACTCGGCATATTTCTGAAGCCGAACCGCTCATAGTAGCCAGGGTCGCCCACCAGAGCGCACCCTTTGCTGCCCAGGGCCTGCAGCATTCGCAATCCTTCATGAACCAGTGCTTTTCCAATGCCCTGTCGCTGGTACCTGGGCAGCACGGAGATGGGGCCAAGCCCATGCCAGTTCGGGCTGCCATCGGAAAGGGTGACCGGTGAGAACGCTATATGCCCCACCACCTGCCCCTCAACCTCTGCAACCAGGGAAATCGTCAGCGCATGGGCATCGCGCAATGCCTTCACGATGAACTGCTCTGTTTGGTTGCTGATCGGATGATCTTTGAAGGCGGCTATAGTGACTTCCGCGATTGCCTCAATATCCGATGGTGCCTCGTTCCTTATGATCATGTCAAACTCCATGGGATCGAAAGAGGAGCGTTCCGCTGGTCCTCGGCAAGCTCGCCGCCTCTCGTCAACTGTAGTAGGTGTTCCGGGCCACGTTGTACCTCTTCATGAGTATTTTCTGGAAGGAGTCGACCACTTTGAGAGACTCCTTGAGCACCAGCAGGTCAATGCCCGAAAGCTCCTTGCTTCGGATCTTGCTGTCGGGTTTGGAGTGGGCCAAAATAGCCTTGGCCTGCTGGCGGAGCCGAAGGTCCTGGATGACACCAAAGGCCTCGAGCAGATCATTGTGAAGGGTCGTTTCGATCTTGCCTCCGGCAAGCAGGGCGTCGAGGCGATCCTTGGTGTTCGTCACGTCCACGATTCCCTGGTCGACGGCCAGGACCCGAACGCCGTTGACAATGGGATAGATGCCGTAGGTCTTCAGGTCCACTTCCCGGTGCCGGGAGATGATTCCGAACATGCCGAGGGGCGGCTCGATCTGGACTGCGTCGCTGGCCAGCAGCGTGATGGCTTTGGACGTGATGCGGCAACGCGCCGTTTCCATCAGTTCCCGGTAAAGGTCGATCCGTCCATGAACGGGTCTCGTATCGAGGAAAACGGAGAGATACCGGACATGCTCGGGCACCGGGTTGTCAAACCAATCGGCGAAGCACTCTTTCCACTCGGCGAGGGGCCGGTTCCACAAGGGATTGGAAGCCATGTAGCCGCCCGGGCACCGTGGCATTCCCATGTGATGGAGCGACTCGGTCACGGTCTCGGCCCACTGGGGGGATCCCTGCACGGTGGTGATGAGCGCATTGTCCTGGTCGGCCGCGATGATCTGCTCCTTGCGGCCGGAGCTTCCCATGTGAATCCAGACGGCATTCTGCATGAGGGGCTGCCCGCCCGTCAGCTCGATGACCTTGGCCACGATCCGGTCGTGGATGGCGGTGATGAGCCGGCTCACATCGTAGAAATTGAGCTCCAGCAGGGCCAGCATGGCTATGGCACTGTGAAGCATCGAAAACAGGATTCCCAGCTGTTCGAGGGTGGTGGCCTTGATGATACCCCGGTGGAGGGCAAAGACCGAGGTGGCGGGCTCCAGCTGAACCTCGAGGTCTCTTCTCGTGATGACGCCGATCACCTCGTTGGCTCGGACCAGCACCAGGTACTTGATCCCCGTCCTGGCGAGCTGTGCCAGGGCGTCGAAGATGGTCGAACTCGCCGGGATCGTCACCACGGGCTTCGACATGAAAGCCGAGACCTGATCGTCGCGGCTGCCATGCAAAATGACCCTTCTCAGGTCCGCCTGCGTCAAAATGCCGCAGGGCCGGTTCTCCTCATCCGTCACCACAATGGAGCTCACCTGCTCGTGCTCCATCCGGCCCACCGCATCGTGAATGGTTGTGTCCGGTCTGCACAGCACGGGATCCCTCGACACCATCCCGTCGATGCTCATGCGGAGCGTGGCCTCCCTGAACAGACGCTTGTCTTTGACCAGGGATCTGAAGGATCGCAGCTTCCGACCCATGAACGAGGTGAAAAATGAGGAGAATCGTTCGTTCCGCTCCAGCACTTCCCGGAATCTCGACGCGGGGATCAGGTAGCAGACCGTCTCCTCGACGGCCCTGGCTGTCAGGAGATAGCGTTCTCCCTGCGGACTCAGAGCGCCGAAAATCTCGCCGCGCGAAAAATAGTCCAGAGGGGTTTCCCCGTCAAAAAGCCCAACGAGGCCGGTATAGACGATGTAAACATGGGTGCGCTGCTGGCCCTTCTCAAGGATCAGCTTCCCCTTGGGATAGATATCGACTTCCAGCCCCTCCATGAGGGAACTGAGCTCCTGCTCGGACAGGAGTGAAAAGGGGTTGATCTTTCGGATGAACTCTTTCGGCGGAATCATCTAGCCCTCCCCGGGACCCGTTCCGCCCGCGTCCACGCTGTGCACCTTCGGGCGGCTTGCACTGCCGATGCGGTTTCCGTAGAATCGAGATATACACAAAAAGGGGCTTCGATTGAAGCGGCACGATGCGCGGGCCCCGGAATGCGTCCCGCAAAGCTCGATCGGGCCTGCACTGGAATGGATGACCGAAACTCGAAGCGCAGGGCTCAGCGAGTGAACATGTGGAAACCAGTGACTGGAAACCAGAAACCCAAATACTGAAATATTCCCCGGAAATGGAGGTTGATGCATGAAGAAGTCATTCGGCGCCAAAACCCTGATATTTCCAACACCGGTCTGGTGCGTGGGCTCCTACGATGCAGACGGCAAACCCAATGTCATGACCATCGCCTGGGGCGGCATCTGCTGCTCCAAGCCGCCCTGTGTGACCATCTCCCTCAGGAAGGCCACCTACACCTTCGACTGCATCATGCAGCGCAAGGCCTATACCCTCAGCGTTCCATCGGAGCGATACGCACGGGAGGCGGATTACTTCGGGATGGCCAGCGGACGCAATACAGACAAGTTTGCGGCCACGGGGCTCACGGCCGTCCGAAGCGAGCTGGTGGATGCGCCTTTCATCCAGGAATTCCCCATGGTGCTCGAATGCAGGCTCGTCCATACCTTCGAGCTCGGACTCCACACTCAGTTCGTCGGAGAAATCCTCGATGTCAAGGTGGACGAAGGCATGCTGGGCGAAAAGGGGCTTCCGGATGTCCGGAAGATTGCACCGGTTGTTTTCGCCCCCGAGGTAGGCCACTATTTCGGCCTCGGGAATCCCCTCGGCGAGGCCTTTTCCATCGGCAAGGCCATCACTTGAGAGGAGGTGCAGCCATGGAAATGGAGAAGGTGAGCATTGGAAGCAATGTGTTCTTGTACCCGATGCCGGTAGTGCTGGTGGGAGCCCAGGTGGACGGCAAGGCCAATTTCATGGCCGTGGGCTGGGTGAGCCGCGTGAATTTCAAACCCCCGCTCCTGGCGGTGGCGATCAACCATGCTCACCACACGGCAAGAGGCATTCAGCAGACCGGGACTTTCAGCGTGAACATCCCGGGCTCCGACATGATCGAGGCGACGGACTATTGCGGGCTGGTTTCCGGCCGAAACACGGACAAGTCCTCGCTTTTCGAAATTTTTTACGGAGTGGCCGGAACAGCCCCCATGATTGCCCGGTGCCCCTTGAACATAGAATGCCGACTGGTGCAGACCGTCGATCTGCCCACAAACCACCTGTTCATTGGAGAGATTGTGGACGCCTATTCCGAGGCTCGTTATCTCAGAGATGGGAAGCCGGATATCAAGTCCATGAATCCCTTCGTCCTGACGATGCCCGACAACGGTTACTGGGCGGTTGGAGAGTATCTCGCTCAGGCCTGGTCCGCCGGGAAGAAGCTCAAAGAGAAATGGCGAGCCCCCGCGTGGGTATGCCGTGGTCAAGCTCACGGACCGCGGCAGAGACATGATCGGGCGCGTATTCCCTCGGCACGTGGAGGGGATCGTGCGCGAGATGCGCAATCTGAGCGCTGAGGAACAGGAGGATCTGGCCCGCCTGTGCCGCAAATTGGGACGGGGGACTGCCGCAGCGGATGCATCCCTGTGAGGGAGCGGGCTTCAGGCGTTTTTGAAGAGGAGAAGGAAGTGGCTATGGAACGTACTGCGGAATTCCGGGTCATCACGGCGAAAGAACTGGCAGACTGGGTTGGGGAGGGTCGTGAGCTGGTCATCGTCGATACGCTCCCTGAGGAGCACTATCGGCGGATCCATCTACCGGGAGCGCTAAATGCCTGCGTCTACCAGGTGGTCTATCTGGAGCGGATGGTCGTGGGGAGTTGATCAGCGGTAACGCCGCTCGGATGAAATCGAAAACATTGAAAGGTCATCCCGGCAGGGTGCACGGCTCCGAATGCGGCCCCGCAACATCGAGTGGCGTGCCGGAATCGATGGTTTTCCTTTCTTCTCTCTCCGGTGAATGGGGCAATGTAAACTCCGGGGCGACGATCTCCAGGAAGCTTTCCACCAGGATGGGATTGAAGGAGGTTCCCTTTTCCTTATTCAAAATATCCACAATCTGGCTCATGGGCTTGGGATCGCTGTAGGAGCGCCGGCTCCTCAGGGCATCGAAGACATCCGCTATGGTGATCAGCTGGGCCACGAAATTGGGCTTCCAGCCGGGTTTCACCAGGGGATAACCCGTGCCGTCGAACCGAAGATGGTGTTCCATGGCGGCGAGAATCGCGATCTTCGGAACACCTCCCACTTCCATCAGATAACGCCCGCCTCTGACGGGGTGAGTCTCGATGACGGCCCGTTCGTCGGCTGTCAGCCTCCCGGGTTTGCTCAGGATTTCTTCGGGGATGAAATTCTTTCCCACGTCGTGGAGGAGGGAGGCCATCCCGATGTCGTAGAGCTGTTTGCCCCCGAATCCCAGTTTCTGGGCCTGGATGAGGGTCAGGATACACACGTTGACAACATGGGTGAAGGTGTACTCGTCGTTGCATTTGACCGTTGCGAGCAGGCTGAGGGGATTCATGTTCCTTCGAATCTCGAAGATGAGCTTCCTGACCGCGTCATCGACGCCGTGGATGCTGATCTGTTTCTGTTCTTCCACGAGGAGATAAAGCTCCCTCATCCTCTCGATGTCACGTTCATCCATGCTGTTCAGTATGCTCAGGACTTCCCTGGTGTCTTCGGACATGGTCGGGTCATCCAAATGCTCCGCATCGGACTTGACCCTGATTTCAACGGAGCCGAGCTTGATGGAGGGCCAGGAACGCACGGCCGGTGTGTCACGGGAGGCGAGATCTCCGACGAACGCTTCGAACTCCTCGATCGACAATCCCTTTAGGAAGGTGATCCGCTCCACGCCCTTTTCGCGGATGACACGGACGAACCGCTCGACCGTCTGGCCTGCCGCGAGCAGTGAGCGGTTGTTGAGAACCAGCTCGTCCCCCACAATGAAGACGGTGATATTGCTCTTAAGATCCAGGAGTTGTGAGAGCTCGTTGTGCGCCCTCGCCATATGCTGGCTCACCAGAGCGTGTGCATTCGAGTAGAGCCGCAGGTTCGTGATGGCGGCGGTGAACTGGGAGATGATGTTGACCATTTTTGATTGGAAAACGGACTCTTTCATGACCATCCCATGTAGTGTTTTGCGTTTCTATATGCCGCTCGCGGCCGTTCAGTCGAGCAAACCCTCAGAAGCGTCAACCATCCAGTCGATCGCAGATTCTTTGTATCCTCACGTCGTTGGAACGTTTGCCGATTTCCACGAGACCGGTCAGGTTTTCCAGAGGGTAGCCACCGATGGATTCAAACAGGTTGAGCTTCAGATGCCGGAGACGCCGGGGGGAGAAGGACCACGGTTTTGCTGCCACCCTCTCCAGGTGGGGAAGCACACGTGCGTCCCCGATTCGGCCCAGCGCTCTGATGATTTCCTCATTGGCTCGGTGGGCTGCTCTTCCTATGAAGTTCGTTCTGATCATGTGGACGAGATCCTCTGCGGTTTCCCTGACGCGGTAGTATCCTGCCAGGTTGATCGCGCGCAAGGATTCGTCCGGATCGATGGACTGGATCGCTCGACGCAGATAGAGGAGGGCTTCGGGATCCTTGAGCTCCAGCAGAGTGATCAACGCTTCCCATCTCACCTGGAGATTCGGGTGGGAAAGGAGTCGCCGTACGGCTTCCGCGGAAGCGGCCTTCCCGATGCGCTGCACCAGCAGAAGCAGATTTCTCAGAAAATGGTCGGAGGTATGATGAAGCTGCCGACAAACCTCCTCAAGCGTGCTTTCGCCGAACGCCACAAGCAGCTCGAAAAGCGCTGCCTTGGAGCTGGGGTAGTCCTGATCGGCATAGGCTTTGACAAGATCGGGGATGCACGGCTCGCCGAGCTCGGCGACGAGGGATAGGGCTTGATCGCGATCGGCTTCAGGACAGGCGTCCAGTGCCAGCACGGCGGCCGACACGATTTCCGGGCTGCTGAATGCCAGCAGCGCATCTTCGGCCAGTTGGGCCATCGGGTGCGGTTTCCCCTGAGCGTGATTTCTGAAAATGCGCAGGGACTCGTAAACCAGGTCGATCTCGCCCCTGGAGAGGTGGTCGGGGACCGAGGCCATGATCTTACGACTGAAAACGAGATAGTCGTCCGGATCGACAGCCTTGTCCATGAGGGCCATCATCATCCGGGTGAGGTGTGCGTCCAGCTCCTCTTCGCCGACCGCCGCCTGATAACGGTTCGTGGCAGACCCTGCGGGGGGCTTCACGCCCGGTTGCTTATTCACGCCGCGAGGCGGCAGGATCAAAGAAGGACCGCCCTGTGTCTCCACATTGTGGACCTCTCCCATGGTGATGAGGTTCTTCAGGAGTGAGCGGTAGTCCGAATCGACATAGGTCTCGTAGGATTCCCGATTCAGCAGGTTCTTGACCTGTTCCCTGGAGAGGCGCTCGGCCGAATCCGGTCCGGATGAGGCAGACGGTTTTTCGGGGCGGCCGGCTGGCTGAGCGATCTGGATCTGGGCGATCCTCTCCAACAGGGTGATGAGGGTCGGCGAGATCTCTTTGCCTTCCTCGCTCGCCTGTTGGAGCATCTCAACCACGACGTGATCCGGAAAACAGCTGAGCAGCGCTTCGTCCCCCTGCACGGCTAGGCGGTCGAAGGTCACGGAAAGGAACTGAGCTCGAAGCCGTGGGTTGAGGTCCTTGAGGAGGGAGATGAAGTTCTCGAGCGGTTGATGCCCCGTCGTATCGCGCACGTATTTGACGATCGTGGTCTCGTAGCTTTCAATGGCCGATTTGAGGTTCAGAATGCCGCTGTTCAGGAGTTGCGCGATCTGGGAAGGGTTCATTTTCTGTTTATTCGCCAGGTGCTCCATCTGGCCCTCTGAATCCAGCTGCCCGGAAAGGAGATGGGTCACGAAGGATCGCCAGACATGGGTGTTGATCTCAAGCTTGGCCTGCTTTTGGGCCCCCAGGATCTCCTGTTCCTCGGTGAGGTGCAGGCCTGAGAAGTCGATCGGTTGGGCTCGGATATGGCTGATGGACGCGTCGTGCACCACCTGGCGGATTCCGCCCGCTTCACGGATTTCGAAAGTGTCTCGTGTGAGGATCCGGCAGAAACCATGGATGTCGGTTTTGGTGAGACCAGCCTGGAAAGTCACAGCGGCAATATCCCTGCTGTAGAGCGCCAGGGCAAAGTCTTTGAAGACCAGGTTCTTTCTGTCCAGATAGCTGTCGCCAATGAAGAGGCAGTCTTTAGCCACACCGACCGTCAGTTCCGGAGCAGTCTCAAGAAGTCGGTTCAGAACGCTGTGAGCACGGTCGATGCTGCGCTCGAGCTGCGCATGCCCGGAGGGGTATATGGAAAAGTTCTTCCGGGCGATGTTGAGCTCGATGATGGCCTGACCCAGGATCTTCGTGTCGAGAGCCTTTTCCGGAGTGCCTTCCAGGACCTCCATCGGAGGCTGTATGGATGCATGCTCGCTCAGTGTCATGGCCTTTGTTTTCTCGGAAATCGTGCGTCATGGATCGTGAAGCGCTCGGGATCAGCTTGTGAAGGATCATTGACGCCACATGTCATTGTTTCATGGTTGCCGACTTTTCCGGGGGTCCGGAAATGCGTCGGGGAATGTGTTCTGGAGGGAATCCTCAGGAGTTGTTCCTGAGCCCGTCGGCGGTCGGCAAACCGTCCTGTGATTCCATCTCCCACTTATAAACGGCACAAACGCTCCCACATTTGAGAGCTTTTTCGCGAAGCAGGCCCCACAATGAGGTTTGGTCTTGCCTCAGCGGTGGGCTCCATCGCGGGTTTCGATGGGCCGATGAATTCATGATCAAGTGCAATGGCCTTCCTGCCGAGAGAAGGATGGCGGCGCGCAACAGGTGAAGGCGCTCAGTGGCGGAGCCACTGGGAAAATGCAGATCGAGCCGCGACCATCAACGGGCCACTTCGGTGCTTTGAGCGGATGAAGCTGGAATCAAGCGGGTGAGAGCTTCCAGGGGATCGTGCATCAGGCGCT
>Ga0105094_10002155_pt1 | contig 10296 bp, 10 predicted proteins | sample PPLLak1March2015_2_FD_87023 | JGI IMG/M metagenome (GOLD analysis project Ga0105094, IMG submission 87023) | Freshwater sediment microbial communities from Prairie Pothole Lake near Jamestown, North Dakota, USA - PPLs Lake P8 Core (3) Depth... | ecosystem: Environmental > Aquatic > Freshwater >...
CTGCACTTGCTCGCAGGCGGCGACCAGGGCAGCCGGGTCAGCGGCCGCCAGGCCGGCAGCATCATCGTCCAGCGCGCCGGTCGGATCGACCAGCTCGGCGACGTCATACACGCCGACGCCGAAGAACGGCTCGGTGAACAGGAACTGCGGGGTGAAGGTGCCGCCCTGCAGGATCCCGCGCTGGATCGAGTAGGCCACGTCCGCCGGCGTCAGAGTATCGCCGTTGTGGAAGGTCACGCCTTCGCGGATCGTGAAGGTGTAGGTCAGTCCGTCGTCAGACACGGTCCAGTCGGTGGCGATCATCGGGACGAACGAGGTTGCGTCCGGCCCGTTGTAGAACACCAGTGCGTCGTAGGTGTTCTGGATGATCTCGCCGCCGGCGGTCTCGTACTCGTATGCCGGGTCGAAGCCTTCCGGCTCGCCGAACGTCGTCTGCGTGAACGTGGTCGGATCGGCCGAGTCGAAGCTCACCGGGGCGGTCGTCGGGGTGACGACCATCGGGGTGCCCTCAACGATGATGGTCTGAACCGCGCCCCCGCCGCCACAGGCGGCCAGGGCCATGCTCAGCACCACCAACATGCCGATGCCGATCAACAGGTGCTTGCGTGACATCCTCTCCTCCAAAAAGTGTCTCACGTGCTTGTTGGTCCCTACGGTGCAACGCTCTCTCGACAAGTTCGTTCGATTCGCTCACCTCCTTCCGTACTACAGGCTGTCAATGATCAGCGTTCAACTTCAGGCTTCAACGCGGTGGCAGGCCACAAAGTGCCCGGTCTTGATCTCGCGCCAGGCCGGGATCTCCTTGCGGCAGATATCCACCGCGATCGGACAGCGGGTGTTGAACACGCATCCCGGGGGCGGATTGGCCGGGTTGGGTACGTCGCCCTCCAGGATGATGCGCTTGCGCTTCTCCTCGACCACCGGATCGGGCACCGGGACGGCCGAGAGCAGCGCCTGTGCATACGGATGCAGCGGGTTGTCGTACAGCTCCTCGCGCGCCGCCAGTTCCATGATCTTGCCCAGGTACATGACCGCCACCCGCGTGGAGATGTGGCGCACCATGCTCAGGTCATGGGCGATGAATAGGTAGGTCAGGCCCATGCGCTCCTGGAGCTCCTCGAGCAGATTGACCACCTGGGCCTGGACCGAAACGTCCAACGCCGAAATCGGCTCGTCGCAGACGATGAACTCCGGGCTCAGACACAGCGCCCGGGCCACGCCGATGCGCTGGCGCTGGCCGCCGGAGAACTCGTGCGGGTAGCGCCGGTCAAACTTCGGATTGAGGCCGACCAGCTCCAGCAGCTCGCTCACTCGCTCATGCCGTTCGGCGCGGCCCTTGTTGGTGTGGATGAGCATCGGCTCGGAGATCAGCTCCTCCACGGTCATGCGCGGGTTGAGCGAAGCATACGGATCCTGGAAGATCATCTGCATGCGCGGGCGCAGGCGGCGCACCTCTTCCGACTTGAGTTCGGTGAGCTCCTGACCGTCGAAGTTGACCTTGCCGGCGGTGGGCTTGTAGAGCTGCAGGATGACCCGCCCGGCGGTGGTCTTGCCGCAGCCGCTCTCGCCCACCAGGCCAAGCGTCTCGCCGCGATAGACATCGAAGGAAATCCCGTCGACCGCTTTAACGTGGCCGACGGCCCGCTTGACGAACAGGCCGCGCAGGATCGGGAAGTGCTTGCTCAGGCCGTCGACGTGCAGGAGGACGTTGTTGTCAGCCACGGGCGGCCACCTCTTTCACGGGCTTTTCCACATCGACCCAGCAGGCGATCGTGTGATCCGTCCCCACCGCCCGCAGCTTGGGGTTCTCCGCCCAGCAGTGTTCGATGACATGCGCACAGCGGGGCGCGAACGGGCACCAGTGGGCTTCCTGCAGCAAGTCCGGCGGCCGGCCGTCGATGTTGGCCAGGCGCTTTCCATGACGGCCGTCGACGCGCGGCAGGGAGCCAAGCAGCCCGATGGTGTAGGGGTGGCGTGGATTGGCGTACAGGTCCTTCACCAACGCGTGTTCGACGACGTAACCGGCGTACATCACGACCACGCGTTCGGCTATGCCGGCGATGATGCCCAGATCGTGGGTGATCCAGATGATGGCCATGCCCAGCCGGTCGCGCAGCTCTTTGACCAGATCGATGATCTGTGCCTGGATGGTCACATCCAGCGCCGTCGTCGGCTCGTCGGCGATCAAGATTTGGGGGTTACAGCTCAGCGACATGGCGATCATCGCCCGCTGGCGCATGCCACCCGAGAACTGATGCGGGAAGTCGTCCAGCCGGTCGGCGGCGTCGGGGATGCCGACCATCGTCAGGAGTTCCGTGGTCCGTTCCTTGGCCTGCGCCTCGGTCATGCCCTGGTGCTCGATCATCGGCTCGGCCACCTGCTTGCCGACGGTGATGACCGGATTGAGCGAGGTCATCGGATCCTGGAAGACCATCGCGATCTGCGCGCCGCGAACGTAGCGGATCTCCTCACGGCTCATCTTGAGCAGGTCGCGGCCCAGGAAATTGGCCTCGCCGCTTTCAATGCGCCCCGGCGGTTCGGGGATCAGGCGCAGGACCGAGAGCATGGTGACGCTCTTGCCGCAGCCGCTCTCCCCGACGATACCGAGCGTCTCACCTTCCGAGAGATCGAAGCTGACCCCGTTGACCGCGTGCACGACGCCTTCCGGGGTATGGAAGCGGGTGACCAGATTCTTGACTTCCAGGACCTTGGGAGCCAATGTCAATTCTCCTAGGACGCGGGGTGGTCTGGCTGAGCTGGCGCGCTCCTGTCCGGGATGGATGGGCGATGGCCCGTGAAGAGGCCACCCGCCGCTTGCCCCCAGGACGATAGCGACCTCGCCGCAGACGACCGCCCTACCTGGGATCTGCGACCCAAGGCACGGCGTGGGCGGGTTGTCCAAGTGGCAGGAGGGATTATACCCGAAACAGGGGAGCGGTCATAGCCCCCGCGCCGGAGTGAGCTCCGCGGCGCCCCGCGCGGCCGGGCTGGGTGGGTCACCCATCCACCAGCCCCAGCCGGCGGCAGGAAGGCGGAAGACATGCGTCGCCCGCCCTAGTAGGCCGTTCGAAAGGTGGTCATCTCACCGGGGAACCAATCCAGCGCCGTCTGCGCCGCAAGGCCGAAGGACCAGGGATCCAGTACGTGCCTGCGAGAGCGGCCGGTCCAGCGAGGCTGAAGCCTGCCTTGGCGGCGATCGAGGCCGACCTGTCGAGAAGCGGCCCGCAGCATCACACGGCCCCGGACGGCTTCAGGCGGCTGCTGCACACCCAGCCCACTCTTCAACCAGCGCCGGATGGGCGCGTCCATGGGATCACTCACCGCACCCTCCTATGTGTACTCATAGTATGCCTCAGGCAGCAGCTCTTCCCGCACACCCAGCAGGGCCTTCAGCGCCCTGCGTCCATAATGAAGCCGCGACTTGACGGTCCCAGCCGGGATGCCCAGGATCCCGGCGATCTGATGGACCGGCAGATCGTTCAGGTAGTAGAGCACCACGACGATGCGCTGCTGCAAAGGCAGGGAAGCCAGCGCCTGCCGGACCTGGTCCCAGGATTCGTCCAACTCGGCCATGTGCTGCGGAGTGGGCCTGCGTTCGCGCGCCAGCCATTCGCCCATTTCGCGCAGCGCCCGCAGCCACAGGCCGCGACGCTTGACCCAGGTGTAGGCAAGGTTGGCCGTCATCCGATAGAGCCACGGCTCCAATGGCCGATCCGGGTCGATGCGATCGGCAAAGCGGTGCAGGCGAAGGAAGACATCCTGGAGCAGGTCGGCGGCCGCTTCATCGTCCGTGGTGATGGCCAACGCGGTGCGAAAGACCATCTGACGGTGGCGGTCATAGAGCGTGCCCAGCGCTTCCAAATCCCCCTGCTGGAGCTTGCGGACCACATCCCGATCCCGGAGCGGCTCCGCCGAATCCTGCATGTTCTGTCCCTATCAACAATATACCAGCAACCGGCTCAGCCGGTTCAACCTGAGCGGCAGGCTTCCCCGATGTCCAGGCCTTCTAGGTTCCATAAGAGGCTGAACACGGAGGCGTCGGCCTGCAGGCCGCACACCTCCGGCCGGTGCGCGGCCAGACGGGGGCGGACGAACAGGGGCAGGCTGGGAAGTTGGTCGGCCAAGATGGCCTGCGTCCGCCCGGCCGCTTCCAAGTAAGTCCCGCCGCCAGGCACGCCCAGAACCACCGACCGACAGGCCTGGTCATAGTCCTGGCTGCGGAACCCGCTGGCGTTGCTCCCGAACGGAACTTCGTCCGAGGCGATCTCCCAGCTGGCGAACATCTCGCAAGCCGGGCTCAGGGAGGCCAGCCAGGGCCACACGACAGCCTCGAAGGCGCGGCCGAAAGCCGGACCCTCCGGCCAGGGAGCGAGCAGCGCGGCCGGGTCCTGCAGGTCGATCTCGACCGCCGCGCCACAGGTCTGCCAGCCGGCCTGCAGGCGCTCCGCCAGCGCCGCGTCCAGCCCGGTTGAGGCGGCCGTCAGCTGGAAGGCCAGGGGGGTTCCGGCCGGGATGCCAGGCACGCCGCGCGCCACCCGGGGAGTCGAGGGGTCGGCATCCTCTTCCACCCACCCCAGCGCCTGCAGCATTTCCGAGCCGGTCGGGCCTGCGCCGGCCGCAGCCGCGGCAGCATAGAGCGGATGGTTGGGCGGCAGGTACGAGTCGGTCACCGCACCCAGCCCGAAGAGCAAGTCATCCACCAGCGCCTGACGGTCGACACAGGCGGCCAGCGCCCTGCGCGTGTCCAGGCTCGCCAGGAGATTGACAACCGTCGATCGCTGCGTGATATGAAAGTCGATCCGCTCGACCAGGGGGCCCGGCGTTGCAGCCAGGACGATTCGCCCGGCGTCCGACTGCTGCACCAGGTCGTCCAGGTCATCTTCCGGGATAGCGGTCTCGTCCAGGATGTCGCACTCGCCGGTCAGGAGTTGCTGCACGCCGGCTTGCGGTTCGCTGCCGACGAAACGGAACAGGACGATCTCGACCAGCGGCAGCCCCTCGGCGGCCCGGAAGTAGGCCGGATTGCGCCGGAAGACGATCTCGCGGCCGGCCGCCCATGACTCGAGCACGAACGGCCCCCAACCGATCGGGCTGCGGTTGGCGGTCTCATCCTCAAGCACTTCTTCGGCGGTCATCCCCGCCAGCAGATGCTGCGGCAGCGGCGACCAGAAATTGGTGGCGTATTCGGCGTCCAGGAATCCGGCGATCCCCGTCCAGCGGACCGTGCGTTCATCGACCGCCTCGTACGAGTAGGTCCGGTTGACCAGGTACTTGCTGCTGGGCGTTTCGCCGTCCGCGTCCAACTGGAACGAATACACCGAGTCGACTGCGGTAAGCGGCTGGCCGTCGGACCAGCGGACATTCGGAAGGAGGTGGAATTCGACCACCATCCGGTCCAGGCTGACCTGGCCCCCCTGGTAGGTCTGGCGGCAGCCGAGGTCCGTGCAACCGGAGGGCAGGTACGGCCGCCCAAAGCTGAGCGTTTCCGGAAGAAGGCTCTCTGGATTGAGATACACGTCCCCGGCCCGGACCGCCACCGCTTCGATGCGAGCGTCCCCATCCGCCAGATCGGGAAGCTTCTCCAAAATAGTCGGCACGGCCTGGTAGCCGCGCAGATCGTAGGGACCGTCGTAGACCGCCTGCAGGACGGTATCCGTCTCCCGGCTGGCAGCCCCATACAAACGCAGCGGCGAATACAGATACAGCGATTCGGGCTCGCTGCCGAGGCAGACGACAAGGGTTTTGGGACCGGGTGGCAGGTCGGTCGGCGCCGGGGCGACCGAGCCCGGCGTTCCCGCGCCCGGCGTGACGGGCAGCTCCACATCAACCGGCCCGTTGCAGGCGCTCAGCCACAGCGCGGCCAGCAGGATGACACTCAGGATCCGACCTCGCACTTGCACCGGCGTCAGCATTCTCAGGTCTCCTGTGGGCGCGGCTTGTCGGGATCGGCGCGTTCGGAGGCGATCCGTTTCAACAGGCGGCGGTCGTCGGGGGTCAGATCGGCCCCGCCCAACATGTCCGGCCGCCGGATGACCGTCCGCCGCAGAGACTGCTCGCGCCGCCAGGCGGCCACGCGGGCATGGTCCCCCGAAAGCAGAATGTCGGGCACCTGCCAGCCGCGGAACTCGGGCGGCCGGGTGTAGTGCGGATACTCGAGCAGGCCGGCGGCGTGAGAGTCTTCTTGAGCGGCATCCGCATCACCCAGCACACCGGGGATCAGGCGCGCCACCGCGTCGATGACGACCATCGCCGGGAGCTCGCCACCTGTGAGCACGAAGTCGCCGATCGAGATCTCGTCCGTGGCCAGATGTTGACACACACGCTCGTCGACGCCCTCGTAGCGCCCGCAGATCAGCGCGAAATGCGCCTGGGCGGCCAAGGCCTGCGCGAGCTTCTGGTCGAAGAGCCGTCCTTGGGGAGAAAGCAGGATTAACGGCACCTGGCCGACCGCCTCGCCGAGGGCGCCTTCCACCGCGGCGAAAATCGGCTCGGGTTTCATCACCATTCCCCCGCCGCCGCCGTACGGCGCATCATCCGTCGTCCGGTGACGATCGAGCGCGTGCTCGCGTATATCATGCAGGTGGACATCAAGCAGGCCGGCGGTCTGGGCCCTGCCGAGGATGCTGGCGCTCAAGTACGCCTGCATGGCAGCAGGCAGGATGGTGAAGACGTCGATGCGCATACGGAAACGATCCGGGTGAAGCCGCCCATGCCGCCGTCCGGCGGCCCCGGAGGCCTACCCGCCGTCTATCTCCCCCTGGTCACGCGCCTTGCAGGATGGCGCACCCGCGATCACGCGGGCAGGCGCGGGTGTTGCGGATTATAGCATGCCGTCCGGGTGCTTCCCGGCGGCACGCAATTGCCATGCGGTGACAACCTGGCGGGTCGCGGCGAAGGCCAGCGGCGGCACTTCGTCCGCTCCGAAGAAACCGGCTTCGTCCACGTCGTCACCGGCATGCAGCTCACCGCCGAGCAGCTCAGCTTGATACACAATCACAATGCTGGCGCCGCGCGGATGCTCACGCCCGCCGATGACATCCACAAGCGGACCGGCGCGCACCGTCAGCGCGGTCTCCTCCAGGCATTCACGCTCGGCAGCCCGGCGCGGATCCTCGTCTGCATCGATGAAGCCAGCCGGCAGCGTCCAGCGCCCTTGTTCGGGCGCAACGCCTCGTCGACAGAGCAGGATGCGACCTCGCTCCTCGACCAGGACTGCCGCAGCCACCTTGGGATCAACAAAGTGGATCCGCCCGCAGTTCGGGCAGACCGGTCGCTCCCGACCGAAGGCCTGACGCATCTCGAATGCGCTTCCGCAGGCAGGGCAGAAGCGAATCGGGTCCTGCTCGGCCACTAGGCGTACCGCCGCAGTAGGAGCGCGGCCAGGATCAGGGCCGCCGCCGCCCCGCCCAGGACGATCTCGATCCACTTCAGAAGTCCCAGCCCCTGGGAGGAGGCGGGCTCGGGCTGCGCCGCCGGCGCCGCCACAGCCGTCGGAGGCATGGTCGGCGTGGGGGTCGGCAGCGGCGCGGCGGCCAGCATCGCCTCCGGCGTTGCTTCTTCGAGGGTGCCGCCGCCGGTCGCATCGGGTACCGCGCCGACCTCGCCCACGACCGTCTCCCGCGGCAGGGCGCGTTCGGCGGCCGGTGCGGTGGCGGTGCCGGCCGGTGCCATGAGTGCCACCGCAGGCGGCTCCTCAGCCGGGGCTTCGCTCGCGGCCATGCTCTCAAGCACCATCTCCGCCTCGGGGGTCTGGAGGTCAAAAGCCTGTGTCAGCGCAGAATCCTCGGCAGCCGGCGCGGCGGCGCCCAACTGCATCGGCGAGGCCATCAGCAGGTCCAGACCGCTGACTGCCAGGAAGGCGACGGTGGCCAGCGCAGCGGCCCAACGAATCGCCGGTTGGGCGGAATGGCGGCGGCGCAGCCCGGCCTGGGCGGCGGTGAGCATGAAGTTGCGGGGGACGGCAACACTCGGCGTCAGTCGCAGCACGCGCCGGGTCAGGCGCAGGTCGTCCAGGGCGCTGCGCAGGGAGGCTTCACTGGAAAGCCGCTGCTCGAGGCGGGCCGCGTCGGCCGCGAGCAGCGCGCCGTCCAGGTAAGAGGAAAGAGCCTCCAGATCACACGTGGGCAGATCATTCAAGCCAGTCATGGAGCGGTCTCACCTTCCAGACGGAAGGCGGAGGGGAATAGTTCCCGCGACCGTTCCAGGCAGTCGCGCAGCCGCAGGCGCGCCCGCGCCAGCCGGCTCTTGACCGTCCCCAGGGGCTTGCCCAGAGCGACGGCGATCTCCCGATAGTCGTAGCCCTGAACATCCGCCAGGATGGCCACCACGCGGAACTCGACCGGCAGTCCCTCGAGGCAGCCCTGGATGGCGCGGTCTAGCTCGGCGCGCTCGGCGGCCGCCTCGGGAAGCTCGTGCTGCGAGATCAGGCTTGCCGGACCTTCGTCCTCGGGACCGGAGTCAGCGTCCGTCAGCGTATCGAGAGAGGCTTCCGGTCGTCGCTTGCGCCGGCGGAGTTCGTCGTAGCAGGCGTTGGTGACAATTCGCAGCAGCCAACCGCGAAAGGAGCCGCCGCGAAATCCGCGCAGATTGCGAAAGGCGGAGATGAACGCTTCCTGCGTCGCGTCGGCGGCCGCGTCGGTCTCACCGATGATCCGGTAGGCGAGGTTGTAGACCTGAGTCTGATAGGCAAGCACCAGACCGTTGAACGCTTGCAGATCGCCGCGCTGCGCCTGGCGTATGAGTCCGGGTTCGTCCATGTCGGGCAAATCATAGCGCGGCCGGGAGGCTTCGACAAGCGTCCGCGCGCCGGCAGCCAGCGTGTAACGACGTCCGGGGCCGAGGCCGGCCGCGAGGCGCGATCCGATTCGCCGCGGCCGTCAGCCTCCGGCCCGTCGAGCGACCCGGGCGTAGAACGCCCTCCAGGACAGGAGCCCGACGAGCGATACCGCGGCCATGACCAGGACGAAGATGGGGACGATATCGCTGTGGAGCCAGAGCGATCGCAGCCATGCACCGAGCGGGGCGGCGGCCAGGGCGGCCGCGATGACGCGCGGCAGCGATCGGTAAGATCGGGCGAGCTCCGGGCGCAACAGCCCGAGTAACAATGCGGCCAACAGCCAGGCGCCCGTGAACGGCACCCAGGTGGCCGCCATCCGCCCCGCCGCCTGCATCTCGAGCTCCTGATGGGAGGCGAAGCCTGCCAACGTCGCCGCCAGGTAGACCCCGGCATCTCCGAATGCAAGCGTGAGGGCTCCTTTCGCGCGAGCCTTCGATGCTTCCTGCAGATCCATGGTCCATCCAGCCGTCAGCCCGCACCCGCGCGCCCATGGTAAGGCTGCCCCGTCCGGAGGGCAAGCGAACGCAAGGCGCCTGGACTGCGTCCAGGCGCCTTGAGGATCATGCAACCGACCGACTGTCAGGGGATGACCGTCACCTGACCGGACATCGCCGCACCTCCCACGCCGCCGTGGGCCGAGCAGTGGTACAGGTACACGCCAGGCGTCTCGAAAGCGAAAGAGAACGACCCTTCCTGCTCGAACAGGCCGCTGTCCCACAGCCCGTCATCGCTCGTGCTCGAGTGCCGGGCCGAATCGAGGTTGGTCCAGCGAACGGTCGTCCCGGCCTGGACCACGAGATTGCGCGGGCTGAAGGCGAAGCCGGTCATCTGCACCTCGGCCGTTGGGCCCTCGCTCACTTGCAGGCCGAAACGCGGGTTGGTCTCCTCGCCCGCGACGGGGACGTCCGATCCGGGAAACTCGTACGTGCCGACCGCCCCGGCGTCCTCGTGCAGCATGGCATACAGCCAGGGCGTGGCTGCGCTGACGTCGAGCTCAACGCTCACCTGCGTGTTCACGCCCGCGCTGACCGGCGCGTAGCCCACCACCGGGCCAGGCCCTCCATTGACCTCCGTATGGATGACGATCCAACCCGGTCCGGTCGCCACAACTTTGTCGATGGTCACCGTCCCGTCGACGACGCTCTGGTCCACCGCGCGCACCTGCGGTTCCTGCGCCGCCAGGTTCACGTTGAAGGGCACATTCGTCCGTTCTCCGGCTAGCGGAACGTCGGCCCCGGGGAACTCATACGTGCCCACCACGCCGGCATCCGTGTGCAGCATGGCATACAGCACCGGGGTGGCGGCGCCCGAATCGATGTCCACAACGACATCGGTCGACGCCCCACCAGACACGGCGGCGTAGCCGATCACCGGGCCAGGGCCGCCATTCGAGTCGGTGTGGATCACCACCCACGCAGGCCCGCTGGTCTCGACTTCGTCGACGCGCACCTGTCCGCCGC
>Ga0105094_10002159_pt1 | contig 10289 bp, 8 predicted proteins | sample PPLLak1March2015_2_FD_87023 | JGI IMG/M metagenome (GOLD analysis project Ga0105094, IMG submission 87023) | Freshwater sediment microbial communities from Prairie Pothole Lake near Jamestown, North Dakota, USA - PPLs Lake P8 Core (3) Depth... | ecosystem: Environmental > Aquatic > Freshwater >...
GGCGCTCGTTGAGCTGCCAGGCGCGCACTACCGGGATCCATTCCAGCTGCATGTCTTCCAACACGATCCACAGCGTCTGGATGGCGCGCTTCAACACCGAAGTATAGGCGAAGTCGAAGGTGTAGCCTCCCTCATTCAACAGGCGGGCCGATTCATGGGCCTCCTGCTGTCCCTGATCGGTCAATCCGACGTCCGTCCAGCCCGTGAAGCGGTTTTCCAGGTTCCAGGTGCTCTGCCCGTGGCGCAGTAAAACCAGTTTATATATTTGACTCATCTTTCAAACCCTCATTCTTTCATGAAAACTTCCGAAGTCTCCGAGACTTCGGAAGTTTATTTTTATAGCAAAGGCGCAGCTTGGCTCAGCGGATCGCCTTCTCCGTCTCTTTGTCGAAGATGTGCATGTTGTCCATGTTCCACACCATCTGGACTTTGTCATTGACATGGTAGCGGGAGCGCGGATCGACGCGTGCCACAAAGCTGCTCTCGCCGGTCTTCAGATAGACGAAGATTTCGTTTCCCATCAACTCGGTGACGTCCACGACGGCTTCGACCGGTTCGGCGTCGATGCCGGGCGGGGCAAACTCGGGGTTGTGGATATCTTCAGGACGAATGCCGAAGGTGACATCTTTGCCGGCATGCGGCTTGAATATCTCGGACCGACTGTCCGGAATCTTCAGCGAGAACGAGCCCCCATCTACGTATAGTTTTCCGTCTTCCATATGCATCTTGGCCGGGAAGAAGTTCATTGCCGGAGAGCCGATGAATCCTGCCACGAACAAATTGTCCGGGCGGTCGTACAGGGTCTGTGGAGTGTCGATCTGCTGCAGCAAGCCCCTGTTGATCACGGCGATGCGCGTCGCCATGGTCATGGCTTCCATCTGGTCGTGTGTTACGTAGATGAAGGTGGTCTGCAGCTGCTGGTGAAGCTTGCTGATATTGGCGCGCGTTTCCACCCGCAGCTTGGCATCCAGGTTGGAGAGCGGTTCGTCGAACAGGAAAACTTTTGGCTCACGCACGATGGCACGCCCAACCGCCACACGCTGGCGCTGGCCGCCGGAGAGCTGGCGCGGCTTGCGGTCGAGCAGGGTTTCGATGCCCAGGATCTGAGCCGCTTTCTGCACGCGCTGCTGAATCTGCTGCTTGGGTACCTTGCGTAGTTTCAATCCGAACGCCATGTTGTCGAAGACCGACATATGCGGGTACAGGGCATAGGACTGGAACACCATGGCGATGTCGCGGTCCTTTGGGGCGACGTCGTTGACCACCTGGTCGGCGATCAAGATTCGGCCTTCAGAAATCTCTTCCAGGCCTGCCAGGCAGCGCAGCGCGGTGGTCTTACCGCAGCCGGATGGCCCTACCAGCACCAGGAATTCTTTGTCCTCGATCTGGATGTTAAGATCGTTGACAGCTATGACATCACCATACTTCTTATAGACGTGGTCGTACGTAACACTGGCCATTGGTTTCTCCTTTCACGGTTTACGGGAATATAGTGATTTAATTATAGTGCACAGCATTTCGAAATGCAATCATATTGAGGCAGGAGATTCCAAGAACCGGATGAAATAAGGATGAAAGTTACATTCATCTTGATGAACTGCCTGCTTCCATATAGAATGTAGCTATGTCGAAAGACGAGATCAGCCCGATACGCAAACAGTACCTGGAGATCAAGCGGCAGTATCCGCAGGCGATCTTATTCTTCCGGTTGGGCGATTTCTACGAGACATTCGACCAGGATGCAGAGACGGCTGCGCGTGAGCTGGACATCGTGCTCACCTCGCGCAGTGTCGCCAAGGGCATGCGAGTGCCGATGGCCGGCATCCCGCATCACGCCGCCGAGAATTACCTGGCGCGCTTGATCGAGCGCGGCTACCATGTGGCAATCTGCGAGCAGATCGGAGAGCAGCCGGTAAAAGGAATCTTCCCGCGCCAGGTGACGCGTGTGGTCACACCAGGGACGGTCACCGAACCCGGACTGCTGCCCGGCGATGCCAATAACTACCTGGCCTGCGTTGTAGTCTCTACGGCCGAATCCGCTCCAGGATCTGGGAGGGATGAATCAGGTAAAGCCGGTGTGGCCTATGTCGATATCACAACGGGTGAATTTGCGGCGACGGAATTAGCAGGGGAGGACATACAATCTGTCGTGCGTGCGGAGCTAGCCCGCCTGAAGCCGGCAGAAGTGCTGCACCCGGAAGGCAATTTCGCGGCGGACTCGCTGCAGGTCCATCTTACTCCCTGGCCTGCCTGGCGCTTCGAAACCGGGCGCTGCCAGGAAGAGCTGCTGCGCCATTTCCAAGCAGCTTCCCTGGATGGCTACGGCTTGCGCGGGATGAACCTGGCAGTAAGCGCGGCCGGGGCAATCGTCCAGTACCTGGCCCAGACTCAGCCCACTGCACTGCAGCTACTTGAGGGCTTGAGTACTTACAGTCTGTCCGAATTCATGACCCTGGACGCTGCCACCCGGCGTAACCTGGAGCTGGTGGAGACCCTGCGCGGCGGGTCGCAAAAAGGCTCGCTATTAGAAGTCCTGGACCATACGATCACGCCGATGGGCAAGCGCCTTATCCGCCAGTGGGTGAATAAACCGCTGCTGAGCGTCGAAAAAATCAAGCAGCGCCAGGAGGGAGTAACTTACTTTTTCGAGAACGGAATGCTGCGCCTCAGCTTCGTCTCCAAATTAAAATCGCTGGCGGACCTGGAGCGACTGACCAACCGGGTGTTGGGAGGGACGGCGCTGCCGCGCGACCTGGTGGGGATGCGGCACACCCTCAGTCAGCTTCCTGAACTGCTCGCCCTTTTCGAAGATTACCCCGGGGCGATCAGCAGCATCCTGGCGGATCTCGACCCCTGCGCAGGCGCCCTGCAGCTGCTGGAAGCTGCCCTGGCAGACGAACCGCCTGCCACGTTGCAGAACAGCGGTGTGATCCGGGCTGGCTATTCTGCGGAGTTGGATGGGGTGATCGAAAGATCGCGCAACGCTCGTGAATGGATCGCTAACCTGGAGCCGCGGGAACGCGAGCGCTCAGGGATAAAATCTCTGAAGGTCGGTTACAACAAAGTCTTCGGCTACTATATCGAAGTGACGCATTCGAACACTGGAATGGTTCCGGATGAATATATCCGTAAACAAACCCTGGTGAATGCCGAGCGCTACATCACGCCAGAGCTGAAAGAATACGAGACGCTGGTGCTGAATGCGGAAGAGCGTATCCGCGAGATCGAAGAGCGCCTGTTCCGCCAGGTGTGCAGTGGCCTATCTGCTCATTCGAAGCGTTTGCTGGCTGCCTCCAGGGCGATTGCAGAGCTGGATGTGCTGGCCAGCCTGGCGGAAACTGCCTCACGGGGCGGGTATGTTTGCCCGGAAATGGTCGAAGCAGATATTCTCGAAATCCAGCAGGGCAGGCATCCGGTGGTCGAGGGATCTCTGGTGGGTAGGCGCTTCGTGCCGAATGATATCATCCTGGAGGAGGGGGAGCGCATCCGCATCCTGACCGGCCCGAATATGTCCGGAAAATCGACCCTGATCCGCCAGGTGGCATTAATAGTGCTGATGGCTCAGATTGGGAGTTATGTACCCGCCAGTTCAGCCCGGCTGGGTGTCGTAGACCGGATTTTTACCCGCATCGGGGCGCAAGATGAAATCCAGGCCGGTCAATCGACTTTCATGGTGGAGATGGTGGAGACGGCTAATATCCTGCACCATGCCACCAACCGCAGCCTGCTGATCCTGGACGAGATCGGGCGCGGCACCAGCACCTATGACGGGGTTTCAATCGCCTGGGCGGTGGTGGAATACCTGCACAACCACCCACGCCTGCGCTCCAAGACCCTGTTTGCCACTCATTATCACGAGCTGACGCAGCTGGCGGAGCTGTTACCGGGCGTGCGCAATTACAATGTGGCAGTCAGTGAGGCTGATGGTCAGGTAGTCTTTCTGCACCAGATTATCCCGGGGGGAGCCGACCGGTCTTACGGCATCCACGTCGGTCAGCTGGCAGGGCTGCCGATGCCGGTTGTACAGCGCGCCAGCGAAATATTGCGGCAGCTGGAGGCTTCTTCGGGAAAGGCCGCGCAATTGAATCCACTGGCTGCCCGCCAGCTGGCACTATTCCCTGAGACCAATCCCCTGCTGGATGAATTAGAAGGTTTGGATATGAATTCGCTCTCGCCGATCGAGGCCCTGAACAAGCTGTACGAGTGGCAGAGGAAGTTTTTAGAAAAAGGAAGTTTATAAACGGGAGATGCTTACACCGTCCGGTTCGATCTCGATCCCCCATCTTCCCAGGTCTGTAAATTTATATTCTGCATACAGGTAATTCTCTTCCCGCTCAACCTGTTCCAGCTTGATCGGCCTTTTAAACTGGAAGGTGACGATGTTCTCATCCCATTCCCCCTGCTGCTCGGGATCATAATGGTCTGGAGCCTGATAGAGTCGCTCTACCTCTGTCTCATTCAGCAGCAGCCGCAAGATGGCTTCGGGGACATCCACGGCATACAGCAGGTTGCTTCTGGCCTGGTTTTCCAGCTCCATGATCCTCTCTTCTTCAGTGAGCTCCCACTGCACTGGAGACCAGATGCCGGGTAACTCATCCGCGTTGATGGTTTCAGGATCGATATCGATTGGCATGGTGTGATTGCCTCCTGGATCAAGGATTCGCGGTTGGTGTGGGGAATGAACCCGCTGGCGAGCTGACCTGGAAGCTTTCAAATTCCCAGGTTCCTGAATCGCCTGGATTGTTCAGTCCGATTGCCAGCCCGGTGGTGCCAACCGCCAGGTTTTCATCATACATTTCGGCTACCATTTCGTGATTGATATAGAAATAGAACTGCGCACCCTGTCCCAGAACCGCCAGCTGGTTCGCCTGCCCAGGGATATACTCCGGCGCCGGTCGCCAGGAAAGCAGCGCAAGCCACTGGTCATCCTCCAGCTGGTAAACCGCGAAATTCCCACCTGCATCGACCTGGAAGAGGTAGTAGCCCTCTTCATCCTCGGTCACCCGAAATGTCAATCCCACCAGGCTGTCTGGGGGCGCGCTGATCTGGCGGGTATCGACGCTCAGGTAGAAATCAGATACCGGGGGCATATCTGGGACCGACCACCACACCATGCCCTGGGTTGCGGCTGCTTCCCATCTTAGCTTGCCCAGGTCGATTGTCCATTTGCTGGAGCCGTAATCGTTGGAGTCTTCCCCGGTGACCCAGGCAGCGGATGCCTGCTCGAAATCAGCTGGAAGCACGAGCTCCCAATTGTCGGCAGCCTGGAACAGTGCTTCGACGGCCTGGACTGTGGCGGTCAGTTGAAGGTCTGTGGCAAGAGATGTGGACTGCAGACCCTGTGCCATACGTGTGGCAAGCTGCTGGCTGCGGTTTAATTGTGCTGTGAGGGTGGCCTGGTTTGGCTTGCCGGAAGCGCCACCACAGGCGGCAGTAAACAATAAGGAGACTGTCAGAACCGCCAGTTGGATTTTGCGTATTGATGCGATCATCAGCTCACGCTCGGGGCAGAAATCAACCGGCGGGTGATGTGGCTGCCCAGGATGGCATAGGCATCGGTGGGCAGGTAATGGGAGGCTGAAGAATTAAACAGGATTTTGAAAGAAGAAGGGAATTCGTCATCCCCCCGCCAGCAGGCAACCAGCACGGGCACACGCGGGAGAGCCTGGAACTCAAATGACAGGTCGCCGAGCGGTTGAGGTCGCCCTCCAAGTTTCTCGGCTGCCAGTTTATAGGTTTCCAGATCGTCCTGGAATTTCCTGGCAAGCTCATTTCCGGAATAACCCTGAAAAGCCTGGGTGTAGAAGCGGCCGTCCGGCAACTCGGTGAATGAGATCCACTTTTCACCCATGGGTGCACCGTCTGCAGTGTTGAAGTAATACAGCAGGAGCGCTGCATTGAATGTGGGGAGCATCTCTTGAGAACCGGCCCGCGAAGCTTGATAATCAGGAAACGTCAGGACTACCGGTTGATCCCACACATCCAGGTGGAATTCACCTCGCGATTCACCCAGGCGCAGGAATCTGGCGCCAGTGTGATCTGCTAACAGGTAAGGATCTGCGCCGGAAAGCTGGCTGCGCAGCTGTCCGACGCGCTGCTCAAAACTTGTGTAATCCGGGCGAACTGGGAGTGCGGGTTTCGACAAAACAGCTATTTCGTGCGTGCCTTGTGCTGCAGTGTGCGCGCCAGAACCTGCTCAAGCTCGTCTTTCTGAACGTTCGATTTTCGTTTTTCCTTGACTGTTGTAACTTCGGAGCGATCCCGGGTGCGCTCCATCGCCTCACGCATGGCCATTTCCATGGCAGTCGGAATAGGAATTTCGACCTCAGCTTCGGGTTCGGGTTTTGGAGCTGCTACTTTCGGCGTCTCTTTCGGTGCCTTGACAGGAATCTCCTCAAGGGCTTTCATGCTGAGTTTTATTTGTTTTTTTTGCCGGTTTACGCCGAGCACCTTGACATCGACCTGGTCCCCTTCTTTTACAAGGTCTCCAGGTTCTTTGATATAGCCATGCGTCATTTCACTGATGTGCACAAGACCAGGGCGTTCTGCGCCAATATCCACGAAAACCCCGAAGCGCTCCAGGCGCATGACCTTGCCAGTGACGACCAGATCATTTTCAATCTCTCGCCACTCCAGGTCCAGGGGTTTGATCATGGTCAGCTCGAGACGGTTCTTTTTGGGTACTACCCTCCGGACCCATACTTCTACAGTCTGACCAGGGTGTACCACTTCTTCAACTCGATTGACCGGCTCAACCTGAAGCTGCGAGATATGCACTACACCCGGAACCCCCAAACCAACGTCAATCACAGCGCCAGCCAGGGTCGTCTTGATGACAGTACCTGTATAACGCGTTTTCCGCTTAATACTATTCAGCTCGAGACTTTCCGCACTCTCAGGGGTTACCAGGACTTCACTTTCCATGCCATACTCTCCAATTCTTTCGCAAAATTAAATCTCCACCACCCAGTGGGAATGGTAAATGTAAGCGCGAATTCGACCTGCTCGCGAAAAGCGATTATACCCTGCGCAAGATTAGTTGTCAAAGAAAGTATGCAAAGAAGCTTATGAGAAAGCCAACAATAAAAACCTCCCTGTTTTCAGGGAGGTACAAGCCTGGAACCGAGGTCTTTCGGGAACAGGATTAATGGTGCAGAGAATGGAAAGTCTATTCGGGGGACTGGGGGTCGCGCTGCAGCGTATGTATGCCATTGCGGACCTGTGTCAGCGAGCGGTCAAGCTCCATTTCGAGACGTGTGAGCGTTTCGATCACGTAATAATCAGCTTCCTGTTTCGTTTGCTCAGCTTCTGCTCTAGCCTGGGCCACGATCTGGTCGGCTCGCGCCTGGGCCTGTTGAACGATAGCATCGCGCTCCAAAAGCTGGTCGCTTTTTTCGCGCGCGATTGCGATGGTTCGATTGGCTTCTTCTTGAGCTTGCGCCATGAGCCTGTCTCGCTGGACCAGAATTTGCTGAGATTTTTTCACTTCATCGGGGACTGCAACACGCATTTGATCGATGATATCCAACATGCGGTCTTCGTCAACGATCACGTTGTGTGTAAACCAGAGCGGCCGGCTCTGGTTGAGAAGTTCTTCTAACCGGTCGACTAGATGTAAGATATCCATGAGGTGCCTCCCCTGGCAAACGCGGTGTGCAAAATATCCATCAGTATGGGCAAGCCTTTAATCTAGCTAATAGGTTACACGTTTAATGCCAATTCGTCAATTGCCTGCCACCAATCCTGTTCACGTTTGATCGACAATCGTATATAGAACGAGACGCCGAAAAGCCTCAATCCCTGAGGGAGGTGGTTGGCACGACCTGCTGCCCTTCTCCAAGCTCGTTGAAACGGTCAATCAGGGCCTGTTCGACATGAGCAGGCACCATGCTGGAAACATCTCCACCCAACGAAGCAATCTCACGCACGGTCGAGGCCGACAGGAAGGTGTGCTGTTCGTTCGTAATGAGAGAAATAATTTCAATCTGTGGGGCCAGGCGGTGATTTGCCAGCGCCATCCGGAATTCGTACTCGAAATCCGAGAAAACGCGCAGCCCGCGCACGATGACCTGAGCGCCGATGGTGTCGCATAATTCCACGGTTAACCCGCTGTAACCAATCACGGTGATATTAGCCGTCTTCTCAAACGATTTGCGCACAAGCTGAATACGCAGCTCGGGAGGGAAGAGCAGTGATTTGAGAGGTTTGTCGTAGACTGCAACGAAAAGTTCATCGAACAGGCGAGCTGCCCGGTCTGCAATATCGATGTGCCCAAAATGGATAGGATCGAAAGTTCCAGGAAAGACGGCTCTAACCATGCGTGTTTTATCCTTTTGGCTGCTATTAGCTGATGTCCCCCACATTTCCATTCCACGCCCGGCGTAGAGCTGAGACGAGTGGTTGGTGTAGGGGTTCTTGGAGGTCAGGATCCTGATTGAGCAGCTCAGCGGCGAAACGCCGCGCCTTCTCGATCAACCGGATGTCCGTCATATTGGCGAGTTGAAATTCGTGGTAGCCCGATTGCCGTGTACCTAAGAATTGACCGGGGCCGCGTTGCTCAAGGTCGCGTTCGGCAAGCACAAACCCGTCGTTGGTTTCTGTCATGACCTGCAGGCGAGCATTTTCAACCTCATCCGGGGTGTCCGGAATTAACAGGCAGTAGGACTTTTCCGCACCTCGACCCACCCGGCCTCGGAATTGATGCAGCTGCGCCAATCCAAAACGGTTGGCACCTTCGATGAGCATGACTGTGGCGTTCGGGATATCCATTCCAACTTCGATGACCGAAGTGGATACCAGGATCTGGCTGAGCCCATCGCGGAAACCTGCCATCACGATTTCTTTCTCATCGGGTCTCATCCGCCCATGCAGCAGGCTTACTTTTAGCTCCGGAAAAATTTCTGCCTGCAGGCGGTCAAATTCTTCCACCGCCGCTTTGGATTCACCCTGCTCAGTTTCCTCAACCAGGGGATATATTATGAAAACCTGCTGCCCATTTTTCACCTGGCCGCGGATCAGGCTGTAAGCCCGTTCTCTTTCGCGCGGGGTGAGAACAAAGGTGCTGATTGGCTGCCGCCCAGGAGGCATCTCGTCGATTATTGAAAGATCCAAATCTCCGTAAATCGTGAGTGCCAGAGAGCGCGGAATGGGAGTGGCTGTCATCACCATCAGGTGCGTCCCATCGCCTTTTTGTCGCAGCGTAGAGCGCTGTTCAACTCCGAATCGATGCTGCTCATCGACCACCACCAGCTGCAGATCCTTAAAAGCGACTGGATCTTCTATCAAGGCATGCGTTCCAACTATTAGGCTGATCGAGCCATCTGCCAATCCTGCCAGGATCTCCGCCTTCTCGGCAGCGGGTGTCGATCCGACCAGTATGCGGATGGCACTGGGGGGTAGAATGAAATCGGGTTGACCTGATGATACTGATTCTGGCGACTCAACCTGGTTGGCTGCTAAAATTCCACGCAAATTCCGGTAGTGTTGTTCTGCCAGGATGCTGGTAGGGGCCATGAGCGCACATTGTGCGCCGTTCTGAATGAGGATTGCCATGGCGACGGCAGCCACAACTGTCTTTCCGGAGCCCACATCCCCCTGTATGAGCCGGTTCATCGGTTTTCCAGATTGCAGGTCGCCGCGAATATCGTTCAGTGCCCTGACTTGCGCATCGGTCAGCGAGAAGGGTAGATTTCCAATTCGACTTTCCAACCACGGGTCTGTGACTTGAAAGCTGCGAGCGGAGCGTTCCTGCCAGGCTCTCTTTTGTCGAATTACGCCGAGCTGGAGCATGAAGATTTCATCAAATGCCAATCTTTCCTGTGCTTTTTTCTGATCATCCCACGTGTTTGGGAAATGAATTTGCCTGAGCGCTGTAGAAAGATCAACCAGTCCCGCAGGCTGGCGTATGGCTGGGGGTAGGGGATCGGTTATCCGGTCTGCCCAATAGGCGAGCACCTGGTCGATCTGGTGGCGCAGCCATTTTTGAGTGATGCGGGCGGTTAGGGGATATACGGGGACGATGCGGTTCGTGCTGAGCTGCTGCTGGTCGATGGCCTCCCACTCCGGGTTATTCATCACAATCCGGCCGAGGTACTGCTCCACTTTTCCGGACAACACAATGGGTTCACCTTTTTCCAGGTTGCGAGCTGCATAGGGGCTGAACCAGGTGACGCGCATCGAACCGCTGCCGTCGCTTACGACGGCTTCGGTGATTTTTTGAGCACCGCCACGAATGGATCGTTCAAATACGTTCTGAACGATTCCTATCACGGTCACTTCTTCTCCATAAA
>Ga0105094_10002161_pt1 | contig 10287 bp, 11 predicted proteins | sample PPLLak1March2015_2_FD_87023 | JGI IMG/M metagenome (GOLD analysis project Ga0105094, IMG submission 87023) | Freshwater sediment microbial communities from Prairie Pothole Lake near Jamestown, North Dakota, USA - PPLs Lake P8 Core (3) Depth... | ecosystem: Environmental > Aquatic > Freshwater >...
CGTTGTCCTGGCTGGCAGCCAGGCCGAATCCCGACAGCATTTTAAGACCCGCCTGGGGGTCCCGATGGCCGACCTGGCCGCGGGGCGCACCCGGCCGGGGGATACCCGCTTTGTGAGCGGCGGCATTTTGACCGGCCATGCCACCACCGCCGACGGCTACCTGGGGCTTTTGGAAAAAGCGCTGCACCTGCTGCCCGAAGGCCATGAGAAGGGCGCCTTCCTGGGGTTCGTGCGGCCGGGCTTCAAACGCCCCAGCTACTCGCGGGCCTTTCTGTCGGCCGTCAACCCGGCCGACCTGACCATGGACTGCAACCGCAACGGCGGGCTGCGGGCCTGTATCGCCTGCAACTACTGCCCGGCGGTCTGCCCGGTGGAGATCCTGCCCCAGCTCACCTACAAGAGCATCCTGGTCGAAGAAGTCGAGGAATATCTGGCGCACGGCCTGCTGGACTGCGTCGAGTGCGGGCTCTGCAGCTATGTGTGCCCGTCCAAAATCGAACTGCTGGAGACCCTGAAAAGCGCCAAGGCGTCCTATTACCGGGACCAGGGCTGACGGGAGACGCAGGAGACCATGAAAATCGTCAAGCAGTTTTTCGACGCCCGGCGCCCGAAGTTTGCAGCGGGCGGCAAGTATGCCCGCTACTACCCGTTTTTCGAGGCCATCGAATCGATCTTTTTCGGACCCGCAGAGGTCACCGCCGCCGGCCCCCAGGTGCGCGACAGCCTGGACGTCAAGCGCTTCATGACCCTGGTGATCGTCGCCCTGCTGCCGCACCTGTTCTTCGGGATTTACAACGCCGGCTATCAGAGCCACCTGGCATCGGGGCTGTCGCTGGCCCCCTTGGCGGTGGTCCTGCGCGGTCTGTGGATCGTCATGCCGCTGGTGCTGGTGACCTACGCCGTCGGGTTCTTCTGGGAGGTGGTGTTTGCCGTCGTCCGCAAGCACGAGATCAGCGAGGGGCTTTTCGTCTCGTGCATGCTCTTTCCCCTCACCCTGCCGCCGACCACGCCGCTCTGGCAGGCGGCGCTGGGGATCTCCTTCGGGATCGTGATCGGCAAAGAGATCTTCGGCGGCACCGGCCGCAACTTCCTCAACCCGGCGCTGACCGGCCGAGCCTTTCTCTACTTCGCTTACCCGGCCCAGAGTTCCGGAGACGCCGTCTGGACCGTCCTGGTCGGAACGCCGGCGGCAGACGCGGTCAGCGGCGCCACCCCGCTGGCGATTGCCGCGGCCACCTCCGTCGGGCGGGTGGAGGACGCCCTGGCCCAGGCCGGATTCGACGCCTCCAGGCTCTTCTGGGGCCTCTACCCGGACAGCATCGGCGCATCCTCCACCTTTCTGTGCCTCCTCGGGGCGGTCTTCCTGATGGTGATCGGGATCGCCAGCTACCGGATCATCCTGGGGGGTCTCATCGGCGTCCTGGCCAGCGGCCTGCTCCTCAATTTCCTGGCCGGGGAAGGCTCCCAGGCCTTCCTGCACCTCAACCCGGTCTTCCACCTGCTGGTCGGCGGCAGCGCCTTCGGCATCGCCTACATGGCCACCGACCCGGTGTCGGCACCGGACATGAACAGCGCCCGCTGGGTCTACGGTTTTCTGATCGGCGCCCTGACGGTCCTGATCCGGGTCTTCAACCCGGCGTTTCCCGAGGGGATCATGCTGGCGATTCTTTTCATGAACGTATTTGCGCCCCTGCTGGACCATCTGGCCGTGCGGACCCGCATCAGAAGAAGGCTGCCGAATGTCTAACCAATCCAAATCGCTGCTGTTTGCAGCCATCCTGTGCCTGGTCTGCAGCATCGTGCTGACGGCCGCCGCCACGGGCTTGCAGGCCTTGCAGCAGAAAAACGTGCTGCACGACAAGCACCGCAACATCTTGAAGTCCGTGGCCCTGATCGATCCGGACGGGCGCTACGATCGGGGCGCGGTGGAAAAACTTTACGACGAGTTCATCGCGGCGGTCTGGGTGACCCCGGAGGGCGAGATCGTGGCCGAAAGCGACCGCGGGCAACAGGATTACCCGATCTACCTCTACACCCGCGAGAAGGTGATCCAGGCCTATATCGTGCCCATCGACAGCCGCGGGCTGTGGGGCCGCATCCTCGGCTACCTGGCGATCGAGAGCGACGGGTCGACGATTTCCGGCTTCACGGTTTACCAGCATTCCGAAACCCCGGGGCTGGGCGGCGAGATCGAAAAAAAGTGGTTCCAGAAAAACTTCGTCGGCAAACGCATCGTGGACCGCGACGGCGATTTCGTTTCCGTTCAAATCGCCAAGGGCGATGTCGAGACCCGGGTCCCCGAACCCCAGCGGCCCCATTACGTCGACGGCATCAGCGGCGCCACCCTTACCGGCCAGTACCTGAGCGCCGGGCTGCGCGAGATCCTCCACAAATATGAGCCGGTCTCGATCAAGTTCCGCAACAACCAGATCCAGTCCGTCCCCGACGGCAATTCCTGAGGCAGTCCCATGAAGCTCAGCCGCAGCAAGACCTACAAGGCGATTTCGGCGGCCCTCTGGCAGAGCAACCCGATCTCCAAGCAGATTCTGGGCATCTGCTCGGCCCTGGCGGTCACCGTGCAGCTTCAGACCGCCATCGTCATGGGCCTGGCGCTGACCCTGGTGGTGGCTTTTTCCAATCTGATCATCGCACTCTTGCGCGACCTCATTCCACGCAACATCCGGATCATCGCCGAGGTCGCCATCATCGCGACCCTCGTGATCCTGGCCGATGAGCTGCTCAAGGCCTTCCTTTTCGACATCAGCAAGCAGCTCTCGGTCTTCGTGGGGCTGATCATCACCAACTGCATCGTCATGGGGCGGGCCGAAACCTATGCCATGTCCCACGGTCCCTACGATTCCTTCGTGGACGGGATCGCCAACGGCGTCGGCTACAGCTCGATTTTGATCGGCGTGGCGTTCGTCCGGGAGCTGCTGGGCTCGGGCAAGCTCCTGGGGTTTCAGGTCGTTCCCGACGTCTTTTACAGCGCCGGGTACGAAAACATGGGGCTGATGGTGCTGGCGCCGGGCGCCTTTATCGCCATCGGGCTTTTCGTGTGGCTGGAGCACACCCTCCTGAAGGACTGACAGGGAAGACCGCGATGGAACACGTTGAGAACTTGATCAGCATCCTGTTGAACTCGGTTTTTGTCGGCAACATTCTGCTGGCCTACTTTTTGGGGATGTGCTCGTTTCTGGCCGTCTCCAAGAACCTGCGGACCGCCACCGGCCTCGGGCTGGCGGTGATCTTCGTGCTGACCATCACCGCACCGGCCAACTGGCTGGTCTACCACTTGCTGCTGGCCCCCGGGGCCCTGGCCTGGGCCGGACTGCCGGAGGTGAACCTGAACTTTTTGCGACTGGTGCTCTTTATCGCCGTGATCGCCGGCATGGTCCAGGTGGTGGAGCTGGTCATCGACCGGTTTTCACCGGCGCTCTACAACAACCTGGGGGTCTTCCTGCCGTTGATCACCGTCAACTGCGCCATCCTGGGGGCCTCGCTGTTCATGGTGGAGCGCGAGTACACCTTCACCGAGACCGTGGTCTACGGCTTCGGTTCGGGTTTCGGCTGGATGCTGGCGATCGTGGCCATGGCCACCGTGCTCCAAAAGCTGCGCTACGCCGACGTCCCCGAGGGGCTGCAGGGCTTCGGGATCAACATGATCGTGACCGGCCTGATGGCCATGGCATTCATGATCTTTTCCGGAATTGTGCTCTAGGAGCCCATCGATGTCGATCTATCTCATCAGCCTGGCGGTTTTCGGCGGGGTGATCTTTTTCCTGGTGGGCGTTCTGCTGTTGGTGGAGGCCAAGGTCACCCAGAAGGGCGAGCGCCGCATCGTGATCAACGATGACGACGCCAAAAGCATCCGCACCCCGGTGGGCCGCACCCTGCTCTCGGCGCTGACCGAAAACGAGATCCTGATTCCCTCGGCCTGCGGCGGCCAGGGCACCTGCGGGACATGCAAGTGTGTGGTGACGGCCGGCGGCGGAGACATCCTGCCCACCGAACTGTCGCTCGTGGGACGCAAAGAGCGCCTGCAAGGCGTGCGTCTGGCCTGCCAACTGAAGGTCAAGGAAGATCTCACCATCCGGCTTCCCGACGAGATTTTCAATATCCGCAAGTATGGCGCGACGGTGGTGTCCAACGACAACGTGGCCACGTTTATAAAGGAACTCCAGCTGCGGCTGGACCCCGGCGAGGAGATGCCCTTCGAGGCCGGCGCCTACGTTCAGATCGACATCCCCGAGTACCGGGCCGCATTTGAAGCGTTCAACATCGACAAGCGCTACCGCGCCGCCTGGGACCGCTTCGGCCTGCTGAAGCTCAAAGCCCAGGCCGATGAGCCCTGCAACCGGGCCTATTCGCTGGCCAACCCGCCCAGCGAAAAGCTGCTGCGCTTCACCATCCGGATCGCCACCCCGCCGCCGGGAAGCGACGCGCCGCCGGGTGTCGGCTCATCGTTCGCCTTCAGCCTCAAACCCGGGGACCGGGTGACGGTCAGCGGCCCCTACGGCGATTTTTTCGTCAAACCCACCGAGCGTGAAATGTGTTTTATCGGCGGCGGCGCCGGCATGGCGCCCATGCGCGGCCACATCCGCCATCAGCTCGAAAGCGCGCACACCGCGCGCCGGATCACCTTCTGGTACGGGGCCCGTTCGCGCCAGGAGATGTTCTACGACGAGGAGTTTCAGGATCTGGCGCGCCGGCACCCCAATTTCTCCTACCACGTGGCGCTCTCCGAGCCCCAGCCCGAAGACGACTGGGAGGGCCCGGTGGGCTTTATCCACCAGGTGGCCTACGACCTGTACCTCAGCGGCCACGAGGACCCGACGGAAATCGAGTACTACCTCTGCGGCCCCCCGATGATGCTCAGCGCGGTCAGGAAAATGCTGGACAGCCTGGGGGTCGAGCCGGAAATGATCAGCTATGATGAGTTCGGCTGAAAAAGGCCCGGCGAGGCGCTGCGCGCACCCCGCCGGCGTAGCGGATACAGCTTACAGCAGGATCTTTTCCGGCGGGCGTCTTTCCGGCACGTAGGGGTGGGGGATTTTTTCTTCGTTCCATTCCTTGGAGACGTAGAGGTTGCAGTAGCAGCTGCCGAACTCCTCGACGTCGGGGGTGCGGTAGACGCACGGGCAGACGATGTCGCGGTCGTTTTGCTTGTCGCCCGAGACCAGCCGGCAGGGACAGCCCATGTAGCCGTAGCGCTCCTTGTTGAACAGCAGCGCCGCCATCAGATCCATGACCCGCTCGCGGTCCTTGTTGAAAAAATAGCCTTTGGGTTCCTGGCTCTTTTTGAGCATCTCGTAGAGTTCTTCAGCATCCATCACAGTCCAAGCGCCTCCTTGATTTCGTCTTCCTTGTAGCCCACGATGACCTTCTCACCGATGATGATGGTCGGAAACGAACACTTGGGGTTGAATTTCTTCACATCCTCCACAATTGCGGCACGCTCTTCACCGTCCAGGGTGTCGACATCGACAAACTCATACTTGACCGTGCACTCGGCCAGAAATTTTTTGGTTGCCCTGCAGTGGCTGCAGGTGCTGAGCGAGTAAACCTTGACAGGTTGGGTGGCCATAGGGTGCCTTCCTTTCATTTATACGTCCGCAGATGGGTGTCCATGGCCAGATGGATAGTATAGATCCCACCCGAATTCAACCAAATTTATAGCGCCCTGCGGACGGCGTGTCCGCGCCGGGGGCCGCGATCAGGTTACCGGCGGCACTTTCCGGCCATCCAGGTCGAGGCCTGCCAGGACCTCCCGCGTTCGGCGGGCCGGCGCCGCAGCGCCGAAGGGACGCCGCGCGAAAGCGATCAGGTCGTCCAGATCGTCGATGTCGCGCCAGACAGGCAGCTGGTGCACGCTCAGGCCGTGGCGCCGAAAAACGGCAAGGGTCTCGGCCAGCACCCGCGTCGTACCCCACGGGATAGTCTGGAAAACCGCCGGCAGAAAGGTTTGCGGGTGAAACCCGATGAGATAGTAGCCGCCGTCCAGGGTCGGGCCGATCACCGCCTGGTGATGCCCCAGGGCCGCAAACGCCGCTTCGAACACGGCACCCGGCAGGTCCGGCAGGTCGCTGCCGACCAGCAGCACCCGCCTGAAACCGTCGGCAAAGGCACGGCCAAAGGCGTCGGCCATGCGCGCCCCGAGGTCTGCCCCGGTTTGGGGATAGACGCCGTCCAGCGGCGCCATCCAGGCGGCCGCGGCACGGCACGCCGAGGCCGGGGTGCAGCACCCGATCACCGGCCGGCCGCCCTGCCGCAGCGTTTCCAGCAGGTCCGCCACGAACCCGCGGTAAAGCGCCAGGGCCGCCGCGTCTCCCAGGGCTCGCGCCAGACGGGTTTTGACCGTACCGCGTTGCGGGGCACGCACAAAAACCAGGACGCAGTCGGCCCCGGTTTCGGCCGCGGCCGGAATCATGGTGCCAGCTTTTCCAGCTCGCCGATGCAGCTTTCCAGATCGGGGCGGCGGTTGATGTCGGAAACCTCAATGTAGCGGATGAGGCCCCGCTGATCGACGATGAAGATGGCGCGCTCCGAAACGCCGTCCGAGCGCAGCACCCCGTAGCGCTCGGCCACCGCCCCGTGGGGCCAGAAGTCCGAGAGCACCGGGAACCACAACTGCCCCATCTGGCGGGTCCAGGCATGCAGGGTGGGGAGGTTGTCCACCGTGATGCCCAGCACAATCGCGTCCCGGGCTTCGAAAAGCGCTCTGGCCAGGTTGTAGCCGGGCCACTGATCCGAGCAGACCGGCGTCCAGGCGGCGGGCACGAAGGAGAGCACCACGTTTTTTTGCCCGCGGTAGCGGCTCAGGGTCACCGGCTCGCCGTGAAGGGCGGGCAGGGTGAAATCCGGCGCCGGCTCGCCCACCCGTACCTTGAGACGGCTGTCGATAGGCGCGAGCGGCCCCGGGTCGTAGAGCATGTCCTCCTGCCAAGTGGCGGGCTGCGCCGGGGCGCGGCTGCCGCCCAGCACCGGCAGCAGAAGCAGGGCTGCGACTGCAGCGGCTATGATTCGCATGGTTTTTGTCCCCCGCTGATCCGACCCCGCCTGCCGCGGCGGGCGGGTCACCACTGGAGCCCCGCGTTTTCCAGCAGGATCTTCAAAAATTTATGGGGGGCAGCGCCGTCGAGTCCGCCCGGCCGGGAATAAAATACCCGGGCAGCACCGTCTTCAGCGATCCTGACTCCGAAAAAATAGGGCGTGCGGACCTCGCCCAACTGCCGGTGGATGGTCAGGCTCTCGTCGGCAAAGAGCGGGAAGGGGATGGTGAAGCTTTGCCGGAAAACCCCCACCTCGAAACCCGAGTTGCCGGCACCGATCCCGATCAGCTTTACCCGACCGCGGTAGCGCCGGTCCGCCTCGATGGTCTCAAACAAGCGGTTGACGTCCGGGGCTTCCCGCTGGCAGTGGGGGCAGTACATGCTGAAGACCTGGAGGATGACCACCTCGCTTTGGATGTCACCGATCCGGAAGGGCTCGGCCGCCTGCAGGCCAAGGTAACGGAGCTGATCGGCATCGCCGGGAGCCTCCAATTCGATGACCGGCAGGATGTCTCCGGGCTGAGGCGCCAGGCCGCCGCCAGCCGCCCCAAGGGCCGGCGCCGCTGCCAGCAGTATCGCCAGGATCAGACAAGGTGCGCGCTTCATGGGCTCGATCCTCCGAATTTTTTGAGATCCACCCCCGCCCATCGGCGCCGCAACTATTGGCAACCGGGGCTCGATCTAATACAAGCCTCCCCAAGCTTGAGAGTGGCGCTTGGCCACTGTTGACCCTTACCATAAAACAGGCCCCGTCACCAATCAAACCACCGGTTCGCACCGCCCCTTAAAATTTTTTACAGTTTTATGAACTGGGTTCTTGACAAAGCGCCCAAAGTTTTTTAAAAACTTATCAGGAATTGTTCCTGATTTAATTAATAAGGTTCACATTTCAGTTTTTTTGGGGTCTCCGCGGGGTGGGTCATGTTCCCCCTGGGGGGGCCGTTTGTATCGAAACGCATGGCGGCAATGCCGCCGCCGGCAAACGACCAATGCTTTCCACGAAGGGAGGTAACATCAGATGGTAGAGAAAAAAGAAATCACCAAAGAGGTTAAAAAGGAGCTTGACCTCCGGGCGATCACGATCTGTGACGCCACCTACCAGATGCTTGAAAAGGCACGCCGGGACGGGGTCGAAACGGCTTTCGACCGCGCCGCCAGCATGAAGGCCTGCCCCATCGGGGCGGACTCCGCCTGCTGCAAGCACTGCTCCATGGGCCCCTGCCGCCTCAACGCCAAAGACCCGTACGGCAAGGTCGGCGTCTGCGGGGCGACGATCGACACCATCATGGCCCGCAACTTCGCGCGCATGGTGGCCTCGGGCGCGGCCGCGCACACCGACCACGGCATGTCCATGCTGGACCTTTTCCGTGAGGTGGTCAACGGCCACAACCAGGACTACAAGATCAAGGACACCAACAAGCTCGAAGAGGTGGCGCAATCCATCGGCATCGCCACCGAGGGCCGCGAGGTCAAGGACATCGCCCTGGAACTCTACGAGGAGCTGGAGCGCACCTACACCCAGGTGGAGGGTGAAATCCCGTTCGCCAAGCGCGTACCGCAAGGCACCCTTGAAACCTGGCGCAAGCTCGGCATCGTCCCGCGCGGGGCCATGCGCGAGATCATGGAACTGATGCACCGCACCCACATGGGCGTCGACCAGCACTATGAAAACATCACCAAGCAGTGCAGCCGCACGGCGCTGTCCGACGGCTGGGGCGGCTCCATGGTTGCCACCGAGATCTCCGACATCCTCTTCGGCACCCCCTCGCCGGTGGCGGCCGACGTCAACATGGGCGTGCTCAAGGAGGACATGGTCAACATCATCGTCCACGGCCACGAACCCAACCTGTTCGAGTCGGTCCTGGCCTCGGTGAGCGAGCCGTCCCTCGTGGAAGCCGCCAAGAAGGCGGGCGCCAGGGGCCTTAACCTGGTGGGCATGTGCTGCTCGGGGGCCGAAATGCTCTCGCGCCACGGTGTTCCGCATGCCGGCAACTTCATGTCGACCGAGGCAGTCCTGGTGACCGGCGCAGTCGACGCCATGTGCGTGGACGTCCAATGCATCAAGCAGGGCCTGGCCTCGGTCGCCAAGTGCTACAACACCCCGCTGATCACCACCAACCCGCGCTGCCACATCGAGGGCGCAGAGCACATCGAGTTCCACGAGCACGACCCGCGCGGCTGCACCGATGAACTGGTGATCCGCGCCATCAGCCGCTTCAAGAGCCGCAGCCTGCCGATCGAGATCCCCAAGATCACCAACACCGGGATTCACGGCTTCTCCCACGAGTACGTCAACTACATGCTGGGCGGCAGCTTCCGGGCGTCCTACACCCCACTCAACGACAACATCATCAACGGCCGCATCCGCGGCGTGGCCGGCGTGGTCGGCTGCACCAACCCGCGCGTCAAGCACGACTACGTGCATGTGGAGATGGTCAAGGAACTGATCAAAAACGACGTTCTGGTGGTCCAGACGGGCTGCTCCCAGATCTCGCTCGCCAAGGCCGGCCTGCTGACCCCCGAGGCCGCGCATCTGGCCGGGCCGGGGCTGGCGGAAGTCTGTGAAACCGTCGGTATGCCGCCGGTCCTGGGGCTGGGCTCCTGCGTCGACAACAGCCGCATCCTGATCGCGTGCGCCGAAATGGTCAAGACCGGCGGGCTGGGCAAGAGCATCGCCGACCTGCCCGTGGCGGGCGCCGCACCGGAATGGATGAGTGAAAAGGCCATCAGCATCGGGCATTACTTCGTCTCGTCTGGGGTTTACACCATCTTCGGCGTGACCTTCCCCATCGTCCAGGACACCAAGTTCCACAAGCTGCTCTTTGAGGGCTTGGAATCCCAGCAGGGACTGGGCAAGTGGGACTTCGAAGCCGACCCCATCAAGATGGCCCAGAAGATGATCGCCCACATCGACAAGAAACGCAAGGCGCTGGGCATCGACAAGGCCCGCGAGCGCGTCCTGATGGATATGGCCGACCGCCAGAAGCTGGAAGTCGCCTGATCCACCGCCATCGCTGCACAAACAAAAGCCCCCCGCGAGGGGGGCTTTTGTTTGGCCCAGTCAGCACCGGATCTCAGCCCTCGGGGTCGGCCGCCGCCGCCTCGGGGTGCTCTTTTAGAAACCGATAGAGGGTGGCCCGCCCCACCCCCAAGAGCTTGGCCGCACGGGCCTTGTTGCCGCCGGTTTTTTTAAGCACCGCCGCCACCGTGGTCAGGTCGAGTTTTCGCCCCGGCCCGC
>Ga0105094_10002162_pt1 | contig 10286 bp, 8 predicted proteins | sample PPLLak1March2015_2_FD_87023 | JGI IMG/M metagenome (GOLD analysis project Ga0105094, IMG submission 87023) | Freshwater sediment microbial communities from Prairie Pothole Lake near Jamestown, North Dakota, USA - PPLs Lake P8 Core (3) Depth... | ecosystem: Environmental > Aquatic > Freshwater >...
AAGGCGGCATCTTTCTCAGGAACCCAGGTTTCGGGGTTAAACCCTGCCGGGTAATCGAGGTTGTTGTTAAATGGATTCTTGTCTTCAATACGATAGACTTTGCCATCCGGCCAGCGGTTCTTGAAGGGTTTGCCCTCTTCTTCGTAAAAAGGCTCGCGCCAATCCTTACGCAGGGGATGCCCATTAAAGCCTTCCCAGAGCAGGATGCGCCGTAGATCGGGATGACCTTCGAAGCGCACCCCTAACAAATCCCAGGTCTCCCGCTCTTGCAGATCAGCACCCGGATATACTGGCATCAGCGAGGGAACAGATGCATCCTCACGCGAGGTGCGCACCTTCATTACTAGCGCCGGTCCACCCGTGCTGCGGAAGAGGTGGTAGACCGTCTCCATAAAGTCATCCGGATAATAATCCGTTGCAGTCAGGTTTGTCAGGTAGTCGTAGCCGAATTCATCCCGCAGACCCGTCGCCACCTCAATCAGATGTTCAGATTGGACAATATACCCCTCATAGCCTTTGCGATCGTCCGCTGAAACCCATTCGGGGAAACGGGAAATGAGAGCATCTTCTCTTACCAGAGTCTGTTCAGTCATGGCTGCCTCCGCTACGCTTTCTCGACCGCGGGCGTTTCGGATTCGGTCGATTCCTGAGCAGCTTTATTCTGCGTGTATTCCTTGATCAGCTCCATCTGCCTCGGGTCGATAATATCGGGTCCCAGTATCGGGACAGGTATCGTTTCGGTGCCGGTCTTTTGATACCAACGGACATTCTTGATTGACTGCGTATCGATTTTCTTCTGGAGGGTGATCAAGCCATGAATGAGTGCCTGGGGAGTCGGTGGGCACCCAGGTATGTATACATCTACAGGAAGGTATCGATCAACGCCCGGTACCACGTTATAGCCCTCTTTGAACGGACCGCCTCCGGAGGCGCAGGCTCCCATAGCTACCACATATTTCGGCTCCGGCATCTGGTTATACAGGCGCACGATCTGCACCACCATCTTCTTGGTGACTGTCCCGGATACCAGCATCAAATCTGCCTGGCGCGGGCTGGGGCGCATGACCTCCATGCCGAAACGGGAAAAATCATAGCGGCTGGCAGCCGTGCAGATCATTTCGATCGCGCAGCAAGCCAGGCCGAACATCATCGGCCAGACCGATGATCGCCTCCCCCAGTTGTAGATCTTATCCAGCGTGGTGATGGCTACCTGCCCTTCTATCTCCGGTGGGATATCGTAGCGGGTGGTATCGTCTTGACCTTTCATAGGGAATTAACCTCCTCGAACCATTCTTGATAAATGGCAGCTAGGATCGAATCGTTTGCCAGTTCTCTGTCATCCATAAAATTGGGAAGTTGGACCGTCCACCTGTAAATCATACCGAGGGATACATCATCTAAAGCTATGTCAGGGTGCTGCTGGATTAGCGCCAGGGCGATTGCGTAGGAGTCGTCCCAGGTGAGTATGTCGCTCATATCAGCTTCAACCAGCGTGCTTGTTACATATTATACTATTGAAAACCGCTCTGTCAACCCGAGATAAAGAAAATATATATTTGCATAATTTGAAAAAGGCGATATAATCGCAAGGTGAGCACCACCCGCCAGGCAATAATCGAATTTTTACAGGGCAAGCAGAACGCCTCAGCCTCCGAAATCAGCCGCGCACTGCACATGACCGGAGCCAACGCACGGCACCACCTGGGAGTGCTGCTCGAACAAGGTGTAGTGGAGGTCACCGGAAAGCGCCCTGCCCGGCGATCAGGGCGCCCTACCCTGTGCTACGCACTGGCGCGCCGTGTTCACTTACACAATCTGGATGGATTGGCAAGCACCTTGCTCCTGGAGTTGTTGGGAGACCTCACCGATGAGCAAAAGCTAAACCAATTTGAGCGCCTCGCCCACAGGATGGCGGGCGGTACTTCCACTGTCAGCGGCGCCTTGCCCCAACGACTGTATCAAGCCGTCCAACGGTTAAATGACCTCGAGTACCAGGCCCGCTGGGAAGCCCATGCTGTAGCCCCGCGCCTGGTCTTAGGACACTGCCCTTATGCCATGATCTTGCCCGAACACCCCGAGCTGTGCCACCTCGACCGGCATCTTCTGCAAGCCCTGTTAGGAACGACCGCGAAACAGGTTGAAAAACTATCCAAAGACAGCCGGGGAGCCACGTACTGCCTTTTTCTGGTCGGTGGATCGCAAGAGGAATGAGATGGTTTTCACGATGTAATCGATCCTATACTCTAAAAGGTGAACTACTATGAGTGATAAAAACAAGCCAAAACAGATTGCAAGCTCAGCCCGCAAACACCAGAAGGCAGATGCTCAATCAAAGGGCAGCAGCAGAAACCAGGCCTGGATCGTGATTGGCCTGGGATTGATCGTCCTCCTGGCTGTAGTTGTCCTGGTCTACATCAACCAAGGGTCTAAGCCCGCAACCAATGAAACAGCCGGGAGGCTCCCGGTAGAGATCTCCGTCGAGCAAGCTGCCAGTAAACGAGACGCAGGAGCCTTCATCCTGGATGTGCGCCAGCCGGAGGAGTGGAACGAGTACCACATCCCGGGCTCGACCCTCATCCCACTGGGGGAGCTGTCCAGCCGGCTGGATGAGATACCCAAAGACCAGGAAATCGTGGTCGTCTGCCGCTCAGGCAACCGCAGCCAGGAGGGACGCGATACCCTGCTCAGCAGCGGTTTCGAGCAGGTCAGCAGCATGGCGGGCGGCGTGAGCCAGTGGAGAGCCAGCGGCTACGAGACGGTCAGCGGACCGTAAGCAATCCTATTAATAATAGAACTCTAAATCGACACGCCCCGAAATTCCTCCGGGGCGTGTCTCGTTTCATCGCTTATCCCTTCATAAACAGCAATGTGCTCGAAAGCTAAGGCCTGCCGATCCAGGGTAGATATTGTTTGTAGGCAGTATGCACGGGCACATCGGACAGGATATATGTGCCAGTCTGGCATACAGGCACGGCGATCAGGTTGTCTTCCAGGAAGCGCTGCACCTGGTAGGTGGGCGTATCGCCTGCCTCAACGCCGCAGGTGAGGTTGGCTTCCTGCCAATCTGACCCCTCCAGCCGGTACAGCATAAGGCTGCCTTCATCTTTGCCGGTGAGGTCGGCCTCGCTGTAGCTGAACGTGATCACCGCCGGCGGAGCGTTCGATCCGGGCTCGGTCAGGTAGAAATCCTCATTTTCCGGTTTGCCCCAATCGACCTCTCCCTGGTACGCCAGCAGCTCCAGTGGCTTGCCAATCCCGTGGGCTGGCAGGCTTGAATCTTTCAGGTCCAGGCGCGTCACGGCTGACAGGTTGCCCAGCGGCATGTAGACTGACGCCACCAGGGTCTGGGTCTGGCTGTAAGACTGGCGGTCATAGACAGTCTCCTCCGCCTGCCCCATATCAAAGAAAGCCGCTGCGCCGATCTCGATCAAGCCGTAAGCCACATTGTTGTTGATCAGATCGTCCTCGTCGTGCACTTCATCGAAGGCATGCATGGGATCGATCACGGCGTAGGTTTTCTGCTTGCCGGCGCCGGTTGCAGTCCAGGTGATGGCGGCTGTTTCGGGACCGGATTGGCGCGTCAGATGCTCGACTGTTGTCTACCCGATGACCACATTCAGGCTCGGGTCGCCCAGGTAGAACCTGACCGTGACCGATGCAGGGGGGATTACACTGCTGAAATTGCGCACCACTGCGGTGATCGTCACGGTATCTCCCACGCTGACTACCTGCGGGTCGATGACCACGTCTTTGGAGAAAAGCTTCTTCGCCTCCCCGCAAGGTGGATTTTCCGGCGCGGCGGGATCAGGAAAGCCATACCAGGCAAGGATGAAAGCCGGGTCTGGCTTGTCATAGAGCAGCCACCTGGCCCCTTGTCCGGGTTCTGCTTGATAGTCCATCACCATATACCCTGCATTGGCCCAGTACAGGATCGGGCGGGTGGAGTACTTGGCGTCCAAAGGCTTGGGGCTGAGGAAGAAGCTGTATGTGGTGCCTTCTTTCGTGGTGAATCGATCAGTCTCCATCCTGGAGTAGTCGTAGCTGCCTTTGATGTAAGCCTTGAAATCGCCCTCGAACGTGATCATTTTGATATTAGCACTTCCACTGGTTTCGAGCCCCAGCCCGGCCTTGATCGAATGCGAGAAGGTTGTGCTGTCGGTGGTTTGCTGGAAGGTTTCGTATGTGATCTCTTCCTCGAACCAGTCATCCAGGGTGCCCGGGTCGTACACCACCCGATCAGGGTCGTAATCCGTAAACCGAACATCTCCAATCGGGTCGTAAGACCAGACATTGTCTGGCTGGTGCCCGGCAGCATACCAATCCTCATCGCAGGAAGGGTTGTAATATCCGCCCAACGAGCTTGGGTAGCTGGTCTGTTTAATCAACGGGGAGACCACGGTGATATAGCCGGGCGTCGCTCCAGGCTCATCGGTGAGGACGGGATATTCCCATACCGCGTAAGGTGTGCCGAAGTAAATGATCTTGTCGTCGTCGGCCGCGATCACCTTTTGGTTGTATGTTATCGAGGAAATATTATCAGTGGTGCTGTCAAACTGCCCGCCATGGGTATAATCAATGCTCGTTTTGAGACACGCCTTTAAATCGAATAGGCCAGGCAGGCCGCCGCCGGCGCACGTCTTGTTTTCCATTCCAGCAGAGATCGAATATTCATGCTTCGTTTCGATGAGTTCCTCGGATTCGCTGAAATTTAAATGCCTGTATTTAGCGTGTGTGCATTCGGGGTTGTCAATGCTGGGGATGCAGGTCTCCTGGGGCGTCTCAAAGACGATATTATTTCCACCGTCATCCTTGACGATATCCCGGTGAACGGGCGGCATATTGATCATCGCCACCGGCGTATCGATCCGGTTCTGCACCCGGTAGCTGGGCGGTCCAACGCGCACGCTCTCACCGGTGAACGCGCCCACAGCCATCTCGGGATAGACCCTGGGTGATAAGAGATACCACGCGGTAAAAGGCTGATAAGGCCGAGATGGATCGGCGTCTGGATCAAGATAGTACGTACGCAGCCAATCACTCATCTGCCAGGCGAACTCGCCAATCGTATCGCGGTTCAGATCGCCGACCACCAGACGATCTTGATATGAAAATGTCCATACTCCTAAATCCACAGTGGTTACCGTTCCACCGGTGATGAGGCAGTTGCCATTTGGGCACCAGTCATTGGTGTAACCGTCGGGATTATCGGGTAATTCCAGCACTTGCAGGGCGCGTACAAATCTGGAGGTTACAGGCTCATCTTGATCTGCACAACTATCTGCGTAGTTGCTGAACTCGTACGGCCAGGTGCGTACCAGCTCATCTTTACCGTCGCCGTTCACATCTCCAGCGGCAATGTTAATACCGATGATGTATGCCTCCCGATCCGGGTCAGGCTCGTCATAAATTGCTTCTCCCCACCAGGCGCCCCATACACCTCCGGCTACCCCATCGGCATAGTACATTCTCAGGTTGTAATCCCCTGAAACCAAATCTTCCAGGAGGTCATAGATGCGCATGCGCACACTGAATATATGTGAGTCGCATTCTTCCAGATAGATCCAATCTTCTCGATGCCAAACTGTAGCCAGGCCAATTTCATCCCGCCCATCCTGATCGAAGTCCCCAGCCGCGAGATCGATCGTCCCGGTAAAATTGCCATCCATATAATTGCCATCTTCATCAGGAATTATTACCTCTTCAACCGTTCCTGTTACCTGTGTGGACAAGCCCTCCCGGGTGACCTGGATTACTTGAAGGTTATAGTATTTGCCTATGGTATAGGTTAATGCGATATCGTCGATCCCATCCCCGCCCAGAAAGTCGCCCGCTGCTATGCTGAAAGCGTTCACTCTTAAAGTCTCAATATCTCCATTTACATCCACATCAGTTACGCATTGAGGCTGAAATCTCTCCCCGCTCTCGTATATGGCGATCCGGATGTGTAAGGCATCGAAGTAATAAGCCAGCGCGATCTGGCTGCGACCGTCGCCCAGGAAATATCCGGTCTCGATATCCACGCTGAAATCTTGATACACCCCAATGTTGCGCGTTTGAGCGGTGAATCCCGTGTCCAGGGTCATGAAGCTAGGGGGCAGCCCACCCACATCTGCCCAGGTAAGTTCATCCAGGCTGGACTGCAGCTGGTCGTCGAATTTTTGAGCGAACAGGTAGGTCGCTCCCGACCATACCACAGCCCCAAGACCTGAAGCGAGCACGCCGCCGGCAACGCTCCAGTTGCTCCAGACACCGCCCTCGTACTCGATGGACCAGGTCTGGTTATCTGAGCCGCGCACGTACACGACCATTTGATCCGCGCCTGGCGTTACCGCAGCCGGGGCGGAGGCCATGGTCACACCGGCTGGCACGCCATCCAGCGGCAGGCGCTGCCAATCCCCCCAGCCGCCGCTGTAGCCGATAGTCCACAGGCTGTCATCCATCCCACGTGCGAAGACCTGCATGTGATTTTCTGACAGCGAAACCGCTCCCGGCCCGGAAGCCAGCATGCCGCCCAGGGACTGCCAGCCAGCCCCATCGTGCCACAGCAGTGTGTTATCCGGTCCCAGGCGGAACAGGTCAATGCCTCCATTCCGAGCTACTACCGCCGGAGCCGGCACTTCAGGGGTTGGCCCAGCCCACGACATAGCCGGATAAGGCCAATCACCATACTGCTGCCAGCTGCCGATCCACCCGCTATCCCACTGGCGCATGTATACCTGGTAATTCGTCCCCACGGCGAATACGTCGAACTGGTCCTCGCCCCTGGACACCGCAGCAGGAGCAGAGAGCAAGAGGCCGCCGCCCAGGTTGTTCCATCTCAGGCAGCCGCCGCTGTCGATATCATAATTGCACTGCCACAATGCTTCATCGTAGCCGCGCACCAGCAGGTGCAGCTCCCCCTCCGGGGCGATCTCCGGGTTCCACAGCGGTCCGTTGACCAGGGTGCCGTCGTGCCCGTTGCCCGAGATGTCTGCGGTAGCCGTCCCCGCCCCCTCTTCAAACGGCCAATAGGCCGCCAGGTTCAGCTCGTCCGGCGCTGTCCGGAACAGGTCCAGGTTGATCTGCTCCTGTGTGCGGGCTGCGTTCCAGATCCCGACATCATCGATGAGTCCGTCGAAGGAAAAGGTAGCATTGAAAGCCCACCCGATGTGCAGGTCACCAGAGCCCTGGTAGTCTGCCAATGCAAGACCCTGGGCTACCTGCACGCCGTCTTGGTAGATCTTCCTGAGGTTCGTATCCGCATCGTAGGTGCAAGCCCAGTAGTGCCAGTCTGGGTCAGTATAAACTTGAGGCATGTTCAGATCATTATTCCAGAACGCGCAGGTGAAAATATTGCTGTCTCTGAACCCGATGTATAAGCCCTGGTTTATGCTGCCGGCACCCTGTCCGACAGCCAGGTCCCACGTCGAAGCACTGAACCGCCTGGCCCAGAAGGCCACGGTGAACGAGGTGTTCGCCAGGCTGATGCCGCTGCCGGTGTTGACGTAATCATCGAATCCGTCGAATTGCAGTGCATATCCACCGGAGTCGCCGCCGCGAGCGACCGCTGCGGGCGCGGAGGTGGTTCTTCCGGGCAACCCCGGCACCTCGCCAGTGGATATGTTGAGTGTTAAATCCTCATCCAGCCATGCGGCGATCTGCTCCGCCTGACCGTCGTTGTTCAGATCGCCAGAAGCAATGTCGTTATATGGGTAATTGCCCACGTCCAGATGGCTGACGGGGATCACGGCGAGCGTGTCGGAGACAGCCATCGTTTCCAGGCTGAGATTATTGTTCGCCCACCCACCTCTCATTAGCTGATCATACGAGACCATGGTGTAGTTCCCGGAAAATGGGTCTACGCCATCAGCCGCCATGGCATCCATACCGCTGAGCTGGATGGTCTCTTCTAGTCCTTCAGCGTTCAGGCGGCTCACCTGGGTGGTGTAGCTGGATGCCTTCGAGAGGTGTCCCGGCTCGTGATGGAGAACCGGCTTGAGGGGGGTGGGCCAGCCCGGCATCCCCCCGGACTGGGGGCTTGAATTGGAGGCGGTAGTCGCCTATGTCATTTGCAAATCTACGCTATCCAGGGCAATGGCGCTCGAGTTGGTTGGCAGGCAAGGCTGCAGGAGCAGCGCCAGCAGTGTAATGAAAACTGGGAGTTTCTTCATGTTGTCCTCTCCAATCGTATTGACCCGAAAAGAACGAAAGCCACCCCATCCAGGGGGTCTGGCGCACGTTTACGGCATTATTTATTCAGTTGAGTGTTCTTGTTGAGGATTGCCCTTTCGGAGAAGCGCTAAACCCGCCCCAATTTGAAGGAGTCCAGGTCCCGCCACCCCAGGACTCTTACTGCAATTACCACGCCCAGATTGCCGTAATGGTGTACCAATAAACTTGTCTAGACAAATAAATTATAGATTAGTTTTTCTCAATAATCAAGCATGACTTACTGAGCTTCGGACAAAAGTTCGGACAAAATAAAGGGGAGAGAGCCTCCGACAACGGATAAACTTGGTTATCCACAACCATTTACCGGTAGGAGGCTCCCATAGACAAGTTTATCCGCATTTTCGAATTTGCGCAGCAGCTCTTTACCGATGAACAGACAGCTCAACAAGCGAGTGAGATTATTGAAGGGATCATGGAAGCTCGTTCACCACGTCTGAGCGATATCGCTGCCAGAATGGCGGGCAATGAAGCCGCCAGTTACAAGCGCATCCAGCGCTTTCTGCAAGACAACGATCCGCGGGAAGCACTCAAAACACTTTTCAACGAAGAAGCCGACTTCGTGATTGGTGACCCAACGGAGATCGAGCGTCCGCATGCCAACCAAACCGAGTATGTGGGCACCTTGATGGATGGGCAAACCAAGGGCTTTTGGATGTTGACCTTGGCGACACCTTTTCGAGGCAGAGCCATCCCGTTCCATTCTGTGACCTATTCCTCGCGTACGATTGAAGAGCAGCCTTCCTCCCGCAACCTGGAACACTTCAAGGCCATTCAAGAGATCCAGCTGCTGATCGGCCAACGTCCTATTGTGTTTGATCGCGAGTTCTCTTACCTGATCCTACTGCGCAGTCTGGTCGAAGCCGATGTGCAATTCGTCATCCGTTTGAACATGGGCGCTAACCCACCCCATTTCTACTACGATGCCGAACGAAAACAACCCTTGCGCTTGTTGATTGCCCCGATCAACAAGCCCCGTATCTTCCGCCAAGTGTATTACCAAGGAGAAGTCTGCCTGAACGTGGTTGGCATCTGGCGATATGGGTTCAAACAGCCCCTGTGGATCATGACCAATATGCAGCCCGAAGCCGCTTTGGCCCTCTACGACCAGCGCATGAAAATCGAAATCTGTTTCCGGGATTTGAAGAGCTTGCTGCACATCGACAAGGTGATGAACAAATCACAGGTATACTTGGATAAAATGCTGGCGCTGGTGATGTTGGCCTATGCCATCAGCCTGTTTGTAGGCGAAGCCATCCGGGATGTCCAGTACGCCCAGGTCGTTCCAGATGAGCTAAATCTGCTCGAAGTCCCACAAGTGGACAAACGTTCCCGTTGGTATTTGTTCTCTGGCCCTTTCTTGTTGCTCAAACAGCGTTTCCGCTTGGCACCTGATCTGCTTGCCAGGATCGTTGACGCAGCTCTACAAATCTTTGCCCGCCTGATTTTCGCAAATGTCCGATCTCTTGTCCGAACATGAGTGACTTACGGATTTTGGATGTTTACCAGAATACATTGAGGCGCCACATTCCGCATAGCACCTCATGCTGAAAGGTTGTGAATAAATTGGCTGTCATCCCTTCACGGCGTTCAGGGCAGGCTCTTCGCTACGCTCCTAATGACACGCGACCCGTCGTTGCGAGGAGCGCAGCGACGAACTTTATCTTCATGCCGGAGATCTTCCTGCATTAACGATGACGGCAATTTGCCCCTGGCTGGTGCGCTTGCCCTGCCAGGGGCAGTCCGCCGCGGCGCGCACCCTGGAGGATCGGTGGGCGCCGCCTCAATTTAAAGGCCTGGCGGATCAATTACCATCATCCCTGACTCTCACCCGACTAGATGGAAGTCCGAACTTGTTCTCTGAACCATTAACAAGGGCTGACCTTCGGATAATAGTTCGAACGTTGTGCCTAAAATAACTCTTGCATGTTACCCTGAGCCGCTGTTTTTCGCGGTAAAGGGTCTCAATAGTCTCCCTTTACGGTGTTGCCGGGGATCCTGTGAACAGATCCGCTCATGTCATTCCGAGATTCGGCTAAACCGCCGAAGGCGGTATTCGGGGATGAAATAACAGCGTA
>Ga0105094_10002164_pt1 | contig 10280 bp, 8 predicted proteins | sample PPLLak1March2015_2_FD_87023 | JGI IMG/M metagenome (GOLD analysis project Ga0105094, IMG submission 87023) | Freshwater sediment microbial communities from Prairie Pothole Lake near Jamestown, North Dakota, USA - PPLs Lake P8 Core (3) Depth... | ecosystem: Environmental > Aquatic > Freshwater >...
CCGTGGACCACGCTCAATTCATTTTACTCACCTGCCGAATAAATGCACTATCAGAATTTTTACTGTAAACGGCGAGTTGGTAAAGGAAATTGAACACGAGAGCAATTTGATAGACGGTTCTGCCGAGTGGGATTTGTTAACCAAAGATAATCTCTCAGCTTCATACGGTGTGTATATATATCATATTGATGCACCGGGTATTGGAAAAACGGTTGGTAAATTTGCAATTATTAAATGATTAAATACTATGCTGATCGTGTTTAAAATATTTAAGGAGTTTACAAGCTTATGAAGAAATTTTTATTACTTATTTTATTTTCTGCTTTGCTACAGAGTACAGCATTCAGTCAGGTTACAAAAACCGGAACAACCGCCGCAAAATTTTTGAGCATAGGAATAGGTGCCAGAGCAAATGCAATGGGAGGGGCATTTACTTCGATTGCAAATGATGCTTCTTCTTTATACTGGAATCCGGCAGGTGCGGCTGCATTAAATGATTTTGAAGCTATGTTTACTTACACCAGTCTTTATAAGGAGCTGGATATCAATTTAAATTATATAGCAATTGTTGTTCCTGCCGGTGAAATCGGAAATTTTGGAGCGAGTGTAACTACACTCGATTATGGCGAAATGGATGTAACAACAGAATTATTTCCTGAAGGAACCGGAGAAAGATTCTCGGCAACCAGTTATGCCTTTGCCCTTTCTTATGCCAGAAACATTACCGACGATTTTGCCGCAGGCATTACTGTAAAATATATCCTTGAAGATATATTTAATTCTTCTGCAACCGGAGTTGCATTTGATGTGGGAACGGTTTTTAAAACTCCTTTCTTTGGGTTTAAATTCTCAAGCATTATTTCTAACTACGGTTATAAATTACAACTGTCCGGTGAAGATTTATTGATAAGATATGATGCGGATCCTAATAATCAGGGGAATAATGAAACCGTTGATGCTTATTATAAAACAGAACGGTTTGAATTACCATTAAGACTTCAGATAGGAGTTTCCAAAGATATTCAGTTCTTAAATGAACAAAGATTAACCCTTTCTGTTGATGCTGCTCACCCCAATGATAATGCTGAATACTTAAATATTGGCGGTGAATTATCTTTTCTTAATAATCTGATCTCTGTGCGCGGCGGCTATAAAGGTTTATTCTTAGAAGATAACCAGGAAGGTTTAACCCTTGGTGCAGGATTAAATTATGTTTTAGGTGTATTTGCTTTTGGATTTGATTACAGCTTCCAGGATTTTAAACTATTAGATTATGTTCACAGTTTTGGAGTCGGACTTAAATTTTGACAAAAACTTTCTTAATAATAAATTCCATTAATAATGGAAATTGCTAAACCAAATAAATACAAGGAGAGTAATATGAAAAGATACTTTATACTATTAGGGGCATTTATGCTGCTAAGTATATCGTCTTTTGCGCAGGTGAATGTCACATTCAAGGTTGATATGTCTGTCTATTGGAGAGGAAATTCCTTTAATCCAGCTACAGATACTGTGAGGATTGCTGGTGACTTTAATGGTTGGTCTACCACGGCAAATGACCTTACAAAAGGTACGGGTGCAGATAGTGCTATTTATTCAGCTCAAATTAGTGGTGTTTCTGCAGGTAACCATTTTTATAAATTTATTTTTATAAATAGCAGTGGCCTCCAATGGGAAAGTGATCCGAACAGAGAAGCTACAATTGGAACCAACGATACTACACTTGCAGCAGTTCTATTTAACAGAGTAACCGGAAAATTAAATTACGTTTGGTTCAAGGTTGATATGTCTCGTGAAATCAGTTTAGGTAATGTGCATCCAGCAACCGATACTGTTGTTGTAACTGGTAATTTCACTAACTGGGCTCCCAGAGGGGGTGTAACCCTTACTTATAATCCTGCAGATTCTGTTTATTCCGGGCTTGCAGATAGTCTCGCTTCCGGGCGAACTCTCAACTTTAAATTCATTTATTTAAATGGGAATATTAACTGGGAAACTATATCTGATAGATCTTATTTTGTCCCCGAGGCGGACTCCACAACATTCTCTGCATATTGGGATAATATAGATCCAAGCATAGTACTTGCTGATGGAAATATTCTCTTTGTGTGTGATATGAGTGTAGCAAATGAACTTGATGTTTTCAATCCTAATGCGGATTCTGTCCAGATACGTGGGGCTTTCAATGGCTGGAACGATTCTGATCCCGCACGATCTCTTATGAACCAGGATCCGGGTAATCCCGATGTCTGGTTTTTAGATATTCCTATGATACAATACCAATTAAATTCTACTATGTTTTATAAATTTTTTATAAAGAATTCTCCGGCACCAGCTTATCAATATACAAACGGTGGGTGGGAAGTTGCAATTTCTCCGACTACGAGCGGCAATAGAGACCGTCCTGTAGTTTTTCATGGCGATCCAGCCCAGGTAGAACCTTATGCTTATTTTGAAGGTATTCATACTGATTGGGTAGTGCCATCCGGTACTTCTATTCAAGCAACATTTAGTGTTAATATGGCTCCTGCAACAGATTTCAATCCTGCAACCGATAGTGTTGTGTGGGTTCCAAGGCAGCCATTCTATTATGCAGTTCATAATATACCATGGCCGGGAGATTATCCAAGAGTTCTTTACCTTACAGATGCTAACAGCGATATGATTTATGAAGGAACTCTTACCATAAATGGACCCGACTTTAATGGCTTTTTATATAATTACGGTTATGTAGATGTTTCTGCTGCTAATGCGCTTGTCCAGGAAGGTGGTAATCAGGAAGAGTGCCGTGTAAGATATGTAGCTCAAACCGGTCCCAGGGCATTTGTAAATCCTTATAATTTCCCGCAGGATATTTGGACACCCAGTGGTCAAAAGCCCGAAGAAAATCCTCCGACAAGTGTCGATGAAATTCCAGGTGTAATTCCAAACGCATATTCACTTGAGCAGAATTATCCAAATCCGTTCAACCCTTCAACAACAATACGCTTCTCAATTCCTGAAGCCGGAATAGTTAATATTTCTATTTATAACCTGCTTGGTGAAAAAGTTACTGAAGTATTAAATCATGAATTTGTAACGGGTTCTTATGAATTTACTTATGATGCTTCGACCCTCAGCAGCGGTGTTTACTTCTATACTTTAAAAACTGCAAACTTCACTGCAACAAAGAAGATGTTACTGATGAAGTAAATTTAATTTAGTTGTGTGTTTCTATAAAAGCCGGTTAGTAATGACCGGCTTTTTTATTTCCCCAAAATTTTAATTAATGGCGTTTTGAAGTTGATGTAGAAGATTTTCAGCTTCGAGGTATTTTGGCTCTAATGATAAAGCAATCTTCACAGTTTCCAGTGCCTGCTTATAGTTATTCTGCTTAACATAAACACCTGAGAGATTATACCATACCTGCGGATCGTTCTTTTCAAAGGCTAAACTTTCTTTTAAATATTTTTCTGCTAAATCAAGTTTGTTATTATAAAGGTTTATTATTCCTAACCATTTTGCGGTAAAAGCCTGAGGTTTAATTTCATACCCTTTTTCCAGGTATTTATAAGCCCTGTTATAATCTTTAAGAAGAATTAATGTATTAACCACATAATCATAATATTCAACAACAATAGGATATTGAGAAATAAGCGCATCCATTTCTTCAAGAAATGAGCCGATATCTTTTATCCTTAAATAATAAGCGGCTAATTTTCTGTGCCCTTCTTCCCAAATTATTTTCTCGCTGATTATTTGAAAAGCAATAGAGTCAATTATATTTTGAAGATTAAATAATCTATTTGCTGATTGTTTGTTTTCCGGTTTAACAAATGGCCAGTTATTCTTTAACATTCGGATTCTGAAATCAGCAATGACGGAATCGAGTTTAGTAAAATTAAAATTTGCAACTGCAATGCTGTCCTGCTGCTCATCGGGTAATTCAACAGGTTCAGTAGCAGGCAGATAATTTTTTTCTTTCATTTTCTGGAAAAACATTTTTCCAATTATCTGGTAACCATTAAGAGTCGGATGAAGATGGTCTGTCATCAGGTTATTTCCGGTAATTCCATCAGGACTGATTGATGCAAAGATTGAATCAATATTAACAACAGGGTAATAAAATTTTTTTCCCAATGATTTAATTACAAGGTTTATTTTTTCAGGAGCCCTGAAACGAAGAGCATCCAGATCCTTTGCAAATCTGAATAATGAATCTGCTTTTTGCCAATTACCTGACTGAAGCTCAATCTTTGCATTATTATAAACCACCTCTGCTTTTGGTAAATTTTCAGCTTTTACTGAAACAAAAGGATGCTGATCCTTAAGATTTGAAACAAGCGTTGATAGAATTACCGGTATATTTTTTTCTTTAGCCATTTCAAGAATATCGGTCATATTTCCTTCAAACTGTGAAATTCCATTATTAAACTTATCTGAATTCAGGGCGATATACTGGTCTTCAGCCATTTTCGACATTAATGTGCCTGCTTTCTCTTTAGCACTATTGCCAAAGAGTTTCAAAATATCTTTTATTGTATTTCTTAAAAGCTCTATTGTTTTAAATTTATTTAGATATAACAGCAGATTTATTAATCCCCTTGATGAACCAAGTGATTCCAATGAGCCAACGCCTAAAGCACCATAATATTCATTATGCCCTGTGTAAATAAGTATCAAATCAGGCTTTTGTTCCAGCACTCCGGGAAATAAATCTCGGATAGCATAAGTGTTTATATCGGTTATTCCAATATTAACCACCTCAATCTTGGATGCAGGATAGACAAGCTCAAGTTTTTTTCTCAAATAGCGGGAAAATGATCCAAGAGGCGAGAAAGGATAACCAGCGACACTGCTTTCACCAAGAACAAAAACTCTGTATGCATTTGATTTTTTTTCACCATCAAAAAAATCCTGGTTTGAATAAGGAATATCTTCTGTAGTATAAAAATATCTTTTGGCTATTTGAGGATTTAAATAAATTTTACCTACGGTTGCTGAAACCCATTGATTATTATCCATTCCATAATTAAAGATTCTTAAGGTAAATTCTAGCAATAAAAAGAAAATAATTGGGATAAGTACTAATATAAGAAAGAACCATTTAGGAGCCGGTTTCTTTTTCTTATCGGGCAGAGTTTGTTTTAATTTTTTTCTTTTAAGATTCAATATTAACTCTTAATAAACAAATTAAAATAAAAATTTTTTTACCTTCAACAAAAGTGAAAATGACTTTATGGTAAACCTGTGTTTGCCGCTGCACTGCTTTCTCCCATTAAAAATGCGGAAGGTATTATCTTTTTTATTTTGTCGAAAACATCCTGAATTGAATATGGCATATAGATTTAAAGTATCTTTTTGCAATCTCAGGATTTAAAATTAATTGCTCTTTGCCTGGGAAATCCATTGCTCATTAGTAAAGCCGTATTCAGTAACCCTAAGCAGAAGTTCAAGTATTAAAAAGAAAGAAGAGGAATTAAGACTAAAAACAGGTAAAAATATTTAGGAATTTTTTTTATTGTAGATTTACTTTGGTTATTCATTATTCTATAACTTAATCTGACCTATTCTAATATCAAAATTATTTAAATTATCTTAACAATTCTAAAAATTAATCTTATTGGATAAATAATGTGGAAATCCCAAGCGTTTTTAATCTTTTGTGCTTGTTTCATTTTTAAATCCATAAATGCGCAAATCAGCATTAATAAAATTGAACCGTCCAATTGGTGGATTGGAATGAAATATAACAACATTCAGCTTATGCTTTATGGAGAAAATCTTGATATTGATTCGGCTTTCTGCGAATCATCAGAAATAAGAATTAGTAAAATAGATAATAAAGAAAATAAATCTTATGCATTTATTGATTTAGAGATAAATGAGAATGCCCCCGCGGGGAATTACAATATTAAACTTGTGCGTAAGGGAGAAGAAAAAAATATTGTCTTTCCACTGTATAATAGAGATTTATCCTCATTCAAACACAAAGGTTTTTCTTCATCTGATATTATATACCTGATTACACCCGACCGTTTTGCCAATGGGGATTTATCTAATGATAATCATCCCCAATTATTTGATAAGCTTAATCCGGATAATCCTTACGGAAGACATGGGGGCGATATACAGGGTATCATAAATAATATAAATTATCTTGAAGAGCTTGGTATAACGGCTGTCTGGCTTAATCCTCTTTTAGAAAACAATGTGAGGGTCAGCTACCATGGATATGCGGCTACCGATTTGTATCTGATTGATCCAAGATTTGGTTCAGATGAATTATTCAAAGAATTAGTTGGAAAATGTCATAAAAGCGGAATAAAAGTTATTATGGATCATGTAAATAATCATATAGGCATTAACCACTACTGGATTAAAAACCCACCGATGCCGGATTGGTTTAATGGTAAGTCAGATAATCATTTTCTTACTTCACATGATAAAATTTCAATGACTGATATTCACTCTAGTGAATTGGTTATAAATAAAAATACTGATGGCTGGTTTACTAATGAAATGCCGGATATGAATCAAAAAAATGAATACGTCGCAAAGTATCTTATTCAGAATACAATCTGGTGGATTGAATTCAGCGGAATAGATGGAATACGGGAAGATACATATCCTTATCCCGATCAAAAATATCTTTCAGTGTGGGCTTCAGAAATTTTTAATGAATACCCGAAATTCAATATTGTTGGTGAGGTATGGATTGACGAAGCGGCATATCTTGCACCATACCAGAAAGGGAATCTGTATAAAAGAGATTATGATACAAATCTTCCTTCAGTAACTGATTTTCCTCTTCGGAGTGCTTTATGGGATTTAGTGGAAAAAAAAGAAATATCTTCATTGTACAATGCTCTTTCCGAAGATCATCTTTATTCGAATCCCGGTGACCTGATGATTTTTGCGGATAATCATGACCTCGAAAGATTGATGTATATTCTTGATGGAGATGTTGCCCGTTTCAAAATGATTATGACATTTCTCCTTACGACAAGAGGGATCCCTCAAATTTATTACGGGACTGAAATTGGCTTAAAAGGAGGGAAGGGTCACGGGGCTTTAAGAGAGAATTTTCCAGGTGGATTTCCTGATGATGACCGGAATGCATTTACTTACTCAGGAAGAACTTCCTCAGAAAACGAGTTGTTAAACTTTTTCAAAGAACTTTTAAAGGTAAGAAAAAAATACGATGCACTAAGCCTTGGTCATCTGGTTCATTATCCTCCTGATAACGAAGTTTATTTTTATTTCAGAATATATAATGATGAAAAAATTCTTGTTATATTAAATAACAGTGAAAAGAAACAAAAAATAAAACTCCCTGATGAGATGTTTCTTAAAAATATAAAAGGTTTAGTAAATCTTTTAACAAATGAAAAAATTGCTGATGAGAATATTGAGATTGATTCTTTGGAATCATCAATTTATCTTGTGCAGGAATAATGATCCTCAATTTAAATTTTAAAAAATAAAATTCATAAGGATTTTTTTTATGAACAAACTTTCGGTAATACCTGAGTTATGGGAGTTTCTTAAAGTTAGAAAAAAATGGTGGCTTGCGCCTATTCTCATTCTTCTTCTTCTGTTAGGCGGATTAATAATTCTTACCCAAGGATCTGCACTGGCACCATTTATTTATACAATCTTTTAACTTCATTTATGGGCAAAGAGAATAAAATATCTGTACCCAAAAAGAAAAAAAGAATTCCTTTGCCCGGTAAACCTCCTAAAATTGAAAAGGATATAAAAGTTTATGACCGGAAGAAGGAAAAAGATAAAATCCGCAAGAAACGGATGAATCATTAAATGGTTGAATGGAATTGAATGATATGGCATTTTCTTTAATACACCTCTATAGATGAATTCATTAATCGCTTCATCTCTTGCTTTTGAACCTGCTCTTGCTCTTAAGCTCGAATTGTTACAAAAAGTTGCATTTTCTCTTTTTATTACCACATTATTAAAGCAAAAATATTTGAAGATTTTATTTTGACCATATTGCTTTGCAATGTTTGTGGCTTTATATTTGTCACCAATATTAAAAAATATCTTAATAAATTAAGGTAAATAATGCTTGATAACTTAGATATTAAAATGCTCAATATTCTTCAGCAGAATGCAAGGACAAAACGAAACCAGCTCGCAGAAGCGGTAGGATTATCAATTCCCTCTGTTAGCGAGAGATTAAACAAGCTTGAGGAGAACAGCATCATAGAAGGTTATTATGCAAAATTAAACAGGAAAGTTTTTGGCTTTGATATTATGGCGTTCATACTTGTACTGATGGATTCATCAAAGCATTATAAAACTTTAATAACGCATGTAGAAAAGAAACCTGAGATACTTGAATGTCATTCAGTTCTTGGGGAAGGTTCTCATATGCTCAAAGCTATTGTTAAAAACACTGAAGCCCTCGAAAAATTATTAAGTGAGATACAGGCATGGACAGGAGTAGTTGCAACAAAAACTACTTTTGTTCTTTCGACTTTGAAAGACACTACAAGTTTAAACATCTAATATTAACTAATAAAAAGGATAAACTATGGCGAAAGTTCCTTCCCCTATAGACAATGTCTTAAAGTATGTTAAGACAAACAAGATTGAATTCATAGATTTGAAGTTTATGGATTTTCCCGGTCAGTGGCAGCACTTCACAGTTCCATCATCTCAGCTTGATGCAAAATCTTTTGAAGATGGATTCGGGTTTGACGGCTCCTCTATACGCGGCTGGAAAGCTATTAATGAAAGCGATATGCTTATCATCCCTGACCCGGACACAATGTTTCTGGATCCCTTTATTGAAGCCCCAACAATAAGCCTTACCTGCGATGTTTATGAACCTGCAACAAAAGAAAAGTATGAAAGATGCCCGAGAAGCATTGCACAGAAAGCAGCTGCTTATCTTGTCTCAACAGGTATAGCCGATACAGTTTATTTCGGGCCCGAAGCAGAATTTTTTATTTTTGATGATGTAAGATTTGATTCATCACCTAACGGAAGTTTCTATTATGTAGATTCAATTGAAGGAAGATGGAACAGTGGACGAGATGAAGGACCAAACCTTGGTTACAAGCCAAGATATAAAGAAGGGTATTTTCCGGTTCCTCCTACAGATACTCTTGTTGATCTCCGTAATGAAATGGTTTTAAATCTTATTAAAAGCGGGATTGATGTTGAAGCTCAGCATCACGAGGTTGCAAGCGGCGGGCAGTGTGAAATTGATTTAAGATTCCAGCCGCTTATTAAAGCTGCAGATCAGCTCCTTATGTTTAAATATATTGTGAAGAATACAGCAAAGAAGCATAACAAAACTGTTACTTATATGCCTAAACCGATTTTCGGTGATAACGGAAGCGGTATGCACGTTCATACAAGTCTGTGGAAAAAGGGTAAGCCGCTTTTTGCTGGTTCAGGTTATGCAGGATTGAGTGAGATGGCCCTCTACTTTATTGGTGGAATATTAAAGCACGCTCCTTCTCTTCTCGCATTTACAAATCCAACTACAAACTCTTATAAGAGACTTGTTCCCGGATTTGAAGCACCTGTAAACCTTGCTTATTCACAAAGGAACAGAAGTGCTTCTGTAAGGATACCGATGTATTCTACAAGCCCTAAAGCGAAAAGAGTCGAGTTCAGGTGTCCTGATCCTTCCTGTAATCCTTACCTTGCATTCTCAGCAATGTTATTGGCAGGACTTGACGGCATACAGAACAGGATTGATCCGGGTGATCCTCTTGATAAAGATATTTACGATCTTCCTCCGGAAGAACTGGCAAACGTCCCTTCAACACCAGGTAGTTTAAATGAAGCATTAAAAGCTTTACAGAATGATCACGAGTACTTGCTAAAAGGGAATGTATTTACAGAAGATGTAATTGAAACCTGGATAAAGTATAAAACCGATAAGGAAATCAAACCAATGGCTCTTCAGCCTCATCCTTATGAGTTCGGTTTGTATTATGATGTTTAAAACTTAGTGACCCTTTTGTATTAATCTAAGTGCCGGTTATTTAAGGTGACCGGCACTTTCTTTTAAAAAATTCATTTCTAATTAGTTATATAATCAGGGTATTGAACAGCTATCTCTTCGCATTCTTTTGCAATCTCCTCGCGGGTGCGGTTACCCAAACGTACAGCAAGTTCAAGAGCGTTTAATCTGCCGAGACAACCGGAAATTTTCGACAAGCTGCCTGATATATCAAACTGCTTTTGAAGCCCGGTTGATATAGTTGCACATAAAGTAAAGACTGCGACGAGTGCACAGGTCCATCTCCAGCTCATAA
>Ga0105094_10002170_pt1 | contig 10266 bp, 13 predicted proteins | sample PPLLak1March2015_2_FD_87023 | JGI IMG/M metagenome (GOLD analysis project Ga0105094, IMG submission 87023) | Freshwater sediment microbial communities from Prairie Pothole Lake near Jamestown, North Dakota, USA - PPLs Lake P8 Core (3) Depth... | ecosystem: Environmental > Aquatic > Freshwater >...
CCATGCCGCCCTCGGAGGAGGCCATCAGCACCACGCGCTGCGAGACGCGGTCGACCACCATGCCGACGTAGAGCTCCTTCCTGATGTCGGCGCCCTCCTCGATCAGCAGGCGGCGCACCTTCTGGCCTTCGGGCCCGGTCTGGTGGGTGACGAGCTGCATGCCCAGGATCTTCGACGACAGCTTCTTCACTTCGTCGATGGACTTCGCGACTTTCACGCCGCCGCCCTTGCCGCGGCCGCCGGCGTGGATCTGCGCCTTCACCACCCAGACCTTGCCGCCGAGCTGCTGCGCCGCCGCCACCGCCTCCCCGACGCTGAAGGCCGGGATGCCGCGCGGCGTGGGCAGCCCGTACTTGCGGAAGATTTCCTTCCCCTGGTATTCGTGGATTTTCATTGGATTGTTGTTTTCTCTTTCCGGTACCACTTTGGGTACCAGCGCCGCACCGTTTCGGTGCTGGTTTCCAGGGCGTGGCACTGGTCGAGCTGGAAGGGCTTGCGGCCGTCGTCCTGGTCTTCCTTCATCTCCCCGGCGAACGACTGGATCGCCGCCGTAGGCATGCCGGCGAGCATTTCGGTGAGGTGGGTGCAGCCGCGCACGCCGCCCAGCAATTCCCGGGTCTTTCTTCGAAAGGCCTTGATCAGATTCAAGCCCACCAGCCCGCGGTAGGCCGGCGTGATGGTTTCGCAGCCGCCGGGATAGGGCACCACCTCGGAGGAGGCCGCGGCATCGACGATGTTGAACTTGCGGTCGATGGTAAGCCGCAGCCACATGCTGTGCACCGGCTGGCCGGCGCGGCGCACCCCCGTCTTCAGATGGAAGTCGTGGTTCTTGATGTCGGTGAGGTGGCCCTCGATGTCCCACAGGCCGTCGGCGCGCTTGTAGCCTTCGTAGCGCACCCGGCGCGTATGCAGCAGCTCGCGCTCGACCTCGGTGACCGGTAATGCCATAAGCCGCGGATTCTACACATAGTAGACCAGCAGATACGCGGCCAGCAGGATGGCAACCCACGTCACCATGCCGCCCGTGCTCCAGGTGCGCGCGAGCACGCCTTCGGTGCCGTGCAGCCGGTGAATCGCCCGGCCGCCTGCGCGCCCGAGCATGCCGGCCGCGTCGCCCAGAGATGCCAGAAACTCACGCAGCGCGAACGTGAGCCCGGCCGCTGCGCGAGCGCCGAGGCCGCGGTACAGCCAGTCGGCGTCGAGGTTGGTGGAGCGCAGCTCCGGCGGGTAGATGCCGTTGCGCATCAGCCAGGAGAAGGCGAGCGCCGAGAACACGAGCAGCTGCAGCTGCGACAGCACATGCGAGCTGGTGTACGGCACGTAATCGGTGGTGAACGGCAAGACGGCGTAGAAGGCGCCCGGAAACACGCCGATGCAGATGCACAGCGCCGCGGCGAGCGCCATCGCGCCGAGCATGTGACCGGGCGCCTCCTTGACGCGGATGCCCGAGTCGTGCGCGAAGAAAGCGAAGAACGGGATCTTGATGCCGGCATGGTGGAAAACACCCGCCGAGGCGAACAGCAGCACCAGCCATACCACGGTGTAGCCCTGCTCCGCCGCCGAGGTCATGATCATCGACTTGGTGACGAAGCCGCTGAACAGCGGAAACGCCGAGATGGAGGTGGCACCGACAATGCAAAACGCCGTGGTCCACGGCATCGACTTGTACAGGCCGCCAAGGTCGGTGCCCTTCACGGTGCCGGTGCGGTAGAGCACGGCGCCCATCGACATGAAGAGCAGGCCCTTGAACAGGATGTCGGCGAAGGCGTGCGCCACCGCGCCGTTCAGGCCGAGCTCGGTGCCCAGGCCGATGCCCACGACCATGAACCCGAGCTGGTTGTTCAGGCTGTAGGCGAGCACGCGGCGCAGGTCGTTCTCGATCACCGCGTAGAAGATCGGGAACGCCGCCATGGCGGTGCCGATGTAGATCAGCATCTCGGTGCCCGGAAAGGCCCGCGCCAGCGCGTAGATGCCGATCTTCGTGGTGAACGCGGAAAGCACCACGGTGCCCGAGGGGCTCGCCTCTGGATAGGCGTCCTGCAGCCAATTGTGCAGCAGCGGAAACGCGCACTTGATGCCGCAGGCGGCAAAGATCAGCGCGCCGCCCGCGCCCTCCAAGCCGATGTGATCGAAGGAAAGCGAGCCGGTACCGGCATAGTGCACCGCGGCGCCGGCGGCGAGCAGCATGCCGGAGGCGAGCTGCACGATGATGTAGCGCATGCCGGCGCCGTAGGCGCGCTGCGTGCCGCCGGCCCACACGACGAAGGCCGAGCCGATGGCCGAAAGCTCCCAGAAAATGAACAGCGTGAGCAGATCCCCGGCGAAGATCGCCGCGGTCGCGGTGCCTGCGTATACCAGCGCCGCGGGCTGCTCGATGCCGCGGCGCACGTGCCAGGAGAAAATGGCGTTGAGAAACGCGGCGATGCAAAAAACGTAGCCAAAAGGCAGGCTCAGCGCATCGGTGCGCACCAGCGTGAGGGTGAAACCGAAGGCGTCGGCCTCCAGCTGGTAGCCCGCGCCGATCCACAGGAGCTGCGCGAACGCGAGCACCGGCGCGGCGAGGGCGACGGCGCCGCGCAGCGCTGGCGGCAGCAGCGGCAGCGCGAGGCCCGCCGCCACCAGGATGAGGCCGGCGGGGATGTCAGCGATCATAGTGGTTCTCGGGGCGCATCACGGCGCGGCGCAGCAGCTTCGCGGCAAGCACCAACGCCACGCAGGCGACGAAGCCGTAAACGCCGTAGAAGCCGAACCAGCCGTCGAAGCCGGCTTCGGCATGGCGCTGCACCACCAGGTCGGCCAGCACCAGCAGGGCGCCGAAAATCCATAGCCCGAGGTACAGCTTGCGGACGTTATCCGGGCGATCCAGCCAGTACTTCTTCTCTTCGATCTTCATAGGATGGCTCTGGCAAGCGCGAGCGGCACGGCGGCGAGGAAAGGCAGCGCGAGCGTTGCCGCCGCGGTTATCGTCAGCGCCGCGACCATCGGCCAGGGCGCCTCGCCGTGCTCGGGCTCGCCGGGCGGCGGCGCGCGCAGGAACGCGGCGTGCACGATGGGCAGGAAGTACGCCGCGGTGAGCAGCGTACTCACCGAAAGCACGGCAAGCGCCACCCAGTGCCCGGCGAGCGCGGCACCCTGGAACATGAACCACTTGCTGAAGAAGCCGGCCGCCGGTGGAATGCCGATCAGCGAAAGCGCGCCGACGGCAAAAGCGCCCATGGTCCAGGGCATGCGCCGGCCGATGCCGGCGAGCTGGCTCACCTCGGTCTTGCCGGCCGCGGTGTAGATGGCGCCGGCGGCGAAGAACAGCGTGATCTTGCCCACCGCGTGCACCGCGATATGCAGCGCCGCGGCAGCGATCGACAGGGGCACCAACAGCGAGGCAGCGAGCACCACGTAGGAGAGCTGGCTTACCGTGGAATAGGCGAGGCGCCGCTTCAGGTTGTCGGCGCGCAGAGCGACGATGGAGGCGGCGAGAATGGTGAAGCCGGCGACCGTGGGCAGCCAGTCGGCGGCGCGCACCTCGGAGAGCGTCTGCACGCCGAACACGTAGACGATCACCTTGAGCACGGCGAACACGCCGGCCTTCACCACCGCCACCGCGTGCAGCAGCGCCGACACCGGCGTGGGCGCCACCATCGCCGCCGGCAGCCAGCGGTGCACCGGCATCAGCGCCGCCTTGCCGATGCCGAACATATAGAGGGCGAGCAGCGCGCCGACCGCGGCGCCCGGAAGGCCGGCGTCGCGCAGGATGCCGCCGGGGGTGAAGTCCAGCGTGCCGGCGAACGCCCAGGTGGCGACGATGGCCGGAAGCAGCAGGCCGATGGAGGTGCCCAGCAGCAAGCCGAGGTAGACGCGCCCGCCGGCGCGCGCCTCGGCGTCGCCGTGGTGCGTGACCAGCGGCCAGGTCACGAGCGTCAGCATCTCGTAGAACAGGAACAGCGTGAGCAGGTTGGCCGCGAGCGCGAGCCCCATGGTCGCCGTGAGCGCGAGCGCGAAGCAGACATAGAACCGCGTCTGGTGCGGCTCGTCGTTGCCGCGCATGTAGCCGATCGAGTACACGGAATTGACGAACCACAGGCCCGAGGCGACCAGCGCGAACAGCATGCCTAGCGGCTCGGCGCGCAGCGCGATGGCGATGCCGGGCAGCATCTCCAGCACCGCGAGTCCGGGCCGCTCGCCGGCAAGCACCGCGGGCAGGAGCGAAAGGGTGATTCCAAACAGGCCCGCCGCCGTGGCGAGCGTCGCCGTTTCGCGCACGTTGGGCCAGCGGTCGGCGAGCGCGATCAGCACGGCGCCCGCCGCGGGCAGAATTACCGCGGCCGCCATGAGCTGCGCCGGGCTCACCGCGCGCCTCCGCCCAGCAGCAGCACGGCGGCGCGGCGCGCGCTTTCGGCGCTGAACGAAGTATCGAAGCCGAACCAGACGCACGCGGCGACCAGCAGCCACGCCGGCGCGAGCATCGCGAACGGCGCCTCGCCGCGTCCGGGTGTTGCCGCGGTGGGCTCGGCGAGGTAGGCGGCCTCGACGAAGCGCCACACGTAGGCCACGGCGATGAGCGAGCTGCCCACGACGAGCGCCGCCAGCCACCAGCGCCCCGCCTCGACGGCGCCGAGTACCAGGTACCACTTGCTCACGAAGCCGGCGGTGCCCGGCACGCCTATCAGCGACAGTCCGGCGATGACGATGCCCAGCGAGGTGAGCGGCATCGCCCGCGCCAGGCCGCGCAGGCGATCGAAGTTGGCGCTTCCGGCACGCAGCGCGATGCCGCCAACGAGGAGGAAAAGGGCGCCTTTGGTGATGCCGTGGTTGAACAGGTGCACCACCGCGCCGGTTAGGCCGTCGCGCGAGGCCATGCCGATGCCCAGCGTGATGTAGCCGATCTGCGCGACGCTCGAATAGGCGAGCAGCCGCTTGAGGCCGGCCTGCCAGACCGCCACCAGCGAGGCCGTAAGAATCGCCGCGATCGACAGAGCGAGCAGGATCTGCGGCATCGGCAGCACCTCCACCACCGTGTGCACGCCGAACACTGTGAAATAGAAGCGCAGCAGCACGTACACCGACACCTTGGTCGCGGTGGCCGCGAGGAACGCGGTCACGGCGGAGGGTGCGTAGGCATAGGCGTTGGGCAGCCACAGGTGCAGCGGGAACAGGGCCAGCTTGAGCGACATGCCCACCGTGATGAAAGCAAGCGCCGCGAGCACCGGTCGCGTGGCGGCAATCCCCGGCAGCCGCGCCGCGAGATCGGCGATGTTGAGCGTCCCGGTCATGAGATAGAGCAGGCCTACGCCGATCACGTAGAAGGTCGCGCCGATGGTGCCCAGGACCAGGTACTGGTAGGAGGCGAGCAGCGCGCGCCGGTCGCGGCCGAGCGCGATGAGCACGTAGCTCGAGAGCGACGCGATCTCCATGAACACGAACAGATTGAAGGCGTCGCCGGTGATCGTCATGCCTAGCAGGCCGGCCACGCACAAGCAGTACATCGTGTAAAAGAGGTAGAGCTGGTCGCGCGGCAGCTCGGCGGCCACGCTGCGCCAAGCGAAGGGCGCCACTACGGCTGCGATGCCCGAAACGAGCACCAGCACGAATGCAGAAAGCGCGTCGACCCGGTACTCGATGCCCCACGGCGGGGCCCAGCTGCCAAGCGCATAGGAGATCGCGCCGCTCTCGGCTACCTGGCCGGCGAGCAGCAGCGCCGCCGCGAAGGAGAACAGGCAGGCCGCCGTGGCGATCGCCCAGGCGGCCAAGCCGCGCCGCAGGAGCAGGGCGAGCGGCGCCGCGACGAGCGGCACCACCACCACGAGGGCGGGGAGTTGCGCCAGCGTCACCGATCGGCCTCGAGGATCTCGTCCTCCTCGATCGAGCCGTAGGCCTCGCGGATGCGCACCACGATGGCGAGGCCGAGCGCAAGGGTGGCCACCCCAACCACGATGGCCGTGAGGATGAGCACGTGCGGTAGTGGATTGGAGTACAGCCTGAAGCCCTCCGCGAGGATCGGCGGTGTACCGCCGACGAGCTTGCCGGGGGCGATGTACAGCAGGTAGACCGAGGTCTGGAAGATCGACAGGCCGATCAGCTTCTTCACCAGGTTGCTGCGCGCGATCACGATGTACAGGCCCGCCACCATGAGCAGCACGGTGACCCAGTAGTTGTAGTGCCCGAGCGCGCTCATTCGTCGTCCAGGTCCCGCCCTCGGCCGGCGAACATGTAGAAAATCTTCAGCATCACGCCCGAAACGGTGATCGCCACGCCGACCTCCACCCAGAAGATGCCGCGATGCTGGCCGTGGACCGGGTCGTGCGCCAGAACGAAGTAGTCGAGGTAGTTGCCGCCGAGCAGCATCCCCGCCACGCCCACCCCGGCGTAGAGCAGCACGCCGAGCCCCACCATCGTCTCCACCAGCCGGTCGGGCACCATGCGGCGCGCCGCCGGCAGGCCAAAGATGATGGCGTAGAACACGATGGCGGCGGCGCCGATGACCCCGGCCTGGAACCCGCCGCCCGGCCCGAAGTCGCCGTGGAACTGGACGTAGAGCGCGAACAGCAGCATGAACGGGATCAGCATCTTCGCGATGACGCGCAGCACGAGCAGGCTCTTCACGGGGCGCTTTTCCCATCCTTGCGCCGGCGCAGGCGCCGCAGCAATGCGATAACGCCCGCCCCCGCGGTGAACACCACCGCGGTTTCGCCGAGCGTGTCGTAGCCGCGGTAGCTGGCGAGCACCGCGGTGACCACGTTCGGCACGCCGGTTTCCTTGAGCGCCTCGTTCAGGTAGCGGGGCACCACGTGCGTGTGGATGGGTGCCGCCGGATCGGAGAATGCGGGCAGCCCGAGGCTGCCGTAGACCAGCGTGCCGCTGATCACCAGCGCGAGCACCAGCGGCAGCCAGGGCCGCTGCAGGGGCTTCGCCTCCTCGCCGCCGCACAAGTACAGGGCTCCGAGCAGCAGTACGGTGGAGATGCCGGCGCCCACCGATGCCTCGGTCATCGCCACGTCCACCGCATCAAGCGCCACCAGCACCGTGGCCATGAGGAAGCTGTAGATGCCGGCGAGCACCACCACCGCGAACAGGTTGCGCTCGGCGACGAGCGCGAGGGTGAGGCCGGCCATCAGCGTGAGCAGGACGGCGATGATCAGCGATTCGATGGCTTGTCCTCCCCTTCGGCGAGAAGCGGCTTCACCCCGCGGGCGAGGGCCGCGCGGGCGAGCGCATGGGTGGCGGTCGGGCTGGTGAAGAGAATTAGCAACCCGATCATGGCGAGCTTCACCGCCACCAGCGTGAGGCCGGCCTGCAGCGCGAGGCCGAGCAGGATGAGGCCGGCGCCTAGCGTATCGGGCAGGCTTGCGGCGTGCATGCGGGTGAAGAAATCCGGCATGCGCAGCAAGCCGACCGCACCGATGATGCAGAACAGCCCGCCGGCGACGAGCAGGACCCAGGACAGCGCGTCGAGCAGCGCGCTCATCGCAGCGGGTCGCCGTCGCCCGGGTCGCCGAGATCGCCGTAGCGGAAGAACTTGAGCACGGCGATGGTGCCGACCACGTTGAGCAGGCCGTAGACGATCGCGAGATCGAGGAACTCGGGCCGCCCGGTGAGAAAGCCGATGGTGGCGAGAAGCAGCATCGCGAGCGTGCCGATGGAGTTCGCCGCCACCAGGCGGTCGAAGACGGTGGGGCCGAGGAGCGCGCGCACGAGCGCGAGGGCGAGCGTGATGAGCAGGGCGGCCGCGACGGCGGAGAACACTAGCGGCTGCCCTCGATGCGCCTGACGCGCCGGTCCATCTCGCTGTCCACCACGCCTTCGGCGCCCGCCCGGGTCAGTGCGTGCACCAGGAACTCGTCTTCCCCGGCCTCCACCGTGATGGTGCCCGGCGTCAGGGTGATGGAGTTGGCGTGGGTGACCAGGCCGACGGCGCTTTTCTGCGTCGGCTTGAAACGCACCAGCGTCGGGCTGATGGGCAGGCGCGGATCGACGATGATCTTTGCGACCTGCCAGCCCGACAGGACGATCTCCTTGAACAGCCACGGCCAGTAGCGCAGCACGCCGAGCGCGAGATGGATCGGGTGGCCCTCGCGGTCCACCACCTCCATGCGTCGGGCGGCGAGCCCCACCGCGATGGCGCAGCCGATGCCTGCCGAGATCAGGAAGACGGTGAAATAACCCGACAGCAGCAGCCAGAAAGCGAACAGCACGACCGCAATGGCGGCCGGCAGGGCGAACGACGACGTGCGGTTCAAGACTCCTCCCCCTCCGTGCTGGAATTTTACTAGGAACCGGCTGATAGAATTTTTCGGTGAAGTACGTTCTCGCCCTGGACCAGGGCACCACCAGCTCGCGTGCCATCCTGTTCGACCAGGACGGCGGCGCGGTCGCCCTCGGGCAGCGCGAGTTCCGGCAGATCTTTCCGCAGCCCGGCTGGGTGGAGCACGACCCGCGGGAGATCCTCGCCACGCAGAAGGAGGTGGCGCGCCAGGCACTGCGCAACGCCCCGATGAAGGACGTGATGGCGATCGGCATCGCCAACCAGCGCGAGACCACGATCCTCTGGGACCGGCAGACCGGCGAGCCGGTCCACAACGCCATCGTCTGGCAGGACCGCAGGACCACCGAGATCTGCTCCCGGCTGAAGTCCGACGGCGCCGAGAGCGAGATTCGGGAAAGAACCGGCCTGGTGATCGACCCGTATTTCAGCGGCACCAAGATCTCCTGGGTGCTCGACACCCTCCCCGGGGCCCGCGCGCGCGCCGAGCGCGGCGAGCTGGCGTTCGGCACGGTCGACACCTGGCTCATGTGGCACCTGACCGGCAACCGCACCCACGTCACCGACGTGTCCAACGCGGCGCGCACGCTGCTCTTCAACATCCACACCTACGACTGGGACGAGGAGCTGCTGCGCCTGCTGCGCGTGCCGCGCGCCATCCTGCCCGACGTGCACCCTTCCGCGCACGCGTTCGGCATGGTGCCGGCCGGCGCGTTCGGCGAGCCGCTGGTGATCGGCGGGGTCGCCGGCGACCAGCAGGCGGCGATGTTCGGCCAGGCCTGCCACCGCGCCGGCATGGCGAAGAACACCTACGGCACCGGCTGCTTCATGCTGCTGCACACCGGCGAGCGGCCGATCGCGTCCGCGAGCGGGCTGATCTCGACCCCCTGCGCCCAGGTGCGCGGCAGGGAGTACGCACTCGAAGGCAGCGTGTTCATCGGCGGCGCCGTGGTGCAATGGCTGCGGGACGAGCTTGGCTTCTTTTCCTCGTCGTCGGAAATCGAGGCGCTCGCCACCAGCGTCCTCGACTGCGGCGACGTGTTCGTGGTGCCCGCCTTCGCCGGCCTGGGCGCGCCGCACTGGGATGCGAACGCGCGCGGCGCCATCGTCGGCCTCACGCGCGGCACTTCCCGCGCGCACATCGCCCGCGCCGCGCTGGAATCGATCGCCTATCAGAGCGCCGAGGTGCTGGAGGCGATGCAGAAGGACGCCGGCCAGCCGCTCGCCGAGCTGCGCGTCGACGGCGGCGCCAGCGCCAACGACCTGCTGATGCAGTTCCAGGCCGACCTGCTCGGCGTTCCGGTGGTCCGGCCGAGGGTCCTCGAAACCACGGCGCTCGGCGCCGCCTACCTCGCCGGGCTTACCGTCGACCTGTGGAAGTCGCGCGAGGAAATCGCCCGGCAATGGCAGGCGCAGCGGCGCTACGAGCCGCGCATGGGCGCCGCCGAGCGCGAAGCGCGCATGGCGCGCTGGCGCGAGGCGGTCAAGCGCTCGCGCCACTGGGCGGCGCCGGGGCCCTGAGGCCCGGCATGCCGATTCGACGGCGGGCCGAAATACCTGTATAAGGGTACAGTATCAGTGAGTTGTGGGTCTTCCCCCTCTGATCGTCCGCAGGGCATTGCGCCCTTCCCGGCTTTTGTCGTCTCTCGAGGATGCACCATGGACAAGCGCAAGCGATGGCGCACGCAGGAGCAGGAGCTGGTGGCGCGCTGGAACACGGCGGTCGCGCGGCACAAGGACGTGCTGGCGGAGATCGCCCAGGCGGGCGGCGCTTCGACCAGCGAGGCGCTGGTGCTGAAGGCGGACAGCGCGCGCGCCGAGATCGACGCCATCCGTCGCCAGGTGGCGCGCCTCAAGGTGGAGTTCAATTCAGGAAAAAGGTACTAGCCATGCGCATCGCAGAACGCGGCCGGGTCGCAAAATGGAGCAAGGAGCAGCTCGACCGGCTGAGCACGCTCGAGCTGCGCGCGCTGCTGGAGAACGCGCGGCGCCTCGGAGAGCCGGAGGTCGCG
>Ga0105094_10002172_pt1 | contig 10259 bp, 8 predicted proteins | sample PPLLak1March2015_2_FD_87023 | JGI IMG/M metagenome (GOLD analysis project Ga0105094, IMG submission 87023) | Freshwater sediment microbial communities from Prairie Pothole Lake near Jamestown, North Dakota, USA - PPLs Lake P8 Core (3) Depth... | ecosystem: Environmental > Aquatic > Freshwater >...
AAGGAATTGGGCTGGGAGATTTACATCTCCAAAAAAGATCCAAGGATCCCCGGGAGAATTGACGATCTTTATAGAACGATGGGAGAGGCCGGATCTCTGGGCCTTCGCCATCTCGGGGTGCGTGCCTATTTTCGGCCGAGAAACGACATAGAAATTCAGGGCCGCAAGATTTCAGGGACAGGAGGGACGGAACTTTCAGGTGCCGTTCTCTTTCAAGGGACTCTCTTAGTTGACTTTGATGTCGATGAAATGCTGCGGGCACTCAGAATCCCCACTGAAAAACTCCAGGACAAAGAAATCGAATCTGTTAAAGAAAGGGTCACCTGTCTAAGGTGGGAAATGGGAAGAACGCCTCCCCTTCAGACGATCAAAGGTGCCTTGATCAAAGGGTTTGGAGAGGCATTCGGAGTGAGGTTTGAAGATAAACCTTTGACAATTGAAGAAGACAACTTGTTGAAAGCAAAACTGCCCTACTTCTCTTCTCACGATTATATTTTCAAGATCAGGGGGCCGTTGCCGAGGAGAAAGACCTTAAGCTCTATCCTGAAGGCCCCCGGCGGACTGATACGAATTTCGATCGCCATTGATACGAAGACCAGGGTGATCAACCAAATTCTAATCACGGGCGATTTTTTCGCTTATCCGAAAAGAACGATCTTTGACCTCGAAAGCCTCCTTAAGAATTCCAAAGCCTCTGCGTCGCAAATCAGGGAAATGATCCGGTCTTTCTTCGCCGACAAAAGACCTCAGATCCCCGGCGTTAAAGAAGGTCATTTCATCCAGGCCGTCGAGGAAGCCCTTCACAAGATGTCTCTCCTGTCCCATGGATTCGATGAGGAAGAAACGCACCATCTTTTTCCCGTTTTCAAACCATTTCAAGAGGTAAGAAAACCAGAAGTCCTTCTCCTCCCTTACTGCGCCAAAGAGCTGGATTGCCTCTACAGAAACCAGCAAGGGTGCGAAGAGTGTGGCCGGTGCTCGGTAGGCGATGCGGCGCAGATGGCGAGATCCTTTGGAATGGATTCTATCACCATCCAGAATTATGAGGAGCTTGAATCCACGCTTGGCCATCTCAAGATTTCAGGGGCGAGGGCATTTATCGGCTCCTGTTGTGAGCCTTTTTATGGAAAACACCGACCAGACTTTGAAAGGATTGCTCTCCCCGGAATTCTCGTCGATGTGGAGAGAAGCACCTGTTACGACCTGGGACAAGAAAAAGAGGCATTTAAAGGTCAATTTGAGAACCAGACCCATCTCAATCTTCCTCTTCTTAAAAGGGTTCTCGAGTATTCGCATGGATAAGGGCTTTTCTTACAGATTGCGGAGAAAATAACCGAATAACACCCTCTCCCCTGGTGGGAGAGGGTGCGGGTGAGGGGGAACATGCTATGTTCACCCCCACCTCAATCCTCCCCCGTCAAGGGGGAGGATGATGATAGGTAATTTCCGTTGTTGAGGACGACTTTCCATAATGAAGAATTCCTATGATATTGTCATTGTGGGGGCCGGACCTGCTGGCTCGAGCGCAGCGAAGGCTGCGGCTCAAAGGGGAGCGAACGTCCTTCTGATTGATCGGAGGCAGCGTGTGGGTGTCCCGGTGCAGTGTGCTGAATTCGTCCCTCAATGGATCTTTCGCCATGCCCATTTTTCCCCGACCTGTATTCTCCAGACAATTGATTCAATGGTCACTCACCTACCTGATGGGACATCCTATGAGATGAAAAGTCCCGGATATATGCTCAACCGGTCCCTCTTCGACAAAGACCTGGTGGCCGCAGCCGTTTTAGCTGGAGCAAAGATTTTTATCGAAACGAGGGCGGTGGGTCTTTCTGCCGAGGGACTTGCCGTAGAGCGTGGCTCCGCAAAGGAAATGATTCGATCGAAGATCTTCATCGGTGCTGATGGTGTTCACTCTGCTATAGCCCGTTTTGTTGGACAGCCGCCTCTGAAGACAATTGTGGCTCTTCAGTACGAGATCGTCATCCCACAGCCCCAGAATCATGTGGAGGTTTTTTTTCATAAAGATTACGAAGGAGGATATGCCTGGTTTTTTCCAAAGGGGAGAACAGCCAATGTGGGCATGGGTGTCGTCCCTCCGAAAACGACCCTCCTGTTGAATCTAATGGATCACTTTCTCGATCATCTTGTCGAATCTAAAAAGCTGTCGGACGTTGAGATCGTTTCAAAAACCGGCGGATCCATACCCTGTGAGCCCTACCGGAAAACTTTCTTCGACAACATCCTCCTTCTGGGGGACGCGGCGGGGCATGCCCATCCCATCACAGGGGCGGGAATCCTTACCGCTGCCATGGCTGGAGAGATCGCAGGAAGGATTGCCGCTGAGGCAGTGGCCAAAGCGGATCTAAACTATTTGCAGCAATACGAGACAGAGTGGAAGGAAATGTTTGGTAAGACCCTCTTCTACGGTGCTCTTAAAAGAAAATTTCTTGAAGAGAACTGGAATCGATCCGGCGTCGATTTCGAAGGGTTGATCCGCAAAACCTGGGTCGGCTTTAAAGAGTATTATAAGGAAAGAAAGAATTCTCAGGGCTTAAGCCCTGAGTTACAGTTGCGGTGACCGAAGCTCAGCCATTAACCAACTCAGTAACTCAGCCCTTCAGGGCTGACTTTTAAAAGAAGTAGATCATGTAGCGTCGGGATTGATTCCTGACGAGGAGAGGAAAACCATGGAACAAAAAGTAAGTCCCGAATATATTCAAACCAGTTTAGCTGCCTCTTTGACGTTAGGCTTCCAGCAAGGCTCTTTCCACCGGGATGCGAAATTGAAGGGATTGAACATTCTTCTCCACTACGAGGAAGGCTGTCTCGGAAGATGTCATTTCTGCGGACTTTCAAAGTCGAGGAGAGAAGGTCCAAGAGGAAAAACTTTTATCAGAGTGGACTGGCCTCTCTACCTCTTAGAGGAAATCCTGGAGAAGTCAAAGGTTAAAGACCAGATCCATCGGGTTTGCATTTCAATGATCACCCACCCAAAGGCTTTGGAAGACACCCTCTATGTCATTCGAAGGTTTAAAGAGGAGACCGACCTCTCTATCAGTGTCCTCGTCTCTCCAACCCTGATCCGAAAAGAAGAGTCTCTCACAGCAATGAAAAGCTCCGGTGCAGATCGGGTCGGGATTGCCATTGATGCGGCCACGCCTGAGCTGTTTGACCAACTGAGAGGCAAAGGCGTTGGGGGCCCTCATCAATGGGACCATTATTGGAAGGTCGTTCATATGGCGACGTCTGTTTTTCGAAAATTTTATGTAGGAATCCATCTCATCGTTGGTTTGGGTGAGACCGAGAACGAGATGGTCAAGGCAATTCAGCGAGGACAGGACATGGGAGCCCACACCCATCTCTTCTCCTTCTTTCCCGAGAAGGGAAGCCCCATGGAAGAATACTCCCCGCCTTCCCTCGGACAATACCGAAAAATTCAGCTCGCCCGCTGGATTATTAACGAGGGTCTCGGATCAGCAAGTCAGATGAAGTTCGATTCAAGCGGAAGATTGATTGATTTCGGAATGGACATCGATCCCCTCATCCAGATCAGAGAGCCTTTTATGACTTCCGGATGTCCTGGCAGAGATGGAAAAGTGGCCTGCAACCGACCCTATGGCAACGAGCGGCCTTCAGGACCGATCCGAAATTTTCCGTTCATGCCTGAAAAAGAGGATATCGACGAGATAAGAAAACAATTGGAATATTAGAGGTAGGGGACAACGGCTTCCCCCTTTGGCAAAGGGGGATTCACCCTGTTAGATAAGTTTTTGTCACTATCTCTAATTGGACGTTAACCCGCTATCTAACAGGATGAAGGGGGATTTTATGATGATTCCTTTAGTCATGTCTTTCATCATTCCATTATTCAGTCATTCTGTTATTCCATTTTTGGGATGCCATGCTTAGCCAACTCATTCAAACTCCCTTGAATGACCTCCAATCCGAGGCCTTCCGGCTCCGCAAACTCCATTTTGGCAACGAGCTTACCTTCTCCATCCCAGGTATGGTCTCCTACCAAGACGACACGCTTCCTTCCCCAAAAGATCGCTTCGCGGCTATCAGTGTAACAGGAAGCCATTGCGACCTTCTTTGCGGGCATTGCAAAGGGAGGCTCCTCGAATCGATGATCCCCGCAGAAGACCCCGAAACCTTTCTTCAGGTGGTGGAAGGACTTCGTCTCAAGGGTGCTCACGGAATCTTGGTAAGCGGGGGGGCGAATCATCACGGCGAAGTCCCTTTAAGAAAATTTGTCCCGTCAATCAAAGAACTCAAAGGAAAACATCCGCAGTTTAAAGTGATCGTTCACACCGGTCTGATTCAAAGAGAAACCGCCAGAGAGCTCAAGGATGCTGGAATTGATCAAATTCTCATCGATCTGATCGGTGATGATGCCACCATCCGTGAAGTTTACCATTTGAACAAAAGGGTTGAAGATTACGAAAAAACATTATGGATGTTAAAAGAGATGGGCCATCGGCTCGCTCCCCACATTATTATCGGCCATCACTTCGGAGAACTGAGAGGAGAATGGAGGGCATTAGAGATTGTCACGCGCGTAGGAGTTGAGACGATTGTTTTGGTCATCTTCAAACCTCTCCATTTTTCCGGACGAGATCACTTCAAAATCCCGAAGCCCGAGGAGACCTCAAAGATTTCAGCCATCGCCCGTATCCTCAACCCTTCCACACCTATTCGAATGGGCTGTATCAGGCCGGCCCACCCTTCAAAAGCGGAAACGGAAAAGGGATTTATTGACTCCGGCGTCAACACCATTGCTTACCCGCTTCAGGGGACGATCGAATACGCAAGAGAAATTGGCCTCGAAACGAAATTCGTCGAGATGTGTTGCAGTTTGGTGTAACCGATCATTAAATCCATGAACAAGAATCGTAGCGCCCCCATTTATTGGGGGCGAATTAAAGCAAGAATTCCGTCAGCAGTAAATGCCGACGCTACGTCTGACATCCCCCAAAGAAACAAAATCCAGACGAGACTCCTCGAATGGTTCAAGAAAAACAAAAGAGATCTCCCATGGAGAAAAACCAGAGATCCTTATGCCATCTGGGTTTCGGAGATTATGCTCCAACAAACTCAGGTAACCACCGTCCTGCCCTACTATCAGAAATTTCTAAAATCTTTTCCCACGGTCCGCCATCTGGCAAGGGCCGATCTCTCAAGAGTTCTGAAAATCTGGGAAGGACTGGGATATTATTCCCGGGCGCGAAACCTGCATCGTGCTTCCCAGATTGTCCTAAACCATTTTCATGAGAGAATTCCCAATGATCTGAAAGACCTCGTTAGCTTACCTGGGATCGGCCGGTCCACAGCAGGCGCTATCCTCTCCTTCGCCTTTAACAAGGATGCAGCCATTCTGGATGGAAATGCGAAAAGGGTCCTTTCCAGACTCTTCACTGTTTCAACAAGTTCTGAAAAAAGAAATACGGAAAACACCCTCTGGCAAATTTCAGAATCCTTGATCCCAAAGGGGTTCTCGAATCCTTTTAACCAGGCCCTCATGGACTTAGGTTCCATCATCTGTACTCCAAGGGATCCTTTGTGTCCGGAATGTCCTCTCCGCAGCCTTTGTAAGGGAAGGCGATCAGGAGAACCGGAGCGTTTTCCTCTGAGAATTCCTAAAAAGAAAATCCCCCACGTTGAAGCCGTCTGCGCTGTGATTTGGGAGAAAAGAAGAGTTCTTCTCAATCAGAGACCGCCTTCAGGCCTTTTGGGAGGTTTGTGGGAATTCCCTAATTGGAAGATGGAAGAGAAAAAAAGATTAAGGCTGAGGTTAAGAGGTTATATCGAAAAAAAGACGGGAATGAATGTTGAGGTCAAGGAGTCTATTGGAACCTTCAGACAAACTTACTCTCACTTCAAACTCACCCTCCATGTCTATCATTGTCATACTATAAATGGAAAAGGGAAAGGGAGATGGGTCTCCGTAAAAAACCTTTCCCTTCTCCCCATGTCAAGAATTCACAGGAGAATTGCTAACAGAATTGATGGGGAGACGCGGGGATAGCGAGATAGAGGGACTCAAAGATGGAGACACACCCTCTTCTCAAACGCTATGGTAGCAGCTTGCATTTCAAGATAAGAAATAGCGACCTTTTTTCCTCACCCTTGAAATCGGGATGCCTCTCCATCAGTTCTTTAGGAGGTAAGGGTTCTCGAAGATCCTCTACCACAAATCCACCTTTTCGCAGGGCATGAAAATAATCCTCCAAGGTGCGACAAAAGTAATACGTTTCCTTGGTATTACATTCCACCATGACACCATGATAAACAAGCCTGAGATAATAATTGTCAGTCTTCCACCCGATTCGCTTCCCCTTCTTCTTGTCAGGAGAATCTTCTAAAATCCATCCCGAACCCGGGGTTAAGAAACAGGGATGGAGCAGAGAAAAAACGAAGAGCCCCTGTGGCTTTAAGGCGCGGGCGACCTCTTGGATCGTTTCCTCATACCGCTTGATAAACATGAGGGCCATATTACAGATCGCAATATCAAAGGAATTGGACGGCAACCCGTCAAGGCGGCTCGCATCGCCCACCTGAAATCTGATGGAATGAGAAAATGGTTCATTTTTCTTTTGAGCAATGTCAATCAGCTTTTTTGAAGCGTCAATACCGGTGATCTGAATGTCGCCCTTGGCTTGTTCAGCCAACTTCCGAGAAAAGTGCCCTTCCCCGCATGCGACATCGAGGACGGCCTTGCCTTTCACATCGCCAAGGAGATTGAGGAGAGTAGGATTAATGATATGCTTATGAAAAAATTCCTCATTTCTCTTGAAACGCCCGGCGAATTCCTCAGCGCCGTCATCCCAGCACTGCATTGCTTCTTCCTGACTGACGGCATCCGCCGATAACACTGTATCCATGGGTATCATTGTATACTGCGCAGCCACGGTCCTTTTCATCCTTCTGAGTCAATTCTCGTAGTACAACTTTGTCGTATCAATCTTCTTTTTATAAGCCCCCTCTTTGTAAAGAAGATCGAAATATTGTTGTGTTGCCTCCTTGTCGAGTGTCTCGACCTTCATCCAGCCTTGGAGGGGTATCTTCATGGCGATCGCTTCGGAAAGCCCCGTATATTTCTGCAATAGGGGTCAGACAGCATTTCTGTCCTTATCTATAAGGTCGACGGCCTTGTAGTATACCGCTTTAACTTTCTTGGCAAGCACGGGGTTGTGTTTTATGAATTGAGTCGAAAAGCCAAAAGCTGCCCCGGCAAATCCTTTCTCCAGCCCGAGCAGACCCAAAGGTTCCTCAACCAAGTGTCTTCCTATCCCTTGTGAGATAGCTATCATCCCTACGGGTTCCGGTGCAAAGAAAGCATCGATCTGTCCGGCGGCTAAGGCGGAAATGAGAATCGTAGGGGGCACTTCCTGAAAGATAACACCTTCTGGATCCATCTGCGTACGGATGATTGCCCTTGCCAATTCTACGGAGGAGGCCCCGGGAAACGTCCCAACACGCTTTCCCTTAAGATCCTTCAGTTCCTTCAGGGGGGAGTCCTTCTTGACGATTGCCACAAAAGTCGGGTTCTTCCGAGAAGGGGTCCCGTACGCCAAAAAGATTTTAAACTGATCCGGCGTGCTCTACTCCGCGAACCAGTACCCGGTAGTAGCGCTACTGCAGTTGGCATCGATCCTGCCCGCGATAAGGGCGCTGATGATTAATGTGCCTGACTCAAAGGGGGTAAGCTCCACCTTCAGACCCGCTTGTTCGAAGAGGCCATTCTCTGCCGCCACAAAGGTGGGAAAGCTAAGCGTTAAACGAAGATAACCGATCTTTACCTTCTCTTCACCCAATGCACTCCCTGCTGCCAGCAGAAGTACGATCACAAGCAAAACCACCATTACTCTCTTCATTCGAACCTCCTTATTAATTCATCAAGGAATTGCACTTTTCACCTTATGTATCTTGTCAAGCAGTCCAAAGTCAATATGTCTTCTCTCCACATCCACCCGATCTACTCTTACTTTGACCTGGTCACCAATCCTGAAGGTCTTGTGAGTTCTCTCACCAACAAGACAGTATTGCTTTTCATGGTATTGATAGTAATCGTCAGGAAGGCTCGTCACCCTCACCAACCCTTCCACAAAAATATCTTTCAGTTCCACAAAGAACCCAAAAGCCGTTACGCCACTGATGATCCCTTCGAATTCCTCCCCGATCCTTTCCCTCATAAAGCGAACCCTGTATCGGTCCACAATTTCCCTTTCTGCCTCCATGGCCACCCTCTCTCTGTCGGAGAGATGGTCTGCCTTGTTAGCCAAAACCTCCTCCGCGATCTGGACCTCCATCTTAGACATAACCCATTTTAATAGCCGGTGGACGATCAGGTCAGGATATCTCCTAATGGGGGATGTAAAATGGGTGTAGGCATCCGATGCCAGGCCGAAATGACCAAGGTTTTTGGCCGAATATCTCGCCCACTTCATCGACCGAAGAAGAATCTGGTTTACCATTCTTTCCTCAGGTTTTCCCTTTACATCAAAAAGGACTTTCTGCAACTCCTTCGGTGATTGATCCGTATCCTTCCTCATCCTGTATCCCAAATGGGAAATAAACCTTCTGAACTCGTCAATCGCTTCCTTCTTGGGTGGCTCGTGGATTCGGTAGATGAACGGAATACCTTTCTCCTCCATGAAACGGGCAACCGCCTCGTTGGCAGCAATCATGAATTCTTCAATGATCTGATGAGCCAAGTTTCTCTCTGCTCGAATAATATCTTCGGTCACTCCCTGCAGATTGAGCATGACCTCAGGCTCTGGAAGATCGAAATCGATGGCTCCTCTTTCCGTTCTTCTTCGGCGAAGTTCCTGACAGAGATCGGCCATGAGTTCCAGGGGCGGAAGCAGACGCTCAAATTTCTTTCTGACCTCCACATCTCCGTCCACCAGGATTCTTCTGACCAGGGTGTAGGTCAGTCTCTCATCGCTTCGGATCACGCTGGGATAGAATCGAACGCTTTTTCTCTCACCCTTTTCGTCGTATTTCAACTCGACCGTAAGGGTGAGTCGATCCACTCCGGGGTGAAGACAACAGATCTCGTTGGAAAGTTCGGGAGGAAACATGGGAATCGCCCGGTCCGGAAAATAGACGCTCGTGCCCCGGCTCCGCGCGTCCGCGTCCACGGCGGAACCCGGCCGGACATAATGAGAGACGTCGGCGATGTGGACGCCGAGCCGATAGCAGCCCGAAGGCAGCTTCTTGATGCTGACGGCGTCGTCAAAGTCCTGAGCCGTTTCGCCGTCGATGGTCACCGTCGGCCAATCCCGGTGATCGACCCGGCGCTTCAAGTCCGCAGACGAGATCCGCCGCAGAGCCTTCTTGGCCTCGACGGATGCCTCGGCTGAAAATTGCGATTCGAGGCCATAGCGCTTGATGATCACCCGGGTATCGACTCCGGGGTCGTCGGGCATCCCGAGCACGTCCCTCACGGCCAGGGAATCCCGGTCCGCTTCGACGATGGCACCATCCGGAATGACGAACGACCCAGTCGATGAGAGCGGGACTTCACCTGCCGAAGAATCAAAGGGCTCCAGGTACGGCTGGCCGGGCCGCTTCCTGAAAACTCCCAGAAGCGTCTCCCTCCCTTTCTTCAGCAGGCGGATGACCTGTCCCTCGGGCTTTCCCTTCTTGCCCTTTTCCTTGACCGAGATCTCAACGATGTCTCCGCTGAACGCTCCCTGGGTATAGCGGGCCGGGATGAAAACGTCATCCTGGCCACCCCCCTCGAGGCGGACGAACCCGAATCCCCGTGAGGAGGCCATGAATTCGCCAGGCAATACAATCCTGTCCTGCCGGGCTAGATAGCTGTCCCTTTTCTTATAGACTTCTCCCCGCTTCAGGAGGACCTTGAGGGCAGCCCGGAGCTTCGTCTGCGACCGGCCGCGCACATGCAGGAGGCCGGCCAGCTGAGGGAAGGAGAGCCCTCCCCTTTTCTGCTTTAATAAATCCAGTATTTCGTTTTCCATCTTCCTAATAATAAAAAGGGCTGAGGTAAGGAACCTGGTATCTCTCGCGCCATCGCCTGACCAGCTCGATAAGGAATATTCCGCGGAGCTCGTCAACAGGGCGGCCGGGAAAATCGGCCCGGACCCGCTTCTCGACTTCCGCCCGGGCGGCGGCATCCGCGTGCTTGCTGATCAACTCTTCGACCCTCGCGTCCAGCCGTTCGAGGGCTTCTTCCGAGGCCCCTTTACGGCTGAGCACGGCCGAAGCCTCCCGGAAGACCTCACCGACGAATC
>Ga0105094_10002173_pt1 | contig 10259 bp, 7 predicted proteins | sample PPLLak1March2015_2_FD_87023 | JGI IMG/M metagenome (GOLD analysis project Ga0105094, IMG submission 87023) | Freshwater sediment microbial communities from Prairie Pothole Lake near Jamestown, North Dakota, USA - PPLs Lake P8 Core (3) Depth... | ecosystem: Environmental > Aquatic > Freshwater >...
AGAGACAGCACTAAATGACGGTATATTCAAAAACGATATTCAGAAAATTATTCTTGATAGTGATAATACGATAAGATTAGGACATGTTAAAAAACACCTGCAGTCAAAAGCAAAATCTGATCTGATAGGAAGATTCTCTATTCAATCTTATTCTAATTTCTCCAATCATGGTACTCTTTCAGATGTCCAAAGATGGAGATATTCTTTTTCCCTGAACGCCAATGAAATTTCAGGATCTGCATTTTCTTTTTCATCATATTTTCTATTTTCATACAAAGCAAGCGACTGGCAAAATGTAAAGGCAAATATCGGCAGAGGCCTAAAGGTTTATGATTTTGCATTAAGCTATAAGCTTGACCAGACTTCAATTCTTTGGTTGGGCAGACATCTTAACAGGAAAATTGCCAACATAGGTTCTACTGACGGAATTCAATATGAAAAATCTTTTGGGAACTATTTTTCAGGTTTAATTTTAGGCTCTCGTCCGAATTTTTCCGATTTAGGCTTCGATTTGAAATTATTCGAATATGGTTTTTACAGAGACAGATCAGATACCATAAACAGCCGGCTAATGGAGAATGTTATCTCAATTTTTCAGCAGACAAATAATTCAAAAACAGACAGGAGGTTTATCTATCTCCAGCACACTAATGCTGTTTTGAAGAATACAAGTTTTTATGCCTCATCTGAGATAGATTTATATAAAAGGGAAAAAGGCTCAGCTAAAAACAAATTAACATTGACAAGTTTATTTTTTTCAGGAAGATACTCGCCGGATAAATTTATTTCCTTTTCACTTTCATACGATGCCCGGAAAAATGTAATATATTATGAAACTTTTAAAAACTTTGCGGACAGTGTCCTGGAAAATGAAATAAGACAAGGATTGAGAGCAGGACTTAATATTAAACCTATTTACAATTTATTCATAAATTTAGACGGTGGCTACAGATTCCGGAAAAAAGATACAAAACCTTCTAGAAATTATGCCGGGAGAATTTCATATTCCAATATTCCCGTAATTGAAATAACTCCATCCATATCATACTCAAGATTAATTAGCAGCTATTTGGACGGAAATATCTGGGGAGTGCGTATTTCAAAAACCTTTTTTTCAAATAACCTGTCTGCTTCCCTAAATTACAGAGAGACCGATTATTCATTTAGTAATTCAAGTATAAATCTTAAACAAAGAAGTATAATACTAAATGCCGGGTTTAGATTTATTACAAAATTATTTCTCAATTTAAGCTATGAGTCCACATTTGAAAGTAAAAACACTTTCAACAGAATCCTTACAGATGTTTCTTTACATTTCTAGTCTTTAAATTCGAACTGCTTAATCGGATTCCAGGTAAGCGCTGGGATGTTTATTTTATAAATTTCATTTCCTATTTTATCAATATTTCTTAAATTGCCGATGTTGTTCAAACAGGGAATTGAATGGTACTTACTGAAAAAAAATTCGGCTTAAATTTTAAAGATATTGATATAAATAGCTTTTCTAATTCATTTGTTCCTTACCTGTACCTCGACGGTCATCGAAGCAGCAATGTAGGGAATACTGACAGCGAGAAATACAGCAGCGGTTTTAGATTTTTTCTGCGTTTCGGGGAGATAATGCAGAAATTAGGTTTTAAAGAAATGGTTACCATGGTTCATACTTCCAGGAACTGCTGTCTAAAAGAACGAATCACCTCAATCATTTCAGCTATACAAGAAAATTTCGATGCTTCAAATTCATATTTGAAGAATTCTAAATTTAAATTGTACGGGGATCTTGAATCTTATAAGACTATGGGACACACGGATTTCTTTAATTTCATTACAGAAATAAATAACAATAACCATAGAGATTATGCATTCACCCATCATATTCTTATCAATTACTCTGAAAACTGGGCATTAAACAACCTGGATAAAGTGAAAATTATACCGGAGATAAGCAGCATTATACGTTTTACGAAAGGATTTGTAAGCGGGGGATGGATTCCGGGGAAGATGCAGGAAACTACCTTTATTTATTCCCAAATTCCATCGGTGTCTGAATTCTGGTCGGATGAAGCGCTTGAAGCTCTAATCTTTATTTCACTTCAGAACTGGTCTTTTATGAAACAATACATCGGAAAGAAAGAATATACAAACTCGGAAAAAAAATTAATTCATACGGAGAGAGACATTAATCTGAAATTCTATACAAATAAATTAGAAGTTAATAGTTTAGTGCATAACAGGATTATTGCATTCGGAGTTGACGGACCTATCATATATGAGCTATGATTTTAAAGAAGTAACTGATTTTGCCGGGGAATTTGCCAGAAAAGAATCACCAAAAGCATCAAGGATCCTAGATTTCATAATAGACAAGTCAAAGAGGGATTATTTAAATCTCAGTTTCACCTATTTAAGATGGGTTGATGATATTGTCGATAATCCTGGAACACCGGTTTTCGAAAAGAAGAAGTTTATCGAGTATCAGAAAAATCTTGTCTCCGCTCTCTATAATAATGATAATTTTGAATCAGCCATTATTGAAGAAGCCTGCATTTTTTATTTTGCCGAATACGCCAAATCAATAAACAATTATATTTTACTTGATGAAGTGAAAAATATGGTAGAAGCTTTAGGCATGGATGTATACCGCCTGGAGTGTTCGGGCATATTTTCTAATGCGGGACTTGATCATTATATAGAATTAATGTCGAAATCCCTTTTCAACATTTTACGCAATTTTTGTCCTCCAGAACCAAAATATCGGAAAGATTTTTATTTAGGTGCAAAGTTTACAACAATAGCCCTAATGATCCGCGACATGGAGGAAGATATCGATGCCGGTTTTATAAATATTGGTGCTGAAGATATAGAACTTTATAAGCTTGATATAAAAAACTTGAAGAATGATAAAAAATTTTCTTTATGGTTAGCTGACAGAATTAAGTACATATTTGATTTGTTGAATAATGAATTAACTCAGTTACGATATATGCCTTTAAAACTCAGAATTTTAACATGCTACTCGCTCGCCTACCGTTTACCCTGGATAATTCGTGCTAAAGTTTACGGTTATACGCTAGAATATTGTTCTCAAAGAATTTTTATTAAAGAAATAAAAACATATCTGATATCATTCTATGTAACCTTAAATATTTTTTATAAAGGATTTATCCCGGCATCAAAACAAATGATCAAATATTAAAAGCAGAAAAAATAAATAATCCACACCTTTCTCTAAAGGATGCCTCAAAAATTTCCGCAGCCTTCGCCAGGAAGAGGTCGATAAGGATTTGGATCCTGGCCAGTATATATTTTTCAGGCAAATGCAGAAATTTTTTTTATCTCTGTTATACATATCTGCGCTGGGTTGATGATTTTGTAGATAATCCACGGAATGATAAGCTGAGCAAAATTGGGTTCGTGGAGAATCAGTTAAAATTAATAGAGTATTTGTCGAACAGTGAAAGTGCCGGCTCTCCAGATCCGGTAAAATGTCTTAAATCCAGGGAAGAATTTTTCCTCTACTATTTTGTTAAGTATGCTCAGGAGATAAAAAATCATAATTTAATTTTTGAAGTAAAGCGTTCCGTTGAATCAATCCGGATGGATGCCGGAAGACTTTTACATGATGGAATATTTTCCAATAATGAATTTAAAGAATATATCAACCAGTCAAGTAAACCGCTTTTTAATATTGTATATTATTTCCTGTTTCCCTCCGAAAAAACGTTTGACGAAAAAAAGAGCATGGGAAATTTTATCGGGTATATCGCAACGTATAGAGACTTTTTTGAAGATCTGGATGCAGGATATGTAAATATAGGAAAGGAGGACATTTTAAAATATAATTTGAATATCGCTGATCTAAGGAATGATAAAAAGCTTTTTGTTTGGATGGCGGATAAATACTCCGAATTGATCGAATTAATGTATGAAGAAATTGCTGTTCTGAAATCAATGCATATAAAATTAAAACTATTCTGGTTAGGACCTTACTTAGTTGTATTAAAATTGTTGATTAGAATTGAAGTTTATGATTATAAGTTTGGTACAAAAATCAAGAAGAACTTGATGAAAGAAGTAAATGTATTCTTTCAATCTTTTTTGTTAAGCTGGAAATTATTACTAAGAGTTTTTGAGATTTATTGATGGGGACTATTTTATGACCTATGCAGAAGTCATCTCTTGGCAAAACAAATCTTTACCATCATTCACTTTTTAATTGACTTTAAATAACTAAAATAATACGTTTGTCAGCAATAAAACCTAAATAATTTAAAAAAGAACTCAAAAACAAATTAAATGGAGGTTTTATGGTAATCCGGTACTTACTTACTTTTTTACTCACCTTTATTCTTATTTTCCCAGCGAACCCTCAGGAAGTAAAAAAAACAGGCGGATTTGCAAGGATAGCTGGAATGGGAGCTAATCCTTACATTATTGATCCCTTTTTCATGACTGTAAATCCAGCCTGGGGAGCGTATTACGATGATTTCTTGTTTGGTGACTTAGGTTCAAGTGCTAATGCCGCTCCTGATTTCGGTACAGGCGGAGTTGGACAATTTATTGCAGCTAATTTCAGTCTTGGCGATAACTTTACACTTGGAGCTTTTCTTACCAGAAATGATTTCAATGGATTTTCTATTGCAGCAATGGATCCTCTGACAAGAGTTCCCGGTGCTTCTCTGGGAGTTGTAAACAGATTAAATGCACTTGGTAATGCTCTGTCGGCTGTTGCAATGGACAATAATGTGGAATTATTGGGTACATTACAGATGGGCAGAATGGCATTGGGACTTGGAGTAGCCTATACCTCTACTACCAGTGAACAAAATCTTGCCGGTACTCAGCAGCAGGGAGGAGGAACCACCGAAGCTTCAGCAAGCCAGATAGGACTGAACGGCGGTATACTTATTAATTTTACAAATACACTCAGATTAGATGCAAGTGTTTCTTTAATATTGCCGAGTGCTACTTTTACACCTGCGGATGGACCTGAATCTAGTGTTAGCGAGACAATTATTCTTGTTAATGCCAGATTGTTCTCAAGATTTTCATCGAAAGTAACTTTAGTTCCTACCTTTTCATTTGTTACGGGTTCCGGAACTCAGGACAGAGGTTTTATTATCGGAGATTCAACTCAATCCACGGATCTACCATCCGTAACAGCGTTTAATGTTGGTTTGGGTTTAAACTATAATGTTGGTGATTTCTTACTGGCAGGCGGTTTATCCTTGGCAAATGCCAGTTTAACAAATCCCTCATCCCCCGGTGTTCCCGAATTAACCAACTCATTCTTTGTATTTCCGATTTGGAATCTTGGACTCGAGTGGAATATGACTGACTGGTTTGTCGCACGGCTAGGATACATTGCAACAACTATAAGTCAGACAAGTGAATCATCTGCTACTCAAACTCCGGCTACAGGAGATGTTAATGAATTTGTTCAAACCTTATTTGCCGGTCCGAACGGCGCAACGGTTGGTGTTGGTTTCAGGTTGGGTGATTTCTCACTGGATGCAACGGTTAATGAAGGAGTATTAAGACAAGGGCTTAACAACATCGGCGGTGGCGGTCCTACTTTTGCTTATTTATCTGTAAGCTATGCACTGCCCTAAATTCGGATTCATTCTTTAAATTAAAAAAGGTATCCTGAATTAAGGATACCTTTTTTATTTTAATTCTTTGGTGCAGTAAATTAATCAACAACAGTTAGATACCTATCCACATCTTTGTTTACAGGTGATGCAGCGAAATCCTTCTTTATCTTTGTAAGAAGTTCTTTTGCTTCATCTTTCTCTCCTGCATTTATATAATTAATTGCGGCATTAAGCATATACTCGGGATTTAAAATATTCTCATCCGATACTTTTGATGCATTATTATAAAGTTCGGCAGCCCTTTTGTAATCTTTCTTTACGGCATAACATGAAGCTTCTCCGGCAAGAGCAGTTGCTTTAAATAGTTCATTGCTTCCGCCGTAATCTTCATAATATTTTAAAGCTTCATCGGTTTTCCCCAGCATGCTATATGAATTGCCGAGATATATTTTAGCAATTTCTCCATTCTCGCTGCTTCCATATTCTTCCACAATTTTCTTCAAGCCGTCATAAACACCCTGTCTTCCCTCTATAGCTTCAAGATAAGAGCCGTTATCGTATGGAGACATAACCTTAGACAAGGCTAAACCGGCTTTCTCATTATCTTCTTTCTTTTGCTGTATATAAAAATAAACGGCAGCAATTACAGCAACTACTACGAATGCGTATGTTAAAATTCTTTTCTTATTTTCTTCAAAATAGCCGTACGCCTTATAGTAAGTTGAAACAAGTTTATCTTCCTTTATTTCACGCCGAGATAATTTTTTCTTTTTTGTTAACATTTACCTTAATCCTTTTAATGAAATATTCTTTTTTAAACTTAAAATTTAATAATGTTAGATGTTAAATGCCAAGATCAATACAATAACCGCTGCTTTTATGTGTAATTTTAATTTTTTCAATACTTCAGGTCAAATCTTTTTAGAAAAAAAAATTTTTAAAATAGATAGAAAATGTTTTCGGATTTTCTTAATTTTCTCTTAATTAATTCAGTTACCCTTCTCTCTTTTTCTTATTGTTTTTTGCAATTATTCCTTATCCTTTTTCACTATAAAAGGTTTTGTATGGATATAATGGAAAAAATAAAGAATTTTGAAGAAATCGTTAAGCAGAATTACCTTTATCTAGCAGCGACATTACGGGCTTTGGAGAAAAACGGTATTTTGGATGATGCACAAATACGGAAAGAATTAGAGAATTTAAAAAGAAAAGTAAGTGATTTAACTGCTAAAGGTAAATAGCCAAAGTGGACTGTTCAAGGTGATTTATTTAAACTTCGATTGATTCTAAAGTTTAGTTATCTTGTTTAATTTATAGTCCATGTTCCGGTAAAATAGATAAAAGGTTAAATCATGAAAAACGATCCCTTCGATTTTCAGTATTCTGATCTACCTGAACCACATAAAACTAGAACAAAACAAATCCTGCTTGCACATCCGGAAGTGAGAACATTAATCGGACGGAATCCATCCAGTTTTATCATCATTATGATTGTTGTTGCAGCCCAGCTTATTATAGCATTTCTATTGCGCAATGGACAATGGTGGATGTCTTTATCAGTTGCCTACCTGATCGGAGCATTTGCAAATCATTCATTGTATGTAATGATACACGAATCAACCCACAATCTTATCTTTAAAAACAGAACTGCTAATTTCTGGAGCGGAATAGCTGCCGATCTAGTAAATGTGGCGCCGGGGGCAATTTCATTCAGGACATACCATTTGAAACATCATTCCTTCCAGGGAGTCTATGATCTCGATGCAGATCTTCCTAGCAGATGGGAAGCAAAATTAATCGGGAATAATTTTATTAAAAAGGCGTTATGGCTTTTATTTTTTCCAGTCTTTCAGGCTTTCCGGCCAATTAGACTTAAAGAAATTAAGTTCGCAAGCAAATGGACTTTCATCAATTGGTTCTTTGTTTTTCTTATGGATGCACTCGTCATAATATTTTTAGGATGGAATTCATTTCTTTATCTGGTTTTTTCATTTTTTTTCTCTATTGGCATGCATCCATTGGGGGCAAGATGGATTCAGGAACATTATCTGATTAATCCGCCGCAGGAAACTCATAGCTATTACGGGAAATTAAATATACCGGCGTTTAATGTGGGATATCATAATGAACACCATGATCTTCCATCTGTTCCATGGAATAATCTACCTAAGTTAAAAGCAGAAGCTCCTGAATTTTATGATAATTTGTTTTTTTACCGGTCATGGATTAAGCTCTTCTTTAAATTCATTTTTGATCCGAAGTTTTCTTTATTCAGCAGGATGATTAGATTCAATAGGGTAGGAGTTACCGTATTAGCGGAATAAATTTTAAAGAAACTCTTTAATAAAAATAACATACAGATCTATTTGAAGAAAAAGGATAATACCGTTAGAGCTATTTCAGTAAATTACTATTATTATGGGGAAGTGAATGGGAAAGGTCTTTATATTTTTCTTTGCTTCAACAAAGCACTCTTCGAATTATTTTGCTCCTCTTATCAATTTCCCGTCAGCAAAAATTTCTTCCTATTTAATCAAATCATTTCAATCTGCCGTAGAAAGTGAGTTCATAAAATTACATCGGGTTAAAATAGAATGATTTTCTTTCAAGGTGTTGTATGGTGAAAAAACTAAAGACAATCTTTATTCCATTATCCATTGATATAATATTATTCCTAATCTGTTGTTTATCGTTTTATTTTATTATTCAGAAAGCAGGCCTGCCATTTTCCATCTCGGAAAAAGAAAATTCGCTCATTGTTGCTAATCTATCTTTACATCATAAACTTTTTAATAACGGCATAACAGAAGGAGATGTAATTCTATCTATTAATGATTTAAAACTTAATGGAAGAGAAGAAGTGGAATTATTATTGGATGGGAAAAAAATCGGAGAGCTGGTTGAATTAAAATTGTCCTATAATGGAAGAATATTTTATAAAAGGATTGCTTTAATAAATTATTACCAAAACTTTGATGTAATACTTTATGCTTTAACTGGTTTACTGTTTTTTATTATTGGAGTTTTTGTTCTTTATAAATGTGCTGAAATGAAGAGTGCAAGAATATTTCACTGGGCAAGTATTTGTACTGCTATAGTAATCATGATGACACCGGGTAATTACTCAATAGACTTTTATGGAATGGGCTTTGTAATCAAATTTTTATTCATTTTTGGATATTGTCTCGTGCCTTCAATATTTGTTCATTTTACATACGTTTTTCCTAATGATGAGCAAAAAAAGTATAAACCAACCTCTATTTTCTACGGCATTTCTTTACTATTAGCCGCCGGATTAAGTACTATATTCATTCTTACAGTTACAGGCAGCAGTAGTTATTGGATAAATAATTACATAAGGTACTTTAATATCTTCAGAATTTTTGTTATTGCAAGCATCTTATTTGCAATTTTCAACTTCGTAAGTACATATAAAAGGACGGAGATAGAAGTCGAAAAGAAAAAATTAAAATGGATTTTGTATGGATTTGTAATCGGGCCAGGCACCTATCTAATTTTCTGGGTTTTGCCGCACCTCTTTTTTGGCCAAGGTTTGTTGCCTGAAGGTTTTGTAATTATTCTTTTCACTGCTGTTCCAATAACTTTTACAATTGCAATTGTAAGATATCATTTGATGAATATTGATTTAATAATCAATAGAAGCGTTGTATACGCATTTGTAATTGCATGTTTACTAGCTGTTTATGCAATAACCCTGACTTTCATTACAATCATCCTTAATCAACCTTTAACAGATCGGTTTTCATCAATAGCGGCAGGAATTTTTGTTGCACTTTTATTCCAGCCTTTAAAGATACAGGTACAAAAGTTCGTTGATAAAATATTTTTCAGAGTTCAATATGATTTTCGCCTGGCGATAAATCAATTCTTTGAAGAAATAAAGGAAATTAATACCATTCAGTCATTAGCTGAAAAAATTATTGAAAGGACGGACAAATTAATCCCTGTAAAAAAAATCGGATTCTTTCTTTTAAAACCGGATAATAGGATTAAACTCATTGCACATAAATATTTTGATCTGCTCATCGGAAGGAGCATAAGGTTTGAAGCTGAAAAACTGAAAACAAATTTATCTTTACCGGTTGCAGTTGAAAGCAAAATAGAGTCGGGTATTAAAATTGAATTAGCCGATACGAAAGTATTCAACAGGTGGGGGATGTGTTTGGTTTTTCCTCTGAAATCAGCCGAAGGACAAATTTATGCATTCATTGTGCTCGGCGAAAAAAAATCCGGCAGAAAATTTGCCGCTGAAGATGTTGATCTTTTAAATACTGTTGCGTCAAGAGCGGCAGCTACTTTTGAAAGAATTAAATTGCAGGAGGAGTTAATCAGAGAGCATCTCGAATCAGAGAGATTAGATGAACTGAATAAACTTAAATCATTTTTTGTTTCCAGGGTCTCCCACGATTTTAAAAACCCCTTAACATCAATTAAAATATTTTCGGAATTACTGCAAGGAAACAAAAATCTTTCCGAACAAACAAAAAAAGAATATTTAAAGGTAATCGAAGGAGAAAGCGATAAGCTTGCAATATTAATTAATAATGTGCTCGATTTCTCAAAAATCGAAAAAGATGCTAAGGTATATTGTTTTGAAAGAACGGACCTAAATGAAATTGTTGAGGATGTTTTAAGATCGCTTCA
>Ga0105094_10002174_pt1 | contig 10258 bp, 8 predicted proteins | sample PPLLak1March2015_2_FD_87023 | JGI IMG/M metagenome (GOLD analysis project Ga0105094, IMG submission 87023) | Freshwater sediment microbial communities from Prairie Pothole Lake near Jamestown, North Dakota, USA - PPLs Lake P8 Core (3) Depth... | ecosystem: Environmental > Aquatic > Freshwater >...
CGTGGGAGAGAGAATGGTCATGGTTGGTAGGACCGGTTCCGGAAAGACAATTTTCTGCAACTTAGTCGCAAGGATTTTGGAATCTCCCAAAGGTTATCTTTTCTTCGATGGGATTGAAATCCATGAGATACCCCTGGAGGTGTTGAGAAAATCGATCGGGTATGTGCCACAGGATACGTTTCTCTTCTCAGACACCATCCGTGAGAACATCGCTTTTGGAAAAATCGATGCCACGGAAAAGGAAATTGAAGAAGCTGCACGGCTTGCGCAGATTTACGATGAGGTGATGGACTTTCCAGAGGGGATGAATACAGTGATCGGAGAGAGAGGAGTGACCTTATCGGGTGGGCAGAGACAGAGGATTGCGATTGCTCGAGCCATCCTCATGGACCCACCCATCCTCCTCCTGGATGACGCCCTCTCCTCAGTGGATATTCAAACAGAAGAACGAGTGCTCGAGGGACTGGAGAAGTTTCTCCGGGGAAAAACAAGCATTCTGGTCACCCACCGGATCGCTCCCCTACGGAGAGCAGATCGCATTATCGTTCTTGAAGAGGGGCAGGTGGCGGAGAGTGGGGACCACGGAACCCTTCTTGCCAAAGGGGGGATTTACACCGAACTTTATTGGCAAAGGCAACTAGAAGAAGAACTGGAAAGAAATAGCACTGGAGTCATAGAGTAATGGAATGCTGGAATAGTGGGTAAAATCCTTTTTTATGCTACTCCACTACTCCATGATTCCACTGAAAATGAGATGAATCATCTATCAATGTTGATTTCCAATTTTAGAGAGCCATAGAAATCCTGGGGTACCTGATTAACGATGTACACTGATTTTGGCTATATGGAAGAGGGCAAATTAGGGAAACCCTACGACCTGAAACTGATGGCCAGGTTGGGGGGATTTCTGAAGCCCTATTGGAAACTGATGGGCCTTTCCCTCCTCTTTGTTTTGATCATGGCGGGCCTGGACCTCATCATTCCCTATCTCACAAAAGAGGCAATAGATCGCTACATCGTTGTTGCGGCAAGAGAAGTTGTCTTAAAAGGAGACGGCTCGCCGGAGGAACGCCGCCTGTGGAATCAATATGGTGAGAAATTCATCGCAGAAAAAGAAAAAGGGAAATTTCTTCTCCCCCCAGAGACGCTGCAATCCATGGATCGAAAAGAGATGGTCCTCTTCCAGAAATATGGCCTCTTAACAGAAGCCCGATACTACCTGTTCGTCCCGAAAACACCGGAAGAGGAAAGCCTCCTTAGAAAATACCCCTCCCTGTTTGAAACCAGCGGTTCCCATTGGTTCATTTCGTTTGATCACATGAAAGAGTTGAGCCGAGAGGACCTTCTTATTCTGAGGGGGAGGGATGTCAAGGGCGTTTTCCACATTGCGCTCCTGGTTGTTTTCATTCTCGTCATCAATTTTGGAATGAATTTCTCTCAGGTCTATACGATGGAGTCGGCCGGTCAAAGGATGATGCATGATCTCAGGAGGAAGGTCTTCTCCCATCTCCAGGGCCTACCGGTTTCCTTTTTTGATAAAAGCCCTGTGGGAAGATTGGTGACCCGATTGACCAATGATATCCAGAACGTCCACGAAATGTTTACTTCTGTCCTCGTCAACCTTTTAAAAGATGTTCTTCTGGTGTTTGGGATCATCCTCCTCTTGCTTCACCTCAACCGGGAACTCGCTCTGGTTTCTTTCTCTGTTATCCCTCTGATCTTTGTCACCGCCCTTTTCTTCAGCCGCCGGGCCAGAGATGTGTTTCGGGAGATCCGCTTGAAGATCGCCCAATTGAATTCTTTTTTCCACGAAAATTTCTCGGGTATCAAAGTGGTTCAACTCTTTCGGAGGGAGAAAGAGAACCGCCGGCGATTTGAGCAGATCAATGAAAGATATTATTTGGCAAACATGAAGCAGATCTCCATTTATGCCTTTTTTGTCCCCCTCGTTGAAATTCTGAGTTCAGGAGCCATCGGCCTTCTCCTATGGTACGGGGGGGGAAGGGTGGTTCAAGAGGCGATCACGCTGGGAATCCTGGTCGCCTTTCTTTCCTATATCCGGATGTTTTTCCAGCCCATCCGGGACCTTTCGGAAAAATACAATATCCTGCAATCGGCGATGGCCTCCCTCGAAAGAATCTTTTCATTGCTCGATGAAGATCAGAAAGTCTTTAGGTCGGACCGACTCGAGACCAAACCCCTCTCTCCCCAGGGAGAAGAGATCTGCGGGAACGTCGAGTTTCAGCATGTCTCCTTCTCCTACAATGGGAAAGATAAGGTCCTGAAGGATGTCTCTTTCTCGGTCCGGGAGGGTGAAACCGTAGCCATTGTCGGGGCAACGGGAGCCGGAAAAACCTCATTGCTCCACCTGCTCGAACGATTCTATGAAGTAGGAGATGGGGCTATCCTGATCGACGGAATTGATATTCGAGAGAGGGATTTGACTCAACTCCGGTCGCAGATCGGGCTGGTGATGCAAGATACCTTTCTGTTTGCCGGGGATATCGAGGAGAACATTCGATTGGGAGACGGGAGGATCGATGAGAGAAAGGTGAGAGAAGTCGCACAGGTCGTGAACGCCGAGAAGTTTATTCGACGATTACCTGACGGATATCGCACAAGAACAGGGGAGGGGGGGCAGGCACTCTCTGCCGGGGAGAAGCAGTTATTGGCCTTTGCGAGGGCCCTCTCCATTAACCCGAAGATCCTGGTCCTCGACGAGGCGACCTCGCATGTCGATCCTGAAACGGAACGGTTCATCCAAGAAGGTCTGGCCCAATTACTCCAGGGAAGAACAGCGATTGTCATTGCTCACCGGCTATCCACGATCCAACATGCCGATCGGATCGTCGTTCTCCATAAGGGGAGGGTTCGGGAAACCGGAACCCATACAGAATTGATGGCCCAGAAAGGCATTTATTTCAGACTTTATCAACTTCAATACGGTTCGCCGTAGACCAGTTCGGAGTAATCCTATCAATGTCTCCAATCTTTGAAGAAATCACTCCGAACTTATCAATCTTAATCGAAAATTAGGGCTGACGAGGGTTGACAAAAGGGCATCCCTGTCCTATATAGGGAAGAGGCTTTATGGAAGAAAAAGACATCCACTTTGACGAGATCGATCAAGATGAGGAAAAGAAACGGGAGATCGACCTCAATACCCTCTTCCCTGAGAAGGGCTATGATTTGAATCGCCTTTTCCCCGATGATGGAACTAAGAAACTCCTTTACGAATTAAGGCGAAACAAGCGAGATATCGATCGTTTCATAAAAAGTCTTCATGTGGAGGAGGAATAGATGAAGTGTCCCCATTGTGATAAGACACTGGCTTTCGTTCTCTGTCCGGAGTGCGGAGGAGAGACGCCTGAAGGGAGCCTTTATTGTTGTCGGTGCGGAAAACCCACAAGGATCGAAAAAGCGGAAACCGATTCTTCCGAACGTATCCCCTGTCGCGATGGTAACTGCATCGGTACCATCAATGAAAAGGGGGTTTGTAATGTTTGTGGAAATCCGTATGCAGGGGAGGGGGCTTCATAAGCTTTTTCCTTTTTTGTAAGGGAGGGTTAAATTTGGCATCCTTTTTGTATGTTATCTTTGTACGAAATTCTATTTGGACGAGTAATTTAGGCCGCATTGACAATTGAAACGATGGTGATTATCTTAAGTCCAATGGTAACCGATTAATTTCAAAGGAGGTTATGATGATATTTTTGCCGAGGGGGGGAGCTGACCGAGACGAGAAGGCCAAAGACGATAAGGTTGTCGTCCCCGATGAACTCCCGATCCTCCCTTTAAGAGGAACCGTGCTTTATCCTGACTTAATATTGCCCATCATGGTGGGCAGAAAGAAGTCAGTGAAACTCATCGATGATGCAATGGATTCTGACCGCATTATCGGAGTGATTACTCAGAAGAGGTCTGAAATTGAAGATCCGAAAGAGGCCGATCTTTATTCCGTGGGTGTCGCTGCGTTGATTTTGAGGATGATTCGAGAACTGGATGGGAGCCAACGAGTTATCGTCCAAGGGGTCTCGAGGATCAAGATTAAAGAGTACATCCAGCGAGAACCCTATTTCAGGGCGAGGAGTGATGTGGTCGACGAGGGACTCGTACAAGGAGTGGAGGTCGATGCCCTCATTATGAACCTGAAGAACCTCTTTCAAAGAGCAGTGGAATTGGCTCCTTATCTCACGAGTGAATTGGGAACGATGGTTTCTAATATCAAGTCTCCTTCCATTCTTGCCGACTTGATTGCCTCGAACCTGAACATTTCGACGACCGAAAAACAGGGAATCCTGGAAACATTCGACGTCCGAGACCGGTTGAGTAAAGTTCATCTCTTCCTCAACAAAGAAGTTCAGGTATTGGAATTAGGGAATAAGATCCAATCGCAGGTCAAGGAGGATATGGATCGAACCCAAAGGGAATATTATCTCCGGGAACAATTAAAGGCGATCAAAAAAGAGTTGGGAGAGCTGGATGAACATTCAACAGAGATCAAGGAACTTAAAGAGAAGATCAAGAAGGCCAAGATGCCATCCGAGGCCCTGGCTGCTGCCGAAAAAGAGTTAGATCGCCTGGCCAAGATACCCCCTGCCTCGGCCGAGTATACCGTCGCCAGAACTTACTTGGATTGGTTGGCGGAACTCCCTTGGTCCGAAACCACAGAGGACAACCTGGATATCGACAATGCCCAAAAGACCCTAGACGAAGACCATTATGATTTGGAAAAGGTAAAAAAACGGATTTTGGAATACCTGGCGGTCAGGAAATTGAAGGCGGATATGAAAGGACCCATCCTTTGTTTCGTCGGGCCCCCCGGGGTTGGAAAAACCTCGCTTGGAAAGTCGATTGCCCGAACGATGGGACGTAAATTCATACGGATCTCCCTGGGTGGAGTGCGAGATGAGGCTGAAATCCGGGGCCATCGCCGGACCTATGTCGGAGCTCTGCCTGGCCGGATCATTCAAGGGATCAAAAAAGCCGGATCGAATAACCCGATCTTCATGCTGGACGAAGTGGATAAAATCGGAATGGACTTTCGTGGAGACCCCTCCTCTGCACTGCTGGAGGTATTGGATCCGGAACAGAACTTTTCCTTCTCCGATCACTATATCGATGTTAATTTCGATCTCTCGAAGGTGATGTTCATCACCACCGCGAATGTGCTCGATACCATCCCTCCTCCCCTCAGGGACCGAATGGAAACCCTCGAACTGCCGGGCTATAGTGAAGATCAGAAGATGATGATTGCTAAACAGTTTTTAATCCCCAAACAGATCAGCGAGCACGGGTTGAGTTCAGAGTTCATCGAATTTCAAGATGCGGCTCTTCAAACCATCATCAGTTCCTATACCCGAGAGGCAGGGGTCAGAAATTTGGAGAGGGAGGTCGCAGCGATCTGTCGTGGGGTGGCCAAGGATGTGGCACGAGAGATAAAAGATAAAGTGGTCATCGTTCCAGACAACCTGCATAAATTTCTGGGGCCGGTCAAATTCTTCCTCGAAGTGGCAGAAAGGACCTCTAATCCAGGGGTGGCGACGGGTCTGGCCTGGACGCCTACCGGAGGGGACATCATTTTTGTGGAAGCGACGAAGATGAGGGGAGAGAAAGGGCTGACCTTGACAGGGCAATTGGGAGATGTGATGAAGGAGTCCGCCCAGGCTGCGTTAGCCTATGTTCGATCCAAATCGAAAGAACTCGGTATTGAAGAGGACTTCTTTGAAAAGAACGATATCCACATCCATGTTCCAGCGGGGGCCATTCCAAAGGACGGGCCCTCGGCCGGGGTGACGATGTTTGTGGCGCTGACCTCTCTTTTGACCAACAAACCTGTTCGAAGTGATGTCGCCATGACGGGAGAGATCACGTTGAGGGGCTTGGTCCTTCCTGTGGGGGGAATTAAGGAGAAGGTCCTCGCAGGAATGCGGGCCGGGATTAAGACGATCATCCTTCCGAAGAAGAACGAAAAAGACCTGGAGGAAATTCCTGAGCATATTCGAAGTCAGATGAATTTCAAATATATTCAGAGGATGGATGAGGCCATCGAACTGGCGCTGAAACACACGGAACCACGAAGCACAGAGCGAGAAATCGTTAGCCCGCCAGTGAGTTAAAGACCTAGAGTTTCATCCGTTCGACCGCGCGAAGCCCCACCTTATTGAGGCAGAAAAGCAGGCGGGCTCAGGGTGAACATCGAGTAAGCCCCGGCCTTTCGGACGGGGAGTCGAGAGATTCCCTTCCCTTTTACCCTCTTTTTCCGGATTCATGGGTTAGATCTGGAGCCTTTTCGTGGATTACCCCAAACTTAGAACTATCAACATCTTCCCGATCCAGAATTCCGGGCAGACCATGGTCTGCCTTCAGGATCCACAGAACATCAGCCCAAAAGCCCTTTTCTTGTCCCCCCCTCTTTATTTCATTATCTCCCTTTTTGATGGCCTGCATTCGATCCGGGATATTCAGGCGGAATATATGAGGAAGTTTGGGGAGTTCCTTTACACAGAAAAATTGCAGGAGATCATCGGCCAGTTGGATGTTGCCCTCTTTCTTGAAGGGGAACGGTTTCAAGAGGCGTTAGGCCAGAAAGAGGAAGAATTTAAGAGGGCTTCTTGCCGGGAAGCCGTTTTTGCCGGGAAGAGTTATGAAGCAGATCCCGACAGATTAAGGGCCCAACTTGAAGGGTACTTTGCAAGAACAGGCGGTCCCGGTTCTCTTGCAGAAAAGAAGGGGAAGAATGGTTTAAAAGGGGTGATCGTCCCCCACATTGATTTTCAGAGGGGAGGATTGTGTTATGCCTTCGGCCACCGAGAGATATGGGAAGGAAGTTCCTCAGATTGTTTCATCATCTTTGGAACAGCCCACGCTCCCATGGAGAATCCCTTCTGCTTGACCCGGAAAGACTTTGTCACCCCTCTTGGTGCTTTGAGCGTGGACAAGGATTTGGTGGATGCGGTCCAGTCCCGTTGCACTGAGGATCTCTTCAAGGATGAAGGCGTTCAACGAAGCGAGCATTCTATCGAATTTCAGAGTGTCTTTCTGCGATACCTTTACCCGGAGCCCAAACCTTTGAAAATTGTCCCCGTCCTGAGCGGATCATTTCACGAAGCGATTGACAAGGGGGTTTCACCGATGGAACTCAAACCGATCCGCCAGTTCATCGACGCCTTAAAAGAGGCTGTTTCCTTCCTCGGGAGAGAGGTTTGTTATATTGCGAGTGCAGATCTTGCCCACATGGGCTTTCAATTCGGGGATCGTGAAGGCATCCATGAGCATGATCTCAGAGTGATATCTCAAGAAGACCATGAGATGTTGGAATATGCGGAGAGGATGGATGCGGAGGGGTTTTTCTCTTCTATTTCAACGGATAAAGATCGGAGGAGAATCTGCGGTCTTTCGCCTATCTATTCCATGCTCAGGGTCCTTGAGGCGAACGGGGGAAAACTTCTTAAATACGACCAGGCGTTTACTCCGGAAACCCATTCCGTCGTTTCCTTCGGCAGCCTCGCCTTTTATTAAAAAGTGCGGATTGTAGAATGCGGAATGCGGAGTATAATTGAGTGAGATTTGTTTTACGAATTTAATCCCGCAATCCGCAATCCCTGCCTGCGCGAAGCCGCTTCGGCGAAGGCAGGCGAAATCCGAATTCTAAGAGGGTTTCTGCCTGATTCTATCGATGGAAGGGTAGAGTTCCGAAAGTTTCCTTTCTACTTCCTGGGGGATTTCGACTTGAAGGTTAAGGATCTTTTCTCTGAGAAGGGCCAAGGCCCCCAATTTTTCACTGACTTCTTTCGGTGTTACACGGCTTAATCTTTTTGAAACTTCTTTTACCTCTTCGTTAAGGAACTCAACCAGTTTGAGAATCTCAGCAATCCTTTTTTGGGACATTTGAATTCCCCTCCCTCTGATTTTATCACCATACCCGATTCAAGGCAAGAATTCAAGGATTTTGATCTGCTTACTCGCTCAGCACTTCCTCCTTCGCAAAGTCGGAAAGACTGCGATCATTTCCTTCTTCGAGCTTTCTTATCCAGCTCCTCACACGATCCTTTCCGTAAGCCTTTTCCCACGCGAGGACGATCTGATCCACAGGAATATCCGCATAAAGTCCATGAAAATCGATATATTCCATAAACCTTTGATTTTCCAGGTTATAAGCTTGAAAAAGGGAATCCTCGCGACCGTTAAATTCAAGGGGTGGGACGTGGTGCTTTCTGCAGAGATCGATGTTGAAAGCAGGTGTGGATTTTACCCATTTCCCTTCCAGATAAAACTCTACAAAACCGTGGTAGACAAAGAAGTCACTCCCCATGAACTTAATAAGCTGCTTTGTGGCGAGATGATTCCGGACATCCGCAAAGCCAACCCGGGTGGGGAGTCCACAGGCTCTCCCCAAAGCGCAGAGGAGGGAGGCCTTGGGCACACAGAAACTTCGGCCCCTTTTGAGCACATAGCTTGCGCGATAATGTTCAGGAAGATAGAAAGGAGAATATGGATCGTAGATAATATTGTCGCGTACGGCAAGATAAAGCTTCACGGCGATCTCGATCGGGTCCTTACTCCCCCCAGCCATGGCGATTGCATAATCTCTAACGCTCGGATGATCGCTATCGATCATCGATGTTGGGGTTAAATAACCTGCGCCCTCGTTTTGCATAGTCTTCTTCCTTCGTCCCTCCTTACGCCACCCGAGTGGCGCAAGAAGGCAAAGCGGCTTTCATCCTCCTACGCAGGAAACCAGGCCTTAACCCTGGAGCGAATGCGTCACTTTGGCGGCAACCGTCACAGCGATAGACTTCTTGCGCTTCGGCGGATTTCGCCAACGGCGGACGACCCACTGCATCCTTGGCGCTTGCGTGCCGAAGCGCTTCAGCGCCCAGGTGGGCAGGTGGGTATGTTTGTTGTGGACTACGGGCCTACCCGTGGATCTCCGTTTTTCCCACAGCAAATGGGAGTTTACTAAATTGAAGCGGAAGAGTCAACCCTTCGACTCCGTTGCATAAATGACGGGGCTTGCTCAGGGTTGACCCTGAGTGGCGGTTTCCGTCCTCGCCTTGAAAGGCAGGGCTTAGCGCCGTCGAACGGGTCAATAAAATTCGTTCGTTGCGATAACGATCTCTTGTTGAGATTCTAAATCGGATGTGGTATGAGAATGAATCATTGGTAGCTTTTTCCAGAGGAGCGGGACGAAAAATGATACAGACCTTTCAAGTGCGAACATCAACGCGGACCGAATTCATTGATGTCTCCCGTCCGGTCCAAGAAGCTGTAAAAAAGGCGGGAGTGGAGGACGGAATCTGCATCATCTTTGTCCCCCATACCACCGCTGCTGTAACGATCAATGAAAATGCGGACCCAAGCGTCGTACAGGATATGATCATGGAGTTGAACAAGATCGTTCCCTTTCAGGACCAGTATCGTCACATGGAAGGGAATTCTCCAGCCCATATCAAGGCCAGTCTGGTGGGATGTTCCCAAATCGTCTTTGTCCAATCGGGGAAATTAGTCCTCGGGACCTGGCAGGGGATTTTTTTCTGCGAATTTGATGGACCAAGGAATCGGGAAGTTCATGTGAAAGTGGTGTCTGACGGTCGATAAAGATGATTTTTCAGAAGCGTTGTGAAGAGCTGTCTTACCGTATTGCTGTTTAAACGGCAGCACGGCAACACAGCAGCACATCACCGAGGCCTTTATTTCATGAAGAACGATGGAAATGACTTTCGAAGAACTCATCGATCAAGCAAGTAAGGTCCTTGAAAAAGAATCACGTTTAATCCAGATCCCCTCGGAGGGAAAAGTCGTATTTGTAGGAGATACCCACGGAGATCTGGAGGCCAGCCAGCAAGTGACGCATCAATTCCTTAAGAAACCTTATCGCATTGTTTTCTTAGGAGACTATGTGGATCGGGGAGATGATTCAGAAGAAAATATCCAATACCTTCTGGAACTGAAACTGAAGCATCCTGAAGAAATCATTTTATTGGCCGGGAATCATGAAGGGTTTATGGTGAAACAGTTTCATCCTTCCAGTTTTTGGAGTTCCATTTCTTTTGAAGAGAGAGAAGGGTACGGCCTCCTTTTTTCCAAATTCCCCTTGGCCGCCACGACCCAAAATGGAATCTTAGCCGTTCACGGCGCCTTACCAGATTTAAAATCGCTCGAAGAAATAAACAAGATTGAATTAGGAGATGAGAGCTGGGACAGGATGGTTTGGGGGGATTTTGTGGAAGGAGAGGTTGAATCCGTGGGTGATTTA
>Ga0105094_10002177_pt1 | contig 10255 bp, 9 predicted proteins | sample PPLLak1March2015_2_FD_87023 | JGI IMG/M metagenome (GOLD analysis project Ga0105094, IMG submission 87023) | Freshwater sediment microbial communities from Prairie Pothole Lake near Jamestown, North Dakota, USA - PPLs Lake P8 Core (3) Depth... | ecosystem: Environmental > Aquatic > Freshwater >...
CAAGGAATTTTTGCCTGAGGTAGCCCAGGACCACGAATTGAACCATCGCTATCCTCGTGAGCTCTTCAAGAAGGCCGCTCAATTGGGCTTTATCGGTCTCGATTATCCGGAAAGGATCGGCGGCGGAGGCATGGGGGTCATGGAGAATGTGCTGGTCATCGAGGAGTTCTGCAAAGCGGATTCAGGACTGGGCATGGCGCTCCACTTGGGCTATGTTCCTTCCAAGGTCATCAAGGTCGTTGGGAGCCCTCAGCAGCAGGAAAGATTCCTGGGTCCTCTGGTCAAGGGAAACTGGATTTCAGCCATTGCTATGACCGAACCGGACCACGGCAGCGACCTTACCAGGATGGAGACGACTCTGGTCGAGGAAAAAGACGGGTTTGTCATCAATGGCACGAAGGTCTTTACCACCAATGGCTCTTATGCGGATTTCTTTATAGTGCTGGCCCAAGAAGATCCCCATGCGGCACCTGGGAAGGGGATGAGCACGGTCATCGTGGAGAGAGATCCTTCGTCATGGCTCGGGGGTAACCTTGAAATCAACGAGATTCCCCACAAGATGGGAATACGAATGACGTCCAGCGCCGAAGTGGTTTTCCATCAGCTCAAGATTCGAAAGGAGAATGTGCTCGGGGAAAGGGGCCGGGGCCTCCTGAATGTGCTGGATTTTCTCGATGAGAGCCGGATTGAAATCGGAGCGCAAGCCCTAGGAAACGCGGAAGGCGCTTTTCTGAAGGCCTTGAAACACGCCAGGGAAAGAACCCAGTTCCAAAAGCCGATCATCGACTTTCAGGCGGTGGGCCATAAGCTCGCCAGAATGTGGAGCCAGATTCAGTCCCTCAAGTGGCTTACCTATTACGGAGCCTGGTTGTGCGACCGCAAGGATGCAAGCAGAGCTGCCTCGATCCCTCTCTTTACCTCCATGGTGAAACACCACGTGCCTGAAACGGCCAAGCAGGTCATCGATGAGACCATCAGCGTGTTTGGCGGGTACGGCTATTTCCTGGAGCAGGAGGTGGAGAGGAGATACCGGGACAACCGCATCGTGGAGATCTACGAGGGGACGGTGGAGGTTCAACTCAACAACATGGTCCGTATTCTCAAAAAGCTCAACCTCGACTTCCTCACCTCAACCCTTCTCTGAGAGATTGAAAGAGGGCCGGGACGCACGGGACTTCGTCAATAATCAATGGCTATCCCCTCGGGTTATGCTCGTCCTGATTCTTGAGTTCCTCGTATCTGAAACAACCCACGACATGATCGTTTACCATGCCAACGGCTTGCATGAACGCGTAACAAATGATTGACCCGACGAACTTGAACCCTCTTTTCTGCAAATCTTTGCTCATCGCTTCAGATTCAGGGGTGGAGGAGGGAATATCCGTCATCTTTTTCCAGGAGTGCTGAATAGGTCTTCCGTTAACGAACTGCCAGATGTAATGGTCAAAGCCTCCAAATTGTTCCTGTACCCGCAGGAAGGCTCTAGCGTTAGCGATGGTCGCGTTGATTTTGAGCCTGTTTCTTACGATCTCAGAATTAACGAGCAATCGGGAAACGTCATTCTCGGAGTATTGGGAGATCTTTTGGACGTCAAAATGGTCAAAAGCCTTTCTATACCCTTCTCGCTTTCTTAGGATGGTGGACCAGCTCAATCCTGCCTGGGCACCTTCCAAAACTAGAAACTCGAATAGGCTTCTGTCATCGTGAATGGCTACGCCCCATTCCTTATCGTGATAGGACTGCTCCAATTCGCTCCTATTGGCCCACTCACATCGTTTCACAGGTAATCCTCTCGAAAGATGATAACAATTCATAAACTCGGTGCGATTCTCTGCATAGCGTCCGCTGAGGTTTGGATCGGAACGATTTCGAATTCTACCAAGTCTCTCCACTGAGCGATCCACTGATCGAAAAGCGTTTCGTCCTCAGTTTTCATGAGCTGAAAACATGTGGTGAAATTCAAATCAACCCAACTTGAGATATACTCCAAGCCATCAGGCATCATTCGCCCTTGATTCTTCGCTCGGCGATAGATCTCGATCGCGCCATGAGTTTTGTATTTCTCAATGACCATGTAGAGCATGTCTATTCATCACTCCTCGTTAGAGGTTGATTCTTTCGCCGAACAAGAGCATGACCATCAAGGAGGCGAGGAGTCCGCTTGATTTCTGAGAGGCTCCCGGAGGGGTTCGAATTCAAGCAAGCTTTTAGCGTTTTTGGAATCTTTGAAGGACGTCTTCTTGTTCTTGAGGAGACAGGCTGTCCCAGTTCCTCAATCGATCGCGGATTCTGTTCCGATCCTCCGGGGGCAGGGATTGCCATTGCTGGTATCGCTTCTGATAGCGCTCCTGATCCTGAGGAGGGAGTTCCCTGTACCTTTCCATTCTTCGACGCATCTCCTGCTTCTCTTCAGGGGGCAGGGATTGCCACTTCTGGGACTTGTCCCTCAGGCGGGTCTTCTCGTCCGGAGACAATCCCTCGTATGTTTTCCAATTTCTTTTCATATCCTCGTCCATCTGGGGAGGTCCTTGTTGCCTGCGGCACAAGTCAATGCCCAGGGACTGGCTTGGATGCCGATAAGCGTGGATGGGGTAAGGACGATAGATCCCGTCCGGTTTGGCCCACGAGAGGTCAGGAAAAGCCAGGATTACTGCAGCAATAAACACGACGATCGATAGGGGTTGTCTGCAAAGCATCCTAAGAGCTTTCTTTTTCATCATGCTTCTCCTGAATGCCAAACATGCCTTTCATATCATATCGATTCGTTGCGATCCAAGACGGTGACCAGCTCCTGAAGGGTGTCCAGGTCCTCTAAGAATTCGATGTTCTTTATGACTTCAAGGTCCTTCAGAACCGTCTGACTTTCTGCGATTGGACCCATGGAGTCTCGATCCGTGTCCGGACTCTGGATCAGGTTCATCCCAAACCATCCAAAGGTGATCAGGACAAGACAAGCTGTTGCCAACGCAGGAACAAGGCGGCCCGGCCGCACAAGCCATTCCTTCCACCACGAGGCTTTTTCCCTCTCCTTTCTCAATTCCCGTCTTACGGACCAAAGCACGGAGCTCGCTCTTTTTTCAGAAAGCTCCGGAACAGGCACTGACTCTTTGATTCGTCCAAGGAGGCGTAGCAAAGCCTCGTACTCATTACGGCACCCGGGGCAGGTAGTTCTATGCTGTTCCCAATCCGTGAGCTCTGGCGGAGACAGCTCTCCGTAAGCGGCCAAAATAATCGTTTCGTGGCGATCAGGGCAAGGTTTCATGTTCCCCCATCCTCCCAATCTTTGAATTGCTCCCGAAGAAACTGAGTGGCTCTAAAGAGATGGCTTTTAACAGTGCCTTCAGCCGTTCCCATGATGCGGGCGATCTCTTGAATGCTCATGCCGTTCAGGGCTCTGAGCTGAAAAGCCAGTCGCTGTTTTTCGGGTAAAGATTTTAAGGACTTCCGAATATCCCTCGACAGTTCTTTCTCGCTTATTGCTTTCAAAGAGCGCTCATGGGCTTCCGGATCCGGCCTTTCTTCAGGGGAAAGTGCTTTATCTTTGGAATCGTGTTGCCAAGGCAAAAAGATCTGCGCCCATCTTCTTCGGCGTCTCCTCCCATCAAGGCAGACATTTACCAGAATCCGGTAAAACCATGTGTAAAAGGAGGAGTCCCCGCGAAAGTTCTCCAAGTTTTGAAAAGCTCGCAGAAAAGCCTCCTGGGTCAAATCTTCTGCATCCTGCACATTCCCGCCAGTGAAGTGGTAGGCGATCGCATAGGCCTTCTGCTGATAACGATGAACCAGTTCTTCAACGGCTTGCTGGTCATGGGTCCGGGCTCGGCCGACAAGTTCCCTCTCGCCGGCCATACCGGTCCCCGCCTCTTCCTGAGATTCGGGTCTCTGGACTCCATGGGAATCGGTGTGTAATGCTGTGCCGGACACAGGGCCTCGCAAAGGGAGGTTCGCTGGGGAAGGCGGCCAAAGTCCGCTCAAAAGGGCTTGTGATCTCCCCATAGGCCGTATGATATCTCATTGTGCTTGGCCCTGTAAACGTGTTTGCCGGCCCGATCCAGCATTTCGTGAATTCGGACCCTCTCCTGATAGCTTAAGTAACCGTCTGAGACAGCATAGGCTCTCGATCGATCCGCTCATTGATTTCCCTTCCAAACAAATTGGACGAACGACGAAGCGAAAGGTTTACATCAGGGCTTTCGGGGCTCGTGAAGGCGGAACTCGGGAATCCAGCTCCGCGATAACGCGTGCCGCCCGGCCTGCGCTGTGCGGAGAGATGAAACAAGCGATGCGATTCCTCTTTAGAGTCAACATTCTCCTTTCGATACGTATGTCTTCTGTGTTCCTTGATCTATGCTGAGACGCCCTTCACGGGAACGGTAGCCTTGTAAAGGGTGGCATTGCCCTCCATCGCGACCTCGTTCACCATGGCCGGAACAAGGAAGGTCGACCCACGGGAAACCGGAAGGACCTGGGCCGTTGCCAGGTCTTTGATTTCGGCACTTCCTTGAGTGCAGATCACCATTTCAAGGGATTTCCTGCTCCTCTCATGGTATGGCGCTCCTTTTTGAAGGGAGAGCCTGGAGAGAAGAAACTCTTTTGCAGGAGTGGGATACATCCATTCCGCTTTAGCTCGGGCTTTCGGCTTGATGAGGTTTCGCGAGCTCTCCTCGAAGCGGAGGATTCTCAGGAGCTCAGGGACATCCGCATGCTTATTGGTCAGCCCTGCCCGGATCACGTTGTCCGAGTTGGCCATGAGTTCCACACCGGCGCCTCCGAGGTAGGAATGGAGCTCCCCGGAATCGATGTAAATCGCCTGGCCGGGCTCGAGATGGAGCAGGTTCAGAAGGAGAGGCGCAAAAACACCCATGTCATCGGAAAAACACTGATGAAGCCTGGTCACCCATCTGAAAACAGGATCAGAGGAAGCGTGACTCTCGGCAACCATCATCAACTCGGAAATGCCTTTTTTGCGGTCTTCCGTCTCCAACCCCATTAGGGCGGAGAAAAATCCGGCAAGACCTCGGGTGGTTCTATTCTTGCGAAATAGGCGGATCTGTTCACCAAGAGAAGGAATGGGAGCTCTTTCAAAGAGGGCAAGGATTTCATCTGCCTTGCGGAACCCTTTCAGAGCATCAAATGGGGTCAGGGCACAAAGGATTTCGGGTTTGTGGTTTCCGTCTCTGTAATTGCGGGTCGGAGCGTCTGGGGGGACCCTGAGACGGTTTTCTTTGGCAAAACCTTTGCGAGCCTGAGGCAGGTCCGGGTGAGCCTGGATGGATAGAGGCGTGGCTGCTGCAAGGATCTTAAACAAGAAGGGCAATTGCTTTGAAAACTTCCTGGCTACCTCCTTGCCGAGAATATTTTCGGGATCCCTCTGAATGAAAACCGGAAGAGAGATCCATGCGCCGTCCCAGTGGACTTTGGAAGTCCCTTTGGGATGGACCCCCATCCAAAGTTCTGCCCTGGGACTGGTCGAGGGAGAAGGTTCTCCCAGGAGTTCGGGGATGAAAGTCTTTGACCCCCAAGCATACTCTTGGACAGGGTTTTTGAGGAGTACGATTCTTTCCAAGAAGGTTCCTTCAGCAGCGGAGCTCGAGTGGAAACCTATCGTTTCTTATGAGTTTGAGCCAAGGTTTTTTCACTTTGCTCCCCCCTTCCGATGTCTTCATTGACTGTTAAGCTTTTTTGGACTATATTTAATACGATGTCATTGTGATTAGCAACAATCAGTTGTGTGAATTGCAAGGGGAGTGGCATTTCGTGATCCCAGAATGAAAGGGATAAATATGTTTATCTTTGTAGCTGAAGAGACTCACCAGGACGGTCATGTGCTTATCAAGGAAGGAACCTCAGGGAACTGGCTCTATGTGGTGCTTTCGGGGGCCGTCGAGATTTCCAAAACGATCGATGGGAAAAACTACGTGATTGACGTGCTCCGGCCCGGCGAGGTTTTTGGCGAAGTGGGCTTCATTGGAGGGAAAAAGAGAACGGCTACGGCAACGACCATCGGCCAAACGGTGATTGGGGTGGTGGATCGCACTTCGCTGGACGCAGAATTCAACAGGCTTTCTTCCGACTTCAGGGCAATTCTCCAGGCCATGGCGAACCGGTTTGAGAAGATGGTCAACCGGGTTGTGGAGTTCTCATCCAGAACCGACATGCGGATCCAGAAGACGCTTTCTCTGACCTATAAAGATGATCAGGCTTTTATCAGTGCCTATACGAGCAACATCAGTACAGGCGGGCTGTTCATAAAGACCGAAAAGCCGCTCCGGCTGGGAGATCAGTTCCTGTTGAGGCTCCAGGTTCCGGCCCTCCAGGACCCACTCAAGATTTCTTGTGAAGTTGGCTGGGTCAGAAGCGCAACAGAGGCGAGCGCAAAGGAGCCGGCGGGAATGGGAATAAAGTTCATCGAGATGAGCAAAGGGGATCGCGAGGCCCTCAAGCAGTATCTTGGAAAGGTCACCGGGGGTTGAGGAATATCGCGCAAGAAAGCAAAGCAGAAAACAGGCATCATCCCCAAATCGGAGGCTTTGGGTTATAGGGGTAGGGCTTGACGGAAAAGCCCTACGATGCCTGATGAGCAGGGGAAAAGAAGAGGACCTGCGGGAGTGGGTTTAATGAATCAGATCTTCTATTGCATAGAAGGAGGGTTTTATTTTTTTGAGGGGCCCCCGTGGCTTCGGGGTCGGTGAGACCACCCCGCGTGACCGATCAAATCCGGGGCCATGGGCAAATGAAGAGCTCATGGCCCTTCGGTTTTTCATGGAGGGGAATGTGTCCTGGGAACTGACTTACGTTGAGCGAAGAAAAAATCTTGAGGATGCCCTCAGAGCCGTGAAGCGAGGGGCCAAGGTCTTTCTGGGTACGGCGTGCGCTGAGCCGCAGTACCTGGTCGAGGGGCTCATCGATAGAGCCGGCAGGTTGCATGACGTTCAGGTCCTGCATTTCATCACCCTGGGGGATGCGCCTTACACGGAAAAGCGGTTCGACACCCGGTTCCGGCACAATACCTTTTTTGTGGGTCCGAACACGCGTGATGCCATTAACGAGGCACGAGCCGACTACACTCCTGTGTTCATATCTGAGATCCCAAGTCTTTTCCGAAAAGGGATTGTCCCTATCGATGTGGCCTTGGTCCAGGTCTCTCCTCCGGACCGGCACGGATATGTAAGCCTTGGTATTTCCGTGGATATTGTAAAAGCGGCAGTGGACTCCGCGCGAATGGTCATTGCGCAGGTGAACCGCAACATGCCCAGAACCCTTGGCGACACCTTCATTCCTGTTCACAAAATCCACACCTTTGTGGAACACGACGCCCCACTTGTGGAGTTCCGTTATCCTGAGCTGGATGATGTGGGAAAGGCGATTGCTCGGAATGTGGCCAAGCTGGTGAGTGACGGAGATACGCTGCATCTGGGCTTCGGACACATTCCTTACGGGGTCCTGAGGTTTCTCTCGGACAAGAAGGACCTGGGAGTGCATACGGAAGTCGTTTCCGATGACTTCATGGACCTTATCGAGCAAGGGGTCATCACGGGGGAACGCAAGACATTGAATCCGGGACAGGTGGTTTGCAGTTTCTGCATCGGAACCCGCAAGATCTTTGACTATGTTCAGGACAACCCCCGGATTGGTTTTTATCCTGCCGAATACATCTACAATCCTCTGGTGATTGCGCGGAACGAACGGATGGTGTCCATCGGAAGTTGTCTAGAGGTGGATTTGAGCGGGCAGATCTGCTCCGAGTCCAAGGGGTTTCACTTTTACAGCGGCATCGGGGGCCGGCTCGATTTCATCCGGGGAGCCGCGATGTCAAAGGGCGGCAAGTCCATTATTACCCTCCCGTCCACCACAAAGGACGGAAAGCAATCACGAGTCAGCGCCCATCTACAGGAAGGAGCAGGGGTGGTGGCTACCCGCGGGGACGTTCAGTATGTAGTTACGGAATACGGTATCGCCTATCTTCATGGAAAAACCGTGCGAGAGCGGGCCATGGCCCTCATCAATATCGCTCACCCGCGTTTCCGGAAAGAACTGCTAGAGGAGGCCAAGAAGCGTTCCTATGTGTATCGCGATCAGATCCTCATTCACACAGAAAACCATGCCTATCCCGAGGAAGAAGAATCCAAGGAGACCCTTTCGGACGGTTCATCGATCACGATCCGCCCCATCAAGCCCACGGATGAACCTTTGCTCCAGGATTTCTTCTACTCCCATTCCGACGAAACGGTGTACCTCAGGTATTTTCGCCAGGTGCGGGCGATGCCCCACATCACCGCTCAGACGATGGTCAACCTGGACTACCAGGAACGTATGGCTTTCGTGGCAACGCTTGGCGACATAGGGCTTGAGAGAATTATCGGCGTGGGCCGATATGAGGCGGAGCGAGAGGACCGGGGGATCGTGGAGGTCGCATACACAGTCCATGAGGATTACCAGGGCAGGGGTCTCGGCCCCTTGCTCCAGCAACACCTTGAAAGTTATGCCAAACGTAAAGGGTTTGTAGGCGCGGCAGGGTACCTCTTCCAGGACAATGTGCCGATGCTGAAAACCTTTGCTCGCAAGGGGGCTTATAGCGGTGAGATTCTTGAGGATGGGATTCTCAGAGTCGTAAGATATTTCGATGCACCGTCTTAAGTAGACAAAGCTATTGGTTTTATTTTTGACAAAACCAATATAGCGTGTTATCTTTACCTACCGGTAGGTAAATAAGGATTTAAGCAGCGGTTCAGCTTTGCCTGACAGCGGTTTTTGCTGAAAGGAAGGCGCCAAGATAATGGATCAAGTCGAACGGAAAAGAAATCACGAACCGGGCGTCAGGAAAACGCTTCTCCTGGCGGGGATCAATCTTTTTGCCGAAAAGGGATATGCGGGCACTTCGGTTCGGGAAATCGTGTCCCTTGCCAGAGTGACCAAACCTGTTCTCTACTACTATTTCCAGAGCAAAGAAGGCTTGCTTCAGGCTATTCTAGACTGGGCAGCGGAAGAGCAGGAAGGCATCCTGCAAGAGGCTTTAGCGTCACCGGGCACGGCACTTGAGAGAATCATTCATCTTTATCGCGGCATCTATCAGGGGTTGATGGAGAACCAGCAGCTTTTCAAGCTGATCAACCACTTGTTCTTTGGTCCTCCTCAGGGCGCCCCACGCTACGACATTGAACGGTTCCACCGCCGGATGATGGAGGTCATCAAGGAGATCTACCTGGGAGGCCTCAGACAGGGTGAAGTCAGAGAGATTGATCCGGAGGAGGCGACGCTCCTTGTGCTTGGAGTGACCGACTATTGCTTTCACGTTGATTATCTCCATCCGGAATCCATGGATCCGGACAGGGCTGAAAGATTGTTGCGCCTCGCCTTCCAGGGGCTATCGGAAAGGAATACGGGTTGAGCTATGAGTGATGCTCTGGTAAAAAGTCCCCAGGCCGTCACCCCGGCGAAAGCCGGGGTCCAGAAGTTCTCGGTATTCCTGGATTCCGGCTTCCGCCGGAATGACAGAAAATGGCGTTTTCGAATTTATGACGAATTCATCATGAGTCGTTTGCGTCAATTTCGTCATCATGTGCTTCCGCTGATTCTGGCAATCGCTCTCGCCGCCGGGTGCAGCCGATCGGAGAGCAGTGCCAAGCCGGAGAACAACCAAAACCAGAACAAGGCGGTCAAGGTTGCCGTCGTGCGGGTTGAGCCTGCACCCATGAAAGACATTCTGGTTCTGCCCGGAGAGACCGAAGCATGGCAGGACGTGCGGGTCGCTGCGGATGTGGCGGGTCGCGTGGAGTGGATCGGTCCGAAAGAGGGCCAAACCGTGAAACAGGGAGATCTGATCGCGAAAATCGACGTGGCCGCTCTCAAGGCAGCGCTCGATCGAACGGAGGCTGCTCAGAAGCTTGCCGACGATCTCTATCAGAGGCGCTACAAGCTGTTCGAGAGAAACATCATCAACCAGGAGGAGCTGGACAAAAGCCAAACAGAGAGAACTCTTGCCCGTGCCAACTTCAGGCAAATGCAGATCGAGTACGAGCGAGGCTTTCTGAAAGCTCCCCTGACCGGCATGGTCAATCACCTTTTCGTCGATGAAGGGGAATTCGTGGACAAGGGCAAGCCATTCGTCGATCTGGTCAACGTGGACAAAATAAAGATCAATGTCAAAGTCCCAGAGCTCGATGTACGCTACCTGAAAGCGGGACAGAAAACCATGGTCCGCGTGGACGCGTTTCCGGAGCGGGAACTTTTTGGAGTGATTGATTTCGTGGCTTAC
>Ga0105094_10002181_pt1 | contig 10251 bp, 18 predicted proteins | sample PPLLak1March2015_2_FD_87023 | JGI IMG/M metagenome (GOLD analysis project Ga0105094, IMG submission 87023) | Freshwater sediment microbial communities from Prairie Pothole Lake near Jamestown, North Dakota, USA - PPLs Lake P8 Core (3) Depth... | ecosystem: Environmental > Aquatic > Freshwater >...
CGTCATCATCTTCTGCAATAAAAGACTTTTCTCTATATGCTCCTAGCAAAGTACCAAAATCTAACCAAAAGAATATATCGTGAGATTCTAATAAATTTACAAGTTTAAAGAATAGCTTTTTATCTATAAAATTTTTTTCCACGGATTTATAGTTCCTTTAGTCTCTAAGAGGGGAATTTTCCAATCAAGATATGTAGCATTGAGAAAGTTCTCTGCTTGATTAGGAATTAAGAAATTCTTCGTTTTAAATGTTATTTGTTTTAGAGGTAAGATTAGAGAGGAATTCAGAGTTGAATCAAATAAAGGGACTAACGAAAATTTATCATTAAGAATAAAAGAAGTCCATAAATCAAATTTATTTCTTTTATTGGGAGAATATACATGAATATGACCATTACCACAAATCTTAGATAGCAGGTCGTGATTCTTTAAGATAGCACAAAGTCCATAAAATTCATGTAGAATCTCAGTTGTATTGGTCTGCTTACTTATATACGCAAAATCGACATCATTGTCGTGTTCTATAAAGTTATTTTCTCTAATAACGCCCAGAAGTGTTCCATAAACAAAATAAATATCTAAATTGAACTTATCTTTAATAAATTCAGTTAAAGAACTCATATCTCTGACAAGAGCATTTTTATTATCTTCAGTTCTTTTATAAAAATACCACTTGTCTTTTATTTTACCAGAAGCAACATTTTGCTTAAATTCATCTAGAGTCATTATCGTTTAGATTGCGCCTTTATTATATCTACTGCGTTTCGAATAATAGTCTCTTTAATTTTAGATGTAGAGAGTCGTTTAGTATAAGGTACATACTGCATTTTAATATTAAGTTCTTTTAAACATTTTTCTAATTCTGGAAAAGACTTATTTTCCCAATCATTTCCTAATACAATTATATCAATATGATATTTTTTTAATTGCTTTATATCAAAAAACTTATCTTGTCTAATCACTTTATCTACACACTTTAATTCTTTAATAATTTTTACTCTATCTTTATAAGAAATAATCGGGCGTATATTCTTGTATTTTTTTATTAGTTTATCACTTGATACACCTACGATTAAATAGTCTCCAAGTGTTTTAGCTTTTAGAAGAATATTTAAATGTCCAAAGTGAAAGAGGTCGTATGTTCCAGAAGTATAAATAATTTTTTTAATCATCGAAAAGCACCATTCCCACTCTGTAGAAATATTCCTTTATTGGGAATATCAATTCTATTTGAGTTAAATAAGATACCAATGCAACAACATCTAATCCTGTTCCTTCAATTGGTACAAGAGATTTATCGGGGAATTTACAAGGAATAGAACATTTTTCGCAATTCTTGCATGACCCCGCTCCAAACAATAAAGGAAAATGACCTCGATTTATTAATTCTTGCTTGCATTTAAATAATTCTTCCTGCATTACTTTACTTGAATATGCTCCTAATTCTTGCCAAGTGCTTTGCGTGTAATTTTTTAATTCGAATTTTTCTAGAAATAATATACCTTTAACATATTTTGGAAGTAAATTTCGATAGTATTCTACCGATTCAACGTAAGGTGGGCACATACTCTTATGCCCATAGCGTTTGCAACTCTTACATGCTTCTCTTACCTTTTGATTGAAGAAAGGTACAAGTATTTCTGGTTTAAATTCTACACTTAACATAGCCTAAATCCTCCAGATACTTCTATGACCGTGCCGTTAATATAATCATTATCTATGATAGACATAACTACTTTCGATACTTCTTCTGTAGTACCTAGTCTCTTTGCTAGACACTTATTAGTTATTCTTTTAATCTGTTCTGCATCCTTCTGCTGATGCCACGCAGTATCAATATATCCTGGGGCAACCGCATTAACTGTTATCTTCTTATCTGCAAACTCTTTGGCAAGATATTTAACAAGCATATTAACGGCTGCTTTGGATACCCCGTATGCAATCGATACACTGTCTGGAACAATTCCAGCAATTGAAGTGATAAAGATAATTCTCCCATTCTCATTAATATTATTTCTTAATGCTTGAATTAAAAAGAATGGATGATTTAAATTAACATCAAATACTCTTTTCCAATCGTCGTAGCAAATCTCTCCGAAAGGAGTTCTATCTGTTATACCTAAATTTAAGATAAGATAATCGAGATATGTATTGCTCTTAGAAAATCGTTCACCTAATTCAATAACATTATTAAATTCGGATAAGTCTATATCTACTATATTTGCACTAGTAGCCCCATTGAGTTCGTTATCTAATTCTTTAATCGATTCTTTAGTATGCCCAGTAAAATACACATAAGACTCTCTATTAAGTAAATCAAGTCCTACTTGTTTTCCTATACCTTTTGTAGACCCTGTAATTAAAGCTGTTTTCATTTTTTCTTCTTTCGTTTTGTTACATGTCTTTTTAATTTATACGATTTCTTTATAGAAGTGGGATTATTATTTATATATGATGCTACCGTCTGTATAAAATCTTTTATCCACAATAAGCAAGTTGCTATACATGCAATAAGAAGAATACAAATCGCTATCAAACCGATGTGTAATTTATCCATTTTGAGTTTTCTTCCACGTACTGTACGCACCGAATATCTCGTTTATGTCCACCGGATAAAAATTCCACCGTTCTACACTGACATTACAGCAGTCTGTAAAAGCATTGTTCTTTTTAAATCTTTTAAATGTCCATTTTTCATGCACATGCCCCACAATATTAAAATCATAATTAGTATCTGCCCATTCTGGATTATGAGTTAAATTAATTCTCTTTCCTCCATGATTAATAACCACTCGTTGAATACATGTTCTTAATGAATTATTCTTATCGTGATTGCCCTGAATAAAGACAATATTCTTACATTTGAGTTGTTGTAAGAAGTATTCTGGTTTATCTTTCTCGCCCTCTCCTCTACCCGTACCTGATTTGAAACAGAAATCTCCGAGAAAGAACACTTGGTCTTCTTCTTTGACTCTCTCATTAAATTTTTTAATGATAGTATTATTCATCTCTTCGAGAGTTTTGAATGGGCGGTTCGTATATTTGATTATATTAAAATGATTAAAATGGAAATCGGAAGTGAAATACACTTTCATGTTATCTACCTCTTAGTTTTTTCTCTTTAAATGTTATTATCTCATCTATAATATTTTTTTCTAAACATTGGTCAGCATTTAACCAAAGCTCTCCGGTTCTGATTTTGGTAATATCATTTGCTGTTAATTTAGTATTTAGTTTTAATATCTTTTCGGTTCGATGCTCAAATTCGCATAAAAATCTAGTTCGGTCTTTAATATATTGAATGTAATCTCCTACGATGTCGCTAGTGCTGTGTTGCATCCAATAAGAATTAGCATACATAAATCTCTTATCTCCTACTACACTGATAAGAGCAGCCATACTACAAGCTTGTCCAGAAATGATAGTATATACTGGAGCACTTATATGCTCGATAGCATTAATAATTGCCATTCCGTCTGCTACTGAACCGCCCGGACTGTTGATTTCAATAGTAATTGGTTTAGTTTTATTCATAATATTCATAGCAAGTAATTTAGATACCAATACATCGGCAGCACAATTATTAATTTCGTCATATAAAAGAATGTATCTATTTTTATTGATTAGACGAAAATAATAATCTTCTCCATACTTGTCTTCTTTTTTGCCTATATCTTCTTTTTCTTTCTGCATGTCTTTCTCCTTATTTACCATGCCAGGGTTCCAATTCAAATACTTCTTTTCTTTTAGCAGCCCACTGAGTAGCAGTTCCGTCTAAAGGAATTTTCCAATTATCATATTGCATATCTAAAAATTTCTCTACATTATTCATTTTGTGAAATGTTTGATTTTTAAATTCGAGAGTTTTAAAAGGCAATAAAATAGAAGAACTTTCTTCCCCTGCCATTGTCCAAACTAAATGATATTTGTCGTTATTATCTATCCACGAAATCCATAAATCAATTCGTAAAATCTTAGAAGGAGCATATACATGAAGATGACTCATAGTTTTTATACGATGCATTAATAATTTTTTTTCTTCTAAAAATTTACAAATATTATTAAACTCTTTTATTACTTCTTCGTTTGTATGATATTTACTCAAATATGCCATATCAATGTCGGTATCCCATCCAATAAAATCATTATCTCTCATCATACCAAGAAGAGTTCCGTAAACTGGATAAATATCTAAATCTAATTCTTTCTTAAAGTAAACTTCTATATCTTTCATATCTTTTGCTAATTCTAATTTTTGAGTATCATTATATTGATAAAAATATTTTTTATACGGAATTTTAGCTACTTCTTCTTTAGTCTGTTTTTTAAATTCTTCTAAAGTAAAAACTTCTTTGATACCTAATTTTTTAGCACTAAAATTCTTATTTGCTATAATTCTATCTTTGTCTGCTTCCGGGCACATATATACAAGACGCTTACATAAATTGTAAGATTCTTGATATTCTCCAATCCAATAAGCACAAATAGCCAACTCATCTAAAAATTTATACTCTCCAACTTTCTCAAGTATCTTGCCAACATAATAGCCCATATGATAGTATCCTGCTACTCGGCATCTATTTAGTAGATTATATAGAGAAGAATAGTCTTTTTGCTTGGTATGATATTCTATAGCTGATAATTCTATAAATTCATTAAAAGATTTATTCATGTTTTTTATCCTCGTACGACTTCTCTTTATATATACATTTATCTAATTTATAAAACTTGCAATATTTACACCACGCTTCTTTAACTAACCAAATTATGATACCGTGTTTACTAGATTCTCTCGGACATGTAATAACTCCCATATTGCTCCTTTCTAAAAAATCTTCTTAATAAAAAGAAGACATAGAAAACTAGTACCAGCAGCTAATATAATCAATCCTTGCAATCCTAAAATAGGATATAACCATGCTCCAGTTATTGTAGAAGCAGTTGCTGCTAGATTATTAATTGAGCAAAGAAGAGCAAAACTGGTCGCTTCTTTTCCTTTGATTGTACTTTCTGCCATCCAAGACATAACAATTAAATGAATTAACATTCCAATAAGAGAAAACATACATCCGTAAATTATACACGATATAGGAGTAAAATAGAGATAACACAATGTTACTCCTGCTCCCAAAAATACAGAATATAATAACCACTTATATATATTAATCTTTTTATTCATCTTAAAATAGATGAGTGCTCCGAGAATTTCAAATATCGATACAATCGCTGCTAAAGTACCTAACCACGTTCCGGACCACTTAAAGACATCTCGCTCAATAAACATCAGTGGTGTTCCAAATGACGGATTAAATTTATATAGAAATAAGAATAAACAAGCAAATAGAAATTTTTTATTAGTAAATAATACTTTATATGAGCAGATTGTTTCCCAAATACGTGTCTTTTCTTGCTTATAATCTTGACACCAACCATATCCTGAGAAATCACAAACGTCAGAATGAATACAATTAGTGCAGGATTCTATTGTTCTATTTGTATGAACACTTGTTCTATAACGTAGTACAAGACTTAAAATCAGAATATATACTGGAATAAGACATAAATATCCAAATTGATAATTAAAATGGTCGGCTATATATCCTCCCACTAATCCGACAATAATGCTGGCTATCGTAATCGATGTCCATTGTACTGTTTGTATATTACCACAGTCATTAGTCTTCTTTCCTTCTACACACATGATACCGTCTATTGAAACATCTCGTAAAGCTGCATTAAAACTAGAAAATGACAGTAATCCTATCAATACTATTATAGGAAGAAATGAAGATAATCCCAAATACAAGCAAACAGCAATACTACCTAACAAAGATATAAGTATCCATTTTTTCTTGGTAAGATAATTATCGCATAAATAACCCCATACTGGTTTTATCAACCATGCTAAAGATGCAATAGAACTAATATACATTATTGTAGAAGCATCAAAATGCAATTTTTCTTTTAGATAAAAGAACAATGCTAATCCCGGAATTCCCTCAATTCCTTGAGTAAAATAAATCCCTGAAGATATAGCATAAATCCAGAATAATGTTTTATTTATTTTCATTTATATCACTAGAAGTAATAAAGTTATCACCACACTCATATATCGCAGAAATTCTTCTGCAATATCTCTTCTCCAAAATATTACTTTCGACGGAAGACATTTATTTAAACAACCCCAAATTAATGCAAGTACAATTGCTCTAATTAAAATTAACCACCACGCTATCCCAAAAAAGCAATAAAACATAAATACAAGTCCTACGATAAATCCACTAAACCATAAATTATCAAATTTAAAAAGTTCATCCCAATATGTACTAAATGCTCCCAGATGTGCAGGTATTGAAAGTAGATATAACCACCACAGTTTTGATTGAAATCCAAGCAATACTATCAAAGCATATAAAATTATTAATCCACATCCTAAATCTCTAGCTTTAGTATTAGACAGAAAATCATACCAACTTCCGTCTTTTGCTCTTCCACCCAATCTACCTAAGATACCGCAAATAATACCTAAAGCTATTAAGACAAGTATTTTCATCTTATTAATCCTATTTTATACCAATATATCAATAGAGGAATACACGCAAAATTCAAAATGATAATAATAACAAATCCTATTTTTACAATCTTCTCCATTAATTTATAACCTTTCTTTTTTCCATATATCTTCTCTAATCCGACCAATATAGGATAACTCCCGTCCAATGCGGGAATGGGAAGTAGATTAGTAATTCCGAGAGATACGCTCATTATTCCAAAAAAGAGTAAATAAAAATTAGCAAAAATTATTGCTAATAGTCCCGCTATTAGTCCGGTAAGAATATTTATAGCACATCCAGCAAAAGAGATTAATAGTTTGTGTCTATACGGTAGATTCGTAAACGAATATTTTGAACGACTATAAGTAAGTTCGTCTTTTAATTTACAATATCCTCCTAAGGGAATCCAACCTATTTGATAGATAGTTTTTCCTATTCTCTTTTTGATAAGACCTCGACCGAAAAAAAGACTAACAACTTCTACTTTACATTTGACTAATTTAGCAGCAAGAAAGTGAGCTAATTCGTGTAGAATTATCGATATTCCAATCGAGACACAGAATATAAGAATCATTTAGCCCTCCACTTGCAGTCAAAGATTGTTTTACCATTCAAATGCCCAATTTCATGTTGTGCCACAATAGCTTTAAGTCCTTCAAATACTTTTATTATCTTTTTGAAATCTTCATCATAATATTCAACAGCTATAATCATGTAACGAGATGTAATAACTGTAATTCCCGGAAAAGACAAACAACCTTCTTTAAACGATGATGCTTTCCCTAGTTTATCAGTAATCTTAGGATTAATTAAAATATATTCGTCGAATTCTGTTTTAGATTTTGGGATTCTTAGATAAGATATTTTTTTATTATATGCTATTTGATTTGCAGATAATCCTAATCCATTGGGATGAGAAATTAGAGTATCTTTTAAATCTTTAATGATTGTTTTATATTCATCATTTTTTGTAACTTCTTCACACGGTTTCTTTAATTCTACTATGCTCGATACAATAGATTTAACAGACATTACTCACTCCTTTTTCTCTAATTACTTCTATTTTCTTTACATCTTCGAGATTTGGTAGATTTTGATATATAATGATAAATTGAAAATTTGTCGATTTACAAACTTCGATAAATTTCTTTAGATTAATAGCATCTAAATTCCCAAGTCCTTCGTCTGCAAGAATGATTCCCGAAGTCTCTCCACGATGTATGAGTATTGCCATTTTGAAGATGGCGGAGAGAAACGTTTTCTGCCCCGACGATAACTGCTCGAATTTAAGTTCATTCTCTCCATCTTTAATCTTAATAAAGTCCTTTTCTGCACTAAATTCAACACTTAGATTAATTTCTTTTAAGAGTTCATTGATGATTAATTCTAGTTGTTTTAACCACGTTTCTATATAGTATCCTGCAAAAGAATCAAGAGTTTTGATAGCTTCTGTATAAAGTAAAACATCCTTAGCAGTATATTTATACTCTTTAAATTTAAATGCTTCTTTCAATTTACGTGAATATTCATTCACTTTTTGTACATGTTCTTGTATAGAATCATACATTTTTTTGTATGAATCGCCTAACTCTAATTCATTTCTAAGTGTTACTTCGAAATCTTTAATTTCCGCTTCTATATTAGCAATCTCTCTTGTTTTCTCTCTGTTTACTTTATCTAATTGTTCGCTAATTTGTGAACATTTACTATTTAAAATTGGGCAAACTCCGTTATTAAGTTTCTTTTTATCTTGCTGTTTAAAATAAATTTGCTTTTCTCTTGCTTGAATTTCTGCTTTGAGATTATTGACAACTTTAAATTGTTCCATACAATCTAAGTTTGCTAAAGTGCTTTCTTCTGCCAATCTCTCCAATCCTTTTTTCAATATGTTTAGTCTCTTTTCTGATAAAGAAAACTTATATAATCTTTTATCAATGTTCAGTATTTCTCGTTCATTCTTTTTATTCAAAAGCGATACTCTTATTTTAAGAAATAATCCATCAACAAATGACATCAATTCTTTTCTAAGCGAAATTATCCCAAGTTCAAGAAGATTGATACCTTTAGAATCAATCATTCTAAATTTCTTAAAGAAATCATATGTTCCGAATCTTTGGTCGAGCCACTGCTGCTTTAGTGTATTAGTATTTAATTGTATCTCCTTATCATTCACAGAGATATATAAATCTGAAGGTATGCTTCTAATAATGCGATAAGTATCACTTCCTTGAGTTATGATAAGTTCTACACGTGCTTCTTTTTGACCAAAAGAAATTAAGTCTTTTAAATTTATATTTGAAACTACCCCATATAAATTAAATTGAATTATTTCGGTAATCGTTGACTTTCCGCTACCGTTAGAACTATTATCTTGACTATCCTTATTCTCTCCAGTAATAACATTTATTTTGTCAAAAGAAAGATTAAGTTCTTTAAATAATTTAAAATTTTTAGTTTGTATAGATTTTAGAAACATTATAATTTCCTTATATTCTTAATATAATTATATATGATAGTATGATTTTTAAATCCGAATTTTTTAGCTATTTTTCGATAAGATAATCCGCTTTCATAGTCTTTCACAATCGCTTCCTTTTGCGATGAATAAATTGATTCTTGGTGATAGTTTTTTAAAACTTGTTGCAATTTTAATTGTTTCTCTTTATGAGTAAACGGAATTAATTTATAAAACTTTTCTAAATATTCTTTTCTAAAAATATCTAAAGTATAGCAAATTAATCGATTAGGAAGTTGTTTTCTTTTATAAATATAATGTTTGATATTTAAATCAGTTAAAACATTACTAACTAATTCTAACAAAGGTCTATGAGTATTTGAAATACTAACAGATTTTCTTCCTACAGTTCCTTCGCCATCAAATAATCCTGCAATATAATAAACTAATTTATTTATCATGTTCTATTGCTTTCCAATATATTTCATAACATCTCAATGCTAATTCGTTAAAAAATCTATATAATTTATAAAAAATTAGAAACTGAACAACATTTTTTTTACTTAATTTAGACATTTTATAGTTCATCTCCGCAATCTTTGCATGTCCAATCTGGTTCATATCCGCCAGAATTATAATAAACACAACCACGAGGATGATTATTCCATCTACATTTTAATCTTTTTAAAAAATCGATAATCTTATTATCAGAACACCAACCAGGATTATCTGCTTTCATGAACAAATATTCATAAAAATATCTATCTAAATAATTACTCCAATGCCTCATTTCTCTCCTTAGATTTAGTTTTAAAAGTCTTCATTTTTATGCAGTTCTTTTAATTCTGCGGGAGTCAATTTAGTAGATACTTTTTTCTTTTTATTAGGAATTACTTGTGTCTTGGGATTTCTCGCCCAAGTCTTTCGTACAGGTACATAAAAATTACATGGTTCATTGCACTTTGTGCAAATACAATAACAAGTTCCTATTATTGGATGCTTATCTCCAATAAAATCTGGAGAAGGGTCAGAAAATCTAATTTTTGCTCTACAGCAAGCCGAAAGTTCTTTACTCATTATTTCTCCTTATACAGAACAGTGATTATAAAATATTCGAGAGCATAACTCTGAGAAATACTTTTAACTACATATTTCTCATTTAATTTTAACCACTGATTAACACAGTTTTCTAAACGGTCAAGCAGAAAATCTTTAAATATTTTTATTTTCATTTCTTACTCC
>Ga0105094_10002182_pt1 | contig 10244 bp, 11 predicted proteins | sample PPLLak1March2015_2_FD_87023 | JGI IMG/M metagenome (GOLD analysis project Ga0105094, IMG submission 87023) | Freshwater sediment microbial communities from Prairie Pothole Lake near Jamestown, North Dakota, USA - PPLs Lake P8 Core (3) Depth... | ecosystem: Environmental > Aquatic > Freshwater >...
CGAGCAGCGGTCGGCAGAACGCGAGCACCTCGTCGTCGGACGCGCCCGCGAACAGCCGGGCGCTGCGGTAGATCCCCCCACCGCCGTGGAGGTCGCGGTACGTGGCGCCGGTCAGCCGCGCCTCGAACTCGTCCGCGCGCCAGCCGACGAAGGGCAGGTGGGTGTGGCAGTCGACGAAGCCGGGCGCGATCGTGCGCCCCTCGAGCCACTCCGCCTCGGCGCCGGGGAGCGCCTCCGCCGGACCCACGTACGTGATGACGCCGTCCCGCCACGCGACGGCGCCGCCGTGGAACTGGATCGGCGGGACGGCGTCGGCTCCGCGCAGCGGCCCGGGGCCGCGCGCGGTGACGAGGGTCGTCGCGGCGATCGCGCCGTCCGCTCCGTCCGTCATGGCCCCATGCAACCCGAGCGTCGGCTTGTCCGCAAGCGGCCGCCCGTAGACTGCGACGCGTGAGCGAGGGGGAGAGGCTCGGGGTCCGCGAGATCCTCCAGATCCCGGAGATCCGGACCTCCATGGTCGGGACCTTCATCATCATGGTCGGGTTCGGGATCCTCTCGCCGATCCTGCCGCTGTACGCCCGGACGTTCGGGGTCGGGCTGGACTCGGTCGGCGTGCTCGTCGCGGCGTTCTCGGTCACGCGGCTCGCCGTCGACCCGTTCACCGGGGTGATCATCGGATGGCTGGGCGAGCGCCGGGCCGTGACGATCGGCGCCCTCGTCGTCGGGGTGAGCACGGCGCTCTCGGCCGTGGCGCCGACGTTCACGCTCCTCGTGGTGTTCCGGGGCCTCGGCGGCGCCGGGTCGGCCGTGTTCTTCACCGGCCTGCTCTCGTACATGCTCCGCACGATCCCGGGCGACCGTGTCGGCCGTGTGATGAGCGTGTGGTACGCGTCGTTCAACGTCGGGATCATCGCCGGGCAGCCGCTCGGCGGGGTCTTCGCCCACCTGTTCGGCCCGGTGAGCACCCTGTGGATCTACGCCGGGACGTGCTTCGTGGCGGCGGCGGTGTTCGACCGGACGATGCACGGCCCTGATACCGGCCCGCGTCCCGAGCGCACGACCGGGCTCCGCCGCCTCCCGTGGCGGCGCCCGTTCGTGGCGGTGCTCCTCGCGAACGCCTCGTACGCATGGATGGTCGCCGCCGCGTACAGCACGCTGTTCCCGCTGTTCGGGAACGAGGAGGTCGGGCTGAGCGAGCTCGGGATCGGTCTCGCGCTCGCCGTCGCCTCGTTCACGGAGTTCGCCGTCCTGTTCCCGGCCGGCAAGGCGACCGACCGGATCGGTCGCAAGGCCGTCCTCATCCCCGGGTACGCGGCCATGGCGATCGCGCTCGCGCTGTGGCCGTTCGCCACGACGCCGGCGCTGTTCTTCCTCGCGAGCGGCGTCTTCGGCGTGATCTCCGGGTACGCGGGCGTCCCGCAGGCGCCGATGCTGTCCGACGTCACCGACGACGACATCCGGGGCACGGCCGTGGCGGTGTTCCGGTTCGTGGGCGACCTGGGGTTCGTGCTCGGGCCGCTCGTCGCGGGCGCGACGGCCGACGCCTTCGGGTACGGCGCCGCGTTCCCGATCTCAGGGATCCCGCTGGTGATCACGCTGCTCTTCGTCCTCACGGTGCCCGAGACCCTCCGGGCGCTCCCGCGCACGGGCGAGGCGCCGGGGTTCTGAAAGGGGTGGTCCGGTGAGGGTGTCCTCGGAGGTCGTCCTCCCGCTACCGATCGAGCGGGCCTGGGCGCTGCTGCTCCTGTGGGAGGACCAGCCGCGATGGATGAAGGACGCCGACTCGGTGCGCGTCCTCGGCTCCCGGCGCGAGGGGGTCGGCACGACCGTCGCCGTGCGCACCCGCGTGCTGAACGTACCGCTGTTCACCGAGCGGCTCGAGGTCACGATCTGGGATCCGCCGCGGCGCCTCGTGATGGCCCATCGGAGCTTCGTCCGCGGCGTCGGTACGTGGCGGCTCCAGCCCGTCGAGGGCGGGACGTGGTTCGCGTGGAGCGAGGACCTGCGGCTGCCGGTGCCCGTGCTCGGCGAGCTTGCGCTCCGCGTCTACCGTCCGTTCATGCGCCGGCTCATGCGGGGCGCGCTCGCCTCGCTGCGGGAGCTCGCGGCGGCGACGTAGCCCGTCGCCGTCCCGCGCTACCATCGGGGGGAGCAAACAGGGGAGCCCGGTGCCATCGGGCTGAGAGGGCGGGTGTGACCCGCCGACCCTTCGAACCTGATCCGGTTCGTACCGGCGGAGGGAGCGAGCATGGCGAGCGTCACCGAGCGGCTGGAGTCGGTCCTCGAGCGCGAGGCGCCGACCTGGGGGATCGAGCCCGTCCCACCCGACCGGCGGCGGCTGTCCGGACTGGACCTGGCCGTCCTGTGGGGAGACCTGTCCGTCGGTCTCCTCGTGATGGTCACCGGAGCGCTGCTGGTCCCCGCGCTCGGCTTCCCCAGGGCCCTGCTCGCGATCGTGGTCGGCAGCGTGATCGGGTGTCTGCCGCTCGCGCTCGTCGGGCTGGCGGGGGAGCGCGAGGGTGTGCCGTCGATGGTGCTGTTCCGCCCGGTGCTCGGGCTCCGCGGGTCGTTCGTGCCCTCGGCGCTCAACCTGCTCCAGCTCGTCGGCTGGACCGCGGTCGAGTTCTGGGCGATGGGCCAGGTGGCCAACGTCGCCGCGCGCGAGCTGTTCGGGCTCGACGCGCCCGGGGTGTGGACGGCGGTCGTCGCCGCGCTGTGCACGGTGCTCGCGCTCGGCGGACCGGTCCTCGTCGTGCGGCGCTGGCTCGAGCGGTTCGGGATCTACGTGCTCCTCGCGACGGCGGTATGGATCACGGTCCGAGCGCTCGGCGCCGGCGACCTCGACGCGATCTGGCGCGGCCCCGGCGAGGGCGGCCTGCCGTTCTGGCTCGCGGTTGACCTCGTCATCGTGATGCCGATCTCGTGGCTGCCGCTCGTCGCGGACTACACGCGGTTCGCGCGCCCCGGGACCGGCGGGTTCGCCGGCACGTACCTCGGCTACCTGGCGGGGAACGTGTGGTTCTATGCGCTCGGGGCGCTGCTCGTGCTCGGCGCGGGGGCGACCGCGGACGTCCTCGGCATCGGGACCGCGGTCGCGGGCGCCGCCGGTGGGGCGCTCCTGCTCCTCGCGCTGCTCGTCGGCGAGAGCGACAACGCCTTCGCGGACCTGTACTCGGCGGCGGTCTCGATCCAGAACGTCGCCCCCAAGGCGCCGCAGCGCCTGCTCGTCGCCGCGCTCGGGGGGCTCGCGTTCGGGCTCGCGCTCGCACTGTCGATGGAGCGGTACGAGCTGTTCCTGCTGCTGATCGGCTCGGTCTTCGTGCCCCTGTTCGGGGTGTTCGCGGCGGACTGGATCGTCCGCGCGAGAGGCCGCTACGGGCCCGAGCGGCTGTTCGCCGACACGGGGGTGCGGTGGCTCGCGCTCGCGCCGTGGCTGGCCGGATTCGTCCTGTACCACTGGAGCGTTCCGACCGGTCCCGACGCGTGGGTGACGGCCGTCCGCACGGTGTTCGCGGACTGGCTCGGGGCGCCCTTCCCGCTGCTCGACTCGGCGGTGGGGGCGAGCCTGCCGAGCTTCGCGATCGCGTTCGTCCTGACGCTGCTGCTGCCGCGTCGCGGCGCTACTCGGTGACGGCCCGAGGCGTGGGGGGCGGCGCGGCGACGAGGAGCACCACGGCGGGCTCGATCGACGCGTTGCGGATCGTGAGCTCGGACCCGGCGGGAACGAGGACCGTCCCCCACTGCCCGAGACGCGTGCGCCCCCGACCCACCTGGACCGCCACCTGACCAGCGAGCAGCACGCACAGCCCGTCCGAGTCCCGGTCCGCGATCGGGCCGAGCTCTTGGGCGCGCTCGAGACAGACGACCTCGGACCACAGGTGCTGCGACTCGAAGACCGTGCCGTGGTGCGGGCCGTCCTCGGCGAATCGGACGAGGTCGCGCAGGTCCTTCGACTCCACGGCCCACAGCCTACCGGCGTGGGGAGTGGGCCGGTCCCCGGATAGACTGCCCTGGCTCGAGGCCGAACCGAAGGAGCCCCACGTGACCACGTTCGACTACTCCGCCGACGCGCCCGCAGCGGCCCGCGTCGACGTGCTCGTCCTGCCGGTGTTCGAGGGACCGGAGCCCGGTCCCGGCGTCAAGGACGTGAAGGGCGTCGACCTGCTCGCGCTCTACCGTGACGCCGCGCTCAAGGGAGAGCGTGGCGACACCCTCCTGGTCCCCAACACCGGGATCGACGGTCTCGCGGCTCGCTCGATCCTGCTCGTGGGCGTGGGGAAGAAGACGAACGCCGGCGCGGACGCCGTGCGCCTCGCGGCGGGCAAGGTCGCGCGGCAGCTCTCGAAGCGCGGGTCGGTGGCGACGACGCTCGCGCAGGCCGGGGGCCGGGGCGCGGTCGAGGCCGTCCAGGCCGTCGTCGAGGGGTTGATCCTTGGCGCCTACCGGTTCGACCGATACAAGTCGGAGAAGGATGACCCGCCGGCGCTCGAGCGGGTAACCGTGCTCGGCACGGCCCGGTGGGACGCGAAGGCGGCGAGGGCCGCGATCGAGCGAGGCCGCGTCGTGGCCGAGTCCGCCGCATGGGCGCGCGACCTCGTGAACACGCCGGCCCGCGACATGACGCCCGCAGCGCTCGCGATGGCCGCCGAGGTCATGGCGAAGGAGGTCGGCCTCCGGATCGAGGTCTGGGACGAACGGCGGCTCGAGCGGGGTGGCTTCGGCGGGATCCTCGGCGTCGGGCAGGGGAGCGTCAACCCGCCCCGCATGATCGAGCTCTCGTACCGGGGCGCCGCGGCCTCGAGCGCCCCGATCGCGCTGAGCGGCAAGGGGATCTCGTTCGACTCGGGCGGCCTTTCGATCAAGACGTCCGACGGCATGGAGACGATGAAGTGCGACATGGGCGGGGCGGCCTCGATCCTCGGCACGATGCGCGCGATCGCCATCCTCAAGCCGAAGGTGAACGTGATCGCCGCGATCCCGTCGGCCGAGAACATGCCGAGCGGCTCGGCGACGCGGCCGGGCGACGTGCTCACCCATCGCGGAGGCAGGACGTCCGAGGTCCTCAACACCGACGCCGAGGGCCGCCTGGTCCTGGCGGACGCGCTCGCCTACCTGGCCGAGAAGAAGCCCCGAGCGATCGTCGACACCGCGACCCTCACCGGGGCGTGCATGGTGGCGCTCGGCGAGGAGATCTGGGGGGTGTTCGGGACCGACCGCGCGCTCGTCCGAGACCTCCTCGCAGCCGGGCAGGCGGCGGGGGAGCCGGGATGGGAGCTCCCCCTCCATCGGCCGTACCGCAAGCTCATCGACTCCCAGATCGCCGACGTGAAGAACATCGGCAAGCGGTACGGCGGAGCGATCACGGCGGCGCTGTTCCTGGGCGACTTCGTCGGCGACGTCCCGTGGGCGCACGTGGACATTGCGGGCCCGGCGTTCGCGGAGAAGGCCGGCGACCTGTGGCCGAAGGGCGCGACGGGCGTCCCGGTGCGGACGCTCGTGTCCTACGTGATCGGGCAGGCCGGCAGGCGCTGAGCGCCGTGGGGCAGGAGGCACGCACCGGCCCGGTCCTCGCCGTCTTCGCGCACCCCGACGACGCCGAGATCTGCGCGGGCGGCACGCTCGCGAAGTGGGCCGCCGCCGGGCGCGAGGTCCACCTGCTCGTCCTGACGAACGGCGACCGCGGCTCGCTCGACCCGTGGCGCGACCGGGCCGAGCTCGCCGCGACCCGTGCGGCCGAGACGCAGGCGGCGGGCCGGATCCTCGGGCTCACGAGCGCCCACGTCATGGACGTCCCCGACGGCGAGCTCGAGAACACGACCGAGATGCGGGAGGCGGTGATCCGCCGCATCCGGATGGTGCGCGCCGAGACCGTGGTCTCGTGCGACCCCACGGCGTGGTTCTTCGAGGACCGGTACTACAACCACTCGGACCACCGGAGGGCCGGGGAGATCACGCTCGACGCCGTGTTCCCGGGGGCCGGCAACCCCCACTACTTCGCCGAGCACCTGTCCGAGGGTCTCGACGTCCGCGAGGTGCACGACGTGTGGCTCGGCTGGACGAACGAGCCGAACCACGTCGAGGACGTCACCGGCCACTTCGGGACCGCGATCGCGGCCCTCGCCGCGCACGCGAGCCAGGTCGAAGAGGGCATCCGCTACTTCCAGGACGAGCTCGAGCGCGAGGCGCGGGAGGCGGGGGCGAAGATCGGCGCCGAGCACGCCGAGGGGTTCCGGGTCCTCGCGCTCGACTAGCGGCGCTCAGGGCTTCGTGCCGACGGCGACGAGCACGTCGCGGAAGTCGAGCACGGGGTCGGCGAACCGCTCGCCGAACGTGTCGCGTGCGCGCGAGAGGAAGGACTCGAACCTCCCGTCGCCGAGCATCGAGCGCACGAACCGACCCGTCGCCCACGTGCCGAGCCCCTCGACGTACTCGTCGAGCGAGTAGCGGAACCGGTACTGACGTCGCTCCGTCCGCACCCGGCGCAGCCCGGCGTCGAGCAGCGTCTCCTCCATCGTGTCCCGATGCCGGAAGCGATCGCGCCACGGGATCGCGTCGGCCATCGCCGCCTCGAGGATGTCGCGCGGGACCACGCTCCAGACCAGCTCGAGCCACGTTCGGGTGAGCTCGTCCTGGCCGTCCGACCACGCGGTCATCGCGAGCCGCCCGCCGGGCCGGAGCACACGGAGCAGGTCGTGCAGCGCCGTCTGGTACTTCGTGAAGTGCGCGATCACGAAGTTCCCGACGACGGAGTCGAACGCCGCGTCGCGGAACGGCATGTCGATCACGACCGCCGCGACCGTGCGGACCTGCGGGCGCACGCGCTGGCCCACGGCGAGCATCTGGGTCGAGCCGTCGATGCCGACGACCGAGCCGGCGTCGCCGACAGCGGTGACGGCCTCGGCCGCCGCGACCCCGGTGCCGGTCCCGACGTCGAGCACGCGCGCGCCGGGCGCCGGGTCGGCCGCGCGGATCAGGTCGCGCGCGGGCTCGAGCAGCCGGGGAGCGTGGATCCGCTCGTACGTCTCGGCCACGCCGTCGTAGGAGCGCCAGTCGGACATGCGCTCCAGCGTACCCGGTGCGCCCACGTACGGATGCGCTCGCGCCGGTACCCTTGGGCAGGCATGAGGCACCCCCGATGACCGGACCCGCGGGCGTGACGGCGCTCGTGCTCGCCGAGACCGTGGCGGGCAGCCTCTGGCTGCTGTTCCTGACGCCGCTGTGGAGCGAGGTCCGCCGCGGCTTCTTCAAGCTCGTTGGCGCCGTGCTGCTGGTGCTCTCGGCGAGCATGTGGTACGCGGTCTCGGTGGGGCTCGTCGAGGGAGACGACGCCGGCCGATGGTCGCTGTGGCTCGCCGGCGCGCTGACGATCCTCACGCTCGCGTGGGTGGTCCTCATGTTCACCGCGTGGCAGCCGGCCGCGCGTGTCGTCGGGGTCGTCTCGGTGCCGGTCTCGGCCGCCCTGCTGCTTGCGATGGCCGGTACGGCCGAGGGCTCGAGCGTCGTCGCCGCGCTCCAGCTATTCGCCGGCGCCGCGTTCCTCGGTGCGGTGATGGACGGACTGCTGCTCGGCCACTGGTACCTCACGGACCGAGGGCTGACCCGCACGCCGATCAACCGGACGACGACGGCGCTGCTCGTGGCTGTCGGGCTCGAGATCGCCTCGCTGCTGCTCGGCGGGTTCGGACCGACGGGCGACGACTCGCGGTTCAACCCGCTGCTGACCTCGGCCGGGCTCGCGGCGTGGATCGCGCTTGGGATGGCGGCGACGACCGCGCTCATCGCGGTGATGATCCTCGCGGCGCTGAGGGGCCAGCGCTCGTCGGCGGTCCAGGCCGCCACCGGCTTCTTCTACCTGGCGGTGATCACGGCGATGACCGCCGAGTTCGCGGCGAAGGTCCGCTTCCTGCCCTGAGCCGATGGTCCCCGCGCTCATGGTCCTCGGGCTGGTCGTGGAGGGGGCGGCGTGGTGGTGGATCTCGAGCCGGGGGGCGAGCGTGTGGTCGACGATGACGCCCGTGCTCGCCGGTCTCGGCCTGGTGGCGCTCCTGACCGGTCGTCCCGAGGCGGCCGAGGACGTCGCGCTCGCTGCGGCGGCCGGGGTCGGGCTGGCGGCCGCGATCGTGCTGTACCTGGCCACCCGGGCGTTCGTCGCGATCGTCGCCCCGCGCTGGGACGCGTTCCGAACGCAGTCGGTCGCGATGTACGGACGGCGGGGCCCGCGCTCGCTCGGCGTGGTCGTGGCGTTCTCGGCGCTGCTCATGGTGCCGGGCGAGGAGCTGTTCTGGCGCGGGCTCGTCCTGCCCGAGCTCGAGACGCGGCTCGACGTCGTCGGACCGGCCGCGGTCCTCGCATGGGCCGGGTTCGTGATCGCGAACCTCCCGAGCCGCAACCTGGCGATCGTCGCCGGGGCCGCCGTCGGCGGCGCCGTGTGGGTGGCCCTCGCCGTCTGGTCGGGCGGCGTGCTCGCGGGTCTCCTGTGTCACATCGGCTGGACCGCGCTGATGCTCGCGCTCCCGCCGCTGCAGGCGCCGTTCCCGGAGGGCGTGTGAGCGACCGGTTGCCGCCCGGGGTCGTGGACGTCCTGGACCGAGGGGACTTCTGCTACGTCGCCGCGGCGACCCCGCAGGGACCGCACGTCACGCCGATGGTGTTCGCGCTCGCCGAGGATCGGGTGTGGGTGACGACCTCGCGGAGCTCGGTGAAGGCGCGGACGTGGCGGCTCGACCCGTCGGTGGCGGGGATGGTGCGGGCCGGAGCCTCGGTCGTCGTCTTCACCGGGACGGTGCGGACGTACGACCTGTTCGAGGTCGGGTCGTGGGTCCGCAGCCTGTTCGAGGCGCCCGCGCTCGCGATGGCCTCGACGCGGTTCACGCGGAAGAACGCCCGCTTCTTCGCCGGCTACGCCGTCGACGCGCGGCACGTGCCGCTGTCGTGGACACCGCCGGGTCGCGTGTTCGCGGCGATCGAGGTCGAGCGCTCGGCCGTCCTCGACCCCTCGGGCGTGGTCGAGACGTTCGGTCGGTGGCCGGCGTCGCTGCCGTCGATCGAGCGGTTCCGTGCGGCCGGCGCCGGGGCGAGCCCGCTCGACGGCCTGCCGGCCGACGTCCACTCGCCGGTCGGCGAGCGCGGCGAGGGGGCGCTCGCGCTCGAGGGTTCGCAGGCGCCCACCGTGCTGCCCGTCGCCTGGACGGTGCGGGGAGCGGGGCTCTATGCTGCGCTCCCGTCCGAGGCGCTCGAGCTTGCCGGCCTCGCGGGGCCGCGGCCCCGCGGTGCCCTCGCGATCGACCGATCGTCGTGGTGGCGCGCCCGGGACATGACCGGGGCGATGGTCCGTGGGGGGGTCGAGGTCGCCGTGCCGTCGGCGCTGGCCTCCGGCGCGGCGTCCGCCGGCAGGATCGCCCGGGCGGCCGGCGCCAAGGAGGGCGCCGCGGTCGTCCGCCTGCGTCCACGGGAGCTCGTGTGGTGGCGGGGCTGGACGAGCGGGACGGTGGTCGCGTGAGCGTCGTCGAGGTCCTCGTCGAGGTCGAGGCGCCGCCCGAGCGCGTCTGGGCGGTGGTCTCCGACCCCCGCAACCTCTCGCACTGGGACCGCCACGTCGAGTCGGTCGAGGGCGTCCCGGCGGCAGGGCTCGCCGAGGGCGTCCGCTACACGACGGTCATGCGGTTCATGGCTGTCCGAGGGCACGTGGCCGCGGAGGTGCTCGAGTTCGAGCCGCCGCACCGAGCCGTCATCATGCTGACCGGGCTGCTCGATGCCGTCGTCACGACGACCGTCGAGCCCCTGCCCGGCGACCGCAGCCTGCTGAAGCACGTTATCGACTACCACTTCCGCGGGGGGTTCCTGGGCGACTTCGCCGCGCGCAGCCTGCAACTGCTCGGCGGCGCGCAGCTCGCGCTCCGCCACGGCACGCTCGCGCAGAAGCGCGAGATCGAGCGGCGGTCCTAGCCCTCCATCCCGCGGCGCATCGCCTTGCGCTCGGAGCGGTTCGGGTGCCCGATGGCCCATCCGACCACGAACCCGAGGGCCGCCGCGACGAGGATGACGACGACGACCCGGACCTGCGCGTCGAAGAACAGGAAGTCCACGTCCACCCGATCCGAGTTCTGGATCGCGAAGATGAGCAGCAGCACGAAGCCGATGCCGCCGAGGATCCACGGCACCCCGATGCCCCCCCGCGGGGCCGGCTGTGGCTCGACGCGCCCCCGACCCTCGTCGTCCTTGCCCGGATCGAAGTCCTCGTTCCA
>Ga0105094_10002183_pt1 | contig 10244 bp, 10 predicted proteins | sample PPLLak1March2015_2_FD_87023 | JGI IMG/M metagenome (GOLD analysis project Ga0105094, IMG submission 87023) | Freshwater sediment microbial communities from Prairie Pothole Lake near Jamestown, North Dakota, USA - PPLs Lake P8 Core (3) Depth... | ecosystem: Environmental > Aquatic > Freshwater >...
AAACAACGAATCCTCGGGCACCGTCCAATTACCTTCATACATGGGAGCCGCACTGATGTAGGGCTCGATGATGGGAGCGCCGTTTACATACACCTTACCATCGGCGACCTGGATCGAATCGCCCGGCAAACCGACCACCCGCTTAATATAGGGCTCGCGCTCCGGATCTGGTGGATACCGGAAGACGATCACATCGCCGCGGCTGGGCGTGCCCAACCGGTAGGCGACCTTGTTAACGATCACAAAATCACCGGCAAACAGGGTCGGCTGCATACTGATCGATTCGATGCGGATACGGGCCGATACTGCATTGATGCCCAGGAAAAGCACCAAAGAAAGCAACACCGTCTCGAGAATATCGCGCACAAAACGCCGTACACCGCTAAAGCGGCCTTCGACGGGCGTCATCTCGGGATCAGGGACTAATTCGCTGTGTAGATTGTTCATAACTTGCCTCGCAAGCCATTATACCACCTCATTTGCAGGTTTGTACACGGCGAGAGCGCACGATCTAAGCGAACTCTCATCTGGTTCTGTCCCCTATCCACCTGCCTGGTGACCCGCTTCGGCAGCCGGGTCATCGCGCAACAATTGCACGGCATGCGGCAAGATCCCCAGGATCACTTGCAGGTTTTCCAGGGCGCCCCTGGGGTTGCCAGGCAAATTAACAATCAGGGTTTTACCGCGCAGCCCGGCTACAGCTCGCGAGAGCATCGCGTGCGGCGTAACCTGCAGGCTGGCGGCGCGCATCGCTTCGGCGATGCCGGGAGCATTGCGCTCGACCGCCGCCAGGGTAGCTTCGGGGGTGACATCTCGGCGGCTAAAACCAGTCCCACCGGTGGTGAGCAGTACATCGACATCCCCCGAATCGGCCCAGTCAACCAAGGTATCCCGAATCACAGGCAGGTCATCCGGCACAATGCCCTGGCGCGTCACCTCCCAGCCTTGGGCAGCTATTCGTTCTACCAGCGCTGGACCGGAGGCATCGGCGCGTTCGCCACGCGCCGATCGATCCGATATGGTCAGGACAGCAATGCGCAAGCTCATGATGGCGGCTTAATCCAGGTTCTTAGCATACGTATAGAGCGTCATCAGCTCCCAGCCGCGCTTCTCGTAAAATCGCACCGCTTCCATATTCTCAAAGGTCACCATCAGATAGGTGCGAATGCAGCCTTTCTGCTGCAAGCGCTGTTCCAGCTCATCCATCAAGGCCGATCCGATGCCCTGCTTCCGGTACTCAGGTGCAACTGCCAGGTGGTACACCAGACCGCGCCGCCCATCGAAGCCACCCAGCACGCTGCCGATGATCCGCCCATCCGCCTCCGCAATTAAGAACAAATCCGGATCACGTTCCAGCTTCTTCAGAATTTCCTGCCGCTCATCGGAACGGCGCACGTGAATACCCGGCCCGGCATTATTCCACAATTCAATGACGGCTGGATAATCTTCAGGATAACGGAATGCGCGCAGTTGCACAGCCGGCTCACTCCTCCACCGGACCTACCAGGCTCTCCCATGGGCCGTGAATACCGTCATCGGTTACCCCGAAGTAATAACGGTATCCGCCGGGTGTGCGCTCCACCAAGTCAAAATGCGTGCTCTTGCCCTGCTTATAGCGATGCACCACACCCAGGTCGCCCTGCCAGTGGATGCCGGCCTGAGATAAGTCGGCGGGGTAATGGGAGAAACGCGTGATGGCATAGTGCCACAGCCGGCGTGCGGAAGTGCGCGTGACGTTTTTCACCACGTTGCCATTGCGTAAATCCCGCACGGTGAAATAGCGTGCGCCATTGCGCTCCTCCACTGAAACCACCTCGACCCCGGTGCGCGGGGCGTTATTCGCTCGTTCTTCCTGCTGTATGGCAGGCGCAGCTTCTGGCACGATCACTTTGGAGGTTTCAGCAGTACCGGTCACATCTGCGCGTTTTTGGATGCCTCGCAGCACCAAATCCACGATTTCGTCCCGCACTGCCAGGCCGGTCTCGGCTTCTGAGCGCACATAGATCTTGTTATCATCTACGGCGTAAGGCGGATCGATCCCGCGCGGGATGAGCACCCGGATGATCTTTTTTCCTGCCACTTCGTGTACATCCAAACTGCATTGCAGCGGCGGGCTGATACGCTCACCGATCTCTTTTTCTAGGTGATTCACCGAAACTTCCGCGTCCGGTACACCCTCGACAGGTTTGCGCGGGTCTTTGCCCAGGCCGATGTACAGCGTTCCACCATTGGCATTGGCAAACGCGCAGATATCCGCGATGATGGCATAAAGCTTGCCGCCGCGCACCGACATCCCATCGTGAAAGTCTTGCACAATGTTCGAACCCTCTTCTCGAGCGGCCTGGATGAAATCATAAGCTGGTTCTTCCTGGCGGCGGTGAGGGCGCGAGCGGGCAAAATCGTTGCTATTGAACAGCTCCAGCAGCGCTTCGAAGCTGACATCCGGCAGGTAGACATCGGTCGAGCGGTCTCCCACACCCAGGTTTTTCTTGCGAAACGGGTCCTGGGTCAGGCGGTGTGCATCGGAGCCCTGGATGCAATGCATGCGCCGCGGGTATTCTGGTTTCGTGCCGCTGAAGAAAGCAGCCGTTGAGCGTTTTCCCGGCAGCTCAAGATCGGTCACTTCCAACGCATGCAGATGTGCATCCTGGGTATAAGCAATCTTGGTCTGGCCTCCAAATGCAAAGCCGCGCATTGCCACCCCATTGGTTGAATTCGCATGGGCGGCAATGACCAGGCCTCCGGCTTCGTGGATGGTGCGGTATGCGGTCAGCACATCCGATGAAGCTCCGATGGTGGCTGAGCCATCATCGACCTGATCGGTGGGGATGCGCAAATCCAACAGCAGGTGCTCAATTTCTCGCACCGGCTTATCGGGGTGAAAGATGCCCAGGATGTGGAACCCAAATGTGGCGGTGAATTCGAAGCCGGGCAGGACCAGGATTTTTTCTGTCAGGCGGCGGTATTCTTTCAGGCGCGCCTGTTCTTCGGGCAGAAAGCGGTTTAATTTTTCCAACAGCTCAAGCTGCTGGATTTCTTCTTGCATCCGGCGATAGCCAGCGACTGTATTGTGGTCAGTGATGGCAATAATATCCAGTCCGCGCGCCTCGGCGCGCTGCAAGAACTCCAAAAAGGTCACTTCCGGCTGTTGAAAGTCGGCTGACGCAGGTGTGTGTAAATGTAAATCCATGGTGCGCCACTGCATTTGGGCGCGAGCACGTTTCTTTCCCATGTTATTTTCCAGATCATTCCAATGGCGCAAGGAAGCCAATCGATTTCCCCACTGCCGGTGGAGGATTATTGTTCCTCTCTAGTCGTATAGCGAATTTTGTGAACCAGTTCATCGGGCATGAAAGGCTTTAAAATGAAATCATCAGCGCCTGCCTCCCGACATTGGACGCCCAGTTCCATACCCGAGGACATCAATACGGTCATGGATTTCAATTCCGAATCCTGGCGCACGGCGCGCAGCAAATCAATCCCATTGGTGTGGCGTAAATGAACGTCCACAAGGATTAAATCGGGTTTCTCTTTGCGCAAGGCATCCAGGATCCGTTCAATCTTTAAATCCCCATTCAAAGGCGTAACCTGGAAACCTTCGATTTCCAGGAGCGTCCGGATGAGGGAGAGCATCGTCGGGTCATCCTCGATGAGCATCACTTTACGCATGGTTCATCTCAACTTTGGGCGCACGCGCAGATTTGCGTTTCTTGGATTTCCCGGCACTCGGGAAATTCTCCAATGAGGCCTGGAGCACATCTTCAACACTCTCGGCAAATATGAAATGGATATCCCGGCGCACTTCTTCTGGCAGGTCTTCCAGGTCGGCCTCGTTGCGGGCAGGTAGAATCACAGTCTTCAAGCCGCTGCGATGCGCTGCCAGGACTTTCTCCTTGATCCCGCCCACCGGCAACACCTGTCCGCGCAATGTGATCTCGCCGGTCATGCCGATATCGGCTTTCACCGGGCAGCCGCACACCAGGGATACCAGGGCAGTTGCCATGGTCACCCCCGCAGATGGACCGTCTTTGGGTGTGGAGCCAGCCGGCACGTGCAGGTGGATATCGACGCTGTCAAAGAATTTCTCGTCAAGCCCTAAGGGTTGCGAATGGGAGCGCACATAAGACAGCGCTGCCCGCGCTGATTCCTGCATTACATTGCCCAACGACCCGGTTATTTGGAAACCCTTGCTCCCCGGCATGCTGCTGGCTTCGACAAAAAGCACATCACCCCCGGCAAAAGTCCACGCCAGACCTGTCGCCACTCCAGGGATGGAGGTGCGCTTGGTGATCTCTTCGGTGCCAAAAAATTGCGGGCGCCCCAGGTATTCCTGCACCTTCTCTGGCGAGACTTCCACCGTTTGAGCGCTTCCTTCTGCAATCTGGGTGACCACTTTGCGGCATACCGAGCCAATCTCGCGCTCCAGGTTCCGGACGCCGGCTTCGCGCGTATAGGAGCGGATGATCTTCTGCAAGGCGGCCTCGCCGAAAATCACCTCACCATCCCGCAGCCCATTTTCGCGCAGCTGGCGTGGAATCAGGTACTGTTGTGCGATGGTCACCTTCTCCCGCTCGGTGTAACCAGAGAGCTGGATGATCTCCATGCGGTCGCGCAGCGGGCCGGGAATGGGCTCCAATGAATTTGCCGTGGTGATAAACATGACCTGGGAAAGGTCGAAGGCCACTTCCAGGTAATGGTCACGGAACTCGGAATTCTGTTCCGGGTCGAGCACTTCAAGCAGCGCTGATGCCGGGTCGCCATGAAAATCGAAGACCAGTTTATCCACTTCATCCAGCATAAAGACCGGGTTATGCGATTCCACGCGACGCAGAGCCTGCAAGATGCGCCCGGGCAAGGCGCCGATATACGTCCGCCGGTGACCACGGATCTCGGCTTCGTCGCGCATGCCTCCCAGCGAAATACGGGTGAACTTGCGCCCCAGGGCGCGGGCAATCGATCGCCCCAGCGAAGTCTTGCCTACGCCGGGCGGACCCACAAAGCACAAAATCACACCCTCCCGCACTCGGCGGATGTCATCCACTGGCTGCCGCGAGATTTCCTCAGAGCGCTCCTGGCGCAGCTTGCGGACTGCCAGAAATTCCAGGATGCGCTCTTTTACATCTTCCAGGCCATAATGATCCTGATCCAAAACCTGACGGGCATGGGAGATATCCAGGTCGTCGGGAGTGGTAATTGACCAGGGCAGCGAAACCAGCCAATCCAGGTAAGTGCGGATCACGCCATATTCAGCCGCGGCTGTGGGCAGGCGGGATAACCGATCCAGCTCGCGGCGCGCCTGCTTTTCGGCTTCCTCCGGCATTTTGGCTGCCTCGATCTTAAGCCGAAATTCCTCCACCTCGGCTGCCTGCTCGTTGTTTTCCCCCAATTCCTTCTGGATCGCTTTGAGCTGCTCGCGTAGGAAGTATTCTCGCTGAACTTTTTCGATTTCCGAACGCGCTTCATTTTGAATCTTCTGCCCGATCTCCAGCACCTCCACTTCTCGAGCCAGGAGGCTCACCAGCTTGTGCAGCTTTTCCGAAGCCGAATCAAGCTCCATGATCTCCTGAGCGTCCGTTAAGTCCATTCGCTGAAAATTGGCGACCGTGTAAACCGTTTGCAAGGGGTCTTCCAAAGAAAGCACCGAGGCCACCAGCTCGCGCGGGATGGAGGGGATCATCTCAGCAATGCGCTCGAACTGGCCCCTGGCGTTGCGCGCCAGCGCTTCGATCTCGGCGCCTTCTTCCACCTTTTCTGGAATGAGCGCGATTTTCGCTCTCAGATAAGGCTCAAGCTGCAAGAACTCACCCACGCGAAAGCGCACTAGACCCTGGACCACCAGGCGGATCGTCCCATCGGGGGCGCGAAACAGGCGGTGCACCATTGCAACGGTGCCGACGCTGTACAGGTCTTTCGGTTCGGGAATCTCCAGGTCCGGATCGCGCGAGGCCAACAGGCCGATCAGGCGCGTCTCCCCTGCCACCACATCATCCACCAGGCGTATCGAGCGCGGCTGACCAATCGTCAGCGGCACGGCGGTTTGCGGGTAAACTACCAGGCCGCGCAATGGCAAAATGGGCAGCTCCGAAGGGATTTGGTTTTCGGACTCATCCGCGGCGCCCTGTGGGCTGGCTTCTCCCTCCTGTACCACATGAGGCACAATCGGTTGGAAGAAAAGCTCTTCCAGGGTCTGATCTTCCGGGTCAAAAGCATTGATGAAATCTAACAAGTCTGAATTCCAACGAGAGGCAGGCATAGGAGCATAAGATCGGAAAAGCGGGTTTTATTCTTCCACATTGATTCTTTGCGGTCGGGCTTTGGGCAGGAGTATGCGCAAAAAGCCATTACTGTACACCGCTTGAATATCTTTGATCATAACGGGCGCGGGCAGTTCCACCTCGCTGCTGAACTCCCCAAAACGGATCTCCATCTGGTGGAAGGCACGGCGCTCCGAGACATCGGGGCGAACACCTCGAATCGACAGGTAACGCCCATCCAGGATGATGGAGAAATCAGCGTCGCGCATGCCAGCTACCTCCACCCGCACCAGGATGGCCTCTTCGGTCTCGTAGACATCCGTCGGAGGCCGCCAGACGTGGGATCGCACAGCCACATGCAAATGGAGCGCATCGGTGAGGGGTTGAATCTCTTCGATGATATAAATTCCCGGTTTTTGTGGGTCGGGCTTCAAGGCAATACCAGTCATAACGGCGCCTCCATTACCTCAGGGGACAATTAACCTGCCAGCGCTTTGCGAGCAGCTTCCAAAACTTCTTCATACTTTGGCTCATCGCCAATTTTCCCCATATAGTCGGCATAAACGACCGTGCCACTGCGGTCCACTACGAAAATCGCCCGGCGTAGAACTCGCGGCTCTTTAAGTAACACACCATACTTCTCGGCAAATTCGGTGTTTTTGTGGGCAGAGAGAGTGAGCACCCTGTCCACGCCCGCCGCCGCGCACCAATTGCGCAATGTATAGGGAACGTCCATGCTGACCATCAAAATGGCGATATCTTCCCCCAGTTCGGCAGCTTCGAGATTGAAACGGCGCGTTTCGCGATCGCAAACCGAGGTACTAAGGGATGGCAACGAACCGATAATTCGCACTTTGCCCGCTGTGCTCTCCAAGGCGCTGACCGAAGCAAAATTTTGGTCAGAAGCGCTGAATTCTGGGGCTGGCTGACCAATGACAATATCGGGGCCTACCACAGTGACAGCCTGGCCCCGAAATTCTACCAATCCACTTCGCTCCATATTCATAAAATCTCCTTTGGCTAACGATACTAGAACTTGCGCAACTGAAGGGGATATGGGGTGTTTGGGTGGGCTAAGCTCACCCAGACGCCATATCCATTAGAAACCTATTCGATCTCCCCATCCACGACACCACAATCGATGGCGCCCCCGGCGGGATTCGAACCCACAACCTACTGCTTAGAAGGCAGGTGCTCTGTCCGTTGAGCTACGGGGGCAATCTACGCTCGCCTCAATCCATACATGGGCGCAAACCTTTGTAAACTCTCAAGCCACTCAAAGTTCGCAGAATCGTTTGCGGGTCACGGCCCAGGCGGGCGCCTAGTTCAGCCGCAGTCATCGGTGTATTTCCGTTCGCCAGGAATACACGAAATACCGCGTCCACCAGGGCGGAATGCTCGGGGATGAACCCCGGCTCTCGGGCGCAATGCATGATCAAGATATGCTGCAGTCCATCCACTTGCTGTACTTCAGCCGTATTGGGATCGACCCAATCGACCTGTTCGGCAATATCAACCTCTTCAAAGGCTTTCTGGTGTTCTGGGCACAGGTTGCTCCGCAAGTATACACGCCAGTCGCGGTCGTTCTTACTCCACCAGGCAAAATCAATATGATAGCAGGTCTGCAATGTCGGTTTGACCAGACTGGTGCGTTTTACTTCGGTCAACTTGCCCTCCCAGGGTACTGCCAGCTCACGAGATGCGCTCTGAATCATTCAACCGGAAGTGTAGATCGCCCACATGGATGAACCACGAACGCGAAGCCAACAAAGCCAGCATGGGACCGGGCGGGCAGCGCCGCACAACGTTCAAAGCCGCGTACAACTCGCTGGCATGGACATGCCCCTGAGGGTTGAGCTTGGCAAGCTCGCGCACCATATTGACCACAACCTTCTCGAACGGCGGGCGCTCTTTGTTCATCTGGGCCCATACCCGGTCCATGGCTTCAACATCCGGGATGGCGATTGCCATGCGCTCATCGAAATTGGTTTGCACGCTTTGCTTCAGCATGGCAAATACAATCCCGCCATCCGATCCTACCAGCACAGTGCGAAACCACTCTCGGCTTGTGCGGCGAGCGCCGCTGTAGAGGATCACTTCACCAGGCTTATCGCCGCGTTTCACGCGCAGGATGCTGCCTGGCTGTAATCCATGTTCAACGTACCAATCTTTCAATCCATATACATAACGTTTCGAGCGCACGACCCAGGCCGGGAATTGCTCTCCGGATTGCCCATCTACCAGGGTAAAGCGGATGCGCGGCGCCTCGTAGGCTGTGGGAAACAAATTGCGCAGACCGGCAGAGAGCGGCAGAGTGCCGGAACGCCAGTGCGGGTAGATCAGGCGCACCTGCACTTCATCCGCCGGCTCAACCTTTCCACTCAGCGGGGAGAGCTCATCATCCAATTCCTGCTCCAGGGCCAGCATATCATTGGTGAGCGCCTGGCGGTCGTAATCCATTCCCGGGTAGCGCAGGTACAGCGGGGGCTCAAGCACCTCGGCTGGCTCCAACCGGCGCAAGAACCACAGCACCTGTCCTGCAGCTCCAACTTCATCGAAGCGCTCATCTTCTTGCAGCGCCAGGTCAAGGGAGAATTCCAGCAGCTTTGGATTGGCATTGGCTGTCAGCTCGATTTGTTCTAGGAGAGCCGGGGTAGGCAAGGGTCCGCCCCCACTCATATCTAAGACCGCCTCAGCCAGGTTCAAATGCCCGATATTGATATCGACCAACAGGGCACGCGGGAACCAGCTCCCGGCGATGCGCACAAAATCGGTATTGGCTTGCAAGCCCTGTTCCAGATTCTCAACCAATAAATCGCTATAATCCTGGAGTACCGCACGCGGGTCGAGCGATTCGTCATCATCTACGATTTGAGGCGGCTGGTTCAAGATGTGATCGGCCAGGCCGGAGGCGTACTCGCGCAAATCTCCATCGTCGAAAGCCACCTTGATCACCTCAAATGGCTCAAGTTCCGGATTTCGACCCGGTCGCACTGCCTGCACCTGCCCGCTGCGCCAGGCCTGGGCAGGAAAAACCAATCGCTGAGAGATCGTGTAATGCTCTTTGGGCATAAAAATATCGCCGCCAGAGCTGCGCTGTTTCTCGATGGCGAGCTTCTCATTGCGGATGCGTTCCCGCACCAGGACTTCTACCAATTCCTGAGGTGTCAGGGGGGTTTCAGTTTCTAAAAGGTGATTGTAAAGGAATTCGATATCTTCTTGTTGCAGCTCGAAATTGTCCCAGTAATCTTCACGTAGCGTCTGTATTGCCATAACCATAGATGTTCAAACCTCGAAGTACGCTTTTCTTCTCCAATGTATAGCGCTATAATGCAATTCAGATGGTTGCTCCTATGCGAAATTTGACCATCAGGCTTTTCATCTGAACTGTGTAAGTACTCTATATTATACTCTATCCAATCAGGTATGGACTATTTTCGGATCGTTGGGAGTCGCCGTGGTGACGGGAGGATGTCCTCAACCCCGGAAAATCCCAAAGAACCCTATTTTCAGGTTCTCCAGGATTGGCCCTTGGAAGGGTGCAACTGAGCGCAGGGACGTTCCTGAGAGGCATCCAGGAGTGATGATGGAAGAAATAAAATGGGCCTCGTTGTTAAGAGTGGCGGGTGATCTGCAAGCCGAGATCTTCGGCGGTCTATTGGAAGCCCAGGGTATCCCGGTGCTGCTCTCGCGCGAAGGCGCCGGAAAAGCCTATGGCTTAAGCGTTGGACCTTTGGGGGAAGTGGAAATCCTGGTGCCGTCCAACCTGCTGGAGAGCGCCCAACAAGTGATGGAGGAGTACCGGGCGGGATTGTTCGAACAGCCGGAAGACGACAGCCACTGGGGCAGCGACGAAGAACAAGCCGAAAATTTGGAATGAGCGGCGCCTGATTTCAGGGATAAACCTGCCTGAGCCAATCCAGGGGGTCTACTTGCACTCCCCCTACCCAAACTTCCCAATGCAGGTGCGGACCTTCGACCCGCCCCGTA
>Ga0105094_10002185_pt1 | contig 10239 bp, 8 predicted proteins | sample PPLLak1March2015_2_FD_87023 | JGI IMG/M metagenome (GOLD analysis project Ga0105094, IMG submission 87023) | Freshwater sediment microbial communities from Prairie Pothole Lake near Jamestown, North Dakota, USA - PPLs Lake P8 Core (3) Depth... | ecosystem: Environmental > Aquatic > Freshwater >...
CTTCAGACCTTGAAAGTGGGATGACCTGATTATATTGACGAATGGTCATTTTGAGGAGAGATGAAAATCGGATATCCTTTGTCTGGTCGTTTTTTCAGTGGAGCCATCCGTGTACATAACGTCCGGCGCTGCAAGGCGTGAAATTGATCACAACAAAGGCGGTACGAAGCTCTATTAACCCGGCTGGATAGATAGAGTATACTTTCCAGGAACAATCTACATAAGAATAGTACGCAGTCCGAGGGTGGATGGTGGTGCATGGGCGGGCTTCGCCTGCCCAAACACCCCACCATCACGATAAACTGCGTAATTTCAAAAGAAATTAAAGTTGAGACACGCTATGACACTTGAGGACGAACGCAAACACTGGGAAGAGGAGACGCTGGGGCGCGCTTTGAAGCGCTCTCCCGAGCGCAAGGCTGAGTTCCGCACTTCATCGGGCATCCCGCTGCCGCGCCTGCTGGCGCCGGAAGATCCCGACCCGGATTACATGGACCGGCTGGGCTTCCCGGGCGAGTACCCATTCACACGCGGCGTGCAGCCGACCATGTACCGCGGGCGCTTATGGACCATGCGCCAGTACGCCGGCTACGCCACCGCCGAGGAATCCAACCGCCGCTACCGCTACCTGCTCGCACAGGGGCAGACCGGGCTGTCGGTGGCCTTCGACCTGCCCACCCAGATCGGCTACGACGCCGACGACCCATTCGCCGAGGGCGAGGTGGGCAAGGTGGGCGTCTCGATCTCCTCACTGGACGACATGGCGACCCTGTTCCACGAGATCCCGCTGGACAAAGTGTCCACATCGATGACCATCAACGCCCCGGCATCGATCCTGCTGGCCATGTACATCGCCGTCGCCCGGCGCCAGGGCGTGGAGACGCGCCAGCTGCGCGGCACCATCCAGAACGATATCTTGAAGGAGTACATCGCCCGCGGCACATATATCTTCCCGCCGCAGCCGTCCATGCGCCTGATCACGGACGTGTTCCGCTACTGCCAGGCGGAGGTGCCGCATTGGAACACGATCAGCATCTCGGGCTACCATATCCGCGAGGCAGGCTCGACCGCCGTGCAGGAGGTGGCTTTTACCCTGGCGAACGCCATCGCCTACGTGCAGGCCGCGGTGGACGCCGGGCTGGATGTAGACAGCTTTGCCAGCCAGCTCTCATTCTTCTTCAATGCCCATAACAACTTTCTGGAGGAGATCGCCAAGTACCGCGCTGCCCGGCGCATGTGGGCCAAGATCATGCGCGGGCGCTTTGCAGCCAAAGACCCGCGCTCGTGGATGCTGCGCTTTCACACCCAGACCGGCGGCTCCACGCTGACCGCCCAGCAGCCCGAGAACAACGTGGTGCGGGTGGCGCTGCAGGCCCTGGCAGCCGTGATGGGCGGGACCCAGTCGCTGCACACCAACAGCATGGATGAGGCGCTGTGGCTGCCGACGGAGAAATCGGTGCGCGTGGCCCTACGCACACAGCAGATCATCGCCTACGAATCGGGAGCGGCAGACAGCATCGACCCGCTGGCGGGCGCATACCTGATCGAGCAATTGACCGACGAGATCGAACGCCGCGCTGAGGAGTACTTGAGCAAGATCGACGAGATGGGCGGCGCCCTGGCTGCCATCCAGGGTGGCTACATGCAGGGCGAAATCCAGGAGGCGGCTTATGCTTACCAGAAAGCCGTCGAACGCAAAGAAGAGATCGTGGTGGGCCTCAACGCCTTCCAGGTGCAGGAAGGAATCGACCTGGAGCACTTGAAGGTCGACCCAGCCATCGAGGCCGGACAGCGCGCGCGCCTGGCGGAGCTGCGCGCCCGCCGGGATAGAGAGCGCGCCAGCGCGCTCTTATCGCAATTAGAGCATAGCGCGCTTGGATCGGAAAACCTGCTGCCGCTGTTTATCGAATGCGTCGAGAGCGATGTGACGCTAGGGGAGATCTGCAGGGTGCTGCGCGGCGTGTGGGGCGAGTACCAGCCGCCATCCTGGATCTAATGGGAGCCAGTATGCCAAAAATCAAACGCATCGACCATATTGCGATCGTAGTAGACGACCTGGATAAGAGCCTGGGATTCTGGCGAGATGCCCTGGGTATGGACCTGCACGGCGTGCAGGACGTCCCCGCCGAGATGGCGCAGATCGCATTCCTGCCCACGGGAGGCAGCGAGATCGAGCTGGTCAGGCCGACCACGGGCGACTCGGGGCTGGCGAAATACCTGGAGAAGCGCGGCCCGGGCATGCACCACGTCTGCCTGGAGGTGGACGATATCGCCGGGATGCTGGCGCTGCTCAAGGAGAAGGGCATCCAGCTGATCAACGAGCAGCCGCGCCAGAGCGCGGATGGTAAGAAATACGCTTTTATCCACCCCAAGAGCACGAACGGTGTGCTGGTGGAGCTTTACGAGCTGTAAGTGAGCCAGCCTCCTATCATCGGTGTGGAGGGCAAACCTTGAGCGAATCAATAGCAGTGCCCGAACGCAGGCGGACGGCATTCCCGGCGCACGGCTGGTTGGGGATCGGTCTGGTTGGGCTGTTCTGGGTGCTCAACTGGACCCTGCCGGGACCGCGCACCCACTGGGGATTCTTCCCGATGTGGCTGGGCTACTCCCTGGTGGTAGATGGGCTGGTTACCATGCGGCGGGGCACCTCGCTGCTCACGCGCAGCTGGCGCAGATACGCCGGCCTGTTCCTGGTTTCGGCACTGGTCTGGTGGCTCTTCGAAGCCGCCAATGCCCGCCTGCAGAACTGGCTCTACCAGGGATCCGAGCTGTTCAGCCCGGCTGCCTATGCCTTTTGGGCCACGCTGAGCTTCACCACCGTGATCCCGGCGGTGTTCGGCAGCGCCGAGCTGTTCGCCAGCCTGCCTTTTGTGCAGCGCCTGGGCCGCGGGCCGGTGATACGCCCCGACCGGCGCACGACACTGGCTTTCTTCGTCGTTGGGCTGGCGCTGTTCGCCCTCATGCTGGCCTGGCCGCGCCTGTTCTTCCCCTTCTTATGGATCTCAGTCTACTGCATCACAGAGCCGGTCAACGTCTGGCTCGGGCACCGGCACCTGGGATCCTGGACGCAGAAAGGCGACTGGCGCCCGGTGGTCGCCCTTTGGCTGGGTGTGCTCCTGACAGCTTTCTTCTGGGAGATGTGGAACTATTTTGCCTACCCCAAGTGGGTCTACCACATCCCGTGGGGGCAGTTCGGGCATATCTTCGAGATGCCCATCCTGGGCTACGGCGGCTACCTGCCGTTTGCCCTGGAGCTATATGCGGTTTACCACCTGGTGGTTGGGCTGCTCGGAGATCGTGGCAGTGATTATGTGCAGATAGCCTCAAGCGTTCAAATCAGGTGAAGAGGTGCTCAGTCACCCTCTGCCAGGCGGCGGATCAGACGGGCAGCGCGCCGCGCTTGCGCCGGGAGACCCGGCTTCTCGCCAGAGGCCCACAGCCAGCCGTCTGCCGGGGTTGGCAGGACGATGCGCTGACCGTCGAAGGCCTGCAGCCACAGGCGCAGGGCTTCCGGCGGCTTTGCCAGCAGCCCGCCCGGCAAGACGACCGCCTTGGCAGCCGAAAGGGTTTCATCGGGCGCGCCCTGGCTGACCGGCTGCACCGCCACGGGCAGACCGGGAGCTTCACGCTCCAGGGCCGCCACCAGGGTCTCAGCAAACTCATCCTCGTCGGGCGCCAGCACCAGCACCGGGTAGGCAGCCAGCCTGCGGATCAAGGCTCGCTCCAGCAGGCGGCCATCCGCACGCAGCGCCAGACCGTGATAAGCCAGCAGGGCAGCGAAAAGCAGCAGGGTGACAAACAATTGTAGTGATCGGAGCAGCAGGTCAGCGGGCGGCTCGCCGAGCAGGGCACTGATCAGGTTGTACAGCAGCGCCCCGGCAGTGAACATCACTCCCATTACCCCGGCAAAAAGGGCCAGGTACAGGTAGCCGCGGCGCACCAGCGAGCGGCGCGCCAGATCGCCGGTCTCCGTCTGGGAGGCGGCTTCGATCACCATCGGGCGCCAGTGCAGCACCCAGACGGGCAGTCCAACGAGCAGCGCTCCGATACCGATCGAAAACTGTTCGCGCAGCTCCCTCAGATTATCCACGCCGCCGCTCACAACCAGGTCGGTAAGCCCAGTCAGCAGGGAGGCCGTTCCCAGGAAAGTCGCAAACAGGCCAAAGAGCGACAGCACATAGCGGTAGATGCGGCGCAAGGCAGCCTGCTGCGAAGCAGAGGCATCCATCCCGGCAATATGTGCCTGTAATATGCGCCCATAGTACACCCACACCGCTCCCAGCGGGATGGCGGCTGAAAGGGTCTCGCTGGCTTCCGCCCACAGATCGCCCACCAGCGTGCGCTCGCCTAACAGGTACAGCAGCAAGGTTTGAATGGTCACCACGGCGCAGAACAGCGTGCCGGCAGCAGCAATGAAGACCAGCCCATACAGGAGCGCCAGGCGCAGCCGGGAGCTGCTCTCGCCGGGCTCGGTGAGCGATGCCTGCACCAGGCGCCAGCTGTACACCCATATGGGCAGGCCAATCACCAGCAGCGCCAGCCCGCTGGTGAACAGGTACTGGTCTTCGACAATGCCTGGGCCAAACACCTTTAATATGTAAGCTACCGCTCGCTGCAATCCAACGCCGGCGATGACTAACCCATACACAACCCACATATAGCGGTACAGGCGGCGCGTCTCGGCGAAGTCGTCGCCCAGGGGGACGGCCTTCCAATCTGCTCTCTCCACAGTATAGAAGTAAGCGGCGGCGATGGCGTTGAGAGCGATGGCAATCAGGTTGTCGCTGAGGGTCTGCCCCCCGCCCAGAGGCGCCAGGAGGGGATCCAGGCGGAATAGGCCTGCCAGCAGGCGGTCGAGCAGCGCCAGGGCATTGTTGACCACCGGGATCAGGGTCGCCAGCAGGGCGCCGTATAAGAAGATCGCCCGCAGGCGCGCTGAGCGTTCGCCAGGCTGGCTCAAGGCGCTGCGCTGCGCCAGCCACCAGTGCAGCAGGAAGACCGGGATGCCGACCAGAATCAGTGACAGGGCCTGCGCCAGCAGGCTGTTGCCGCCAACACTGCGCCCGCCGACAAACGAGCGCACCAGTCCGATCGCCCCCCACAGCACCGTCTCCAGGCTGACGAATACAACCGCGTACACATATAAGCGCCGTAAGGTTTGCATTTGATGACCTGGGATCAGGAGATTGATTCAGACTTGGGCTTGACCCTGGATGGGTGCGACCGCCGGGGTACGCCCGGCTTGAGCAGGATGGCCAGGAAGGGCCCCAGAAACGGCAGCAGCACGATCAACAGTCCCCACCAAAAGTATTCCTCCGCAGTCAGCTCCCTGCGCCGCAGGGAAAGGACCGCAATCAGGACCATACCCAGCAGGCTGGCGACGAGGAGAAGGCGCATCGTTTCGGGGGAGACGGGCATGCTAGGATGATTGTATAAAATTAATCCGATAAAAGCAAGTGGAGATCCTGAAATTGAGACAATAGTTCGGACGATATCTTTCCAGTCGATCAATGCGAGCGGTGTGCGATGCGCAGCAATCCCTCAATGGCGGAGATTGCCACGCCGCAAGAAGAGCACTTGCGGCTCCTAAGTAACTCTCCGTCACTGCGAGCCGGTCTTTGGCGAAGCAGTCTCGCTCTGGGCACATTGTCAAAGAGAGATGGCTTCGTCGCTGCGCTCCTCGCCATGACGTGTTTCTTTACGATAGAAATGCGCCGAGCGCCATGGAGTTACTCGCAACGACGGTCATTTAACAAGGGCGTCCGAACTATTATCTGAAGGCCTGGGGATTACTCTTGATGCCGCGCAGCTCGGCGTTCAGAGTTTCATCCGCCAGGGGGCGGAAGCACACCCCCAGGTATTCCACGCAGGCTTTAACCCCATCGGTGATGGCTGATTTCAAAACCGTCTCGTATCTTTCGGGGGCGGTGGTATCCAGGGCCCCGCCCCGGGTGGCTTGCAGCGGCGACACGCCGACATCATCGTGAGTCACCTGCTGTCCGTTGGCGAACTGGACCGTCAGCCGGACAACCACCTGGACATACGCATTCTGGTCATTCAAGGTGACCAGCTCCGGTCCTTTGAGGATCATGTGGCTCCAGTTATCCGGGCCAAATATCTGGTTCATCTTCCAGCGCACGTAATCGCCTGTTGTGTATGGACCCTTGACGTTCTGGCTCTTACGCAGATAGCGCGGCTCGACTGGCGTGCTCAGCGCCTTGTGCTGTGCTTCGATTGTGTTTTGCATGGATTTCCCCTTCCACCCCCTCCGCTAATGCCAGATGCCTTCGGCACGGCACAGCGGAGCAAGCCTTCCACAGACCGGAATCCCCCCATTTGCGCCAGGCAAATGGGGGGATTATTGGGGTAAAAACTACACCCAGCCGCGCAGCTCCATAGCTTTGACTACACGGTCGATGGCGACCATGTAGGCTGCGTCGCGCATGTGCACCTTCTGGCTTTCGGACATCGCCAGCACACCATGGAAAGCCTGGGTCATCTTGGTATCCAGGCGCTCCAGCACCTCCTTGTGCGTCCAATAATAATTCATATCGTTCTGCACACTCTCGAAATAAGAGGTCGTTACGCCGCCGGCGTTGCACAGGAAGTCGGGGATGACGAACACGCCGTTGCTCTTCAAGACCTCATCGGCCTCAGGCGTGGTCGGGCCGTTGGCGCCTTCTGCCATCAGGCGCACACGGCTGCTGACCTGCTTGACCGTCTCCGCGTTGACCTGGCTCTCCAGGGCAGCAGGGATGAGCACGTCGGCATCCTTGGTGATCCAGGCTCCACCCTCTTCGATCTTATAGCCCGCTTTGGTGGCCTTGCTCTTGTCGATCGACCCGTAGATATCGGTGATCGACTGCAGGTAGCGCGGGTCGATGCCGTCGGCCTTGCTGACTGTATAAGAAGCGCGGTCCTCGCGATCCCAGTAGGATACGCATGCCACCGTCCCGCCCAGCAGCTCTCTGAATCCAATGGCTGCGTACTGGGCGACATTGCCGAAGCCCTGGATGGCTGCCACGGATTTGGTGGGGTCCATCTTGAGGTGCTTCATAGCATCGCGCACGGTATAGATCACGCCGTAGCCGGTCGCCTCGGTGCGGCCCAGCGATCCGCCGCCGCCCACCGGCTTGCCGGTGATCACACCCGGGGTGAATTGGCCAACCAGCTTGGAGTACTCATCCATCATCCAGCCCATCATCTGCGGCGTGGTGCCCACATCGGGGGCGGGCACATCCTGGCGCGGGCCAATGTTGCGCCACATCTGACCGATCCAACCGCGCACCAGCTTTTCCTTCTCATTAACGGTCAGGGTGGCTGGATCGACGGGCACGCCGCCCTTGCCGCCGCCCAGGGGGATATCCGCCACGGCGCACTTCCAGGTCATCCACATCGCCAGGGCGCGCACAGTGTCTAGCGTCTCGGCGGGGTGAAAGCGGATGCCGCCTTTAGCAGGGCCGCGGGCATCGTTGTGCTGCACCCGGTAGCCGAAGAACACCCGGATGCTGCCGTCATCCATCTTGACCGGGATCATAAATTTAAACTCACGGCTGGGCCAGCGCATCATCTCCGCTATCTGCGGGTCAAGGTTGAGCTGGCTGGCGACGCGATCGAACTGGCTCTGCGCCATTTGGAAGGCATTGATTGTCTCACTCATACGATTTATCTCCTATAGATTTTATTTTTATCCGCGAGCAAATAAAACGGGCACCCCGGACGGGCACCCGCTCAAGAAACCGCCGAAGCAGCGTCTATGTAAGCCAATTGGCTCATCTATGAAACCTTTTACTCCTCTACCAGGGCATTCGATCTGTCATGAGCACGGGAAAAGAGGTTGCGGTGCCAACGTATTCCCATACTGACGTTAACATAGCAAATGTCTGACAAACCGTCAAGTGACAAATGCCACATTATGACCTGCGCAATGCAAGCTGCCGGTCCAGCTCCTGCTGCAGCACCTGCGGGTTGGCCTGGCCTTTGGCGGCGCGCATCACCTGCCCGAACAGCCAACGCGCCACGTTCTCATTCCCGCTCAGGTAGCTGGCGACCTGGGCCTGGTTCTCATCCAACACCTGCGCTACCAGGGCGGCGATCGAGCTTGCATCGGAGATCTGGCGCAGACCCCGGGCAGCCACGATCTCATCGGCGCTCTTACCGCTGCGGAACATCTCACCCAGCACCGCTTTGCCGGTGTTCTGGTTGATCTCGCCCTGGCTGACCATCTGGATCAGGCTTGCCAGCGCCTCCGGGCTGACCTGGCTGGTCTCAATGCTCTCCCCGGCCTGGTTGAGCAGACCGAACAGCTCACCGGTGACCCAGTTGGCGACCAGCTTAGGGGAAGCCTGGCTGGCGTTCAGGGCCGTCTCGTAGTAGTCGGCTACCAGGCGCTCGGCTACCAGCACCTCAGCATCGTAGGCGCTCAAACCGTACTGCTGACGGAAGCGCCCGAAGCGGGCTGCCGGCAGCTCCGGCAGGCTGGAGCGGATCTCATCGACCCACCCCGGATCGACCACCAGCGGCGGCAGGTCGGGCTCCGGGAAGTAGCGGTAGTCGTCCTCGGTCTCCTTGACGCGCTGGGTAAAGGTGACGCCGCGCGCCTCATCCCAACCGCGTGTCTCCTGCATTACGGGCTGCCCCTTGCGCAGCAGGTCGCCCTGGCGCTGGATCTCGTAGTCTACAGAGCGCTCCAGGGCGCGGAAGCTGTTCAGGTTCTTGATCTCGGTGCGCGTGCCGAACTCCTGGCTGCCAAGCGGGCGTACCGAGATGTTCGGCTCGATGCGCATGACGCCTTTCTGCATATCCCCCGAGTTGACCCCCAGGTAGCGCAGCAGGCTGCGCAGGGCGGAAGCATACGCGCGCACCTGCTCGGCGGTGTGCAGGTCCGGCTCGGTGACGATCTCCAACAGCGGTACACCCGCCCGGTTCAAGTCCACCAGCGAAAAGGACCCCCCATCCCGGCTCACATGGGTGAGCTTGCCGGTATCCTCCTCCAGATGCACGCGGCGGATGCGCACCAGGTACTTGCCCTGGCTGGTAATGATTGCCAGGCGCCCGTGGCGCGCCAGCGGCTGCTCGTATTGGGAAATCTGGTAGCCCTTGGGCAGGTCCGGGTAGAAGTAGTTTTTGCGGGCGAAGATGCTGGTGTGGTTGATCTCGCACTCCAGCGCCAGGGCAACGCGCAGGGCGTATTCGACGGCGCGCTGGTTGACCACCGGCAGGACGCCCGGCATGCCGGCGCACACCGGGCAGACAGCCACATTTGGCTCTGCCAGCGTCGAATCGACCACCCGGCAGGCGCAGAACATCTTAGACTGCGTCGCCAGCTCAGCGTGGACTTCGAGGCCGATGACAGCTTGGTATTGCATAGAGAGAATGGAGAGCAGAGAGTCGAGAGTAGAGAGTAGAGAGTCGTTTAAAAGCACTATTCTCGACTCTCCACTCTCGTTTATCCATATTGACGCATAAAACGCTGTATGCGCTCAAGCGCCTCTTCGATCTTCTCGTAGGCGGTGGCATACGAGCAGCGCACAAAATCCTCGCCGCCGGGACCGAAGGCTGTGCCGGGCACGACCGCCACGCGCTGCTCCTGGAGCAGCTTCTGAGCGAATGTGTCTTCATCCATGCCCGCGGCGCTGATGTTGGGGAAGGCATAAAAAGCGCCGTGCGGCTCGAAGGTGGGCAGCCCCAGGGAGTTGAGGCCGCCCACGATCAGCCGGCGGCGGCGGTCGTACTCGAGGCGCATCTCCTCCACGTGCGGAGCGCCGTTGACCAGCGCCTCCAGGGCGGCATCCTGGGCGGTGGTGGGCGCCGACATGATCGTGTACTGGTGGATGCGCAGCAGCCCCTTGAGGATATCTGCCGGCGCAGCCGCAAAGCCCACGCGCCAGCCGGTCATGGCATAGTTCTTGGAAAAGCCGCCCAGCAAAATGGTGCGCTCCCACATCCCGGGCAGGCTGGCGAAGCACACGTGCTGCACGCCGTAGACCAGCTGGTCGTACAGCTCGTCGGAGATCACGATCAGGTCGTGCTGCTCGGCGATGCGGGCGATCTCCTGCATGACCTGGCGCGTGATCACCCCGCCGGTGGGATTGTTGGGCGTGCTGATCAGGATGGCCTTGGTGCGCGGGGTGATGGCGGCCTGCAGCGCCTCGGGGCGCAGCTGGAACCCATCTTCAACAAGTGTGGGCACTTCCACCGGCGTCCCGCCCGCCAGGATGACCTCCGCCTGGTAGGCCA
>Ga0105094_10002186_pt1 | contig 10239 bp, 9 predicted proteins | sample PPLLak1March2015_2_FD_87023 | JGI IMG/M metagenome (GOLD analysis project Ga0105094, IMG submission 87023) | Freshwater sediment microbial communities from Prairie Pothole Lake near Jamestown, North Dakota, USA - PPLs Lake P8 Core (3) Depth... | ecosystem: Environmental > Aquatic > Freshwater >...
AGAGTTGTTTCTGCGGTCATTAAAACACCCTCCATAAAGAGAGAAATATGCCCAAATTTGTCCGCAGAATTATAGCATAGGGATTTTAGGCGAACAAGTTTAAATTGAGCGCTAAGGAGCTATCCAAAGGGTGATTCGAATCATCACCCATTCTGTTTTTCTCTGGTCACTCTCCGATATAATTAGGCAAATATGCTGCGTGCACTGCGTTGGACACGCAAAACGTATTGTCATCCTGAAAGCAGTGAAGGATCTGGATTCTTAACAGAGCTTGTCCTGAATGGTTCAGAATGACACAACATAAAAATAAAGCAGGGAGGTTGTTATGTCGCTCGCAGATGTGCATGCCCGCCTAGGGAATACGGCTTTATTCTTCACTATTGCGATGGCAGTATGGGGGCTGTGGCGTTATTTTCGACGCCAAGGACCGGACAGCAATTTTTGGGGAGCGATGGTGATCGCTGAAGTCTTATACCTGGCCCAGGCTGGATTGGGTCTATTTGTGTTTCTCAGCGGAGCCGGGGAGCTGGCTAAGCCGTATATTCACATCTTATATGGTGTTGTAACTTTACTGGTAGTGCCGGGAATTTTTGTTTATTCGAAAGGTGACGAGCAGCGCCGTTCCAGCCTGGTTTATGCACTGGCCTTCCTGTTTTTAGTGGGAATCATCCTGAGATCCACGGCGACAGGAGGTTGAAGCTGTTTATTTTATGTAAGAAAAGAGCCCTCTCGTTTTGAGCGGGCTTTTCCTGGCGGAGAGGGAGGGATTTGAACCCTCGTTCCCTTGCGGGAAACACGCTCTCCAGGCGTGCGCGCTAGGCCAGCCTACGCGACCTCTCCGAATATGCGCTGTAGGTTTTTTCCCCGCAGGCGACGCGGATTATACTATAGTTTTAAGATGGGGTCAGCCGAAGGCTTTACAGGGTGGGTTTTAGCGAATAGATACAGTGAATTTTCCCATACCCGCTTGTAACCGGCAGTCTCCAGGACCGGCGCCAGCGAATCATACAAAGGCGCCATCCAGGCAGCCTGGGAATAACCGAGAATCCCAGCCAGGCTGCGGTAATCGAGCAGAATTTGTGGAAGCGCATCCAGCGGGCAGGCCAACAGCTCGAAAGAAGGTGCGACTCCGAGCTCATCGTCTTCATCGAGACGCACCGTCAGCAGCCCCTCCCGGCCGCGCCACCACCATGCTAAATTGCGTTCGATGGCTGCTGCCATGAATTCAATCCTGGAACGGGCGTAATGCCAGCCCAGGTCGATCAAACCTGCGGTCAGCGCCAGGCTTGGGCTGCGAATGGCGAAACCGACTGCTTCTTCCACCTGGTGGATTGCCAGGGGTTCGAATACCGGTAATGGGTCATCACTTTGACTGGCAGGAGCGTAAAAAGGGGCTAGTTCGCTGACTTTCTCGAAACCCAGGCGGTTGCACATGTGGTGCACTGGCAAGCGAAATGAGGCCGTTCCCAGGCGCACCGTTCCGGAACCGGTTTCCACCCAGGCCTGCACGGTGGCATCAGTCAATTGCGAAGCAATCCCCTGCCCTTCATACTGTGGGTGCACCCGCAAGCCCTGCATCCACCAATCGTCAGGTGACAGGCGGCTCAGCTTGCTGATGCCGAGCACCTTCCCGTTGAATTCTGCCGCGAGCAGCTGGCCCTGGGTGTCTGCCAGCCATTCTTCCCACACTTCTGGGACATAATCGTGTCCTTCCCAGATGGTCTTCGTCAGCTCGAGTACATCGGGCGTGTCGCCGGGGTTGGCAGGGCGGCAGACGATAGTTAGCCTTGAGCTGTTCATTGATTATTTCTATGGAAAAAGCTGGGTGGAAATTTCTGGCGCGTAGCGCGAAACAATATCCGAAGAGATCCCGTTCTCACGGCAAATTTCTGCATACAGGTCAGCGCTCGGGCGTTTCTTGCGTTTCTGGGTGTCCGGGTCCAGCTCCCACAGTCCGAAGCGCTGAGTCCAACCGCGTTCCCACTCGAAGTTGTCCACCAGTGTCCAGTGGAAATAGCCCTTGACCGGAAAATTGAAATTGACCGCCCGCCACACCTGGTGCAGGTGTTCGATCAGGTAGCGCGGCCGCAGCACATCCTGGGAGTCTTCTACCCCGTTTTCGGTGATGATGATAGGGATTTTATATTTTAATCCCCATTTGATAGCACGGTACATGCCCTGAGGGACGTTGGCGATGAAATTTCCCTCGCTCATCAACACGTCTGTTGGATACGAACGGTCGTTAAATAGTTGCCCGGGCCTGGTCAGTTTAAATGAAACCAGGTCGCGGGTGTAGTAATTCAGCCCGAGAAAATCCTGGGTGGCTTTGGCTTCTGGAAGTGTGCGGCTCCAGAGGGGAAACCGCAGCCTGCCTTCCTGTGCAGCGTGTGGGAAGAAATCGTTGAACATCCTGGAGGAGAGGCCAGCAGCAAAACGATCGAGTGGTGAGGAGGGTTTAGCCGGGACCAGGTCACGGTAGTAAATCGAGAGTCCAACCCTGGCAGTGGGCTGCACCGTGTGGATGGCATGGTAAGCGAGAGCATGGGCGCGTGCGAGATTGGTCAGCGCACGCAAATAGGCTTTCGTATCTTTTTTTCCGGGGGGAAATAAACCTTCCAGGTAGCCATGAACACATAAGCCATTGGGTTCGTTGAGTGTCACCCACAGGTTTACATACTCCTGCAGTGCTTCGACAACTTTGCGAACAAACGCGACAAAATATTCGACAGCTTTTTCATTTTCCCAGCTGCCTATCTCGGTGAGCCAGATCGGGTCGCTGAAATGGTGCAGCGTCACGAGGGGCGTCATCCCACGCTCGGCCAGGTTGCGCGCCATCTCTCGATAGCGGTCGAGAGCGCTTTCTTCCCATTTATCCGGTACGGGTTGTATGCGGCTCCATTCGACCGAAAAACGGTGGGCATTCTGCCCAGCTGCGGCCGCGCGGTCGAAATCATCCCTCCAGCGCCCGCCCCACCAATCGCAGGCTGCCCCGGATTTATCTCCGTTGAGGATGCGGCCCGACTGCTGTTCCCAGGCCCACCAGTTGTTGTTGGTGTTGAAGCCTTCCACCTGGTGGGCAGCCGTGGCCGTGCCCCACAGAAAGCCGCGCGGGAAATGAAATGTCGCTTTTGCCATGATGCTTCCTTCCGCTTCATAGAATACTGAACAATATCCCAATTTTAGCCTGTCTTTTTGTGAATGCGTAAATGTTTATTTTTTTCGGTTTTTGAAGCGCGTGGTGATTTATAATAACCCTTGCATGCCTGGTCACTCAACAGGAACCTACAATAACAAATGGAGGGGAAAAAGGAGATAATATGAGCGAGGCTTTCATAATTTCCGCCGTCCGCACACCGATTGGAATCGGTAAACCGGGCGGAGCTTTATCGCCGGTGGCACCTGTTGATCTGACAGCCGGTGTGCTGGGAGAAGTTCTGCGCAGGTCAAATGCCTCGGCTGATTGGGTTGACGACGTGGTATGGGGAGTTGTGACCCCGGTCGGCGACCAGGGTGCGAACCTGGCTCGATTGGCCGTATTGAAAGCCGGATTCCCGCCAAAGGTCCCGGCAGTGACGCTTAACAGGATGTGCGGATCCAGCCAGCAGGCCGTTCACTTTGCCGCTCAGGCAATCCTGGCGGGTGATATGGACCTGGTGATCGCCGGTGGAACGGAGATGATGTCGCACCAACCGCTCGGATCTGATTATCCGCCCCACTGGCCGGAAGATTTTCCGTTCCCGCTGGTTCACCAGGGCATCAGCGCCGAGATGATGGCAGAAAAGTGGGGATCGAGCCGTGAAGCCCTGGATGATTTCAGCTACAACAGCCACATGCGCGCCATGTATGCCATGGAAAACTGCCATTTTGACAGCCAGATAATGCCGGTCGTTCGCCCGGACGGGCAGACCGTATCATTCGACCAGGGTGTGCGCATGCCTCCGGACCGCGAGAAGATGGCTTCGTTAAAGCCTGTTTTCAAAGAAGATGGCGTGGTCACCGCAGGAAACTCCAGCCAGGTCAGCGATGGCGCTGCGGCGGTTCTCCTGGCCTCCTCCCAAGCGGTAGGTCGCTACAACTTATCTCCCATGGCTCGGCTGGTTTCTCGTTATGTCACGGCATCGGATCCTGTCTTGATGCTGGATGCACCGATCCCAGCCACGCGCGAGGTGCTGAAGCGCGCCGGCCTGACCCTGGACGATATGGATGTAATCGAGTTGAACGAAGCTTTTGCTTCGGTTGTCTTGGCCTGGCAGAAGGAAATGGACGGCGTGGATATGCAGCGCGTGAATCCCAACGGCGGCGCGATTGCCCTGGGTCACCCGTTGGGAGCGACCGGAGCGGTATTAATGACCAAGCTCGTGCACGAGCTCCACAGGTGTAAAGGGCGGTTTGGACTGCAGGTCATGTGCATTGGGCACGGAATGGCGACTGCCACGGTGATCGAACGCCTGTGAATTGACGGGTAATTATTGGAAGTAGACTGACAAGAGATTCCTGGGATATCGAAGATTGTCCACACCATCAACTGATTCGCATCTGGTATATCTGGCCCTGGGATCCAATCTCGGAATCAGGTCAAATAACCTACAGAACGCCCGCGCGGCTCTTGAAATGCAAGGTTGGTTAAGAGCCAGCTCGCCAATCTATGAAACACCACCGTGGGGAATCGTCGACCAGCCGGCCTTTCTCAACCAGGTGGTTCAAATTGAAACCAGCCTATCGCCAGTGAAGCTGCTTTCATTTCTCAAACGATTAGAAGCCCAATTAGGTCGTATCCCAGCCGAGAGGTACGGACCGCGCTTGATCGACATCGACATCTTGTTCTATAATAATAAAATCGTGGAGAGGCGGAAGCTGAAGATACCACATCCACGTTTGGCTGAACGGGCATTTGTCCTGGTCCCTCTGGCAGATCTTGCACCACAGCTGCGCCATCCCATCAGCCATATATCTGTATCCGAGATGCTCAGCCATATTGATAGTACCGGTATCAAGCGCTATTCAACCAGGTCGAATCGAGAGGATGATTAACGTTCTCTTCCAGGCTCTCGTTCTCGGGTAGAATCACAGTTTCGATAAATCTGTCAAACCAGGAGAAGGCGGCATGAGCGATGATGAGATAAAACCCCTTCATTGGTCACCAGCAAGTGGTATCGGCTACAAGGTCACTCGCCGGCATGACGGCGGGATGAACCTGATTTTTTCTGATGTCTCTCAGCAAACCCTGTCACACTGGCGCGAATTTGCACTTTCTCACCTGCTTGATTCGGATCGCCTGACCCGCAATCTTTACGACCTGCGGCTGATCGATACCCTGCCTTCCGAGGCAGTTGAATATGCGGTCGAAGTAAATAACGATCCTTCAGTCCGCAACATCCGGTTGGCTGTTCTGGTATCCAATGATCGAGTGCGTGAATCTGTGGAAGAGATTTCAGCTCTTACTACGCCGGGAGGGGTCGAGATGGGGATCTTCACCAACCAGGAGGAGGCGGAAGCCTGGCTGGATCGACCGTTGACTTTAACTGTATAGTTTGATTGCGTGAGTATGCTGCATTCGGTTTCGTTGTCCCTGAAAGACCATGTGTTTCGTTGGGGAGAGCGTACTTATGTGATGGGTGTATTAAACATCACATCTGACAGCTTCTCGGGTGATGGGCTGATTGATGCGTCGATATCTTCTGGGACAACCGTCATGGCTGAGATGCTCGATAGGGCCATGCTGCAAGCACACCGTTTTGTCGCTGCCGGTGTGGATCTGCTGGATGTGGGTGGGGAAAGCACACGGCCTGGCTCCCAACCGGTGACAGTGGATGAAGAGCTGAATAGAGTCATACCGGTGGTGAGCGCCCTGGCCTCTGAATTTCAAACTCCGATCTCCATCGATACATACAAAGCCAGCGTCGCGGAAGCCGCTTTAGAAGCCGGCGCCTGCCTGGTGAATGACGTGTGGGGTTTACGCGCCGATCCCGGCCTGGCGAGAGTGGTCGCCCGGCGAGGAGTGCCCGTGATCCTGATGCATAACCGCAGCTCATGGGTTCATGCCGAGATAAAAGAACAGCTGGGTGGGCGGTATATTGGCATGGAATACAGCAACCTGGTGGAAGATATCTGCAACGAGCTGATGGAAAGTGTGGAGCTGGCTCACCTGGCGGGTATAGCAGATGAAAACATAATCCTGGATCCAGGTATTGGTTTTGGGAAGACCGTGGAACAGAACCTCGAGCTGCTTGACCGTCTGGATGAAATTCGCGCGCTTGGTTACCCGCTGTTATTAGGCCCATCGCGCAAATCATTCATCGGATATACTCTGAACCTCCCGCCAGAAGAACGCCTGGAGGGTACAGCTGCATCAGTAGCCATTGGCATCGCGCGAGGCGCGGATATCGTGCGCGTACACGATGTGGAAGCCATGACGCGGGTAGCCCGGATGGCTGATGCGATTACAAGAAGAACACCCCAGATTACATAATCAGGATGGAGCAATGAATGCAGCAAGATTATTTTAGCGCCCGCAGCACATTTGAGAGTGATTCTCGGAACTACACTTATTACCGATTGAGTAAACTCGAGCAGGATGGATTGCTGCGACTAGATCAGATCCCTTTTTCGATCAGAATTTTGCTCGAATCACTGCTCAGGCAGTGCAACGAGAACGAGATCACACGCCAGGACGTGATCAACCTGGCTGGCTGGAATCCGGACATAGCTTCGATACAGTCAGTGCCTTTCCTTCCAGGGCGCGTGATCATGCAGGACTTCACCGGGGTACCAGCGGTGGTGGACCTGGCTGCGATGCGGTCAGCCGTGCATCGAGCGGGTGGGAACCCGAAGAAAATCAACCCGCTGGTTCCGGTTGACCTGGTGATCGATCATTCTGTGCAGGTTGATTTCTTCGCCATTCCTGATGCACTCCTGCGAAATGCGGAAATTGAATTTCTGCGCAATCGCGAGCGCTATGAGTTCTTGAGGTGGGGGCAGAAAGCTTTTGACAACTTCCGGGTCGTGCCTCCAGCGACGGGCATTGTCCACCAGGTCAACCTGGAATACCTGGCGGCAGTGGTGATGACCAGGAACCGGGATGGTGACCTGGTTGCCTTTCCGGATACGCTGGTGGGCACTGATTCTCACACTACCATGATCAACGGCCTGGGGGTCGTAGGTTGGGGTGTGGGGGGGATCGAAGCGGAAGCGGTGATGCTGGGGCAGCCGATTGATCTGCTGGCGCCTGAAGTGATCGGTTTCAAGTTGTTTGGGGAGCTGCGAGAAGGGGTGACTGCCACCGACCTCACGTTGACCATCACCCAAATGCTCAGGCAAAAAGGTGTGGTGGAGAAGTTCGTCGAATTCTACGGGCCTGGCTTAAGCTCGTTGTCGCTGCCTGACCGTGCTACTATTGCCAACATGGCACCCGAATATGGCGCGACGATTGGATTCTTCCCGGTGGATAGCGAGACTCTACGCTACCTTCGTTTGACAGGTAGAGGGAGTGAACAAATCGACCTGGTTGAGCGTTACTGCAAGATCCAGGGTCTCTTCCGGTCGGATGATACCCCTGATCCCCTTTTCACCGATCGAGTAGAGCTGGATCTGGGCACGGTTGTTCCCAGCCTGGCCGGCCCGAAGCGCCCGCAGGATCGCGTTCCACTCAGCGAGGTGAAACGCCTCTTCCAGAGCGCATTGACTGCGCCGGTGAAAGAACGCGGCTATGAGCTCCGTCCCGAGCAGGTCCAAAAGACTTCCGTAATCGGCTCAAATGGAGATAAGTCCGAGTTAAGACATGGTGCTGTGGTGATTGCTGCCATCACTTCCTGCACCAATACTTCGAATCCCTCTGTCATGATTGCAGCCGGACTTTTAGCCCGCAAGGCGGTGGAGCTGGGATTGCATGTAAAACCATATGTCAAGACCAGCCTTGCCCCTGGCTCGCGGGTGGTGACTGAATACCTGGAACGCGCCGGGCTACTGGACCCGCTTGCACGCCTGGGATTCAACCTGGTTGGCTATGGCTGTACAACCTGTATCGGAAATTCGGGCCCTTTACCAGCCGAAGTGGTCAGGGCCATCAGCGGCTCCGACCTGGTAGCAGCCGCAGTTCTGTCGGGAAATCGAAATTTCGAAGGGCGCGTCCATCCCAACGTCAGGGCGAACTACCTGGCCTCACCACCTCTGGTGGTTGCTTATGCATTGGCTGGTACCGTTGATATCGACTTGTATAATGAAGCAGTCGGAAAGGATATTGAGGGGAACCCGGTTTTCTTGCGCGATATCTGGCCATCGAATCAAGAAATCCAGGCAGCAGTCAGCCAATTCCTGGAGCCGGAGATGTTCAGAAGTAAATATGCGGATGTCTTCAATGGAAATCAGACCTGGGAAGCCATCCCAGCGGATGATTCGGAATTGTATCCCTGGACCGCCGCCTCCACATACATCCAGGAACCGCCGTTCTTCAAGGATTTCAATATCGACGTCCCACATGTTGGTGATATCCTGGCTGCCCGCGCACTGGCGGTGTTCGGAGATTCAATCACCACTGATCATATATCTCCAGCCGGCTCGTTTTCACCAGAAAGCCCGGCCGGTAAGTACCTCATACAACTGGGCGTGCCGGCGCGCGAATTTAATTCTTACGGATCACGGCGTGGCAATGATCGCGTGATGACGCGCGGGACATTTGCTAACATCCGCATAAAGAACCGCCTGCTGCCCGGGACAGAAGGCGGGATCACATTGCACCTGCCCGATCGAAATCAAATGAGCATTTACGACGCCGCCATTCAGTATCAAGGAGAAGGGATACCGCTGCTGATTCTGGCAGGCAAGGAATACGGTACAGGCTCCAGTCGCGATTGGGCTGCAAAAGGTACCAGACTTTTGGGAATCAAGGCTGTTATTGCCGAGTCTTACGAGCGCATTCACCGCTCGAACCTGGTTGGAATGGGGATTCTGCCGCTGCAGTTTATGCCCGGTGAAAGCATCGATACGCTTGGCCTGACTGGTATGGAAGAGTTCTCAATCGAGGGATTATCCGATGGATTGACCCCTCGCGGTATTACTACGGTTAAGGCGATGCGTGAAGGCGGCTCAAAACTGATTTTTAAGGTGATCCTGCGGCTGGATACCCCTATTGAAATGAATTATTATCTCAACGGCGGTATCCTGCAGACCGTCCTGCGGAATATGCTTACCCGGAGCTGAATCTCTTACCATTCGTAACACAATTTTTCGAACTAAACAGACCTGTGAGGTCTATCAACCATTCTCACAATTTAATTGGGTGTGTGCGGCGCTAGTCTTCCCCGATGGAACTGGCTTCATCCTTTTCGATCGGTCCAGCCGTCTGGGTTTGGAGCGTTGCATCCTGCTTCTGGCTGCGCAGCAGTTCCATTCCCTGGTAGAGCAGCCCCAGCTGGGCGATCGCCATCCAGATCAGAAAGAATGTCATTCCCAGTGCAATAAATGTAATCGTCGTGGAAATGCGCGCATTCATCTGTTCAATTTCCGTCTGGACCCGTTCAAGCGTGGTGCGGTAATCGTTGATGATCTGCTCGTATTGGTTGATGCTGTTTCCGATCTGGCGGACGGCATCCTGCATCAAGACAAAATCTACCTGGATTACTTGCATATTATGCTTGGTATCCTCGATATTTTCCGCCATGGAAGAGAAAGAGACCGGCAATGCGTTAAGGCTTTCGGAGATGTTCGCCAGGGATATATGCAGAGGGACTTCGGGATTATACATATCCCGGTTGAGGAAAGTGAGCGCCGTCAGCACGCTGTCAATTACCTGGGCGGTCTCATATGCTGAATTCAACGAGGTCTGGACCGCACCGACCGTCGTAGGCAGTTCTTCATCCAGAAGTGTCGCCATGGTAACCATCATCGGCAGTGTGTCTTCGATGGTTTTAGAAGCAGTAGACATCGTGCTTTCAATGCTGGCTACGCTTGCTTCCAGGGTCTGGAGAGATTGCTGGATCAAATCCATGCCTTCTGCTGTGGCAGCCAGGGAATTTTCGATCAGGCTCAGGCTGCTCTGCAGGCTCTCAGTAATGGCGGGTTTATAAATCCAGGTGACAGCCAAGCCTGACAGACTCAGGACCAGCCCGAGGATGGCGCCAAAAATTAACAGTGAGCCGGTGATACGCCCGAAAGAGTTTTTCATTTCTACTTCTCCTGAAAACTGCCGCTGGTTCGCGCGGAAATCTGTCCTGTCCATTTTACCATCGGTTATAATGGCAGGTC
>Ga0105094_10002187_pt1 | contig 10235 bp, 6 predicted proteins | sample PPLLak1March2015_2_FD_87023 | JGI IMG/M metagenome (GOLD analysis project Ga0105094, IMG submission 87023) | Freshwater sediment microbial communities from Prairie Pothole Lake near Jamestown, North Dakota, USA - PPLs Lake P8 Core (3) Depth... | ecosystem: Environmental > Aquatic > Freshwater >...
CGTATAAAAGTGAAGGTGTTATTTTAATTGATGGAAGTATAAAAAAATCCGCCTCTTTAGCATGAAGAATAGCAATATCAAAAAGAAATTCGCTTCACTTTTTATGTGAAAACTCTGATTGTAACGGCTCTATTCTTGATATTGAAATTAAATTTTGTATTTTACTGTTAGATTATAAAAAAGTTTTTTTGTTATTAAATTAGCTGCGATTCTGTTTTTCACTTCCTGAAGAAAAAGTAGTGACTCTCTCATATATAAGATCAAGTTAAGCAATTTGCTATAGTCTGATTAAGTTATCAAAGATAATAGTGCAAAAGAAATTCCGGTGGTAAAACAAACGATGCTCCGGATTTTGAAACTTTCTTAGTTTAGATAAGCTTATGAGACGCAAAATATTATTAGACGTTTCTGGTTTATCGGAATGCTTTAAAGGCGATCGGTTTTTTCCCGTCAGCGGCAGAGCACCACTTCATCAAAATGAATTAGAAATTTTGCAATCACATTATATCATTTCAAATCTTAACAGAAGGAGTGTTAAAAATGAAAAAGCTGCAATCTTACCGTGGGGTTAAACTAATATGCTTCATATTCTTTTTTTTATCGCTGGGTGTTTCATCAAATGCTCAATTTACTGACAGCCTGGCATTGTTCGTTGTTGCCGATGGTGTTACCTTAAATGCTGCGGAAAATGAAATATTTACAAGACTTTCGGATATGGGTTTTATAGTGGAGATTGTAGGTCAGAACGACGTAAGTGATGCTTCTGCAGAGGATATGTCTCTTATTTTAATATCAGCTACCGTTAGTTCGGGAACCATTACAACCAATATGCCGGGGCTTAAGGATTTAGCAACACCCGTAATAAACTGGGAACCGTTTATTTATGATCTGCTCGGTTTTCAGGGACATGATGGAGGAGAATTTAATATCACTGATTCTACCGAAGTAGAAATTGTAAATGATACTCATCCTTTAGCCGGTGGTTTAGCAGCCGGAGTTGTACAAATATCAGAAATACAAAAAGGTGTGAGTTATGGAACCCCAGTGGGAGATGCTGCTGTTATTGCCGTTAATAGTGCAGTTGATACCCAGGTAGTCCTATTCGGCTATGATAAGGGTGCTGAAATGTTTTCCGGAAATGCACCTGCCCGCAGAGTCGGAACTTTCCTGCTTAACGATGTTGCTGATTCCATGACTGAAGAAGGATGGACACTTTTTGATGCTTCGGTAATATGGGCAATGGGTGAAGGATCTACATCTGTTGAAAACTCTGATAATCTTCCCACTCAATACATTCTTCATAATAATTATCCGAACCCGTTTAACCCGGCAACTACAATTGCTTTTTCAATCCCTGAACAAGTTAATGTACGCTTAAATATTTTTAATACAGCGGGAGAAAAGGTTGAAACCCTGGTTGATGAAACAAAACCGGCTGGAAATTACAAAGTAAATTTCAATGCATCCGGTTTGTCCAGCGGCATTTATTTTTACCAGTTAACTGCCGGTAATAAGATATTTACAAAAAAATTAGTTCTTTTAAAATAAATTCCGGTATTTCTCAATATTCATTTTTGACTTATTGCTTAAGCATATAACTATAATAACTATTATACTGAATTGTACGTCTTCAATTCAGTTATTATTTTAGAATTAATTTCTTATATATTGATTGCCGTAATTTCATTTTTCTCTTTTGCGGTTTTCTTCTCTTAGTATGCTGTCTTACATATCATTAAAAAAATTCCGATATATCAACTTTTAAACTAAAGGACCCTTTAACACCTATTGCTCAATTCAATAATTTTGTAAATATCATTATTGTCTCTCAAAATTGTTTATCATATCCGGCAATGCAAATTTCCCTCGTTTATCCCATTAACTATTATTAACTTAAGTTATTTAATAATAGTAACTTAATAAACAATAATTATTAAAATAAAAATGCCGGTTAATATGAGTCAACCGGCATTCCAAAAAATCCAGATTAAGTAAGTCTATTCGGGAATTTCAATTCCAACGTACCTGCTGTTCCCTTCATTATTCTGTACTTTTATCAATATAGCGGAACCCTTTTTATCATCAATAACATCTTTCAGCTCGTTTACGTCATTTATTTCTTTCTTATCCGCTTCAACTATAATCAATCCTTCACCTAATCTCTGATCTTCCGCTTTGCTGAAAGGTTTCACTTCGGTAATTAAAGCTCCTCCATCAACCTTATATTTGCTTTTTTCGGTTCCGGTTAAGTTCCTGACGCTCAAGCCAATTCCCTCAAAAGTTACGGAAGAAGATTTTGAACTACCGCTTTCATCATTAGATTCTTTGTTCACCACGGGTTCAGTTTTACTGTCGGAATCACGGGATTTAAGTGTAACGTTCCGCTCAATCTCTTTTCTATCTCTAAAAATAGTCAAAGTAACTTTTGTACCGGCGCTCTTGGATGCAATATAACCCTGAAGTTCATTCGGCTGGTTCACTTCTTTTCCATCGACTTTAAGAATTATATCCCCCTCTTTAATATCTGCTTTAGAAGCTGCACCTCCCTCCAGAACACCTTGAATAATAATTCCTCGCGGCCTATCAAGTCCTACCGACTTAGCTATTGCGTAATCAACCTCATCAATATTAACTCCAATGTAACCCCGGCTGATTTTACCGTGTGCTATTAAGTCTTTTGAAACGGACTTAGCCATATTAATCGGAATAGCAAAACCGTAGCCTATATATCCTCCGGTTCCGCCTGTCGCAATAGCTGAATTAATGCCGACCACGGCACCGGACAAATCGACTAATGCACCGCCGCTGTTTCCGGGATTTATTGCGGCATCAGTCTGGATGAAATTTTCAACGCCATAACTGTCTTTAATCAATCCAAGGCGGCTGCGCCCGATTGCGCTTACAATTCCGGCAGTTACCGTAGAAGTTAAGGAAAGCGGATTGCCGATCGCCATTACCCACTGTCCGACCTTCAGATTATCCGAATCACCAAGATAAGCCACAGGAAGATTATTAGTTTCTATTTTTATAACCGCCAGATCAGTCAGCGGATCAGTTCCCACGACTGTTGCCTCAAATCTTCTTTTATCGTACAGACCGACATCAACCTTGGAGGCATTTTCAACTACGTGGTTATTCGTCAATATATAACCGTCATCGGAAATTATTATTCCGCTGCCCGAGCCTCTCTGTTCCTTAGGAAGGTCCTTAAAGAATGGAAAGAAGAAAAAATCCTGGTGAGGATTTTCCCTCTCCGAAACTACGGAAATCTGAACAATTGCCGGGGTAACTTTTTCGGCAACCTCGGTAAAGGCTTTGCTGAAAGAAGATGCATCAGCATCAAGGTTAACGGGCGGAGCGGCGGCACCGAGCCTAACATTAGCTATATCGGGCCTAACCAAACCAAACCCTGAAACTAAAATAGCGCCGAATATCACTCCAATCACTAATAATGCAATAGTACCATACAAACCTTTGGATTTCATTTTTTAATTCCTCCATTAATTGATTCTTTTACTTGAAAAACCTGCTTTTAATGAAGCATTAGTATCAAAAATATATTTTTTCTCCGAATTTAATATTTAAAAGAAGTGATGCCTTGAAAATCCTGCACATGATACCGCAAATATTTTTCTAAGAAAAGAATAGCTTTTTCGATTGTTTCTTTGCTTGCACCATCCATTTTATTGCTTTTTAGACAGATTAAATAATTAAAAAGTTCCATCGGAATTTTATAAGATTCAATAAAATTTCTTTTGCAGTTTTCACATAAAATACCAATTTCGAAGTTGTATGACAATTGCATTCCTTCGAGATTTGTTTTTCCGCATGAAGCGCAGGCATTCAGCTGAAGATCGTATCCGATCTGGCCCAAAAAGAAGACAAAAAAACGGCTGAATAACACTTCAGGCTTATCATTAGATGAATTGATAAGGTCAAGGATTCGAATAATTCCTCTAAACAATTTAAGGTGAACTTCGTTTTCTGCCGTTAATTTTTTTACAAGCTCAATTATTGCATATGAATATTTAAGCCTCTCAAAATCCTCCTTTATTTTTCCGAAATGAGAAATTAAAGCGGCATTGGAAATCAATTGAATGTCCCTTGAATCTTTTTTATAAAGAACAAGCTCAAGATGGTTTAAAGGATCGATGATCATTGAAATTTTCGATTTCGGATTCCTTCCTCCTTTTACCATTGCAGAGAGTTTCCCGAATTCTTTGGTAAAGAATGATGCAATACTGCTGGAGTCCCCGTAATTTATTTTACTTAAAACAACCGCTTCAGTTTTAACTATTTCGCTCATGGATAAAATTATACGGGAAAAAATAAACCTGCTCATCGGTTATAATGCCGGTAATTAAATGAGCGGGAGTTATATCGAAAGCCGGGGTAAATGTTTCATAATCACTTTTTGTAATCATGTTTGAATTTATTCCCAGCAGTTCATCTTTGCTGCGGAATTCAATTTTTATTTCATTACCCGCCGGGATTGTCCTGTCGATTGTTGTGGTAGGTGCGGCGACATAGAACGGGATATCATGGAAATTACATAATACTGCCAGCGTATAAGTTCCTACTTTATTAGCCGTATCTCCGTTCAAAGCTATTCTATCCGCACCGACAATTACCAAATCAATTTTATTTTGCTGCATGAGCACTGCCGCTGCAGATTCGCTTTGAAGAGCAAAAGGAATTCCGTTTTTCTCCAGCTCAAATGCGGTCAATCTAGAACCCTGGAAAAGAGGCCTGGTTTCATCTGCATAAACAAAATTTACTAAGCCGCTTTCGTAGGCTTTCTTTATTACGTTGAAGGCTGTGCCGTCTCCTCCCGTAGCCAGTTTGCCTGTATTGCAGTGAGTTAATACTGTTGATTTATTTTTAAAAATATTTAAGCCGTTCTCACCGATTCTTCTGCACTTTTCAATATCCTCCAAATGTATTTGTTTAGATTCCTGCAGAAGGAGTTTAAAAAGTTCGTCATCATCTTTGTATTTTTCATAGACTTTTTTTATTTGATCCAGAGCATGGAAAAGATTTACTGCGGTTGGCCGGGTGGCTGCCAATCTTTTATATGCTTTAAAGAATTCCTCTTCTCTATTATTCTTTTCGACATCTTTAATTGAAAGGGCGGCAGCATAAGCGGCTGCAACACCGATTGCAGGCGCCCCCCTTATTTCGAGACGTTCGATGGCTCCGGCAATTCTCTCATAATCTGTCGTTTCAATATATTGTTCCCGCAGCGGAAGTTTGGTCTGATCAAGGAAAACAAATTTATCTTTTACAAAATCAATTGAGAAATAGCTATTCTTTTTCATTAAATCTTGAAAGTTTAAGAAATTCTCTGAATCGATCCTGAACCCGCAGATACTGCAGGTTTTCCAAACCTTTTGTACTGAATTTTTCCACACAGAAGGATGCCATTGCGCTCCCGTAAATTACGGCGCACTTCATGTTCTCCGGACTCAAGTCCTGAGTTTTATGAAGGTATCCTGTAAAACCGCCTGCAAAAGTATCGCCTGCGCCTGTAGGATCGTATATCATTTCCATCGGATATGCCGGTGCAGAAAAAATTATCTCATCCGTAAATAATAACGCTCCGTGCTCCCCTTTTTTAATAATTAATATTTCAGGACCCATTGATTTAATTGCTCTTGCTGCTTTAATTAGATTGGGATCCTGAGCCAAAAGTCTTGCTTCGGAATCATTGATGATTAAAACATTGACTCTTTTCAATAATTTTAAAAGCTCCTCCTTTTTTCCCTGGATCCAGTAATTCATTGTATCACATACAACAAAATGGGGATTTGTCATTTGGTCCAGAACCTGTAGCTGAAGGACAGGATCAATATTCCCGAGACAAACAAATCTGGCTCTCTTGCATTTTTCGGGAATAACGGGATTAAAAGATTCGAATACATTTAATTCGGTTAAAAGAGTATCACGGACATTCAAATCATAATGATACTTGCCGCTCCAGCGGAAAGTTTTTCCTCCCGGTACAATCTGCACCCCTTCCAGGTCTACATTATGCTGTTCAAAAAGTCTGATATACTTTTCCGGGAAATCCTCACCGACTACACCGACCATGTATATAGGCCCGCTGAAATAGCTTGCGGCGAGAGAGATATATGTTGCAGAACCTCCCAATGCATCTTCAACTCTGTCAAAAGGAGTTGCAACAGTATCAAGCCCCAGCGATCCGACGACTAATAGTCCCAATTTTTCCTCTTAAATTTCAATTAATATATCAAAAATAAAGAAATGGGAAGATAAAGCATAGTTCAACATAATCATAAGCTGCCTATTGAAATTTATAAATTAATTTCAATCATATTTAGAAAATTCCGTTTATTAAGAAAATATTCACTAGTTATATCAACAGATTGAACCTGGCCAGGCCAGGCAAATAATAATTTTATTGCGGCAGGTTTTACCCATTTATATTCACAGTGTTCTTTGCAGATTTTTATTTCGGAATCCCCATCAACTTTAGCTGCAAAAACGGGGAGTAGAGAGATATAATCCTTCTCATGCGAATAAAACAGATTAACATTCGGTATTACCCATAAGTTTGACGGAATTAAACCTGTCTCCTCCTTTATTTCTCTTAATGCAGCTTCAAATGCTTTTTCCTTTTTTTTGATTTTACCGGTAACCATTTGCCACAAACCCGGATAAATTTCTTTTTCCGCTCTTTTTAAAAGAAGGAATTCTATCCCATCATTTGATTCTCTGAAAACGTGAGCTTCTACCATGTTGGAAATTATTTTCATGTTTAAGTCCTGATAAATTGATTTCTTTTTCTCAATCTTCGTAATGAACAGGCGGGATTAAGATTATGATTAAGAACTATGACTCTACATAATATTTAAAAATAAGCACGTACTTCTGCACGTGCTGTATGAATTGCCCTGTTTCCGCCCTGCAGCCTTCCGTCGTAGCTTACCGTTGACTGAAGATATGATGCTAACCTGTAATCAAAATTTAATCTCCAGAAATAATTCTTCCCAATGAAATTTCCTCCGGTCAATTCAAACGGGAGAAAGTTTTCCGAGTTATTTGATATTAATTCATTTCTTTCAATTTCGATTCTTAATCTTCCGGATCCGGCTAGTGATAAAATAAATCTTAAAGCCTGGCCGTTCAAATCTATTATAGTCGGATTTTCCGGAAACTCGTCAGTGCTCCTTCCGACCTTAATCCTAAACCCTACTTCAATGTTTCTTGCCGGGGTGTATGAAAAATCAGTATTTATGTTGTTATCGCTTATTAATCTTTTCCTATTTGAATTCTGCGGTGCTTCAACATTGTCCGTCCGGTTTACGATATCAGTCTGATTACTTAATTCTTTAACCATTTTAAAGCGTATTCTTAAGCTTCTTTCCCTGTTATATGCTTTCTCTAATCCGCCGCTGTACTGGCTCATACTCTTCGTTTGAGTAAATCTTAAACGGAAAGAAAGCTCCCGGTTATTTTCAAACAAAAAGAGATCCTGCTGTAAAAAATTTGACCCGCGGATTGTCTTTTCAGGATTTTGAAATGCCGAAAAGTCAAGAAAATAAATTTTCTTATAATCTTCTTCACGACTGTTTTCCTCCACCCTCCAAAAAGTTTCAGTGGATAAAGGAGAAAGTAAAGCTGAAATCAATGAACTATTATTAAAGATTTTTGAAAAATAAATTTTCCATCTTGTACTTGTCTTGAGATCGATTACAGGAAAAAGTTCGTCGGTGGGCAAAGTTAGTTGTATGTATTCGCCGTCGTAGAGTGCAGGTTCGAATTCATTCTCCTCCGGAATTCCGTTATTATTAAGATCGCCGATATACCTGAAATTACCCTGGCCTTTTTCAACCTTTAAGAAAACTCTTTCAAACCGTGCGGATCTTTGTGTTGAAACTTCATAAAAAAGATCGCCGTTTACAGGTTCCCAAAAATTAAAATTAGTTTGGGAACGGACAAGGATTGTTTCATTATTTAAAAGTCCCGTGACCGCAAATTCTTTCTCGTACTTCTTTTTACGATAGGTAAAGTTGAATGTTGAATTTATTTCTTTAATCCCGCTGTATTTTAATTCATAAAATTGCGCGTATGAATTTGATTCTTTTAGCAGAATGCCGTTTAAAGGGAAAAAATCTTCTCTGAAAGAATATTTAAAAGAAAAATTGAAGCCTTCAAAATCAATCAGGCCGATGAACGGGTTTAGCTCATTAAACTTCAGGCTGCCGGTTAGGAGCGAATCTTTACCAATCAGCTTATCCCTTTTATTTTCGGCAAAAAATTCAATACCGGGCTTTAATTTCCAAAACTGGTAATATCCGATTCCTCTCTGCCGCGCCCATTTTGATTTTAATGAAATATTTTTTGATTCCACATAGTCGAAGTTATAATCGAATGAGTACGATTCTTTGTCCGAAAAGAGTAAGAAGTTGTTGTATCGATTCGAATTGAAGTCCTCTCCCCTCTTAAGGATTCCTATTGTTGAATTCAAATTCAATTCTTTGATGGGAATTAAAGCTGCTCCGAATTCCCTTAATTGTTCATCCTGTTCTTCTTCGGAGGAAAAGATGTTGTAGTTTCTAGTAAATTCTATCTCATTCAGCCTGTCTGGCGAAGTAAATTTTTTCTGTATAAATCTATCTTTGTAGGACAAACCGGCTTTACCTAAATTCAAATCACCCAGTTTAATTTCTTTAGGATTCAATTTAAAGAAGATATTTGTTGCATAACCGTAATTATCCATATCATCAAGTGAAGAGAAGCGGTTTTTATCCCACAGGCTTCCTCCGTATTCCAAGTTAAGCTGAACATCTTCAAAAGGATTTATATCCAACGCAATATTTCCGACCTGCTTTAGCTCCGGCAATGGAAGGAAGATTACCGGAAGATATCCGCCTTGTCCGATTCCCCTGAAAGTAAAAATGCCAAGACTTTCCCGGGTGTAATCTCCTTTCCCCTCTCCTACAAAGCTGAAATTTACATTATAGACTGCATTGGGATTCCCGGGATTATACCAGTAGTAAGAATACAGCTGCGAGTTGATTAAAGTATCTATTTTTTCGTAAGCACCTTTTCTAATTCCCAAAGAATCCGGTTCAGCGAGAAGTACACCGCTTTTTGCGGCAAGGTTTCTATTATCTCCTGCCGCACTGAGTGTATTTTTATCCTCCTCAGAAATGGAAATATCAATTGGTGCATCCTCGTTGTCCCCTTCTCTTAAATACTGGACTTTCACTCCAAGCTTCTCATTAAAAAAAGAAGACTGAACTCCGGTGCCAAAAAAATTCCTGGAAAATTTCCGGTCGGTATATTCGAAATCGACGGTTATTCTGCTGGCAGAAGTAATCAATCTTTGAGGCGTAAAGGTAAGTTCTGCATTGGAATATTCTATTACATAGTCGTTATTCTCTCCTCTTTTCATTTCAACCCCATCGATGTAAACTCTTTCAGTTCCGGCAATAATTATAATTTCTCTTTCGTTGTTTATGCCGCTAAGCCTGTAGGGACCCTGCACTCCGTCAATACCATTAAAAAAGTTTGTATGAAATTTACCGCGTGAACCTGCGATGGAAATGTAAGCTTCGTGAGAATTATAACCTGCCTTGCCGGCAGGCAGGTTAAACTCTCCCAATAGTCCTTGAAGTTTCCGGTTAATATATCCGAATTCTCCAATCCGGTGCTGGAGCTCATAGTCGCCGAAAGTTCCAGCAGCATTCGGATGCCTGATCTGAATGAATACTTTATCAAGCTCTTCGAGACGTTCCGTGTTTCCTTCGGGCTGTATCGGGGTATTCTCATCAGTCAATGCAGCTACGACTTCAATGTCATCGGAAAGCCGTCCCGAAAGCTGAAGCCGTAATCCGCTGTTAAGCGAAAAATCTTTATTTGTACCGATTGTAAAACCGCGGACTAAAGTTCCACTCTTTTCAATATTTCTGCCGAAAATGGATTCGGGTGTAAAGAGAGTTTCTTCGGGTTCTGCTACTTTTACCGTATCACCGGATTTTTCATCATATTTTATAACAAGGTTTCTATGCTTATATTCTTTCTGCAAAGGAATTTTAAATGTTAAGTAAGATACAAACAAGGTATCGAATATTGAGTACGGCAGTGAATCTGAAAGAACAAAAGTACCGGCTTCATACGAAAATTTATAATCACCTTTAGATAAAAGAGAATCCCTTAATATTATTGTCTCGGTAAAAGGAACAATAGACAGATGTGAAATTGAATAA
>Ga0105094_10002190_pt1 | contig 10224 bp, 9 predicted proteins | sample PPLLak1March2015_2_FD_87023 | JGI IMG/M metagenome (GOLD analysis project Ga0105094, IMG submission 87023) | Freshwater sediment microbial communities from Prairie Pothole Lake near Jamestown, North Dakota, USA - PPLs Lake P8 Core (3) Depth... | ecosystem: Environmental > Aquatic > Freshwater >...
ACAGACTCGGCCTCGACCGAACCCTTGATTGAGGTGGCCTTGACGTCGCCGGAGACGGATTTGAGGAAGGCGCTGCCGGTCACATCGGCCACGGTAACATTGCCGCTGACCGAGTTGCAGTCGGCTCCACCCGCGGCCTTGGTCAGCTGGATATCGCCGCTCACCGCCTTGAGAGCGGCCGCGCCGCCTATGGCCTCCGCGGTTATATCCCCGCTGATATTGTTGGCCTTGAGGGACGCCTTCTCCGGGATCCAGAGCTTATAGTCGACAGAGACGTTGACCGACTCGCCGCCCCAGAACTTATCGCTCTTGGGATACTTGGTTTCGATCCGCAGGAGGCTGCCTTCCGGGACAACTTCGATCGTCACCTTGGCGGCATTCTCCTTGGCCTTCTCCAGTGAAGACGCCTGGGAGACCTTGAGCGCCTCGATCTTGACCTGGTCCTGGTTCCAACTCGACACCGTGATGTCACCCGAGATGTTGCTGATGTCTACCTTGCCATCCTTGGCGAGCGCCACGGTCTTATCAAACTTCTCCTCGTATTTTTCTTTGGCCGCGGCCAAAGAGAATACCAGCAACAGAGTGACAGTAAGCCAGCTTGCCCTTTTCATTCGGCGATTTCTCATTTTTTCCTCCTCTTATCTCTATTTTCAAAGGGTCGTTTCGCTCTTGTCCCGGGCGGCTGATCGCCCCGCCCCCATCACATCCTCCAAGAAATTCACCTTCTCCCGATAGGCGGTTAGAAGGTAGGCCCGGACCGTCAGGTTGTCGGGGTCCTCCTGGATGATCTGCCGGCAGGACTGGATGGTATCATCCATCGCTGCCAGGTTGCGGCTGAACACATCGGCCAGCCGCGGGTCCATGTTGTTTTCCTGGAATTTTACGGCTTCGCTCAGCGCCTGAATGGCTTTTTCATAATAGCCCTGGGCTTCCTGGAGTTTGGCCATAGTGAATTCGACCGATCGATCTTTCGCCGCTCCAGCAGTCGACCATGGTTTCTGCCGGATGACGACCCCAGCCGCGACCACGAGGATCAGGGCGGCCGCTGCCGCATATACCCATCCGACCGGCTTCCAGAATGTCCCCAGCCAGCTCCGTCTCTCCCGGGTCCCCGCCGTCGCTCCAGGCCGGGCTTCTCTCACCTCAGCGGCAATTTTTGGCCAGACCGCAGCTGACGGCTCATAAGACGCCAAGCCCTTTGCCCCCTGGACGATGGAGGCGAAATCGCGGGCGAGCTCCCGGCAATCCCGGCAGCCCTCCAAGTGCACTTTGAGTTCCGCTTCCCGGTCCTGGGCAAGAATGCCATCCAAAGAATCGCTGATCAGTTCCTGGGCGGCCGCGCATTTCATCGTCGCACTCCCTATAAGACTTTCTTCTCTTTGAGGAATTCCCTGATCCTCATCCGGGCCTTGAACAGCTGGGACTTGGATGTTCCGACCGTAAAACCGAGCATCCGTCCGATTTCCTCGTGGGTGTGCCCCTCAACGTCATGGAGCACAAACACGGCCCGGAGCTTTTCCGGAAGCGTTTGGACCGCCTCCTCGACGGGACCGGCCAGGCTCTTTTCATGCCCGTCGGTGACGGCCTCTTCACTTTTCCCCTCGATTTCGCTGAGGCTGACCGAACGGGCCTCCCGGCTCCGGCGGCTGCGAAGATAGGAATAGCATGTGTTGATGGCGATCCGGTACATCCAGGCGACGAAGGTCTCGTCTCTGTCGACTTCTCCGAGATGGGAAAAAACCTTGACGAAAATGTCCTGGAGGAGGTCTTCGGCGGCGAGGCGGTCAGAGGTGTATCGGTAGGCCAGGCTAAAGAGGGGCCGTTTGTAATGCTCGTAGATTTTTTCCATCGCCCCTTCGTCTCCCTCCTTGCCTCTCCTGATGAGAAGGGACAGGGTGGATAGGGGGATGGAGGGTTCTTTCTTCCAGCTTCTTTCGTCTGCTGTCATAGGAGGAAGCGCCACTGGGTAAGAAATGCAAGCAACCTGGGGGCCATTATCCGTCAAAAAAGGCCCGGGGGCAAGTGATAGAGTTGAACAACAGGCGTTCATTTCTTCCTCATATGGATAAGATGAAAAGGAGGGCTAAAAGGTTGCCTTGCCTGTTCTTTTTTCCTGATGAAGTGAAGTTGGCGGCAGCCTCAGAATGGCCCCCAGCGCATCAGGACGGGCGGGATGAGGGTCAACAGCCCGAAAATCACCCAGATGACGACGAGCGGAAGGAGCCACTTGGCCCACTTTTCCCAGCGCAGCTGGGCCAGTCCCAGGATACCCATGGTCACGCCGGAAGTCGGCAGGATCGGGTTGATGTACTCGGCCAGCTGAAAGGCGAGGACCGAGGTCTGACGGGTCAGGCCCACCAGCTCTCCCAAAGGCGCCATGATGGGCATGGTCAGGGCGGCCTGGGCAGTCCCCGAATGGACGAAAAAGTTGATGACGCACTGGGAAACGAACATCATCTGGGCGGAGAGGATGGGATGGACATTCGCGATCGCCCTGGACATGGCGTACAGGGTCGTATCCAGGATCTTGCCGTCGGTGGCGACGACGAGGATCGCCCGGGCGCAGCCGATGATCAAGGCGGCATTGACCATGTCCCTGGCCCCGTCGACGAACGACCGGGCCATGTCCTCAGTTTTCAGCCGTCCGACAAACCCGGAGAGCACACCCAGAGCCAGGAAGAGACCCGCGATCTCGTTGATGTACCATCTGAACCTCAGGATCCCGAAAACGAGGAGGGCCATCCCCGCCAGAAAAAGAAAAAGAACCCTCCTGTGGGCCGATGTCAGTTCGACCAATTCAGTCGGCGACAGGTTGAGCTGGAGTTTTTCTCTGCGTTCGAGGTCGTCCTCAAAGGTCGGGCTGTGCCGGGGGTTCTTCTGCACCCGCGCGGCGTAGCGCACGACAACGACGATGGCGATGGCCGTGCCCAGCGCCCAGATGATCATCCGGTAGCCTAGGCCCGAGTAGATGGGAAGACCCGCGATCCCCTGGGCGATCCCGACGGTGAACGGGTTGAAAAAGGCCCCGGCAAAACCCGAAGCCGCGCCGACGAACGGGATCGCCACCCCGACGATCGAGTCGTAGCCGAGCGAAAGAGCCAGGGGAACAAAGATTAGTACAAAGGGCATAGTCTCTTCGCACATCCCGAAGACGGCACCGCCCAGGGAGAAGACGATCATCGTGACCGGGATGAGGAGCGCCCGGAGGGCTTTGCTCCGGCCAAACCGCAAGGCCAGGTTATGGATGAAAGCCATCACGGCGCCCGTCTTCTGGATGATGGAGAAGGCGCCGCCGACCACAAAGACGACGGCGATGATGGCGGCCGCGTCGATGAACCCTTTGACCGGGGAGACGAAGAGCGCGCCCAAGCCCTGAGGATTCCTGCTGGTGAAGGAGAAGGATCCAGCCACGGGAACTGTGCGGCCGTCCTTTTCGACCCTCTCGTATTGACCGCCGGGGACGATCCAGGTGGCCACGACCGTCAGAATCACCATGGCATAGATCAGGACCAAGGTATGGGGAAGCCGGATTTTCCTTGACCTCATCACCGCACCGCCTCTCTCTTCTTGAGGTCAAAACGGTCTCCGGCCACCAGCACGTGCATGGCCATCCCGCGAAAACCGATGGCTTTCGCCGGCGTGATAGTCACAGAGGCGCGCGAGGCGTCTAAGACGACGACCTGCCGGTTGCCCACGACCTCGAACCTCTCATCCGGGCCGACGACGATAGCCGTCTCCTCGTCGACGCCTATTCCCAGAAGCTGCGGGTTCTCGGCGACCAGGCTGATCAGCCGGTTATGCCTCCTCCGGGTTACAAAATGCTGATCGATGATGGCAGTTCGGATGAAGCCCAGCCCCTCGACGGTGACGATGTTCTCCGCCTCGAGCGTCTCAAACAGATGGTCCTCTTCGACCTTTCTGTGCTCCTCTCCGGTGATCATAACCTCGCTCATCACCGCGGCCCCGGCGCTCGTCCCCGCCATGACACAACCCTTCTCGTAGAGCTCGACGAGCGCGTGATGGACCGGAGTGCCGCGGAGGACTGCCATCTGCAGGGACTGGTCTCCTCCGGAAAAGAAAACGCCGCCGGCGCCGTCCAGGACGCGGACGCTCTCCCCGGCAAGGGCCTGCTCCCGGCTTAGGGTGTGGCTTTCCACCTGCCGCGCTCCCAGTCCTTTGAACTCGGCAACCAGCCTGGCTCCGGTTTGCGCGGGTTCGCTGCTGGCCATCGGAAAGACGATGATCTTCCCGCTTCCGAACCTTCCGGCGAGCTCAACGAACTGCCTCATCATGCTCTCCGGGCGGTCTCCCCCGCCGATGATGAAAAGGTATCCCTTGGTCCCGGAAAATGCGGGAGAGGAAAGTCCAGATACAATTAACGCAAAGAGCAGCCAGGCCTTCTTCATTTCGCCCTCCGAAGCCCCCTATCTTACCACATTCCCCACCCTCGTAGCCCCTAGGGGTGATACGGACGGGATAAAAATCCCCCCGCGATTCATCCTCATGGGCGATTGCCCGGGTGGGCTCCGCCAAATACAGTAAGCAGGAGCGTCATAAAGGTGTATTCCACGCTGGGACGCAATAGAGAAAGGCACAATCAATGGCGGTCGCAGCGAGACTCATGACCGGTGAGGCCAAGAGGAAGACAAGGAAGCCGGTGAATTCCCGGTCGGCCCCGCCCTCCCTCAACTCCCGGGTCCAATTCGAGAACCTGATCACGGCGATTTCCACAGAATTCATCCACCTCGCCCCGGAGGGTCTCGACAGCGGGATTAAAGAAGTCCTGAAAAAAATAGGCAAAATCGCAGGCGCCGACCACAGCGCGGTCTTGCTGTTTAAGGATGACCATGGCTCCGACGCCCATGAATGGTGTGCCCGGGGGATCCCCTCCATAAAGGACAAGATGCAGAATGTTCCCATCCGGTCCTTCCCCTGGTTTATGGACAAGCTCAGTCAAGGAGAGAATATCCGCATCAAGCGAGTCCAGGACCTTCCCCCGGAGGCCCGGGCAGAAAAGGAACTCCTTCAGGACCTTCGGCTCAAGTCTTTCGTCGCCGTTCCGATGGTTCTGCACAATTCCCTGGTCGGATTTCTCGGTTTCGATTCGACACGCCGGGAAAAGGCCTGGTCGGGGAGGACCCTCACCCTCCTCAAGATCGTGGGGGAAATCTTCGTCAACGCCCTGGAGAGAAAGCGGTCCGAGCAGGGCCTCGAGGAGTCGGAAACAAAATACCGGGCCCTTTTCGAGGGCATTCCTGTGGGCCTTTACAGGACAAGTCCGGAGGGAAGGATCCTTGACCTCAACCCGACCATGGTGCACATGCTCGGGTTCGAGGACAGGGCCTCCGTCCTGAGAAGGCCGGCTAGCGATTTCTATCTCGACCCCAAAGACCGGGACCGGTCAAACGCCCTCCTGGCCAATGACCGAGTCCTTCGGAACTTCGAGTTCCAGGTGAAGCGGGTGGACGACCGGGTGATCTGGGCTCAGGACAATGCCCACGCCGTCCTCGATTCCAAAGGCCGGGTCCTTCATTACGAGGGAAGCCTGCTCGATATCACCCATCAAAAGCAGGAGGAGAAGGAGATCCAGAGCCGGGCGGAACAGGTCATTCGCCATCAGACCGCCCTTCTGGAGCTGGCCAAGATGAGTTTTTCGGACCTGGATTCCAGTTTCCGGAGTACGACCGAGATCGCCGCCCGCACGCTCGGCGTGGACCGGGTGAGCATCTGGTTCTTCAACCCGGAACATACCGAGATCACGTGTCACGACCTTTACAGCCGGCCGGAGATGGTCCATGACAAAGGGATGGTGCTCAAGGCCAGTGAATACCCCCGCTACTTCAAGGCCCTCGAAGAGTCCCGCGTCATCGCCGCCGACCACGCCCCTTCTGACCCGAGGACCCGCGAATTCGCCCATTCTTATCTGAAACCGCGGAACATCGTCTCGATGATGGATGTCCCCATCCGGCGACAGGGAGAAATCATCGGCATTCTCTGCCACGAGCACACGGGCCGGGAGAGAAAATGGACCCTGGAAGAACAGCATTTCGCCATCTCGGTCGGAGATGCCATCACGCTTTCCCTGGAAGCCTCGGAAGGCAAACGGATGGAGCAGGTCAACGAATCCATCTTCCAGATCTCCGAGGCGTCCAACTCCGCCCAGAACCTCCAGGGTTTATTTCACTCGATCCACCGGGTCATCTCCGGCTTGATGCCGTCTAAGAATTTCTACATATCGCTCTATGATCCGGTCCACAGCATCCTCAGCTTCCCCTACTTCGTGGACGAGTATGACACTCCCCCCGAACCCAAGCCGCTCGGCCGGGGGCTGACCGAGTACGTGTTGCGGACCGGGCAGGCGCTCCTGGCCTCCCCGGAGGTCTTTGCCGATCTGGAGCGGCGCGGAGAAGTCGAGTCCATCGGCGCCCCGTCCATCGACTGGCTGGGCGTGCCTCTGAACATCAACGGAATAACTATCGGGGTCCTGGTCGTCCAATCCTATACCGAGGGCTCTCGCTACAGCCAGGAAGACAAAAATATCCTCAAGTTCGTCTGTGACCAGATCGCCATGGTCATTCACCGCAAAAAGACCGAGGAAGACGTCCAGGAGCGGGAGCGCTTCCTGTCCAGCATGTTTGAAAGCATCCAGGACGGGATCTCCATCCTGGCCGAGGACTACACCATTCTCCGGGTTAACAAGGCCGTGGAGAATTGGTATTCCCATGCCCTGCCGATCATCGGGAAGAAATGCTACGAAGCCTATCATCTCCGCGACAAGATCTGCGACATCTGTCCGACCCGGAAGACCATCGAGACCTCCGAGGCGTCCTACGAGGTCGTGCCCAAGGTGGGATCGGGAGGCGAGGTGACCGGCTGGCTCGACCTCTTCAGCTTTCCGCTCATCGATAAGAGGACGGGTCAGATGAAGGGTGTCATCGAATACGTCCGCGACATCAGCGAGCGCAAGAAGGCCGAGGACCGCCTCCAGGAATCGCTGCAGGAAAAGGAAGTGCTCCTCCGGGAGATTCACCACCGCGTCAAGAACAACATGCAGGTCATCTCCTCCCTCCTCAACCTCCAGTCCCGGCACGTCAAGGACCCCGAGGTCCTGGAGATGTTCAGGGAATCCCAGCGCCGCATCCGCTCCATGGCCCTCATCCATGAGCGCCTCTACCAGTCCTCCGACCTCTCCCAGATCGAATTCTCTGAGTACCTCCGCAACCTCGCCACCCACCTCTTCCATTCCTACCAGGTCGACGCTTCCCGGGTTCAACTGAAGATCGAGGCCGAGGAGGTCCACCTGAACATCAACACGGCCATCCCCTGCGGGCTGATCGTCAACGAGCTCGTCTCGAACGCGCTGAAGCACGGTTTTCCGGAGGGCCGGAAAGGCCAGCTGGGCATCGACCTCAGCCGCGTGGCGGGGGACCGGTACGTGCTGCGGGTTACGGACGACGGGGTGGGATTCCCAGAGGGGCTGGATTTCCGCAAGACGGAGACCCTGGGCATGCAGATTGTCAACACGCTGGCCAGCCAGATCGATGCCTCGATCGACCTGGCCAGGGAGAAGGGAACCGAGTTCACCATTCACTTCCAGGAAGTCAAGTACAGGCAAAGGACATGACCATGGAGAAAACCCGCATCCTAATCGTCGAGGACGAGGGGCTGATTGCCCGGGACATCGAGGATATGGTCCGCAACGCCAGCTATGAGGTTTGCGCAGTCGTGGGAACGGGGGAAGACGCTGTAAAAAAGGCGGAGACGACCCATCCCGACTTGATCCTCATGGACATCATTTTGCGCGGGGCGATGGACGGGGTCGAGGCGGCCGAGAAGATCCGCGAGCAGTTCAACATCCCGGTCATCTATCTGACGGCCCACACCGATGAAAATACCCTGGAAAGGGCCAAGCTTACGGAACCGCTGGGTTACACCCTCAAACCGGTCGAGCAGAAAGAACTGATGACGGTCATGGAGATGGCCCTCTACAAGCACCAGATGGAGATAAAGCTCAGGGAACGCCAAAGCTGGCTGTCGACGATCCTCCAGAGTATCGGCGAGGGAGTCATCGCCACCGAGCGGTTCGGCAACCTCACCTTCATGAACTCGGTGGCCGAAAAATTGACGGGCTGGAACCAGCCGGACAGCATCGGCAAGCCGCTGACCAGCGTCCTCCACCTGGTGGATGAGGATACGGGAAAGCTCGTCCGCGTGTCCATCCCCGAGCTGTTCGCGAACAGCTCCCCCAACCCCATCAACGGGAACATCCAGATCGTCAATTTTACCGAGAAAACTCCCGTCGAACTGACCTACACGGCCATCCGGGACGATAAGGAGAATATCGGCGGCCTAGTCCTGGTCCTTCACGACCTGACTGAGCGCAAGCGCTACGAAGAGAAGCTCCGCTACAACGCGGTCACCGATCATCTGACGGAGCTGCCCAACCGCTTCCTCTTTTTCGACCGGCTCAACGTGGCCCTGGCCCAGGCCCAGAGGGATTTCCAGAAGCTGGCCATCCTCATGCTCGACCTGGACGAATTCAAGAAAGTCAACGATACCTACGGACATAATATCGGCGACCAGCTGCTCAAGGCCGTGGCCAACCGCCTGCTCAACATGTTCCGCAAGGGAGACACCATCGCCCGCTGGGGAGGGGACGAATTCATCCTGCTCCTCCCCGAGATCCGCCAGGCGGAAGTGGCCAAGAATGTGGCCGAACGGATCCTCCATTCCTTCAACAAGCCGTTTGAGTTCGACGGGCTGAAAATAGAGATCACGGCCAGCATCGGAGTGGCCCTCTTCTCCGAGGACGGTCCCGATGCCGACACCCTCATCAAGAATGCGGACATCGCCATGTACAATGCCAAGGACGCGGGCCGGAACTGTTTCCATCAGTATACCCACGAACAGAGGGAATACGCCCGCAGCTGACCCGCTCCGCCCGTTTTCTAGGGGACGGGGTTGAAGAGCTTGATCGTCTCCGGCTTGAGGAGGATGACGAACGAATAAACACCCAGGGCAGTCCCCAGGGGGAAGCTGATCAGATGGAAAAACGAAACGATGAGAGTCAGGATCCTTCCCCACTCTTTCCGTTTCATGAGGCCCATCCCGGCGATGATCTGAGGGAGCGCTAAAAGCAGGAAAAAGAGGCTGGATATCCAGGCGACGAGCCTCAGGATTCCGGGCGCGACGTGGCCCATGTCCGGGATGAAGGACACCCCGAAGAGCACCAGGAAGACAAAGAAGGCGAACAGAAGCCCCATGATGCCGTAGACGATCCAGAGGACCCCGATGAGCTGAACATGTCTGTCCATTCCGTTTTCTCCTCAGGCTTCTTCACACTTGACGGCGGTTCCGCTGGCACTGACCAAACCCAGATAGGCCGTGATCTTCTTACCCTCAACATGAGGCGTCGTCGTGATGAGCATGTGCCCTCCTTATTCGAATCCGGTCTCTCTCTATTATACGGAACTCGGCCCGTTTTGATTATTCTTTACGGCCGCCCCTGAGATTTTTTTTGGTTTCCGGCCCAAATCTCCTCCGCTTCTGCCTGGCCCGGAGGATCCGCTCGACCTTCCGATCCATGTCCTGGAAATGCGTCCCCGGCCAGAAAACGCGGCCGCACGACGGACAGATGGCAAAAGAGGGAGCGCGTTCCAAGACAAACGAAGTCACCAGGTTCCTGGCCAACCTCTTGGGGATTCTCTTGAGCTCGATGTTGCAGGCGAGACAGCGCGAATGCGGCCTGGCCCGGTCCCGCAGCCGGAAGGCGTCGAGGACCTGCGCCACCTGCTCCTGCCAGTCGTCACTTTCGATAGAAAGGCTGGGATGGCCGGAGGCGGCAAGGAGCAGTTCCTGGTCCTTGGTCAGGAGGACGCGTTTTTCGCGCCGGGCCAGAAGCAGGAGGTCGCGGTCCTCGGCCCTGTTCAGGTAGACGGTGTCAAACCCGAGGATCTTGAGCCACTTGGCCAGTTTCCCCAGCATGCAGTCGACAATAAATTTCATCGCCGCCGTCCACGGGGACGCAGCCTTTATGTGTCCCCGGTTAGAGGCCGAGAAATTGGACGCTGAGGCCGGAGATGAAAATCATCGCTCCGGCCAGAGCATGGACGTACCGTTCAAGCTTCCCCAGCGGCAGGAAGCTCAGCCCCCAGGAAGAGAGGGAAATCAGGACCAGCATGGTACCGATCGTGGTCAGCCCGAAGGCTGCCGTAACCAACACGA
>Ga0105094_10002194_pt1 | contig 10209 bp, 7 predicted proteins | sample PPLLak1March2015_2_FD_87023 | JGI IMG/M metagenome (GOLD analysis project Ga0105094, IMG submission 87023) | Freshwater sediment microbial communities from Prairie Pothole Lake near Jamestown, North Dakota, USA - PPLs Lake P8 Core (3) Depth... | ecosystem: Environmental > Aquatic > Freshwater >...
GAGCCGCTGCACACGTTCGAGCACGGCAAGGTCGTCACGGCCAGCGAGGCGGTCGCACTGATCCGCGACGGCGACACGCTGGCCACCACCGGCTTCGTCGGCATCGGCTTCGCCGAGAACATCGCCGTCGCGATCGAGGAGCGCTTCCTCGCCACGTCGAAGGACGACCCGCACGGCGTCGGCACCCCGCGCGACCTCACGCTGGTGTACGCCGCCGGACAGGGCGACGGCAAGGAGCGCGGCCTCAACCACCTCGGCCACGAGGGCCTCGTCAAGCGCGTGATCGGCGGGCACTGGGGCCTCGTGCCGAAGCTACAGGCGCTTGCCGTCGGCGGCCAGATCGAGGCCTACAACCTGCCGCAGGGCGTGATCACGCACCTGTTCCGCGACATCGCCGCCGGCAAGCCGGGGCTGCTGACCCGCGTCGGCCTCGGCACGTTCGTCGACCCGCGCCACGGCGGCGGCAAGCTCAACGCCGCGACGCGCGACGACGTCGTCACGCTGATGGAGATCGACGGCGAGGAGTATCTCTTCTACCGGACCTTTCCGATCGACGTCGGCATCGTCCGCGGCACCACCGCGGATCCCGACGGCAACGTGACGATGGAACGCGAGGCGCTGACGCTCGAGGCCCAGGCGATCGCGATGGCGGCCCACAACTCCGGCGGCATCGTGATCGCGCAGGTGGAGCGCATCGCCGAGCGCCACACCCTGCCGTCGCGGCACGTGAAGATCCCCGGCATTCTCGTCGACTGCGTCGTCGTCGCCGAGAAGCCCGAGTACCACATGCAGACCTTCGTCGAGCAATACAGCGCGGCGTACGCCGGCGAGATCCGCGTCCCCGCCTCGCTCATCCCGCCGTTCCCGATGTCGGAGCGCAAGATCATCGCGCGGCGCGCGGCGTTCGAGTTGCGGCCGAACAGCGTCGTGAACCTCGGCATCGGCATGCCCGAGGGCGTCGCGGGCGTCGCCGCCGAGGAGGGCGTCCTCGACCTGCTGACGATGACCGCGGAACCGGGCGTGATCGGCGGGGTGCCCGCGTCGGGCCTCAACTTCGGCGCGGCGGTGAACACGCAGGCGATCATCGACCAGCCGTCGCAGTTCGACTTCTACGACGGCGGCGGCCTCGACCTCGCGTTCCTCGGCCTCGCGCAGGCCGATCGCGAGGGCAACCTCAACGTCTCCAAGTTCGGCCCGCGGCTCGCCGGCGCCGGCGGCTTCATCAACATCTCGCAGTGCGCGAAGGAAGTCGTGTTCGTCGGCACGTTCACCGCGGGCAAGCTGGTGGTGGAGGCGAAGGACGGGCGGCTCGCCGTGCTGCACGAGGGTAACGCGCGCAAGTTCGTGCAGGAGGTCGAGCACCGCACCTACTCCGGCAGCCAGGCGTGGAAGCGGCGGCAGCCGGCGCTCTACATCACCGAGCGCGCGGTGTTCCGGCTCTGCGAGGAGGGCCTCGAGCTCACCGAGGTCGCCCCCGGGATCGACCTCGAGCGCGACATCCTCGCCCGCATGGACTTCCGGCCGCTGATCCGCGGCACGCCGCGGCTCATGGACGCCGCGATCTTCCGCGACCAGGCGATGGGACTGCGCGAGCGGATGCTCGCGATCCCGATGGCGCGCCGCTTTTCCTACGACGCCGACAAGGACGTGCTGTTCATCAACTTCGAGCGGCTCTCCGTGCGCTCGCCCGAGGACGTGGCGATGATCCGCACCGAGGTCGAGCGACGGGTCGCGCCACTGGGCAAGCGCGTCTATGCGATCGTCAACTACGACGGCTTCGAGATCGAGCCCGACATGCTCGACCTGTGGAGCGAGATGGTGAAGGGTCTGGTCGACCGCCACTACTGGGGCGTCACGCGCTACACGACGTCGGGCTTCCTGCGCATGAAGCTCGGCGACGCGCTCGCCCGCCGCGGCGTCGCGCCGCACATCTACGAGTCCGGCGACGAGGCCCGCGAGCACCTCAAGGAACTGGGTCCGGGGTGAACCGGCGGCGGGGGAGGCAACGATGCACGTGACCGTGAACGGCGCGGAGCGCGAGATCGCGTCGCCTGCGGCGACCGTCGCGGAGCTCGTGCGAGAAATGGGTTTCGAGGGCAAGCGCATCGCGGTCGAGAGGAACGGCGTGATCGTGCCGAAGACCCGATATGCCGAGACGCGGCTCGCGAACGGCGACCGGCTGGAGATCGTCGGGGCGGTCGGCGGCGGCTGAGACCGTCGCCGTCGCCGCGAGTCGGTGTCGTCGGCAGGAACGGCAAAGCGCCGCCTCGCGGCGGTCGTTGCGCGCGCATGTACGGTGCCCGGGCCGGCGTAAAATCCGCGCATGGACGCTCCGCTCGTCAAGGTGCCGCTGCCCGATGCCCCATTGCGGGTCGCCGGCCGCGACTATCGCTCGCGCCTGCTCGTCGGTACTGGCAAGTACAGGGACTTCGCGGAGACCCGTGCGGCCGTCGAGGCCTCGGGCGCGCAGATCGTCACCGTCGCGATCCGGCGCACCAACCTCGGCCAGGACGCCGGCGCGCCGTCGCTGCTCGATTTCCTCCCGCCATCGCGCTTCACGTACCTCCCCAACACCGCGGGCTGCTACACCGCCGACGACGCCGTGCGCACGCTGAAGCTCGCCCGTGAGCTGCTCGACGGCCACCGGCTGGTGAAGCTCGAGGTGCTGGGCGACAAGGACACGCTCTACCCGGACGTCCGGCAGACGCTCAGGGCCGCCGAGATGCTGGTGAAGGATGGATTCGACGTCATGGTCTACACGTCCGACGACCCGGTCATTGCCCGCGAGCTCGAGGCGATCGGCTGTGTCGCGATCATGCCGCTGGCCTCGCTGATCGGCTCGGGCATGGGCATTCTCAATCCGTGGAACCTGCGCCTCGTGATCGAGCACGCCAAGGTGCCGGTGCTCGTCGACGCGGGCGTCGGCACGGCGTCCGACGCAGCGATCGCCATGGAATTGGGCTGCGACGGCGTGCTGATGAACACCGCCATCGCGCTTGCGAAGGACCCGGTGCGGATGGCGGGTGCGATGAAGCTCGCGGTCGAGGCCGGGCGCGAGGCCTTCCTCGCCGGCCGCATGCCGCGCAAGCTCTACGCGGCGAGTGCGAGCTCGCCCGCGACGGGGTTGATCGTATGAGGCCGCCGTATCTGGTCGCCGCGGTGCTCGCGGCCGTCGCGGGCGTCGCGGGTGCGCTGCCTCTCGAGAGCGCCGAGATCGCGCGGCTGTGCGCCGATGCCGAGGGCCCTGCGCACTGCGCGCGCAAGGTCGAGGCCGAGCAGATGAAGCGCCTGCCGGGTGTCGCCGCCCGTGACGGCGACGCACTCAAGGTGGCGCTCTACCCCTCCGGCACGGCCACGTTCACCGACGTCAACACGATTTCCGGCGGCACGAGCTATGCGCTGTGGGACTACCTCTCCGAGATCAACGCGACGGTGCTCTGGGTGGCGCGCGACGACGACGCCGGCTTCCTGCTCGTGCAGCGGGCCACCAACCGGCAGACGCCAATGCCCGCCGAGCCGGTGCTCTCGCCCGACCGGCAGCGCATCGCGACCGCGGACTTCTGCCCACAGCGCTGCGAAAACCTGCTCGTGGTCTGGCGCGTCACGCGCGATGGCGTCGTGCGCGAGTCGCAATGGGCCCCCACGGAACGCTGGTCGGACGCCGGCGTGCGCTGGAAGAGCCAGGAAACGTTGGTCGTCGAGTACACCGTCGATGGCGCCGAGACCGGCAAGACGCTCGAGCGCAGGCTCGCCGATCCCGGCTGGAGCCGCGTCGGCGGCAAGTGAGCGCCAACAGCGCCCCCGATCCTGTGGTCCCCCGGCCGGAGAACGTCCGCCGCCCGGTGCGCAGCTTCGTGCTGCGGCAGGGGCGGATGTCGCCGGCGCAACAGCGCGCGCTCGACGAACTCCTGCCGCGCCACGGACTCCCCTTCGCGGGTGCGCCGCTCGACTGGCAGCACGTGTTCGGCCGTGCCGCGCCGGTAGTGCTGGAGATCGGCTTCGGCATGGGCGCGACGACGGCGGAGATTGCCGCCGCACATCCGGAACGGGATTTCGTCGGCATCGAGGTACATGCACCCGGCGTCGGCAGCCTGCTCCGCGAGCTTGACCGGCGCGCGCTCGCCAATGTGCGCGTGATCCGTCACGACGCGGTCGAGGTGGTCGATGCGATGATTCCGCCGGGCTCCCTCGCCGGCATCCACGTGTTCTTCCCGGATCCGTGGCCGAAGAAGCGCCACCACAAGCGCCGGCTGCTCAAGCCGGATTTCGTGCACGCACTCGCGCTCCGGCTCGCGCCCGGGGGCTACGTGCACATCGCCACCGACTGGTCGGATTACGCCGAGGAGATGCTCGCGACCCTCGGGGTGGAACGCCTGCTCGCCAATACGGTGGAAGGATTCGCCCCGCGTCCCGAATCGCGCCCGCAGACCAAGTTCGAGCGACGCGGCACGCGGCTTGGCCACCCGGTGTTCGACCTCGTCTTCACGCGAAAGTAGGGTCAGACTCGACTTTCCCCCGAAAGTGGGGTCTGACCCTACTTTCGCGGCTTGCGGGCGTCGGCGAGCGCGAAGAGCTCGTCGAGCGCCTGCCTCGCCACCGCACGCGAAAAGTGGCGGCGGATGTTCTCGATGCCGCCGGCGGAGAGGCGCTGCCACAGCGACTCGTCGCGGTAGACGCGCTCGATCGCGGCCGCGAAGTGCTCGGGATCGTCGGCCACCATCACGTCATCGCCCGGCACGAGGTGCATGCCCTCGACCGCCGGTGACGTCGCGACCACCGGCAGTCCGTAGCTCATCGCCAGGTTGACCTTGCCCTTGACGCCCGCGCCGTAGCGCAGCGGCGCGACCGACAGCCGGCAGCCGGTGAAGAACGGCGCGACGTCGGGCACGTAGCCGGTGACGACGAAGTCGGGAGCCGCCAGCGCGCGAATCGTCGACGGCACCTTGCTGCCGACGATGTAGATGGGGACGCCCGGCAACCGCTGCCGCACCCGGGGCAGTACCTCGTGCGCGTACCAGAGCACGGCATCGGTGTTCGGCGGGTGCTCGAAGCCGCCGATGAAGACCAGCCCTTCGCGCTCGGCGAACGGCTTGCCGCCGCCCATCGGCTCGTGAATGTTGGAGAGCAGCAGCACCTTCGCTTCGGGCAGGAGGCCCCGCAACACGTCGCGCTCCACGGGCGAAACGACGATCGTCACGTCGACGCGCCGGATGAGCGCCAGCTCCTCGTCGCGGCGCGCGCGCGCCGCGGCGCGCGCCACCGCACCACCCTCGATCTCGGCCAGCCGCTCGGCGCGCAGGAAATGCAGGTCGACGGTGTCGAACGCGACCGCCGCCTTCGGCGCGAAGTGCCTGATCGCTTCGACGTGCTTCGCCGCGACGTAGTGCCGCGCGAGGATCACCAGGTCGAACTCGCGGCCGCGCCGGTCGAGAATCTCGGCGATCGAGGTCACGTAGGGGGCGTACAGTACCTCGACGCCGCGCGCCTGCAGCTCGCGGACGTAGGGTTCGCGGTACTCGAGATTGTCGCCGACGAACGTCACTTTCGCCCCGGCCTCGATCGCGAGCTCGAGCATCGCGAGCGTGCGCAGCGACCCCGAGTCCTGGTCGGGCGTCAGCATGCGGGCATCGACCATCAGGATGCGCCACGTCACCCCGCGATCGCGCTCGAGCTCGGGGTGCACGCCGTTGCCACGGTGCGACGCGAGCACCGCGCCCCACTTCGCGCGGAACGCGTGGCGGTTGGTCACCTGGTGCTGCTTCACGCCGGCACCGGGATCGGTGCCCGAGGTCTGGCCCTCGAAATGCACGACGGTTGCCGCGGGCTGGTAGTAGACGCGGCGCCCCGCCGCGCGGACCGCGAACGCGAGATCCGTGTCCTCGTAGTAGGCCGGCTTGTAGCGTGCGTCGAACCCGCCCAGCGCACGCCACAGCGCCGCGGGAATCACGAGGCAGGCGCCCGAGCAGTAGTCCGCCTCGCGCAGGTAGTTGTACTCGGGACGGTCGGGATCGTCGTCGCGGCCGACGTTCCACGCCGAGCCGTCGCGCCACACGATGCCGCCGGCCTCCTGCAGACGGCCGTCGGGATAGATGAGCTTCGCGCCGACGAGCCCCGCGTCGGCGCGGCGCTCGAACACCGCCAGCAGCGCATCGAGCCAACCCGGGGTGACGATCGTGTCGTTGTTGAGGACAACCAGGAACTCGCCATGCGCGAGCTCCGCGCCGCGGTTGCAACTGCCGATGAAGCCCAGGTTCTCGGCGTTGCGCTCGAAGCGCACGCCGCTCACCGCGGCCAGCGCCTCGGCCATCGGCTCCGGCGACGCGTCGTCGACGACGATGACCTCGCAGGATGCGGCATCGGTATTCGCGAGGACGCTCGCGAGGCACGTGAACGTGAGGAGCGGCTTGCCGTACACCGGGATCACGATCGATACCCGCGGCGCGTCCACCGTCGGGAACACGAGTGGTGCGATGGCGTCGGCCTGTTCGTAGCACACCGGCTTCGGCGCACGAAACCGTCCGCCGCCCGCGAGCTTGCGCGCGACGCGCGAGGCCACCGCGCGCGGGCCCTCGTCGCGCAGCAGTGTCATCGCGAGCGACGCCTGCCGCGGCAACTGCCGCAGGCCAAGCGTGCCGGCGCGGACGCGGGTCGCGACGACCTTGCCGCGATGCATCGCGCCCCGCAGCGGTTCGGTCATGCGCCAGGTGGTCGAGGTCTCGAGTTCCGCCGCCCGCGCACGCGCGTCCTCGCTCTCCAGCTCGGCAATCTCGAGGCGCCGCGAGAAGCCGGCAAGGTCGGCGTCGGCCAGCTTCGCGCGCGCGACGAGCGCCGCGCGCGCCTCGGCGCGTCCGCACAGCATTCCCGTGCGCACGAGATCAGCGAGCGGCAGATCGGCGCCGCGCGCCGCAGGCGGCGGTCGCAGGTGTCGCGGCTCGAGCAAAGGCCACGCGGTCGCTTCCCTTCGCGCGGCACCTTGAAGCGGCGCGAGATAGCGCTCGGCATAATCGGCGGGATCCGCCCCGACCACGGTTGGGCCGGCCGCCGCCGCCGCTGGCGCCGCGGCGAGCAGCGCGTCGTTCCACGCCGCGGCCGCAGCATCCCATCGCAGCAGGTGGGCGTCGGCGCGGCCGGCGAGGCGCTCGGCGGGCGCGCCGAGGTCCGACGCCACGATCGGCACGCCGGCGGCCAGCGCGACCGAAAGCGTGTAAGTCCAGGTCTCGGGCCACTGCGCGGGAAACCAGAGCACGTCCGGGCGTTCGGCGGCGAGGAGCGCGGCAAGATCCCCTTCCGCAAACTCGCCCGTCATCGAAATGCGCGACGGCGGCAACGCAGGCAAGGGCGCCGCCGACGGGCCCAGGATGCGGAACGCAAGCGGCAGGCCTCGCGCCTGAGCGTCCACCGCGCAAGTCGTGACGACATCGAAGCCCTTTTCGCGCGACAGCATCCCGATCGTGGCCACGCGCGTCACCGGGGGAATGACGACCGGCGCCTCCGGATGGGACCAGACGTCAATCTGCAGCCCCGGCACGTAATGCGCGATGCGCGTCGCGACATCGCGCGACGGTGCGATCACCCGGTCGGCGCCACGCAGCAGCTCGGCGAAGGCCGCCCGCCAGCCGCGGATGTCGAGAGGCCAGAACGCCGGCCGTTGCGCGATGCAGGCGGCACATCCGGGTTCGCCCGGCTCCCCGCAGTAGCGGCCGCCCGCGGTCACGAGCTGGAGCTGCGGGCAGATCGCGAGGTAGTCGTGCAGCGTGACGTCGTAGGGCAACCCCGTGGCGCGCGGCAGGTCCAGGATCGCTTGCGGCAGTCCCTGCACCTGATGGAAGTGCAGCCGCACGACGCCGGCCGCGGCAAGCACCGCGGCGAGGAGCGGATAGTCGCGTGGCAATGCGAAGTACAGGCCCCCCTCCGCGCCATGGGCGCGCAGGCGCACCGTGTCTCCGGCCGCCGGCTCGAGCAGCACCACGTTGGCCCGCGGCGCGGCCAGCGCGGCGAGGTCGTCGACGTGCCGCCGAATACCGCCACCCCAGCCGTGGACGACGAAGACGATCCCCGGCCGACCCGACGCCGCGAACGTAGTGAACGCGTCGTCGGTCATGAAGCGACCCTCGGGAATTGAGCGCAGGAAGGGCGTGGCACGTTCACCGCCGCTCGCGCGACATGAGCTCGCCGCGCGCAGGCGTCCGGGCGGAATTCTACCGCCCCGGGTCGACGATTGCCCCGCCCCTAGGAGAGCGTCAGCACCAGCGGCTGGTGATCGGAGGCCTGCGTGTCCTGGTCGATCTGCCAGGCGGTGATGCGCGCCGCCGCCTCGGGGCTGACGAAGAAGAAGTCGCAGTGGAGCTGCCCGTAGCCCGGCATCACGTTGTGGATGCAGAACGTCGCCGGATAGGGCGCGCCCGGATTGAGCAGCTCGAAGGCATTGGCGAGCGCCGGCGTGCCGTCTGCGAACGGCGCGACCATGCGCGCGTGGAGGTCGCTCGAGTGCTCGAGATTGAAGTCGCCGCAGATCACCGTCGCCTTCGGCCTCACGAACGTCTGGAACGTCCCGCCGTCGTCGGTGGTCACCCTGGCCTCGCTCGCGTGCGCGTGGCCGTCGGCGTAGATGCGGCGCAATGCTTCCACCTGAGCCGCCCGCTGGCGTTCCGAGTACCACTCGAGGTGCGTGGTGATGACGCGCACGTCACCGCCCGGCGCGGCGATCACCGCCTCGACTGCGATGCGCGCCATCCACGGCGTGTTCGGCTGCAACGGGTGCGGCAACAGCCACCGGAACACCTGCCGCACCGGCAGGCGCGAGAGGATCATGTTGCCGAACCGGCGCCGACGGCCCCCTTCGCCCGGATGGTCGACGGCGACCCCCGGTATCACCTCGAATCCGGGCAGCAGGGCCGCGATCGCGGCGAACTGGTCGCGCTCGTCGTTGCCCGCAAGGCGCGGGTCCGGGAAGTTGTCGGCGACCTCCTGCAGGCAGAGCACGTCGAAGTCGGCGATGCGCTTCGCCTCGGCGACGATGCGCGCCGGATCGACGCGACCGTCGATGCCGCGGCACCACTGGACGTTCCAGGTGAGGATCTTCATCGGCTGCCCGCGTGTACTGCGGCACCCGTGTTCATGGGCGCGCACCGCGAAAGTGCGGCGATCATAGCAAACGGCCCGGAGCGGCCCCGGGCGGGCGGACGCGCTCTGGGTCACGCAGGATCGGCATGCTCCCGCGCCGAGGCCCCGGAGTCAATGGTCCCGCGGCCGCCATCGCGCACGGCCCCCGCCAACGCGCCGCTGATCAGCCGAACAGCGCGGCGAGCGCCGCCCCGGGATCCGGGGCACGCATGAACGCCTCGCCCACCAGGAACGCGTTCACGCCGTGCCTCTTCATCTGCGCGACGTCACGCTGCGCGAGGATGCCGCTCTCGGTCACCACGAGCCGCCCGGCGGGAATCCGCGGCAGGAGCGCGATCGTGGTCTGCAGCGACACCGAGAAGTCGCGCAGGTTGCGGTTGTTGATGCCGAGGATCGCGCCGGGCAGGGCCAGCGCCCGATCGAGCTCGCGCTCGTCGTGCACCTCCACCAGCACCGCCATGCCGAGCTCGCGCGCCGCTCGGGCGAGCGCTGCGAGCCGCGCATCGTCGAGCGCCGCGACGATGAGCAGGATCGCGTCGGCGCCGAGCGCGCGCGACTCCATCACCTGATAGGCGTCGACCACAAACTCCTTGCGCAGCGCCGGCAGGTCGCAGGCGCCTCGCGCGGCAGCGAGGTACTCCGGCGCACCCTGGAAGAACGTGCGATCGGTCAGCACCGACAGGCACGCGGCGCCGCCCCGCTCGTAGCTCGCGGCGATCACCGCCGGGTCGAAGTCCTCGCGGATCACGCCCTTGCTCGGGCTCGCCTTCTTGACCTCGGCGATCACCGCGGAGCGACCTGCCGCAATGGCCCGCCGCAGCGCTCCCTCGAAGTCGCGCGGCGGGGGCGCCGCTCGTGCCGCGCACTCGACCTCCGCGAGCGATCGCGCCGCCTTCGCCGCGGCGATCTCCTCGGCCTTCTTCGCGAGGATCTTGTCCAGGATGTCGCTCATGACTGGAGCGCTGCGCGCAGCGCCGCGGCAAGCGCGTCCGCCCGCTCGTCGGGGATCGCCTGCTCGCGCGCCGGGTTGAGGTCGTTCAGCGCGTTGATCGGGACGAGGTGCACGTGCACGTGCGGCACCGAGAA
>Ga0105094_10002201_pt1 | contig 10196 bp, 6 predicted proteins | sample PPLLak1March2015_2_FD_87023 | JGI IMG/M metagenome (GOLD analysis project Ga0105094, IMG submission 87023) | Freshwater sediment microbial communities from Prairie Pothole Lake near Jamestown, North Dakota, USA - PPLs Lake P8 Core (3) Depth... | ecosystem: Environmental > Aquatic > Freshwater >...
AAGAAAGCGGTCCAGAAACGCTCGAATCCAAAATTCGTGTATACAGCGTCGATACGGTTTTTTCGGAAGATGTCGCGGAAGAGGAGAAAATTCGACAGTAAGTTGTACTTCGACACATTTCCGACAACGTACGGTATACCGTGGTGTCGCAAATGTGTAACCCAAACTGGTTCATTCAACTCTTGCCGGTTCTCCGGCCTGGAAAACCGGTTATATTTGCTCTTAATATCCGGCACGAGCCATAGAAGCTCAATGTCGATATCCGGATTTGCAGACAGCTCCACAAGGTTTTGCTCGATCGTGCTATACGTATCGACGACAAAGCCAGGCACGAGCAAGATTCGTACCTTACTTGCTGTAGTTGCTGACTGATTGTTAATTATTGCGGCGGATCTTGCAGTCGTCATACAGCGTCTCCGTGCGCGTTGCAGCGTCTCGCAACATTATATAGTCGTGCGTGTCCAGACGATGGCTTATCCAGCTATCCATGACGATTAGTGTTAGTCGAAACAAGCTTCACTTCGTTGCGTTTCAATACTATGACTCGCGGATTACATGAAACGCCATAATCATCGGCGTACACAGTATGTAAAGGCAGCCATAATTGTCCTTGCGCTGCGAGGCCCACCGTATAGCCGGTCGAGCTATGCCTGCTTTGTCTGCTGCCACGAACCAACCCTTTCGATGAGCCAGTTTGACACAGGCTCTGTGGATGATGCTAATCACTCCTCGCGCTCATTATCCACTCTGGCAAGCTGGCGTGGGGAATTTTCTGCTTGAGCAGAGCGTACAGCTCACGATTATGGGGTTCGTAGAATTTCTGCAGTCGCTGCCGGGCGAGCTCGGATATCTTATCTTCTTGGTTTCTGCGCTCATTGAGCTTGTTATAAATCTGTCGTAACGAGCTTCGAACCGCGGGGTATCGATTGAGCGTCCTCTCCAGCTTCATGTTGATTCCATAGGCAAACCGGTGCAGCGATGCGAATCGAAATGAACGCGTCCTGTTTTCGACATGGAATACATAAGAATCATAAAAATGAGAATCAATATCGAGAAACTCGGTTACCTTCAGCATGACGCTATGCACATCCTTGCCTAAATCGTCAAAAAACAACATGCAAAGCTGCCCCTGCGGGAAAACGTCATAATATTCGGACAGGTGCCTCGCATAACAACCCCGTGACAGAAGCATTGAGATTCTCTCTGCACGGTTATTTGTCTTCACGTTAGGTTCCGTATGTTCACCATCCAGTCCTATCGCGACAAAGTCGTCAAAGGACAGGTCTCCAAACGTCTGAGGCTCTTTATTCCTGTTTGACCGAAAGACCGTGAAAGCGCGGCTGATCGGCTCCCGCAGGGTAAAAATCAGCTTTACGTCCGGGATTACGCTACGCATGGCCTCGGCTATTCTTCTGCCTCCGTAAAGGTATTCCGGGGTGGCTTCCATGCGGATGGGAATACCCGGCAAGCAATGAGAAAAATATGATTGGTACTTCTTCAGGTCATCTTCATCGAGCTTGTCCGCGGATTTATCATCGAAAAAGTGCACCTCCTTCACCGATGATGCACAAACGCTGGGATGATCTGCCAGGTAGCGAAACAAGGAAGTAGTGCCGGCCCTGCCCGTGCCTGCAAAAATCAAGTTAGGTAAAAGAATCTGCGCTTCTGTCGGTCGCTTCAACATTAATTCAAGTTCCTCACATATCGGCGACTGTAAAATTCCAGTTAAATCAATCGTCCGCCCCAGTGATTAGGACGGGGCTAAGATCTGGAAAACAAGGTAGGCATGTGCATGGCAGTGCTGGCCTACTACATGGTAGAGGCAATATGTTTGTTACTAATTGGGCAAAGTCGAATCGCGTGAAGAAGTTAGGCGTTTATGACTGTCGTTATGTTTCTGGATCATTACGATAAGCCACGTTTCGATAAATTTTCTTGGCAATGACGGCCAACACGGGTACGACCCCGCATCGTTTTATTGTATCTACAATGTGCGCTTGCGGATTACTTTTGTACTTTATGTAGTTCAGTAGCCTTCTAGCGAGTTGATATTTATACCAGTAGGGTCCAAGAAATTCTTTGTGTTTATAAACCGCGCCCAGCCGTTCTTCCAGTTGTGCGATAGACATGTACTTACTTTTGTTCGTTATTCTTGCGTGACTGCCAACATTAAAGCGCACCAGAGGCTCGTTTATGTATGCAATCTTGCACTTGCTGGCAAGCCTTACCAACATGTCCCAGTCCTGACTGGACGCGAGGGTTTCATCGAATAAAGTATCTTTAAGAATGTCAGCTCGAGCGAGCAAAATACTCGTACCACATCCGAAGATAAAACCTTTCCTCAAATCTCTCGGGTTTACTGCAACCTTCTTGTACAGTTGGGTCATCCTGTTTCGACTCGGAATAAACGCACGACACACTACAGCACCGAAGTCTTGCACGTATTGGAGTTGCCTCTCGATTTTATTCTCTACCCATTCATCGTCGTCATCCAGGAAGGCAATATACTCACCTGTTGCTGCCTTGATTCCTGTGTTCCTTGCCGCTGACCCGCCTTTATTTCTTTCATGACGAAAATAGTGAATCCTTGATTCTCCGAATCCCTTGACAACCTCTTCGGTGTTATCCGTGGAATGATCATCAACCACGATGATTTCCATGTTTTTATATGTTTGGTTGATAACGCTTTCAATGGCACGACCGACCAGATTGGCTCGATTAAAAGTGGAGATAACAGCAGTTACTTTAGGGGTTCGTTCTTGCATCTTCTTAAGTCACATCGCTCTTGCGATTTTTACGATAATACTCACAGAAACCGATTTTTCAGATAAAACTTGAATTATTTATCAATATATCACAAATGCGTCCCTAGGCTCCGACCAGTGCATCCCTGCGTCACTTCTTGCTCCCAACGATTTTGTCGCTTCGCTACATCCAGGCTACATTAAGAACGCCATTTTGGGGCGTACGCTAGATCATTTTATGGTTGCGCGAATTGATTCCAGCATCCTGGCCATTGACTCATTTCCGGTCACAACCAGGTCATAAGACGCACGGTTCTGCATCCGCCAGCCATAATTCTTGAGGAGGCTATCCGCTCGTGCTAGCGCACTCCTTGACCGGATTCTTTTCACATACTCCGCCTTGTCAGGAGCTATCAGCACGTGTGATATGGCCTTTCCCGAGCACTGGGCCAGCAGTTGATAATAACCGAATTCCCCATGAGGAGGCGGCAAGTTTCCGCACGTCGCTATCACGACATCGTTCGCAAGGCATGTCTTAAGCATCTCGACCATGGCACGGTGCGGAGAATGGGCCATGCCCGGCAGCCGGCTGAACTCATCGATACTTCGAACCAGTGCTTTTGCCTTGTCCTTTTCCACGCCGGCTTCCGCAAGCAAGTTAAGCGCAACGTTCAGAATGTCAGGGTCTGCGTCGATTTTCCAATATTGGAGACTATCCATTTCCAGGTACGTACAGCCCGTGTACCTTCTCCTGAGTTGCCGCAAAATAGTGCTTTTACCCGAGCAGGAATCGCCGTGCAGAATGACTGCGGTGCGCTGCAGACCTGCGCGTGATTTGACAATAAAAACCGCATCGATGGCTTTATTGACTAGCCTTCGAAACAGTCTTTTCCACTTTAGTCCGTGAGGTATCGAAACAGTCTTTTCCACGTTGCTCCGTGAGGTCTCCGAATCCAAGGTTTTGGGATTTGACGCGCCTGAGGAGAATCAGCGCGCTATCCCGTTTCAAACACAAAAAACGAGCAAGAGACGTGCCAACACCGGAAAAACCAGCCTAACATGAACACGGATAGCAATGTTCCGACAGCAGGCGGGCGCATCTAGTGTGGTGTCCCACAAATATATTGCATAAATTACATGTAGGTTGGGTTGAGGCGCTTGCGCCGAAACCCAACAATGGCGCCGACATGTTGGGGTTCGCTGCGCTCACCCCAACCTACCCGGTGCCGCGATTTCATAAACATATTTCCGGGACACGACACCAGGTGCCCGTCGATCGCCAGATATTTTTCAGCGCCGGTCAGCTCGTGGTCTTGTAGAGATCCGCCAGATAGACCGGCGCTGCCGTTTTCAGCGACTCCGCCACCGCCAGCGTCGCGAGAGTCGTATCAAAAAGTTCTGTCAAGGAAATGGGCGCGGGTGAAGCGGACTTCGTCCACCGCACAAATGCTTCCATTTCCTCCTTCTGGCCCTTGCTTACGCGCCACCGTTTCTTGACCTCGCGATCGCCTTCATAATAAATAACAGACTCAAAATTGTTCAGTTGCGCCGTCATTCCGCCACCGAATACCTCGAGATACTCCTTGGGGGTCTTGGTTCCGCCCTGGGTGAGGTACAGTATGTTTCCGACCGATCCGTTCTCGAACTGCACGACAATGGCGACGTTCTCCAGATCGTCAACGGTTACTTTCCCCGGCCGCAAGGACTGCGCAAAAACGGAAACGGGACGAGATCCGGTGATGAAGGAAATCGTATCGAGAAAGTGGCCGCCCTCGCCGGTAAAGCGCGACCCTTCGTTTTGATCAAGGTACCACGACCCGGTATCCAGTTGGCCGGCGTGAACCCGATAGTGAATCGTCAACGGCGCATGCGCGCCTCTGGAACGCGCCGCGACCTCCGCCACGATCGGCGCGAAACGCCGGTTGAAGCCGACCATCAGGCGGTCGTTACCCGATTCAGCAATCGCTTCCCGAATGAGCTTCATTTGATCGAGGTTGAGCGCCAGCGGTTTTTCCACGTACACCGCCTTGCCTGCCCGCAGGGCTTCGACGACGATTCGGGCATGGGAAGAATGGCGCGTCGCGATGATCACCGCGTCGACGTCGGGGCTCTCGATAAGCTCCTTGTAGTTCGTCGTTGTTTGTTTGAATCCGAACTTCCGCATCGCATCCTGGCCAGACAGGCCGGTGGCCGTTGCCACACTGTGCAATATCAAATCGCGGTTGGCCTTGAGGTTCGGCAACAACATCGTGGACGCGTAGTTGCCGGCACCGATGACACCCAGTCTCACCACCCCGTCGGCCGGCGACCTTCCTGCTTTCGCGCTCGCCGCCGCAACGATGGGGAGAAATTTCTGATGCTCCTCTCCCAGCGCATATTCAAATACAGTACCGAGGCTGTCTCCCTTGCCCTCCGCGAGTTCTTGATAGACTTGCTCCGCCTCCTGGAATTGCCGAACGGAGGATATGATCGGTTCAAGCTGTACCCGCCCTTCCGCGACGAGGTCCAGAAAGGACGACATGTTTCTTCTCTCGGTCCAGCGCACATAACCGATCGGGTAGTCAAAGCCCTGCTCTTCGTATCGGGGATCGTAGCGTCCCGGCCCATAGGAGCGGGAAAACCGCATATCCAGCTCCTTCATGTAGCAGTCGTTCCAGGGCAAATCGAGCTTGGTCTTGCCGATATCCACGATGCGGGCGCGGTCGCGTGCGATACCCACCGCCAGCTCAAGCGGGCCATTGCTCGACCCCCCCGCCGTGAGAAACACGGTATCCACCCCGTGTCCGTCGGTCATGCGACCGATGACGTTGCTGAGCCCCGGATCGTCCGGCTTCATGGCCGCGGCGGCCCCGCACTTCAACGTCAATTCACAGCGCGTATCGACGATGTCGATGCCAATGACGCGCATTCCGGCGGCGCGGAGTAGCTGCACCAGGATCTGCCCCAGCAATCCAAGCCCGACCACGCAGGCGGTTTCTCCCAGCTGCATCTGCGCCTGCCGGAACCCCTGCATCGCGATCGCGCCGACGGTGGCAAACGCCGCGTGCTTCATCGAAACCGGATCCGGCACCGGCACGACCAGGTTTTTCGGGACGAAGTTCACGTCGGCGTGGTTCGCGTATCCGGCGCCGCCGCATGCGACGCGCTGGCCGACATGGAACTCCTCCGCTCCGGTGCCCACGGCAATGACTTCCCCCGACAGCGAGTAACCGAGGGGCGTCAGCTTGTCCAGCTTGTTCATCACCTTCTGGTAGGTCGCCACCAATCCCTGCTGACGAAGCGTGTTGAGCACTTTTTTGACCTGATCCGGCCGCGCGCGCGCCTTGCCCAGATACGACATCTTGCCTTCCTTGACCTTCATGCCTTCGGTGCCGGCGGAAACCACGCTGTAGTGTGTCCGCACCAGAACGCCACCGGAGCGGAGCGCGGGGACGTTCGCATCTTCGAGACGGATCGCCCCGGTCTTGTAGTTTTGACTCACCTGTTTCATATTCCATCTGCCTCGAAATTCATGTTCGGACGTTAATCTTGTTATCTGAAAAAACCGGCACTCGACCCTCGGCAACCTGTGTCCGATAGAGTTCGAGACAATGAGGAAAAATGCGTAAATGGGTGTCCATTAGGTCATGACTATTTCAGCACTTGGGAGCTGAATCCGCCATCCTCCTTATTAGTCTGGATTTCAGCTTATAGCACTCTCCGACTTTTTTCAGGACCACTTCAAGCTTCAGGTGTCAAAAGAGGGATCGATCTCAGAGTCCTTTTACAAACAAATGGTTCATGCCTGTCCTGTCTTGCAGGATAAATCCCAATTCGCTCAACAAGTCCATCGTCTGTTCTCGATTTTTGTTCTTAGCATCAATCTCAATGAATAATTTGACATTACTAATCAGACTTAATGTTCGCTTCATCCCCTTCAAAACATTGTACTCAAACCCTTCTACGTCGATTTTTACAAAATCAATTTCCATGACATTGATATCGTGTGTTGTGACAAAATCATCGAAGGACACGGTTTCTATCTCCACAATGTCATAGTCTTCACGGTCTTTGTGCTTGATCTCGCTTTCGCTCTCAATGAACCTGCTGAGTCCTGTGTGCGACACATATCGACAATAAGTTAATACCTGGCGTTTCTCACCTAAAGCTGAATTAAAACATTTAACCCTGGTCTGAAGGCCATTCAGTTTAAGATTTTGCTCCAACATTCTATAGACTTCAGGATTCGGTTCGAAGGAAAGCGCCTTGTCATAACCGTAGCGTCCTGTCGCAAGTATTGTATAGAAACCGGTGTTCGCACCTATATCAACGAATAGACGTGTTCTATCATTCTTTAACCAGTGATGGCATGTTTTTTCGAAGTGCGGCATAGCTTTGGCCAGCGAGTCATTCATGGGCGATACGCAAAATGTCCCTATAGCATTTCTAACGAGTAGTTCTCGGTCAGAGCTGCCTTTAAGGAGTTTGTCGAATAGCAACCGCTTGGAAGGGAACCGCTTTTTCAGATGCCGCAGCAGTATTATATATATGAACTGGGCCTTTGACCCGTTTAAAACCTTTGTTCCAATAAGATAATTGCGTGCCTTTTCTCTTAATCCGACGTTAGTCGGTGCCATTGACCCATCCCCCATTGCTTAACGATTCCAACACCTGCACAACTATTTATGGCAGGTATTCTTTGGCAGTCTGTATACCGTATGCACGGTGTTAGCGTAGTCTGTCGCGACAGGATATAGACTGCAAATCATGCAGCGTTACCATGCCGCTCCAGCCACAGCCCAAGCGTCAACAGGTTCCAGGTTTCGTAGTTGCGGACATGCTGCTGCTCGGAACGCACGCCGGGCAACAGCTCACGCAGTCTCGACCCGTCGGCGAAGATTCGCTGCAGCAAGGCCTTGATCTCCGGGAACTCCATCCATATCTGGAACGGGGCGGCGAATCCCTGTTTGCCGCGCTTGTGAAGCATGGCAGGCCAATACTGCTTCAACGCGTGCTTGAAAAGGACCTTGGTTTCACCGTCCTTGACCTTCAACACCGAAGGCAATGACAGCGAGAATTCTACAAGATCGCGGTCCAGAAATGGGGCCCTTGTTTCGAGCCCATGGGCCATGGCGGCGCGATCCACTTTGACCAGAATATCGCCGGGCAGAAAAGACATGAGATCGAAGTGCAACACTTCATCCATGCCCGTCGTGCCGGCGGGGGGCCGGTAGTACTCGCCGGGAAAGTAGGAACTCGGTGCCTTGCTCTGCTCCGCCCACCAGCTTCGACGCGTTCCGTTCCCAACGCTGACTTTTTTGATATATCGCGACCATGTATCGGGGGTCCGTTGCACCATTCCTATGGCTTGCGAATAGCGGTCGAGCGACCGAATCCTGTTTCCAACAAGCCGGCTTATGCTTCGCAGCACAAGCCACACTAACCAGGAGGGCGATACCTCCGTCGATTTGGCCAACACGGGGTACCAGGCATATCCCCCAAACAGCTCGTCGGCGCCATCGCCGGTGAGAACCACCTTCACGTTCTGCCGCGCGTATTGGGAAATGAGGTACGTGGGTATGTGCGAGGGGTCCCGGAAAGGTTCGTCGTAAACATCCGCCATGGTTTGCAGCAACTGGGCCACGGGCGGCGTCCCCAGATCGATGTCGTGATGTTCGGTTTGGTAAAGCTCCGCCACCGCGCGAGCGTATGGCAGTTCGTTGATATATTCACCGAACCCCACCGAGAAAGTCTTCACGGGTTGGCTGGCAAGTTTCTGCATGAGAGCCACAATGGTGCTCGAATCGTGCCCGCCACTCAGAAAAGCCCCGACTGGAACGTCAGCGACCATTTGGCGTTGCACCGCCTGTTGCAAAAGCTCACGCAAACGGACCGCCGCATCGTCCACTGTTATCTGCTGTGTATCGAACCGCGCATGCCAGTAGCGGGCGGTGCGCACACCGTGATCGTCCCACTCGAGATAGTGTCCCGGCGGCAGTGTATGAACGTTTTCGTAAATGGTCCGGTCAGGCGGGACATAACCGAACGCGAGAAACGCATCGACGGACATGGCATCGAGATGGGTAATGACAAGGCCCGAGGCGAGCAGCGCCTTGATTTCCGAGGCAATCAAAAGCGGCCCCGTGGGCGCCATCGCATAATAAAGCGGTTTCTCGCCAAATAAATCGCGGCCGGCAAAAAGTGTTCTTTTTTCCGTGTCCCAGATCGCAAAGGCGAACATGCCACGGAACCGGTCAAGACACCGGGCACCCCATTCCGCATAGGCGGACATGATCACTTCGGTGTCAGAATGAGTATTGAAGCGGTACCCTTTCTTCAGCAGTTCCTCGCGCAGTTCCTGGTAGTTGTATATCTCGCCATTGAACGTGATGGCATAGCGCCCGCTCACGTCTTTCATCGGCTGCACGCCACCCTCGAGATCGATGATGCTCAGGCGCGTGTGGCCAAGCTGGCACTCACCCAGGTTCAGCACCCCGTGCCCATCGGGCCCGCGGTGCGCAAGCGCCGCGACCATGCGCTCAACCGCTTTGGTATCGTCTTTTGATTTGATGCCGATGATCCCGCTGATTCCACACATGGTCAGTTGCCGTGACCCCGTTGAACGGATTGAGGCGATGCGCCGTTTCCTGGATACATCTCCGTCGGTGATCCGCGACCTGCCATCGGTGTTTGTTCGCCATGCTGCCCGAGCAAGGCCGCGTACAGGTCAACAAGTTTCAAACTCAGTCCATCGATATCAAACTCGGTCTCGACTTTGCGCCGCGCCGCATGACTCAGCTGCGGCCAGATTTCCGGATGGTCGCAGAGATACATGATTCGTCCGGCAAGATCGTCAACGCTGCGCTCGGGAACCAGAAACCCCGACTCGCCATCAACCACAAGTTCAGGGATACCGGCGTGCACCGTGCTGACGACCGGAAGGCCCACGGCCATGGCTTCCTTGATGACGTTCGGTATTCCCTCCTCATCGCCATCGCCCGCGGTAATGCTTGGTGTCAGCAGAATATGGGAGGATTGCATGATTGACAGAATCTCTCGATGGCTTTTCCAGCCAAGCAAACGGACGTGCCGGGCGATTTCATGTTGCTCGATCAGGCGCTCGATCTCAACACGTTGTGGCCCGTCACCGACAATGTCGTAAACAACCGCACGCCCCGATGCAATAACCTGCGCCACCGCCTTCAGTGCGTACGTGACGCCCTTTTTTTCGACAAGGCGGCCGATGGTCAAAATCCGGGTCGGCTGTTTTTCGCTGCGCCGAGGCTCCGTGTATTCGAATTTCGCGCAGTCAATTCCGGAATGCAGCACGTGAATTTTCGATGGATCACAGCCCGCTTCGACCAGCTTTCGGGCCAGAGACTCGCTCACGGGAAGAAACAGCCGGCCCAGGCGGAACAGTTCCGCATATCTTCGGGGTTCGGCGCGCAGGCCCTTGGTGGCGTCATATCCTCT
>Ga0105094_10002202_pt1 | contig 10190 bp, 6 predicted proteins | sample PPLLak1March2015_2_FD_87023 | JGI IMG/M metagenome (GOLD analysis project Ga0105094, IMG submission 87023) | Freshwater sediment microbial communities from Prairie Pothole Lake near Jamestown, North Dakota, USA - PPLs Lake P8 Core (3) Depth... | ecosystem: Environmental > Aquatic > Freshwater >...
CGAAGCAGTGGCGGCGCAGGGCAAGGCGAAGTAGCGGCAACAAAACCTCCCGCAGGTTTAAAACCTGCGGGAGGTTTTGTTTATCCTTTTTGCCTAAATCCTACCGCCAACCCCAACCCTCCCAGCACCGCACACCCTCCCACGTAAATAAAAATATCGCGCCAGAAACGCTCGGGGAATAATCTTATCAGCGTGTCGCTGTAGTAGAACACCCAGGTGCCGGGCTCGAAGAACACGTTGTGAAAAGCCACGAAGAAGACACCAAAACTCACCAGCACGATCAGGATGATCGCCCCCACCAGGATGACCGTCAGCCAGCCGCCGCGCCGCAGGCCAGCCCGGTAAGCTTCACCCCAATCCCTGTTCCGGGCCCACACCGTCAGCAGCAGCAGCCCTCCCAGGGCGATCAGCCATACGGATAGGGCGGCATTTACCACGTTCTTCACATCCACCATGTGCTTGAGCTCGCGCTCGTTGTAGACCGGCGAGCCGTCTTCGAAGCGCAGGTCAGCCAGGAACTCGATCCCGGCCGTATTTACCAGGTAATCCACGGCGATGTCCGCCCAGTACAGGCGATCAGCGGTGGTGAATCCGTAGCGGTCGGCAGGGAAACCGGGCAGGTTGTATTCAAGTTTAAGAAACATGCTGCTCATCATCAGGCGCACCCCGGTCAGCACCAGGATTACAGGCACCAGGATGGTCACCAGCCAGGAGAGCAGGTTGGGGAGGGAAGAATCTTGATCGGGGATTTCTTGTACTGAAGTCATGGATTATTCCTGGGTTTCCAAACGTTTACCGGTCATAAATCCTAAAGGTTTATAAAAACCTTCAGGGTTGGGTCTCACCCTGCAGCCCGGACATATCACCGAACAGCACGAAGCTCAATACCATATTGTTGGTCAGCCATTCGATTGGCGCCCGGTCGTCGGTAAAGACCTGCCCGGTCGCAGGTATGGGCTGCAGGTTAGTCAGCGTGCGTTCGATGGCAGCCAGCAGCAAGGGATGTACATCGGCGCGTGAGTGCAGGGACAGCAGGTTGTCATACAGGTTTGCTTCCTCTGTCGGCTGGGCAGTGGCATAGATGATCGAATTGAAAGTATTGGGGATATCCATCACGTATACGGAGGGAAACACCGTGCGTATCGTGCTCGCCAGCGCATCCACCAATCGGCGGTCCTGCGGAGCGCGGCCGACATTGATCGCCATGACACCCTTCTCATCCAGGTGGTCATAGACGATCTGAAAGAACTCGCGCGTGGTCAGGTGCCAGGGAATATACGGTGGGCGATAGGCATCTACCACCACTAGTGTATACCGGTGCGGGGAGTGCTCCAATCCCAATCTTCCATCCTGCGCAATGGCATCCAAGTTAGGCATGGTCATTTCGAAGAACTGCTGCCCGACTTTAATGATCTCGGGATCGATCTCATACCCGTCGATCGGTACCGCTCCGAAGACCTGGCTGGCCTGCCTGGCGGTTGTCCCGGCTGCCAGCCCAACGATCGCGATGCGCTCCACCTGCTCAGGTCTGAATTCCGGCTCATTAAAGAAAGGTGCAGCATGGAACTGCTCCCACGGCCCGTGGTAATCCATCTCCGTCGGGTGCCACTGTGAATGCACACCCTGCCCTTCGTTCAGCCTCAAAAAACGATAGCCGTCGCTTTCCAGCACTTCAATGTAGTTGTAGGCCGATTCGGTTTCGAAAATCTGCCCGGTTGTGGTCTTCAGCGCCCTGCCAGAAAGCATTACCGCCACCGCTGCCAGAACCAGCGGCATCCACGCGTACCGCAGGACTTTTTTCCAGCCCGCTGAAATCCCCAATCCAACCAGGGCGACCGCCAGTAAAAAGGCACTGAAAGCCAGGATGGTGTAGGTAGTACCGAGCAGGGGAATGAACACCAACACCGGTAGGAAAGTGCCCACGAATGAGCCCAGGGTGGAGACGGCGTAAATACGACCTGAGATCTCGCCCGCGTGTCGTGAATCCTGGATTGCCAGGCGGATGGCAAAGGGCGAGATGGTGCCCAGCAGGGTGACCGGTACGCTGAACAGTATCAGGACCGCCGTAAAGGAGCCGAACAGGATGCCCACCTGCAGCTGGTCGAAGGCGCCTGCCGCCAGCCGCAGCACCGGTCTGGCCACCGCTGGGATCAGCCCGGCAGTGAAGGCAGCCCAGGCCATGATGCTGTACATCGTCGCGGCGTGCGGCGAGCGGTCTGCCCACCTGCCACCCAGGAAATATCCTGCCGTCAGGTAGATCAGGATCAACCCAATGATGCTGGCCCACACCAGGTTGCTGGTGCCGAAAGCCACACCCAGCAGGCGCGCGGCGGTTAATTCCAGCGCCAGGGTGGTCAGGCCGGAAGCAAATACGGCAAAATACAAGTAGCGGTTCATGGAGCGCAGGCTTACCTATGCATAGACGGCAGGATTATAACATTGCCGCACTGGAGAGCAGTCATCCAGGTTTCGCTGGCTTGGTATAATGCAATGGTTGACGCCCGGGAGCGTGCTCCTGGAAGCCTCTCAATAACAAGCTTGGTTTTGGAGACTGAATGACTGTGGAAAAACCGACTGGCGCGAAAATCCGCCAGGATTTCATCGATTTTTTTGTTGAGCAGGGTCACACCTTCGTGCCTTCAGCTTCCCTTGTCCCCGGCGGAGACCAGACTCTGCTCTTTACCAATGCCGGGATGGTGCAGTTTAAGGATATCTTCTTGGGAACCGACCAGCGACCGTACGTGCGCGCCGTCAACTCCCAGAAATGCATGCGCGTTGCGGGCAAGCATAACGACCTGGACGACGTCGGGCGCGATGACACCCACCACACCTTTTTCGAGATGCTGGGCAACTGGTCATTCGGCAATTATTACAAGAAAGAAGCCATCACCTGGGCCTTTCAATTATTGACGGATGTGTGGGGCTTACCCAAAGAGCGAATGTGGGTAACCTGCTTCCGTGACGAAAAAGGAGAGATCCCCCAGGACGACGAAGCGGATGAAGAATGGCGGGGCCAGCCCGGTATCGTCCCCAGCCAGGTATTGTTTTTCGGGCGCAAGGATAATTTCTGGGAGATGGCGGAGACTGGTCCCTGCGGACCGTGCAGTGAGATCCATTTCGACCGCGGCCCCGAGTACTGCGATAAAGGATCCATCCCCGGGCATATCTGCCAGGTGAACGGAGACTGCAAGCGCTTCCTGGAGCTGTGGAACCTGGTCTTTATCCAGTACAACCGCACAGGGCCGTCCTCGCTGGAGCCGCTGCCGGCCAGGCACGTGGATACCGGTATGGGCTTCGAGCGCATCGTCTCGGTGCTGCAGGACGAAGACTCGAATTACCGCACTGACCTGCTCCTCCCGATCATCCAGGCCGTGCAGGCCATGACCGGAGACAGCGACCAGCAGCGCGACGCCAATTTCACTCCCTACCGGGTGATCGCAGACCACACCCGGGCGGCTGCCGTCTGGAGTGCCGACGGCGTAGTGCCCGGAAATATTGGGCGCAACTACGTCTGCCGGATGATCATCCGCCGGGCGGCGCGCTTCGGCAGCAAGCTGGGGCTGCACGAGCCGTTCCTCAGTCAGACCGCCAGCATGGTGATCGAAAACTACGGTGAGTTCTTCCCGGAATTAAAAAGAAACCGGGCAGCCATCCTGTCGAACCTGACCCAGGAAGAAGAGCGTTTCCAGCGCACCGTGGAGAGCGCCATGGCCAGGCTGGAGGCCTTGCTGGGAAAACTTCGATCGCAGGGTGAGCGTATTTTGCAGGGCGAGCAGGCTTTTGAGCTGTACGCGACCTTCGGCCTTCCGCTGGAGATCACGCGCGACATTGCCCGTGAAAGCGACCTGGACGTGGATGAAGATGGTTTCCGGCAGGCCATGGACCAGCACCGCCTGGCCTCCGGCGCCGGGGAAGCCTTTGGTCCGTTGGGCGGTGAAGACGTGGACCTGTACCGTGACCTTTTCAAAGCTCTCCAAGCACAGGGCAAGATCAGCGAAGAAGGTGTCACCTACAATCCATACGAATACCTGGAGATCGAGGGACAAGTCCTGGCTCTGGTGCGCGACGGAGCAGTTGTGGAACGCGCTGATCCGGGAGAAAAAATTGAGGTCCTGCTGCCGCACACTGGTTTCTACATTGAATCTGGCGGTCAGGTATCTGACACAGGTACGATTATGAGCGCCGGTGAACCCGGCTGGGAGATGCGAGTCAGCGAGATGCGCAAACCGGCGGCAGGCATCATCATGCATTCCGGTGTGGTGTTGAAAGGCCACCCCAGGTCGGGGGATGGAGCCATCGCCCTGGTGGACCTGGACCGCCGCCGGGACATCATGCGCAACCATACTGCCACTCACCTGCTGCATGCTGAGTTGAGGGCTGTCCTTGGGGAACATGCCCGCCAGGCCGGCTCGCTGGTGGCGCCAGACCGCCTGCGCTTCGATTTTACCCACTCGGCAGCGGTCACACCACCAGAGCTGGAGCAGATCGAAGCCGGGGTGAACCAGGCCATCCTGGGAAACTACCGCTTGAATATCGAACAAAAACCTCTGCAGCAGGCGATTTCTGAGGGCGCGATTGCCCTGTTTGGCGAAAAGTATGCTGACACGGTGCGCAACATCACGATCGGAGAGCCCGAGACCTTTTCGAACGAGCTGTGCGGTGGTACGCACGTCCAGGAGACCGGCGACATTGGTATTTTCTTGATCACCGGTGAAGGCAGCGTGGCGGCCGGTATCCGGCGTATCGAAGCGGTCACCGGGCGCGAGGCCTACCAGCTGGTGAAGACCCGCTCCCAGGCGCTCAGGCAAATTTCCAGCCTGCTGGGAGCCGCCGTGGAAAAAACGCCCGCCAGGGTGGATGAGCTGCTGGAGGAGCTGGCCCAGGCCCAACACCAGGCTGCCAGCCTGCGCAGCGAGCTGGCCGTCAGGTCTTTTGAAGAGCGGCTGGTTGACACGCAAGTTGTGGCTGGAGTGCCTGTACTGGCGTTGAAGCTGCCGGATGTCGATGCCCAGGTGCTGCGAGAAATGTGCGACCGTTTCCGCCACAGATTCCCCAGTAGTGTCGCCGTCCTCGGCACGGTGGAGGCCGAAAGCCGCCCGCTGGTGGTTGCATCCGTATCGGAAGACCTGGTGAAGCGCGGTTTAAACGCCGGTGAGCTGGTCAAATTCCTGGCTTCCTTTCTGGGTGGCGGTGGTGGGGGGCGGCCAACCCTGGCGCAGGCTGGCGGGAAAGATGCCAGCCGGTTGGATGAAGCCCTGGAGAAAGTACCCGGTTGGGTCGCAGATAAGCTAGGTTGACCCGGGCTTACCATTCGTGAGAGAGAAAATCAGCCATCTGCATTTCAGTCACCGGGAGGTGCCGCTCGGATTGCTGCTCCTGTGCCTGCTGACTTTCTCACCGTTAATCGGGTGGCTCGGCTTCTATTGGGACGACTGGCCCACCATCTGGTACCTGCACAATTTCGGCCAGGCCAGTTTTCGAGAAGGTTTCGCCTCAGATCGCCCCCTGCTGGCGTATGTGTTCATGCTCACCACAACCCTGATGGGTGAAAATCCGCAGGTCTGGCAGCTTTTCGGCATCCTGACCCGCTGGTCCAGCGCACTGCTGTTCTGGTGGACAATGAGATTGACCTGGCCGGAAAAGCCACTGGCGACGACGGTCATGGCGGTAATCTTTGCCATCTACCCCGGGTTCCGGCAGCAGTATATTTCAGTCACCTACAGCAACGGATTCCTGGTCTACAGCCTGTTCCTGTTCTCTTTTCCCACCATGCTGCTGGCGCAGCGAAAAACTCGCTGGCGCTGGCCGCTAATTCTCATCTCAGTGGCATCCTCCACTTTAGCATTATTCATTTCTGAATATTTCTTCGGCCTGGAGCTGCTCCGACCGGTGCTTTTATGGATGACGTTGAAACGAACCGAAAGCAATCGACGCGTATTGCTGCGCCGCGTGATCCTGCAGTGGCTTCCCTACCTGGCAGGGGCTGCTGCATTCCTGATCTGGCGGCTGTTCCTGCATACGACCCCGCGCGGCAGCCTGATCCTGTTCAAGCAGCTAATTGCCGACCCCCTCACCACCTTGCTGAATTTGTCCGGGACAATAGTTCAGGACATCTTCGAAATTTCAATCCTGGCCTGGATCAAAACAGTGCTCCTCACACGGCTGTTTGAATTCGACCTGCCGGTTATCATCGCTCTCATCCTGGCCGCTGTTGTGACCGGCGCTTTGACCGTTTTATTCCTGCTGCGCCTGAAAACCACCCCGCTTTATACGATCCCCGATCGTTGGAAAATCAGGCTTAAAGACGGAGCAGGGGGTATGATCCTGCTTGGAATCTTCGCTCTGCTGGTCGGAGGTTGGCCGATCTGGGTGACCGACCTGCACTTTGAATTGATCTTCCCCTGGGACCGCTTTACCTTGATGATGATGCCGGGCGTGGCTATCCTTACAGGCGGGATCATCACTTTGTTCAGCCGCTCGCAGCTCAGGCTGGCGGTGATCACCGGACTCCTGGTTGGGCTGTCCGCTGGGATGCACCTGTACGATGCCCTGCTCTACAAGCAAGAATGGCAGATTCAAAAAGCCTTCTTCTGGCAGCTGGCATGGAGGGCACCCGGGCTGGAACCCGGCACAGCCATCCTGACTTCCGACCTGCCGTTTACATACTACAGCGATAATTCGCTATCGGCACCTCTCAACTGGACCTACGCACCCGGCAACCAGTCGCTGAGCATGCCTTACCTGGTCTACAACCTGGAATCGCGCTTATACCGGGATTTGCCAGGTCTTGAATTGGGCCTTCCGATCATAATGGATTACCGGGTGACTGATTTCGAGGGCTCAACCTCCGACAGCATCCTGGCCTTCTACAAACCGCCACGCTGCCTGAAAGTCATGCATCCCGACGAAGACCGCAACCTGCCGTATAAACCACTGTTGATCCCGGAGGCCTTACATCTCTCAAATACCGACCTGATCCTGGCAGGGGAGAATCCACCAGCCTCACCGCCTGTATCAAAATTTGGCCCTGAACCTGCACCCGACTGGTGTTATTATTTTGAAAAAGCAGAACTGGCCAGCCAGATTGGTGATTGGGAGACTGTCGTGGCGTTGAGTTCCTCAGCCTTCGAGATTGGTAAACAATTCGACCGGGAGACTGCCTCGGAGCTCGTACCTTTCATTAAGGGGTTTGCCCATATGGGAGACTTCGAACGCGCGATCGAGTTATCCTTATTAGCCATGAGAGACTCGCCCAAGATGCAGAATATGCTCTGCCAGACCTGGTACGAGATGCGGGACGAGCTGCCAGCCGGTGAAGCACGCGATCAGGCCTATGTGCGGCTGGCCCAGGAGGTTCCGTGTATTTTCCCCTGAACCGGATGTCCTAGGCCCGAATAATGGTTATCCGCAGCGGATAAAAGAAAAATGGTCGAACAATTGGAAGAAAAAAAACAAGTTTCCGTCATCATCCCGGTTTTCAACAGCGCCGGGTCGCTGGAAGATCTGGTAAGTCGCCTTGATAGTGTGTTGCAGGCTGGCGGCGCTAGTTATGAAATAATCCTGGTGAATGACGGCAGCCGGGACAACAGCTGGCAGGTCATCGCTGACCTCAGCCGGAATCATGCTGCTGTGCGTGGGATAAATTTAATGCGCAACTACGGGCAGCATAATGCCTTGCTGTGCGGATTGCGTGAAGCGAATTACCCCGTTTCAGTTACGATGGACGACGATCTCCAGCACCTGCCTGAGGAGATTCCCAGGCTGTTGGAAGAGCTCGAAAAGGGATATGATGTGGTTTACGGGACGCCGACCAGGCAGCAGCACGGCTTGTGGCGCAACCTTGCCTCCACAATCACGCGCCTGGCTTTACAGAGTACCATGGGAGTCGAAAACGCCCGCAAGGTAAGCGCTTTCCGAGCCCTGCATACCGACCTGCGCCAGGCATTCGGCAGTTTTCGCAGCCCGTTTGTTACATTGGATGTACTGCTGGCCTGGGGTACCACCCGCTTCTCAGCAGTCCCTGTGGAACACGCTCCTCGCCACTCAGGCACTTCAAATTACACATTCCGGAAATTGATCCAGCATGCCATCAACATGATGACTGGCTTCACGATCCTTCCCCTGCAGCTAGCCAGCTTGCTGGGTTTCAGTTTTGCCTTGTTCGGTTTTGTGATTCTTATCTATGTCATCGGTCGCTACCTGGTGCAGGGCGGCAGCGTCCCCGGTTTTCCATTCCTGGCCTCCATTATTGCGGTTTTCTCGGGTGTACAATTGTTTTCATTAGGTATCATCGGTGAATATCTGGCTCGCATGCATTTCCGCCTGATGGAAAGACCCACTTATGTAATCCGCGCTCAAACCGTCTCGCCATCTGTGAGCAGCGAGGGTTCACAATGACGCAAGCTGAGCCCTGCCAGTTCCTGGATTGGGATACAAACTTCTTCGGGCGCCGTATAGCCAAAGTAAACACCAGCCAGCTGGACGGGAAGCTGGTAGAAGACATCTACGCCTGGACTGAATCCAACCACATCGACTGCCTCTATTTCCTGGCCAACGCCGAGGACATCGATACGATACGATTGGCTGAAGATCTTGATTTCCGCCTGGTCGAAATTCGCCTGAATATGGAGCGTTCGCTCAAAGATTGGAATCCAGACACCCGCCCGCATACCGCCCCAGAAATCCAAATCCGGCATGGAGCAGTTGAGGACATCCCCAGGCTGCAGGAAATTGCCAGGCACAGCTACTTCGACTCGCGCTTTTATTTCGACCGCTGCTTCCCTGAAGACAGCTGGCAGGCGTACTATTCCACCTGGGTGAAAAAGAGCTTCGAAGGCGGCGCACAGATCACCCTGGTAGCCGAGCACATGGGACAAATCATCGGTTACATCACCGGCTTGATTGACCCGCATGATCCAACCCAGGGGCAGTATGAGCTGACAGGAGTCGATCCGGCGGCGCGCAACCTGGGAGCCGGGAATGAATTATTTCGCAGCGGGCTGGACCACTATGTGCGGGCTGACGTGCAAAACATCTGGCTGGCAACCCAGGGCCGCAACATCGCCACCCAGAGAATGGTGCAGCGCAACGGTCTGGTGACCCGCTCCTGCCAGTTATATTTCCATAAGTGGTTCTCTCCCTGCAGCCAATAAATCCCTATGAGCAGCTATAAGATACCTTTCAATAAACCTTCCATCGTGGGCAACGAGCTTGAGTATATCGCCCGTGCCATCGAAAACTCCCATATATCCGGCGACGGTGCCTTCACACGCCAGTGCCATGCCTGGCTGGAGCAGCGGCTGGGAGTGGCAAAGGCTCTGTTGACCACATCTTGCACTCATGCCCTCGAGATGGCAGCTTTCTTGCTCGATATCCAACCTGGGGATGAAGTCATCGTACCCTCTTTCACTTTCGTTTCCACCATCAACGCCTTTACCATTCGGGGTGCCAGGCCTGTATTTATCGATATCCGCCCAGACACCCTGAATCTCAACGAGCAATTGCTGGAGCAGGCGATCACTTCCCGCACCCGGGCCATCGTGGTGGTGCATTATGCCGGTGTGGGCTGCGAGATGGATGCCATACTCGAGACTGCCAATCGCAAGGGAATTCCAGTCATAGAAGACAACGCCCATGGCCTGTTCGGAAAATACAAAGGGAAATTCCTGGGAACTTTTGGACGAATGGCGACCCAGAGCTTTCACGAGACGAAGAATGTGACCTGCGGTGAAGGCGGGGCATTGTTGATGAACCAGGTAGGAGATAATGAAAGAGCTGAGATCCTGCGCGAGAAAGGGACAAACCGCAGCCGGTTCTTCCGCGGCCAGGTGGATAAATATACCTGGGTCGACCTCGGCTCAAGCTACCTGCCTTCGGAAATATTAGCTGCTTTCCTGTACGCCCAGCTGGAACGCGCCGACCAGATCCAGGCGAAACGTCGCGAAATCTGGGAGAACTACCAGGGTCAACTCCAGGGTTGGGCGCAGGTCAACGGTATCAAGCTGCCATTTATTCCAGCCCACTGCGAGCAGTCCTACCACATGTTTTACTTACTTTTTCCGACGCTGGAGTCGCGCTCTGTCATGATCGAACATCTGAAAAAGAACCAGATTCTTGGCGTCTTCCATTACTTACCGCTTCACACCTCGGGGATGGGTTTAAGACTTGGCGGAAAAGCCGGAGATTGTCCC
>Ga0105094_10002203_pt1 | contig 10189 bp, 9 predicted proteins | sample PPLLak1March2015_2_FD_87023 | JGI IMG/M metagenome (GOLD analysis project Ga0105094, IMG submission 87023) | Freshwater sediment microbial communities from Prairie Pothole Lake near Jamestown, North Dakota, USA - PPLs Lake P8 Core (3) Depth... | ecosystem: Environmental > Aquatic > Freshwater >...
CCACGGCGCGGAGTGGATAGGCAGCGCCATTCTGGCGGAGATGCCCAATCGCACCGAGCTCGAGGCGATGCTGGCGGACGATCCCTTCGTGCTCGCCGACCTGTATGCCCGCCTCGAGGTGCACCGCTGGGAGTTCGGCGGGCGGCGCTAGGCACGTTCCCGCTACTTCCCGAGGATGCGCCGAGCGCCGCTTCGAGCAAGGGCGGCAGGAGGCTTGGAAGAAGGAGCAGGAACTGCTGCTGGAGGGCGTGCGAGCCCTGCCAGACGGGGAGCCGAAGGCCGAGGAAACAGAACGGATGATCGATCGCGTCCGGGCGTTCATCGGGTACCGGGGTCACGGCCGTCAGACGGCCATCCTGTTCATCGATGAGTTCCGGTGCGCCCGTGCCGTCTTACCCTCTGTGAGGTGATCCCCAAGCGGCGCTCTCACAGGAGGACAGGGATGCGACCCCTTCGGTACTCCATCAACGTCACATTGGACGGGTGCTGCGATCATCGTGCGATCTCGGCGGACGAAGACCTGCATCGTCACGCGGTCGAGAACCTCGAGCAGGCCGATGCCCTCCTCTTTGGCCGGGTGACTTACGAAATGATGGAGGCAGCGTGGCGGCCGCCGTCGCAGACGGGAGCGAGGCCTGATTGGATGGAACCTTGGATGGAACCCTTCGCTCGGACGATCGACGCGGCAAAGAAGTACGTCGTGTCGAGCACGCTGGACCGGGTCGATTGGAACGCCGAGCTCGTGCGCGGGGATCTGGCGAAGGCCGTTCAGCAGCTCAAGCGGGAGTCGGGCAAGGGACTGTTCGTGGCTGGCGTGAAGCTCCCCCTTGCGTTGGCGGAGCTGAGATTGATCGATGAGTACGAGTTCGTGGTGCAGCCCAGGCTCGCGGGCCATGGGCCGACGTTGTTCGCGGGGCTATCGAAGCATCTCGACTTGAAGCTGGTGAGCCGGCTGGAGTTCGGCTCGGGCGCGGTGGCGATGCGCTACGAGCCGAGAAGGTAGTCATCGGGCTTGAGCCCGAGTCGGCCGGATACGGACCTGAGACCTACGGCGAGCCGATCGCCGAGGTCTACGACGAGTTCGTTTCATCCGGCGACGAACCCCGAGGACACCGTGCAGTTCACACGGTTCTCCGGGGTGCCGCGAGGTAGCAGGAAGGTAGCGAAACCAACGGAATCCAACCGAACTCGGCGGTCCTTGTGATGCTCCTGTTGATGCGCCTCACCAGGGCATTCAGCCGTTTATCCTGGTAGGAGGACTGGGGCCGCTCTGGTTTGGGAGCAGGAGGTCGCCGGTTCGAATCCGGCCGCCCCGACAACGCAAGATCCAGCATGGTCTCGTCCCCTCCTGGGACTCCCATGCCTTGCGAACCAGAGGGCGATGGTCATACGGGCGCGGGGGCCTCGTTCCATCAAAGGGCTCGTACCGAAACGCCGCCGACGAACCGGTGGTGCTCGAGAGAACGACACATACCTCGACGTTGAGACCGACCCTGACGTCCTCGGAGAACATAGCTGCACGCTCTGGCACCAGAAGGTCTACTCGCCGCGTTCCATTCGCGCTGGCGTCTCGGAGCGGGAGCGCACTGGATAGACTGCTCGTGCTCGTGGCCACGACTATGGACGCCCGCTGGTTCGCCAGTGTGCAGAAGGCATCCCGAGGGAGGCAGATCGTGTCGGAAGGCATCGGAGCAGTCCTGACGTTTGCGATCGGCGTGGCGATCAGCCCGGTGCCGATCATCGCGGTGATCCTGATGCTGTTCTCGGCTCGCGCCCGGGTGAACGGGCTGCTGTTCCTGCTCGGATGGGCAGTGGCGCTCGGCGTCGTGAGCGGCGTGGCCTATGCGCTCTCGGACGCCGGCGACGTCGCGACCGACTCCACGGCCGCCGACTCCGTTGCGTGGGGGAAGATCGTGATCGGCGTGCTCTTCCTCCTGCTCGCTCTGCGCCAGTGGCGCAGCCGTCCCGCGCCGGACGCCGCACCGGTGATGCCGAGATGGATGGCGGGCATCGACTCGTTCGCACCAGGCAAGGCCTTCACGATCGCCCTGCTGCTCGCCGGCGTGAACCCGAAGAACCTGCTGCTTTCCCTGAGCGCGGGCGCGGCGCTCGCCCAGACCGGGGTCTCGTCCACCGACGCCCTCGTCTCGGTGATCGTCTACGTCATCGTCGGCAGCATCACGATCCTTGCGCCCGTCGTGTACCACCTGGTGGGCGGCGACAAGGCGAGGACGGCGCTCGACTCGATGAAAGCATGGCTCACCGTTCACAACGCCGCGGTGATGATGGTGCTGTTCCTCGTCTTCGGGGCCAAGTTGATCGCCGACGGGTTGCCGGCACTGGGCGGCTGAACGTCATCGGCGTGGGTCCCGGATCGAAGCGTCGACATCCCTGACCTCCGTAGCTGTCCACCCTTGATCTGCGTAAGTGCTGGTCACGGCATTGCCCGCTCTTAGGGCGGAAAGAGGTCAGAGGTTCGGACCTCCAGCGCCAACAGCTTGACTGCCCTAGGACCAGGTGCTTGCCTCCGCAGCGTGGAAACGCCAAACGTCGTGCGCGGGTTCCTGGCGCGTCACGTGCCCATCGTGGATCGGCTCCGTCACTACCGATGGGACTCATGGCTGACGGCGGATCTGATCGCGGGCGTGTCGGTCGCGGCACTTCTGATACCGGAGTCCTTGGGCTACGCCGGCGTCGCGGGACTGCCGCCAGAGGTGGGCCTCTACGCTGCGCCGCTCGCCCTGCTCGGATACGCCATCTTCGGGCGATCCACCATCCTCGTCGTGGCGACGTCGTCGTCGACCGCGGCGATCTCGGCGAGCGTGATCGCGCAGCTGAACGCGGACGGGGGCACCGGATCGGCGGTGGGGCTGGCGGCCGCACTCGCGCTGTTCACCGGCGTGATCCTGCTGGTCGTCGGGCTCGTGCGCCTGGGTTGGGTGGCGAACTTCATGTCCAAGACGGTGATCGAGGGCTTCATCATCGGTCTGTCGATCAGCATCATCATCGGGCAGCTCGACGGCCTGCTGGGCATCGAGGTCGAGGGAGAGAACTCGTTCGAGCGTTCGTTGGACGTGCTCAGCCAGATCGCGCAATGGGACGCAGCCACCGTGATCGTCGGCGGGGTGAGCCTTGCGCTCCTGTTCGGACTGGAGCGGTTCGTGAGGAAGCTCCCCGGTGCCCTGACGGTGGTCGTGCTCGCCGTCCTGTACATCCGTGTCGCCGATCCCTCGAGCATCGCGATCGTGGGCGAGATCCCGCAAGGGTTGCCGACGTTCGGGATGCCCGACTTCCCCGGCTCCCAGATCGCGGGTCTGATCACCGGCGGCCTGGCGGTCGCGCTCGTCGGATTCTCCGAGGGGTACGGAGCCGCGAGCGCGTTCGCGCGTCGGTACGGGGACCGGCTGGACAACGATCAGGAGTTCATCGCGCTGGGCGTGTCCAACATCGGCGCCGGACTGACGAGCGGCATGGTCGTGGGCGGCAGCCTGTCGAAGACCGCGGCGGGCGACGCAGCCAAGGCGAAGAGTCAGATCTCGAACGTTATGAACGCCGTGCTCGTGGTTCTGACGCTGCTGTTCCTCGCGCCGTTCTTCGAGGACCTCCCCGAGACGACGCTCGCGGCGATCGTGATCCACGCCCTGTGGCACAGCGCGAACCCGCGGAAACTGGCACCGGTCCGGAAGGTGGTCCGTGCAGAGTTCTGGCTCGCCGTCCTGGTTCTCGTGGCCGTCTTGGCGCTCGACACGCTTCCGGCGATCGCCCTCGGCGTGGTCATCTCGCTGTTGGCGGTCATCTACCGCGTCACCTTCCCCGCGACCGACGAGCTGCGACGAGACCCGATGACCGGTGCGTTCGTGAGCGCCGAGTTCAACGAGGACAGCGAGCAGATCGAGGGGTTGGTCGTGTACCGGTTCGACGCGCCGCTCATCTATGCGAACGCAACGACCTTCGGAGCTGCCGCCGATGCTCTCATCGACGCCGCCCAACCAGCGGCCGGCATCCTCGTCGTCGACTGCGAGGAGATGTTCGCCATCGATCACACGGGTGTGGAAGCCCTCGCGGGACTCGTCGAGGACATGCGCGAGCGCGATGTCGTCGTGCGTCTGGCGCGGGTTCACCGAGCCGTGCTGGAGCGGCTCGATAGGGGCGGCGTGATCGCGAGCATCGGTGAGGACCACGTCTTCAGGCGTATCGAGGATGCGGTCGCAGCAGGCGCCTGAGCCGATCGGAGGCGCCGAGGATGATGGTTACCGGTGGGTTGGGCCGAAGGTTCACGACGGCGCTGACCTGCGAGTGCGGAGTGGGGGGGCACGCTCGCGGCGCCCGTCTAGCCATCCACCGGTTCCCTCGAAGCGTCTTGGATCCGCCGCCCAACCCCGGCGCTGTTGAGGAGGATGTACACGCTGAGGATCAGCGCCCATATCGGCAGGATGAGGCTCACCCACATCGAGAAACCCGGGCCGACGAGGAGGACCAAGCCCACCGCCATCCCGACGACGACGAGCCACCTCGGGATGATCCCCGTGCGCGCGCCGATCATGGTCGTCGAGAGGGTGAAGATCGCACCCATCCGGATGGCATAGAGGTTCAACACCGTGAAGGTGATCCTTCGCACCAGCCCCCAGATCTCGGGCGACGGGGTCTGCCCGGCCTCCATCGCCGGATCCGCAAGCAGGCTTGCCGCGACGGCGGTCGCTACGAACAGCATCGCGACGAACAGCAGGCCGCTCCCGAGGAACGCCGTGGCGAACAAGCGGTCCTCGTGTTGGCCGATCCGATCACGGATCACGCCGATGAACCACAGGAACGCGATCCCTGCGAAGGGGACGAGGTTGAGCGCCACCGCGACGGCCCCCCTCGTGCTCGGGTCGGTCAGCCATTCCTCGGCCTCCGACGGCTCGGAGGGTATCGAGACGCCGATCAGGACGAGGGCGACCCCGAGCAGTACCGAGAAGAGGACCCCGGCGATGCCTGCTGCGCGTGGTGTCCGGAGCCTTGCGGGGATGTTCCCTTGGCTACGAGCCATGGCTCAGCCTCCTTCGGGTGGACGATGACGGCGGCCTCGCGAACCACCACGTCGACATCGACCTCGGTCCGGAAGGCGTGACGGTCGGCTGACCACGAGGACGCTCGACCCCTTCCGGAGATCGTGGCCGCGAGCGGCCTGGCGACCGATCGGTTCTCGCTGGGGTGATGGAGGCTCCCGGTCCGCGATGCTTTGTTCCCCACGGTAGTCAGATGTCTACGTCAGGGATGAAGTCTCGTGTGGCGTCGGCCACCGTGAGGAAGAAGTTCTCGAGGCCGATCTCCTCTTCGAGCCCCAGGGTCCGAAGTGTCTGCCGCACGGACGTGCGCACGCGGGCGAGTACCAGGTGCACGTTGAGGTCGTGCAGGTCCTCGATGACGCGTCCCAGTGCCTCCGCGCCGGTCACGTCCATGTCCGTGATCCCCTCCGCGCTCACGACGAGCCGCCGGACAGGTCTGCGGGCACTCCGGACGATGTCTCGGATCTGGTCGCGGAACAGCTCCGCGTTCGCGAAGAACAGAGGGGCGTCGAAGCGGTACACGACGAGCCCGGGCACCGTCTCGGCGTCTTCGTAGTTCGTGATGTCTCGATACGTGAACGATGGGCCGACCTTGCCGAGGACGGCTGTGGGGGGCGAGATCCCGCGGCGCAGGGTCTCGAGCAACGAGACGACCACGCCGACCACGATGCCTGCGAGCACGCCGACCACCAGCACGCCTGCGAAGGTGACGATCGCGAGCGCGAAGTCGCTTCTGCGTACGCGCCACAGGCGGTGGAGGCCGGCGACATCGATGAGTTTGATAGCCGAGATGAGAACGACGCCTCCGAGGGCCGCGATCGGAAGGTCTTCGAACAACGGCGTGAGTGCGACCAACGTCACTGCCACCGCCACGGCCCCGATGATGTTCACCGACTGCGACCCCCGGCCGCTATCGGCGACGATGAAACTCCTGGAATCACTCCCGTTCGCCGGGAATCCTTGGAGCAATCCTGCGCCGACCCCAGCGGCCGCGAGACCGATGAACTCTCTCGTGGGACTCAGATCTTCCTTGTCCCGAGAGGCGAGTGCCGACGCTGTGGCAACCGAACTGGCGAACACGAGGAGTGCGACGCTCGCGGCCGGCACGAGCAGGTCGATCGTGTCCGTGAAGGACACCTGCGGGAAGGACGGGATCGGGATCCCGCGCGAGATGTGGCCCACGACCGCCACGTCGTGTGCGGTGGCGAGGTCGGCCAGAGCAACGATCAGGGTGGAGATCGCCATCGCGATCAAGAAGGCCGGGAGACCCTTGGCGAAACGCTGCAGGACCAGGACGAGCACGATCGTCGCCAGCCCGATCCCTAGTGCCCAGACGTTCGTTCCATCGAGGTGCGTGAGGACCCCTGCGATCTTCGCCCACCACTCCTCTCCCTCCACCGAGATCCCGAAGATCTTCGGGATCTGGCTCGCGATGATGATGATGGCCGACCCCGTTAGGTAGGCGGCAAGGATGGGGGTCGAGAACAGCCGGGTGATGAACCCCAGGCGCACCAAGGCCCCCACGACGAGGAACGCGGCGGTGAGTATCGCGAGCATCGCCGTGAGCTCGATCGCGCGGCTCGGATCACCGTTGGACAACGATGCGATCGAGGCCGCCACGACGATCGCGACCGAGGACTCCGGGCCGACGTTCAGGTATCGGCTGCTACCGAACAGGCCGTACAGCAGCATGCCCCCGAGCGCCGTGTACAAGCCGGCGACCGCAGGTACTCCGGCGAGTTCACCGTAGGCGAGTGCCTGCGGGATCACGACGGCCCACAAGGAGAGGGCCGCGACCATGTCGAGTCGAAGACCGGATCCTGAGTAGTCCCGGAACAGCGCGATCCCGGGTACGTAGCGCTCGAGTCTGGCACGCAGATCCGCCCCCGAGCCGGAGGCGCCGTTCGGACTCATGGCGTCAACCGTCGAGCGAGGCGGTCCTCCGAGTGGTTCACGGAGCGCTCCGCGGGGCCACCGATCCCCTGATGTTCAGCGGTGCCGGCACCCTTCACAGCCTCCGTCCCGCCGAGCGCTCGACCGACGGTCCAGCGCGACGACCGCCGACGAGCGGCAGGAACCAGAGTCTCCCCTCGCAGATATCGCTTCACCCGGAACCGCTTGGCCCGCGGCATCTCGACCATGCGTCAACTCAGATGTCGAGCAACGCAGCCGTCCACCACGCCAGTGGCGGAACGGGCGGATCGAGCTCCGGGCTCGTCTTCGATGGTCCGTGCACAGGTGGCGCGGCATCGTTCACCTTCGCCTGGCGGGCGACCACCGCGTCTTCTGTCACGTTGAACACGGTGAGATCCTGCGTGACGGTCACCGCCCCGTCGTAATGGGCGCCGAGGTCCTCGAAGACCGTGTCCACCCCGGGCGTCACGTCGAGGTGCCACAGCGCCCCCATCCGTGGCTTCACGAGCTCGAAGATCTTGCCCGCCTGCTCCGGGATCGTGTGGGCCAGGCTCGTGATCTTCAGCGCCGTCTCGAGCGGCAGCCCCGTCGCTGCGGCGTACACCTTCGGAGACTGGAAGCACTCGTGGATCAGGAGATCGGCGCCCTCGCCGGCCTCGACCACGTAGCGGCACGGACGCGTGTCGCCGGAGAAGACGACCCTGCGTCCGGCGTACGTGAGGGTGTAGCCGACGGCGCCGCTCAGCCCGTGGATCGCCGGGAAGCTGGAGATCGCGACACCGTTGCGCTCGTAGACCGGCTCGGGTCGGTCGTAGGGGATCTCGTGCGCGATCGCTTCGCAGCCGGTGGTGGGGCGCACGCCGCGGATCGAGGCGGTGTCCCACGCCATGGCCTTGGTCATGTGGTCGACGAAGGCGGATAGTCCCATCGCCGGGTCCTCGCTCCCACCTCCCCAGATCTCGACGGGATCGACCCGGCCCGCCTTCGCGAGGCTCCCCAGCAGTCCGGGGACATCACCGACGTGATCGGCGTGCAGGTGAGACAGGAACAATCTGGTGGTGGCCTCCACCGGCAGCCCGAGTGCGGTGAAGTTCGCCAAGGCTCCGGAACCGAGGTCGAAGAAGAAGAAGTCCTTCTCAGGATTGCCGACCTCGATCAAGAGGGATCCGGATGCCTGACTCCGCCGGATCCAGGGGTCTCCGCTCCCGAGCACCGTGACGCGGATCTCGCCGGTGGTGAGCTCCTCCGCGCCTGGGACGTACGTGTCGGGCACCTGCTGGGCAGGCGTGCCCACGATCGGTGTCGTGGTGAGCGCCTCCGTGCCGCCGAGATGGGCGAGCGTGGGCAGCGATCCTGAAGGCATGGTCCGTCCTCCGATCATCGAGTCATCGTCCGCGTTGGATGGGGCCCGCGCGGGGGCGAAGGCCGGTCCTCACCCGCCGTCGTCATCCGTACACATGAACCATCCTCTGGCGTTCGCTATCGGGCTCCCCGTCCCGCGGGTCCCTCGTGTTCCCTCCCCGCCCGGGCAGCGCCAAGGCCAGCAACACCTTCTCTGCCGACCCTCTGAGCGAGGAGGGTCGCATGACTCTCGCCGCTGAGGACCAACGACACGGGGACCGGTTCCTCGTGGGGCTGGTGTTGTTGCCCTGACCAGCAAGAACGCCGTTTCCGCTGGCAGGGACGTGCCCGGCTTCTGTTAGGGAGCAGGAGCGGTTCGGATCCGGCCGCCCCGACCGCGTCCGGCGGTTTGACCGAACTCACGCTCCGCTGTCTGATTGGATCGTCCGCGCCTCCGGAGGTGATGCGTCCATGCGTAGACCACTCATCGTCCTCGCCCTCGGTGCGGCTCTCGTGGCGATGGTCGCGGCTCCGTCCGGAGCGATCGTGTTCGGAGAGCCGGACGGGGATCTGCATCCGAACGTCGGGACGATGGTCGTCGAGTGGGAGCCCGGCGTGCCGTCGAAGTACTGCTCGGGAACCCTGATCGCGCCCACGGTGTTCCTCACCGCCGCTCACTGCACGGCGGACATCCTGGCAGAGGTGGGGACGACGGTCGGTGTGAGCTTCGACACCGTCTTCGACCCCGCGACCTCCGCCGTGATCTACGGGACGATCCACCAGCACCCCGGCTACGACGCACTGACGCACTACTCCGACCCGCACGACATGGCGGTCGTCGTCTTCGACGAGCCGGTTCAGGGCATCGTGCCGGCCGAGTTGCCGACCCTCCGCCTGCTCAACTCGCTGACGAAGGTCGAGCTCCGGGACCAGCGGTTCACGGCGGTCGGATACGGGCGTGTTCGCGCCTCCTTCGAGGGCGGATGGAAAGTCAACGAGTTGACGCAGACGCGTCACTACGCGGAGCAGGGGTTCCGGTCGATGCAGCGCTCGTGGCTCGTCCTGGACATGCTCCCGCACCACGGGAACGGGGGGACGTGCTTCGGGGACTCGGGCGGGCCGCACTTCCTGGGCGGCCGGCGCTCGAACGTCATCGTTTCGATCACCGTGGGCGGTGACGCGGTCTGCAAGGCCATGGATCAGACCTACCGTCTGGACACCGCCTCCGCCAGGGACTTCCTGGACGCGTTCGTGGAGCTGCCGTAGGCGGGCGGGGTCACACGGGCCGACGGCCACCGGTCGGCGCGCGACCCTGACCCGGGGCGGCGACGCTCGGGTGGCGACGGACCGCGGCCTCGCGCTCGTCCGGACCGGGCCGGTGCCAGCTCCCGTCCCGCTCGATCACGATCGACGCGCGAGGGGACCTTCGGGAGCGGAGCGTGTCCAGGTCGTAGACCCTGGCGCCGACCTCTGGCTCGTGTCCGTCCATGTCCGGGCCTCCGCCTGGACACTTCGGCGCGAACGGCGCGGACTTGAGCGGGCGGCGGGACGACCCGACGACGCGGCTCCACCCTCGCACGCAGGCCCGGGTGCCGGCGTCGGTGGGTGCAGGTAGCCTGCCGGGCATGCGGGTCACGTCGACGAGCCAGACGCTTCCGACGGCCCGCGTTCGCCAGATGCTCTCGGGGCTGCCGCCGGCCACCGGGTTTCAGGTCGTCGTGAAGCCCCTGCGGTACCGCCATCGACCGCATTTGGCCGCCCTGACGGACTTCGACGGGCGACAGATCCTGCTCCAGGTGCCCGAACCCTTCTTCCCGTTCGGGGAGGTGGTCGCGTACGCGGCCAAGCGGCGGCCGGGCCGCCCGATGCGGTTCATCTGGCTCACC
>Ga0105094_10002205_pt1 | contig 10186 bp, 11 predicted proteins | sample PPLLak1March2015_2_FD_87023 | JGI IMG/M metagenome (GOLD analysis project Ga0105094, IMG submission 87023) | Freshwater sediment microbial communities from Prairie Pothole Lake near Jamestown, North Dakota, USA - PPLs Lake P8 Core (3) Depth... | ecosystem: Environmental > Aquatic > Freshwater >...
CAGGAGTCCGACAGCCCGGAGGTGCGCGACCAGATCAAGAAGGCCAACGTCGTGCTCGGGCAGATCAACGTGCCCTGGAGCGAGCTGTTCGAGGCCATCGAGTCGGCGGACGAGGGTAACGTCGCGCTGCTGCAAGTGCAGCCCGATGCCCGCAGCCGTACGGTGCTGATGGGCGGCGCGGCGCGTGACCTCTCGGCAGTACTGTCCTACATGACGCGGCTGCAGCGTACGGATCGGCTCGAGGATGTGGTGCTGGTCAGCCACGAGATCAAGCTGAAGGAGCCGGGAACGCCCGTGGAGTTCCAGCTTCTCGCCAAATGGGCGGAGGCTGGCCGGTGAGGCGCGGGGCGCTGAGCGCGCGGTATCTGAGCTGGACCATCAAGCGCGGTCTGCTCCGTCTGCGCTGGCCCGGCCTGCTCGGTGCGGCGCTGCTGGTGCTGGCAGTGGGCTTTGCGCTGTTCGGCGTCCAGTCTGCTCGCGACCGGCTGCGGGCGCTCGACGCGCAGCGCGCCGAACTCGCGTCGCGTGCGGGCAGCCCGCGGGCCCAGGACGAGCGGCCTACGCAGCGCGGTCAGCTCGCCAACTTCTACGCCTTCTTCCCGCTGCCCGAGGCCGTGCCCGAAATGCTCGGCAAGATCCAGCGCGCGGCCGAGCGCAACGACCTGACCCTGGCCAAGGGCGAGTACAAGCTCGCCGAGGAGCGCGATTTCCGGCTTGCGCGCTACCAGGTCACGCTGCCGGTCACCGGCGCGTACTCGCAGGTGCGGGGTTTCGTCAACGACGTGCTCGATGCAGTTCCCTCGGCGGCGCTGGATGAGCTGACGCTCAAGCGCGAAGCCATCGGCGACGATGCGCTGGAGGCACGCGTGCGCTTCACGCTCTATCTGAGCGGGGAATGAGCCAGCATGAGCCCGAAGCTGCGCTCAGGCCTGTTGATCGCTGCGCTCGCCATTACATTGGGCGCCGTGTATTGGGCCAGCGGCCTGGACAGCGCGGAGGAGGCGGTCGAGGCCGTGGCGGAGTCCAAGCCGCGCAGCTCGCCTGCCGGCGATGTGCGGGTGGCGCAGGGGCCCAGCGATCTCGACCTCGAGCGGCTGCGCCGCGCGCCCAGCCTGGACCCCAGCACCGACCCTTTTGCCTTGCGGGACTTCCGGCCGGCTCCACCAGCGCTCAGGCGGCCGATCGCGCGGCCGGCCGCCGAGGTCGAGCCGCCGCCACCTCCGCCGCCGCAGGCGCCGCCGCTGCCGTTCTCGTATATGGGCAAGCTCGCAGAGGGCAACACCACTACGGTGTTCCTGACCATGGGTGACCGCAACCTGGTCGTGAGGCTCGGCGACGTGATCGACAACAACTATCGCCTGGAGGAGGTTACCGACACGACCGTCGTGCTGACCTACCTGCCGCTTACCGTCAAGCAGACTATTCCCATCGGAGCGAAGTGATGATTCGCGCTCTCGTGCTCGCGACATGCTGTGTTCTTCTCGCCTCGTGTGCCGGCTACCAGGCTCACGAGGAGGGCAGGAAGCTGATGATGGCCGGCGATGTCGATCGCGGCCTGGCCAAGCTGGAGGAGGCTGCCAAGGCCGCGCCAGGCAACTCCGACTACCAGCGCAGTTACGAGCGCGAGCGCGCACTGGTGGTCAGCAAGCATGTCTCCGAGGGGGACATCGAGCGCGCCGCGCTGCAGCTCGACGCCGCGGAGGCCAACTATCGCAAGGCGCTGGCGTTGGAGCCAGGTAACGCCCGTGCGCTGGCAGGGCTCGCCGCCATCGAGGCCACGCGCAAGCAGGTCGATGTGGTCGCGGAGGTTCGCAAGCAAGTCGAGGCGGGCGAGCTCGGTGCTGCCGAGGAGAAGCTGCGTGCTATCCTCGCCGCCGATCCCAACCAGCGCGAAGCGCGGGCGCTGCTCAACGTCGTTGCCGAGCAGCGTGCGCGCGCCGCGGCCGAGGTAAAGCCGGCGCCTCCCGAGATCCAGTCGCCCTTCACCAAGCCCATCACCCTGGAGTTCCGCGACGCCAGCCTGAAGTCAGTGTTCGAGGTGATCTCGCGAGCCTCGGGCATCAACTTCGTGTTCGATCGGGACGTTCGTGCGGACACCAAAATCAACATCTTCGTGCGCAACACCTCGCTCGATGACGTGGTGAAGTTGATCCTGGTCACCAACCAGCTCGAGCGCAAGCTGCTCAACCAGAACTCCGTGCTCATCTATCCCAACACCCCGGCCAAGCAGAAGGAGTACAAGGAGCTGGTCGTGCGCAGCTTCTACCTGGCCAACGCCGACGTGAAGCAGGCGCTCAATCTGGTGAAGGGCATGGTGAAAACGCAGGACGTCTTCGTCGACGAAAAGCTCAACCTGATGGTGGTCAAGGACACGCCCGACGCGGTGCGCGTGATCGACCGGCTCGTGCGGGCGCTGGACATCGCCGAGCCCGAAGTGATGCTGGAAGTGGAGGTGCTGGAGCTGGCGAGCAGCACCCTGCAGCAACTTGGCATCCAGTATCCCGAGCGCATCAACATCGGCAAGGTGCCAGTCCCCGGGGCCGCCACCGGCGACCTGACGTTCGTCATCGGTCAGGATGACGTCAAGGGCTTCGTGGTCAACCCGCCGATCGTCCTGGACATCAAGTCGCAGGATGCCGACGCCAAGGTGCTCGCCAACCCGCGCATTCGCGTGAAGAACCGAGAGAAGGCCAAGGTTCACATCGGCTCGCGCGTGCCGGTCGTCACCACGACCTCGACGGCGAACGTGGGAGTGTCTTCGTCAGTGAGCTACCTGGATGTCGGCCTTAAGCTCGACGTCGAGCCGAATATCTACCTGCGCGACGAAGTGGCGATGAAGGTCGGTCTGGAAGTGAGCAACATCACGCGTACCGTCAACATCGAGGGCACGCTGGCGTATGAGATCGGTACCCGCACCACCGGTACGGTGCTACAGCTCAAGGACGGCGAGACGCAGATCCTGGCCGGTCTGATCAGCGACGAAGACCGCCGCACCGCCAGCAAGGTCCCGGGGCTGGGTGACATCCCCGTTCTCGGCCGGCTGCTCGGGACGCAGGGCGACGACCGGCGCAAGACCGAGATCGTCCTGTTGATCACGCCGCGCATCGTGCGCACGCTCAATTGGGCGCAGGCCGGCTTGGCCGACGTGGCTGTCGGCACGGATGCGGCCATCGGCGCAGGTCCGCTGCGCATTTCGCCGACGGCGGCGGGGTCGCTGACGCTTGCGCCTGGCGCTGGTGCTGGCGCGGTCCAGTTGCCGCGCCCACCGGCGGTGCCCGGTGTCCCGTTACCTTCGCCGCGGACCGAACCCGAGACCGGGGTGCCGCCGGTCGGTTTGCCCGGCGAGCAGCCTGGGGAGGATCTCACTGAAGACGGTGGCGAAGAGGTTGCTGCGGCGGCACCGGGCGTGGGCGCCCTCCTGCTTGCAGCGCCGCTGGCGGCACGCGCCGGGGCGGAGGTGCTCATCTCCCTTGCGCTCGCACCCGGCGGCGCCGCGACGCGCGCAACGGCGGAGCTGGCTTATGACCCGCTCCAACTCGAGCCGGTCGGCGCCGCCACCTCGTCGCCCGGACGGGTCCCGATCCGCATCGACGGCTCCGCCGCCGTGCGCTTCCGCGTGCTGCTCTCCGCCGGTCGTGCGCAGGTACGGGTGGAGAACGCAGTTGGCGCCGACAAGACCGGCGGCAGCGTTCCGGTGAGCGCACCAGCGCCGGTGGATATCACGATCACGCCCTAGGCGTGAGGCGCGAGGCGAGAGGGGTGAGCGGTGAGGGGTCAGGAATGAAAGCAGCTCGCGACCGAAAAAGACACCCCCTCTCCCCCGCGAGCGGGGGAGACAGTTGGGGTGAGGGGGACACCTTAGGCCTCACGCCTCACGCCTCACTCGCGACAGCGTACGGCTTCACCCTCATCGAGCTCGTCATCACCGTGGCCATCATCGCCATCTTGGCGCTGGGCCTCGTGCCGCTGACGCAGCTCGCCTCGCAGCGCGCCAAGGAGCAGGAGCTGCACGCCGCGCTACGCGACATCCGCACCGCGATCGACGCGTACAAGAAGGCGACCGACGAAAACCGGGTGGAGAAGAAGGCCGATCAGACCGGCTATCCGCCCGAGCTGGAAGTGCTCGCCGCAGGGGTGAAGGACATCAAGACGCCCGACGGCAAGATGATCTACTTTCTGCGTCGCATTCCGCGCGATCCCTTCTTCGACGACGACAGCGTCCGCGCGGAGAAGACCTGGGGCCTGCGCAGTTACGAGAGTCCGCCGGATGAGCCGCGCGAGGGCGACGATGTGTTCGACGTGCACTCGTTGTCGGAGCGCAAGGGGTTGAACGGGATTCCTTACAGGGAGTGGTGAGGCGTGAGGCGGGAGGTAGGAGACGTGAGAGGTCAGGAATGAGCGCAGCTCGCGACCGAAAATACCCCGTCTCCCCGGGGAACGGGGGAGAGGGTTGGGGTAAAGGGGACGCCTCCCGCCTCCCGCCTCCCGCCTTACCCGCGTTAGCAGGGGCCTCCTCACGCCGCCCGCCTCACTCCTCACGCGCGCCAGCGCCCGGCTTCACGCTGATCGAGCTGATCATCGTGATGGCGATCCTTGCGCTGCTGATCTCGATTGCCGTGCCGCGCTACTTTGCTCACATCGAGCGCGCCAAGGAAGCCACGCTCAAGCAGGATCTCAACGTGATGCGCGACGCCATCGACAAGTTCTACGGCGACAAAGGCCGCTACCCGGATGCGCTGGAGGAACTGGTCGACCAACGCTACATCCGCAACCTCCCGCTCGATCCAATCACCGAGAGCCAGGCCACCTGGACCGTGGTGCCACCGCCCGCGGGCAGCGATGCCAAGGGCAATGTCTACGACGTGAAGAGCGGGGCGGCAGGGACCGCCGCTGACGGCAGCGCGTTCTCCGACTGGTAGGCGCACCGCGTCAACATCGATCTTCAAAGGAGAGTGCAATGCGAGCCTGGAGACGCAACTTGGTGCTCACCACGACGCTGGTGCTGGCGAGCGTCGCGGTGGCGGCCGGAGAGGTCGAAGACAAGCTGCGCGCCAAGCTCGGGGAGCGCCTACCTGGCATCCGGATCGAGTCCGTCACGAAGCTGCCCCAGCTCGACCTGTACGAAGTGGTGAGCAACGGCAACCGCATCTTCTACACCGACGCCAAGGGCGAGTTCGCCCTGGTCGGTAATCTCATGGACCTGAAGACGCGCGCCAACCTGACGCAGCAGCGTCAGGATGAGCTGAACGTGGTCGACTTCTCCACGCTGCCGCTGGACAAGGCGATCGTGAAGGTCAAGGGCGACGGCTCGCGCAAGGTGGCTGTGTTCAGCGACCCCGACTGTCCGTTCTGCAAGCGTCTCGAGCGCGAGCTGGTCAAGGTCTCCAACGTTACCGTGTATCTGTCCCTGTTCCCACTTCCGCAGCTGCATCCCGATGCGCCGCGCAAGGCGCGGGCAGTGTGGTGCGCGACAGACCCGGGGAAAGCGTGGGACGCCCTGATGCTGGAGGGCACCGAGCCGGCTGCGCCCGCCGCGGAATGCAAGGACCCGATCGCGGATGTCGCCAGGCTCGCCGACCAAGTCGGCATCCAGGGCACGCCCGGGCTGGTCTTCAGCAACGGCAAGCTGGTGCCCGGCGCGATCAGCGTCGAGGAGATCGAGCGGTATCTGAGTGCGCCGGGGAAGTCCTGAGCCGCGTCGACACATGGGAACGCGCGCGGTCCAAGCCGTGAGCGAGCGCGGCTTCACCTATGTCGGGGTGTTGTTCATCATCCTCATCGTGGGCGTCGGTCTTGCGAGCGTGGGCACGATATGGCACACCGCGCTCCAGCGTGAGAAGGAGCGCGAGCTGTTGTTCGTGGGCGGGCAGTTCCGCAGCGCCATCGCTCAGTACTACGGCAGCTCGCCCGGTGCGGGGCGCTACCCGATGCGACTCGAGGACCTGCTGCAGGACGAACGCTATCCGAACGTGCGGCGCTACCTGCGCCGCATCTACCGCGACCCCATGACCGGGAAGAACGAGTGGGGCCTGGTGAAGGCGCCCGACGGTGGAATTGTGGGCGTCCACAGTCTGGCCGAGGGGCGGCCGCTGAAGAACGCGGGCTTTTCGGAGGCGGATGCGGCCTTCGTCGATGTCGAGACCTATGCGGAATGGAAGTTCGTGGCGGTGCCCCCTGCCGCGCAGACGCCCGCCGCGCCCGGCGCTGCAGCCGGCGTTCCGGTTGTAGTCAACCCGCCCGGGCTCGAGATGGAGCCCGCTACTCCAAGCGGCGAACTTCTACCGCCTGCACCGTCACGAAGTCCGCAGTAGCCTCTGGGTCGTCCAGCCGGAACGTGGCAGTCGAAGTTCCGGCGGAATATCCGTCGCCCTCACTCCTTGCTCTTGCCGATCTCGTCGAGCCGGCGCTGCAAGGTCAGCCGGTCGAGCTTGTCCACCGGTAGATTGACGAAGATCGAGAGCCGGTGGTGCAGCTGGTTGTAGGCCTTGAAGAAGGCCTTGCGCTTATCCTCGTCGCTGCCCTCGACGGCCGCGGGATCGGGGATGCCCCAGTGCGCCGTCATCGGCTGACCCGGCCAGACCGGGCAGACTTCGGCGGCGGCGTTGTCGCAGACGGTGAAGACGAAGTCCAACGCAGGTGATCCCGGCTGCGCGAACCCCTCCCAGTCCTTGCTGCGCAAGCCTTCTGTGGGCAGGCGGTTCTTCTGCAGCAGCTCGATGGTGTAGGGGTTGACCACGCCCTTGGGGTGGCTGCCGGCGCTGTAGGCCTTGAAGCGGCCCTGGCCCATGGCGTTCAACATCACTTCGGCCATGATGCTGCGCGCGGTGTTGCCGGTGCACAGGAACAGCACGTTGAAGGCGGTGCGGTTCATGGCGCGCGCCTCAATCGCAGCAGCTGCCGCCAGCAGCAGCCTTCACCGGGATGCGCGACAGCTTCGCTGCCGGCGCGCAGCAAGCCGAGTCGGCTTGTTGCGGCTGGCCGGTGCGGTTGTCCTCGCCGAACACCGGAATGGCATCCAGTGTGTGGAAGGTTTCCCAGGCGATGCCCTGCGGGTCGGTGATCCAGTACTTGTCGGACTTCGCGTAGCAGCAGGCTGCGCCGGTCTGGTCGAGTGCGGCGATCTGCGCCTTTTCCACCTGATCCCGCAGCCCAGCGAGATCCTCATCGGATTCGACCTGCAGCCCGAGGTGGTCGAGTCCGGCCTTCGCGCCGCGTTTCGAGATAGCGAAGTTCACCCGCGGGTCCTCGACCATCCACTTTGCGTAGTCGTCCTTGACTAGCGTGGGCGGAGCGCCGAAGACGGTGGAGTAGAAGCGGATGTTGGCGTCGAGATCGTCGACCGAGACGTGGACGTGGAAGCGCTTCATGAACGGCTCCTGGTTACCGGACGTTTAGAGGGCGGGGCGCCGCACCACCCCGTAGGCTTTGCCGCCGCCCCTGCTCCGACAGGAGGGGAGCAGCGCGACAGCGCGGTTTCCACCGTCGTCAGGCACTCGTGCGGCATTCCCTTGCAGCAGTTGCGGGTGAGAAATGTCATCAATGCGGCCATGCGCTCGAAGTCCGCGCTGTAGAACACGAAGCGGCCTTCCGGCCGGGCGTGCGCGAGCCCGGCGTGCGACAGCTCCTTCAGGTGAAAGGACAGGGTGGCCGGCGGCACTTCGAGCGCCTCGGAGAGCTGTCCGGCAGGCACGCCTTCGGGACCGGCCTCCACCAGCAGCCGAAAGATGGCGAGACGGGTCTCCTGGGCCAGCGCAGCCAGGGCGACGGCCGCTTGCTTGAGCTCCATGTTTCCATATTTATCGAAACGTAGTAATCTGTCAAGCGCCGACCGACAACGCCATCCTCACGCCAATGACGACCCTCACCCGAACTGGCCCGCCACGCGGCGAAGCGCGCAAGATGAACAGCCCGTTCGAGCGCTATCTCACCGTTTGGGTGGGTCTATGCATTCTCGGCGGAATCCTGCTCGGCAAGGCCGCCCCCGACCTGGCACGCACTCTGGATGGCATGACCCTTTACGTGGACGGCGCACCCGTGGTCTCGATCCCCATCGCGGTGTGCCTGTTCTTCATGATGTATCCCATCATGGTGAAGATCGACTTCGCCTCGGTGATCAAGGCCGGCCGGAGCGCCAGACCGGTGCTGCTCACGCTGTTCGTGAACTGGGCTGTCAAGCCGTTCACCATGTATGCCATCGCCCTGCTGTTTCTGGGCGTGGTATTCCGCAGCTTCATCGGCGTAGAGGCGACCGACCTGGTCCGGCTCCCCTTCGGCCTCGACCTTCCGGTGGGGGCAACGCATGGCGCGGGAACGGTCGTGTTGCACGAGGGCGCGAAGATGCTCGAGGTGCCGCTGTGGCGCAGCTACCTCGCCGGCTGCATCCTGCTTGGCATCGCGCCATGCACGGCCATGGTGCTGGTTTGGGGCTACCTCGCACGGGGCAACGACGGGCTCACGCTGGTGATGGTGGCGATCAACTCGCTGACGATGCTGGTGTTGTATGGCGTGCTGGGCGGGTTCCTGCTCGGCGTGGGGCGCCTGCCGGTGCCCTGGCAGGCGCTGTTGCTGTCCATCGGCGTATACGTCGCGCTGCCCCTCGTGGCCGGCTATTTTTCCCGCAAATGGATCATCGCCGCGAAAGGCGAGACCTGGTTCAAGGAGAAGTTCCTGCACGTCCTCACGCCCGTAACGATCACGGCGTTGCTCGTGACACTGGTGCTGCTGTTCTCATTCAAGGGCGAGGTCATCGCGGCCAATCCGCTGACCATCCTGTGGATCGCGGTACCCCTGTTCGTGCAGACGGTGCTGATCTTCGCGCTCGGCTACGGGTTGGCGCGGTTGCTGAAGCTGTCCTACGACAACGCCGCGCCTGCCGCCATGATCGGCGCCTCGAACCACTTCGAAGTCGCCATCGCGACCGCCGTGATGCTGTTCGGGCTGTCCTCCGGGGCTGCGCTGGCCACGGTGGTCGGTGTGCTGATCGAGGTGCCTGTGATGCTGATGCTGGTGGAGCTCTGCAAGCGCACGGCGCACTGGTTCCCCCAGCCAGTGGCACAGGCGGTCTGACCGCCCATGGTCGAGCGCTCGTCACCGCCATCGGGCGCATCTGTCGCACGCGGCGGCTGGGGGCTGGTCGGTGCGCTCGGCGTCACGCAGATCGTCTCCTGGGGCTCGCTGTATTACGCATTTCCGCTGCGGCTCGGCCCGATCGAGCAGGAACTGGGGTGGCACCGGGCGAGCGTGGTCGGCGCATTTTCGCTGAGCCTGCTGATCGCGGGTGTGGCCGCGATCCCGGCCGGGATGGTGATCGACCGGTTCGGGGGGCGCGCACCGATGGCCTGGGGGTCGCTGACCGCCGCGGTGCTGCTCGCGCTGCTGAGCCGCAGCGAGTCGCTCCCGATGTTCTATGCACTGTGGGCAGGGCTCGGACTGTGCATGGCCGCCACCCTCTACGAGCCGGCCTTCGCGGTGATCTATCGCAGCTTCGGCGCCGATGCCCGCAAGGCCGTCACGGCGCTCACGCTCGTGGCTGGCTTCGCCAGCACGGTGTTCTGGCCGTTCACCGAATGGCTGGTGGCCGGCCTCGGCTGGCGCGATGCGCTGATTGTGCTGGCGGCGTTGAACCTCCTGGTGTGCTGGCCGTTGCACCAGTTCGCATTGCCCGCGCCAGCGCGCGCCGATCCCACAACCCATCCTCATCGCATGAAGGCAAGCGAGCACGCAGTTGCACCCTGGCACTCTTCGGGCTTCTGGCTGCTGGCGCTGGTGTTCGCGGCCAACATGCTGGCGTTCGCCGTCCTGTCGGTGCATCTGATCCCGCTGCTGGTCGAACGGGGGCTCTCGACTACCCAGGCGGCGGCGCTGGCCGCGCTCATCGGCCCGATGCAGGTGGCCGGGCGGGTTGTCGAGTACGCGTTCGGCCGCCGCTTCAGTGCGGCGGCCGCCGGGATGACGGCGCTGGTGCTGCTCCCGGCGGCCTTGCTGCTGGTGATCATGGGCGGCGCCAGCTTCGTGGTTCTGGCTGCGGGTCTCGCGCTGTACGGCGCCAGCAACGGTGTAATGACCATCGTGCGTGCCGTCGTGCCGGCCGAGCTGTTCGGGCGCGAGCGCTACGCCACCCTCAACGGCGCGTTGTCCGTGCCGGTGATCCTCACGCGCGCCGCCGGCCCGGTGGCCGCCTCCTTCG
>Ga0105094_10002207_pt1 | contig 10180 bp, 5 predicted proteins | sample PPLLak1March2015_2_FD_87023 | JGI IMG/M metagenome (GOLD analysis project Ga0105094, IMG submission 87023) | Freshwater sediment microbial communities from Prairie Pothole Lake near Jamestown, North Dakota, USA - PPLs Lake P8 Core (3) Depth... | ecosystem: Environmental > Aquatic > Freshwater >...
AAGATATTGAACTGCAGGCCTGCAGAATGGATATCTGCCATTATGCATTTCCCAAAAGCCTTGATTTGCTGTTGCAGGGAATTGGAAAAATGAAGCCCGTCAGGGATAAAGATTTTGAGGGATGCGGATCCTGTAATGATAATATAAAAGCCTGTCTTGAAAAGGAATTCCTGGCTTTGAATGACAGGCTTAAGATCCTGATCATATCCGGAAGATCAGATAAGAATGAATTGATCAGGGCCTGGCTGATGGCATGTTTGGCTAAAACGATAAAAGAAAATGTGAAAATATCAATACCCGTCATTGACCTGGCAGGTTATGTATGATAAATAGCTGCTTTGTACTGCACCTCCTGTATATATTTTCAGGAAAACTGTTAAATGAAAAGTGGAAAAATTACTACCTTTTATCCTTATTTTTAAGCAAGAGTCCACTTCAAAAAATAGTAAATTTGTTTTTACCACTAAAACACAAAAGCACAAAAAAAAGCAAAATATTGATCAACAATCGCACATGCAGCATATTCTTTCGTGTTTTTGTGGTTTGGTGGTTAATATCTTAGCCGGCGCATGCGCCGGATTGGCTTATTTCAAACTTTTCGGAGTGGATTCAAGTAATAAACCTTAAAACAACGCTTATGAAAAGGCGCAGATTCATTAAAGCAACAGCCATGGCTGCCCCTATGATCAGCCTGTTTCCGGCTGATCTTTCGGATATAATAATTGAACCCATATCCCTCGGAATTGAAAAAAGATCGCTGGGCAAAACAGGTGTTTTTCTTTCCGTGATCGGTTTCGGAGGCATTGTCGTTAAGGATGCCACACCGGAAAATGCATCAGCCGTGGTCAGGCTGGCCATTGACAAAGGAATAAACTATTTTGATGTGGCCCCTTCATACGGTGATGCGGAAATAAAGCTGGGCCCTGCACTTGAACCATACAGGAAAGATGTCTTTCTTGCCTGCAAGACAACAAAGCGTTCCAAGGCTGAAGCCCGCGCAGAACTGGAACAATCCCTCCGGCATCTTCGCACAGATCATTTTGACCTCTACCAGTTTCATGCGGTTACAACCCTCGAAGAAGTGGATGCTATCTTCAGCCCCGGCGGAGCCATGGAAACATTCCAGGAAGCCCGCAAAGAGGGGAAGATCCGCTTTATCGGCTTCTCGGCACATTCCGTTGAGGCTGCCATGGCCATGATGGACCGGTATGATTTTGACACCATCCTCTTCCCGGTGAACTTTGCCACCTGGAACGCCGGAAACTTCGGCCCCCAGGTGCTGGCCCGTGCACAGGAGAAAAAGATGGGCATACTGGCCCTGAAAGCCATGGCAAAAGGACCGTGGCCTGAGGGTGCTGACAGGGCAAAATATCCGAAGTGCTGGTATGAACCCCTGGCTGACCAGGAGGATGCGCGGATGGGACTGAGGTTCACCCTCTCCCACCCCGTTACCGCCGCCATACCACCCGGAGAAGAAGAGCTGTTCAGGCTCGCGTTATCCTTATCTGACCGGTTACAGCCCCTCAAAAAGAGTGAAATTGAATCGATCAGGCAAAAAGGATTGGAGACAGATCCGCTTTTCAGGCACAACGGGTGATAACTGAAACGATGGCGAAGGCAGACAGGTAAAATCTGCCGGTAGTTGTTTTCTTCACTACTCCGGGCAGTCGCCTGATTTCAGCAACACCTTTTCCTCCTGCCACAAGGTTAATTTGCCGCTATAGCCAAATCCCAGCAGGGAGAGGTCAAATCCGCAGGCCCCTATAAACTGGCATTTCGCCTGCTGGCAGGGAGGGGTAAAGGTATAATCACCGCCGATCAGAAAGGCTGTCTGGATCCAGGGGACGACGGATTCACCGAATATCTGCAGCTCCAGTCTTGGAAAGGCGAGGCCGAAATTAACCCCGATGGCTGAAGAAGCACCTGTCTGGGCAATGTTCTTGTTCATGCTCTGATCGCCCATGGATGCATTGGCATCTACGGTCGTTCCGTTGTATTTTAGTCCGGTGGTTGATGTATAGTCGAATTTTACCTCAACCTGGGCCGAGCCGTCAAGGGGCACAACGCAGTTTATAACAAACAAAACCTTGACGTTGATAACAACCGGAATTCCGTAAACTATCATGGGAAATTTCAACAGGACCACCGGAAAATCAAAGGTGATGCCATCGTTGCCTGAACCCGCAACCGTCAGATTAAGGGTAAGATCTCCTTTTATGTCAACATTTTTTTGTTCAAATTTCTTGAGTTCACTGTCCTCATATTCCATTTCCGTGCTGGAATAGAAATTACTGATGGAGCCTTTGGCCAGGAACTTTGCCTTGACAGGCTGCACAAGGTCTTTGGTTACTTCGAATTCCACATTCGCCAGGGAATCCGTAAAATCGAATTTTATTCTGTATGAATATTCACCGTATGTGAATTCGAACTCAAAATCATTGGCTTCAGTCGATTTGTATGCTATGTTCTTTCCCTGCATCTGAACAACGGGGATGACGCCTTTATTGAAGTTAATCTCTTTGTTCCATGAGATCTCACCGTTCCTGATGGCTTCATTGAGGGTTGCATAGGCAGTTTCAACCCGGGTCTCATTTCCCTCTTGTGTGACTGCAGTTACGCGGCGCAGTGCCACACCGTATATAAACAGAATGTCATCCTCCTTCAGGTTGGTGATCCTCGGATCATCGCTATCAAAATAGTATATATAATCTGCAGTATCAATGCGGCCCAGGGATTCAGCCAGAAGGCTGTCGATCACCACCGTTTCGTCCGTATAGGTGACATCAAACACCATGCTTTCCTGCTGGGAGGGCTTGGGATTATTATCATCCTTCTCGCAGGTGTTGAACAGAAGAACAACAAATGCTGAAAACAGGAAGACTTTAATGTAACTCATAATGAAAGTTTTATAAGTGTAATAATGACTACCAAGTTAATAATATTCCTTCGATTACAGCACCGCACCAAAAACATCATTCACGATGATCTGAATGATGCTTGTCCAGTGCTCCCCTGCCTGTTGCCATGTCAGGTCAGCGGTCCGGCAGGAGGCAGTAACTACAAGACGCCAGTCCGGCACAATAAAAATAAACTGGCCTCCCCACCCCATGGCGAAATAATATTGGTGTTCACCTGAAGTGTTTACCCAGATTTGATAACCATATTCGGGACCATAGGGAATATCATTGTTGGTTGATATTTGCGGTGTCGTCATTTCAGTAATCCAGCTTTCAGGAACCACCTGCACGCCATTGTGACGGCCAAGGTCAAGGATCAGATTCCCTATTTTCACCATATCGTGCGGTGATATCCTGAGGCCTGCTGCTCCGTTTGGATATCCCCTGTCATCTTCGCTCCAGCTTACATTTGTGATGCCCATCGGGAGGAAAAGACATTCCATGGCAAAATCAAGCGTATTGTTGCCGGTAGCCTCTTTGATGATCACCGAAAGAAGATGGGAAGCACCATCGCTGTAATTGAAAACAGTGCCCGGAGTGTATACAAGCGGCAGGTCGATGATATACTGAAGATGATCGGCCATGGCGGCATAGGTATTATAAAGGCTCTCTGGTTTTGTCCCGTTCCAGGCATGCCCGAAAGTCATCATCAGCATTTGCCTGATGGTTATGTTAGCTTTAACCGTATCAGGAAAAGTGACAATTCCGGTGAGATATTTGCTGATTGGATCGTTGATATCCTCAATATAACCCATCTCAATAGCCAAACCCACCAGCATAGATGTCACCGTTTTGGTAACCGACATAACGGTTTTAATGCTGTCACTCCGGTACCCGTTATAATAATCTTCTGCCACGATAATCCCGTCGCGGCACACGACAAGGCTGGCAATGCCTCCCACCTGCTGTATATTGTCGAACGCCCGGATGAGTATTTCCTCATCCATATTATGTTCTGCAGCCAGGGGAAACCTGATTGTATTTTCTTCTTTCCTGCAGGAGTCTGTTAATAATGATAGAAAAAAGACAAAAGCCGAAAAATAAACTGCTTTCATTTTTAATCCAATAAGAAGGCTCACCGGTGTGCTTTGCAAAGTGCACCGGTGAGACAGATTGAGCTAATCCGGTCTATTTATTTTTAACCGGAAAGGGAGGAATCGGCTTCACATAATCCGGGTAATTTTTCATTTCCTCAAGAATAACCTCAATGGCTTTATTGAGCTGGGCATCTTCCCCGGCGTATTCCTTGGCCGGATCGTTATCGACCATAATATCAGGCTCGACCCCGTACCCTTCAATGGGCCATGATTTGCCATCCTTGCTGTAGCTGGCAAATTCAGGTTTGAACAACTGTCCTCCGTCGATCAGCGGCTGGGGGCCCCTGATACCTACAACGCCACCCCAGGTGCGGACGCCAATCAGTTTTCCCAGTTTCATTTCCCGGAAACGGAAGGGGAAAAGATCGCCGTCAGAGGCCGAATAGTTATCTATCAAACATACTTTCGGGCCGGCAAAGGTACCGTCAGGATTCGCTGTTCCCATCTCCTGGTTGCGGGCCATGCCGGTGAGCACCATTTCCCTCCTCAGCCGTTCGATGATCATGGGAGAAACATTTCCGCCGCCATTCCCCCGGTCGTCAATGATCAACCCTTTTTTCATCAGCTGCGGATAGAAATGTTTTATAAACTCATTCAGGCCTTCGGAGCCCATATCGGGAATATGAATGTAACCAACCTGATTGTTGGTGGCTTCAGACACCTTGCGCATATTGCCCTGCACCCAGTTGTAGTAATATAGCCCCGATTCATCGGCCAGTGGGATCACAATGGTTTTCCTGCTCCCTGCCGCATCGGGTTTTGAATTTACCGTGAGCTCAACCTGTTTGTCGGCCAATCCTACCAGCGAAGTATAGATATCATTCATGTCACGGGTTGAATTCCCGTTCACGGCAATAATATAATCACCCTCCGCAACATTAACCCCTACCTCCGCTAACGGAGACCTAAGTTCCTTGCTCCAGTTGGCTCCTTCAAGGATCTCTTCAATCCGGTAATAACCCGAAGCCTGCCGGCTCAGTTTTGCTCCCAGCAAACCGGTGCTGATCCGCTCGGCTTTTGGCTTGTCACCACTCAGAACATAGCTATGCCCGATGCTCAGTTCCGAGATCAGCTCACCGATGATATAGGTAAGGTCATCACGGTGCCTCACATAGGGGAGCAGTGCAGCGTACTTTTCTCTCAGTCCGGGCCAGTCGGTTCCATGCATATTGGGATCATAGAAGAAGTCCCGCATATGACGCCAGCTTTCATAATAGATCTGTTTCCACTCCTCGTTATAATCCACCCACACCTTCATGTTGGAAAGATCGGCCATGGTTTTAAGCTCGATGGGGGCGACAGGCAAGTCAATAACCGCAAAGCTGTTATCCTTGCTGACCAGCATTTTTTTCCCGTTGGCCGAAATGACAAAAACCATGCCCGTGCCCAGTTCCTTTTCTTCCTTATTCTCCAGGTCATACATTTTAATGGACGGCTTCTCGGCGTCTTCCTTTCTTTCATGATAATAGACCTTCCCGCCAACGCAGGCTATCCCGCGGTAATTCGATGCACTGACCGGAATTTCCACTACCCGGTTCTGTATTCCGTCAAGGTCAACGGTCACCGTGACAGGCCTGGCGGCTTCCTCTTTTTTATCAGCAGCCGCTATATCCGGTGCCGCTTCTGTTTCGATAATCTTCACTTCGTTATCCTTGGGAGCAATGGGTGATTTGGTCGCTTTTGCCAGCATTACCATATAGATCTTGTTCATGTTGATATAGGCATGATTCCACTCCGTATTGCTGTAAGTAGGATCAAAGCTTCTGGCGGAAGTGAAAAGCAGGTAATTACCGTCAGTGCTGAAAACCGGATTGTTGCTATCATACCATCCGTCAGTAACTTCAGTCTTTGATTTGGTCAGGGTGTTATAAAGCATGATCTTCGACATGCTTTCCCTTTCCGGGCGCGAATAGGTGATCCATTTGCTGTCGGGCGACCAGTTGAAATCATCAATTTCCCAATTGTTGGACTGATCAACGAGTGTCACTTCCCTGCTGGTGATGTCCACCATCAGCAACCTGAACTTTTTGTCGTTCCACATAATCTTTTTGCTGTCCGGTGACCAGCCTATGTCAAATTTATAGGTATCGGCGTCTTTGGTCAGCTGAACCGGCGGTTCCGAGCCGTCCTGCAGCTGTATGTATAGTTCCACCTCACCGCTCTGGTCAGACAGGTACGCAATATATTTTCCGTTGGGCGACCATACGCCGTTTCTTTCATGCACACCTGAGCTGCGGGTGATATTCCGGGTGATGCCTTCCTTTGCAGGCAGGGTAAATATTTCACCCCGGGCTCCCATCACAATCCTCTCGCCATCGGGTGCAATATCGAATGAATAAACCTTTTTGGATGCGTCCACCCATGCGTTTCTGGCAGCGGATACATCGTTGGAAATCTGAACCGGTACCCTGGTTATGGCCTTGGTGTTGAATTCATACAGGTAGATGAATCCCCCTTTCTCAAAGGCAATGGCATCATCACCCAGGGAGGGGAATTTGATGTCAAAATCGGTAAAGTCAGTCACTTTACGTGTTTCTTTCGTATCGGTGTTGTAAACAAAGAGGTTCATGGTCCTGTCTCTGTCCGAAAGAAAATAGATCTCCTTTCCGTGCCACATGGGGAATATGTCCTGAGAATTGGTGCCGGTGACATGGGTGACCTCTTTGGAATTGAAATCATAGATCCAGATATCGTCCGCCATACCGCCCTTGTAATATTTCCAGGTCCTGAATTCCCTGAACACCCTGTTAAAAGCCAGTTTTTTGCCGTCCGGCGAATAGGTGCAGAATCCCCCGTTCATCAGCGGGATCTCTGCGGAAAGGCCCCCGCCTGCAGCAACGCTGAACAACTGGCCGCGAAATGCATTGAAGGAATAACGCCTCGACCGGTAGATGATGTTTTTACCATCCGGCGTCCAGGTCATGACAACGTTGTTAGGACCCATACGGTCGGCAACATCATCACGCCCCAGCGTTGCAGTATAGGTTAGTCTTTTAGGTTCACCGCCCGTGGAAGGTATGGTAAATACCTCCGTGTTGCCATCGTACTGGCCGGTAAAGGCTATGGTTTTCCCGTCAGGGGAAAACCGGGCAAACATTTCATAACCCTGGCTGCCGGTCAGCTTTCTGGCGATGCCGCCGGTGCGGTCGACCGTATACAGGTCCCCAGCATAACTGAAAACAACCTGGTTTCCATGGACAGCGGGGAACCGTAGTAACCGGGCCTCCTGCTGTCCAAAGGAAAGTTGAAATAATAAACAGCATGATAAAAGAAAATAGATACGTTTCATATGATAGATTTATTAGTAATTATATCAACATAAAATCTTCAAATTTTCAAATCTTCAAACTATAATTAATGCAAGTCTCTCGAAAAACCGTTTAATTAGTTTCGCTGCAAATATCCTTTTGCGTATGGTTATATATTGCTTGCAGCGTTTTCCGCCTATATCCTTTTCCCCGGGTTGACACCCGGGGCTACCAACATGTCGCCCCTAAAGGGCTTTTTAATTTCCCTTCTACCGCTTTCTCTCCCTCTCTCCCTCTCTTCTTCTGCCTTATCCCTTATCCCTTTTGCCTTTCTTCCTTCTCTTCCAAAAATTTCTTCCTCATCTCAATCACCTGCAGCTTGAAATCAGGGAATTGACTCCATAATTCTTTTTTACATTCATTGAGTTCAGCGCACTCGATGCAGCATTCAAATCCTTTTGAAATGGCGCATTTTCGCACGGTGCAATTCGACAGGATGACGCCTTCGGGTTTTTCGGTGTTTTTGCAGCTAAAACAGAAGATTGCTTCAGGGTCAAAATCGACATTGTATTTTTCCTTTATTTTCCATTGCTCATAGACTTCCTTTTTCAGAACCGGATCATTCTTAAGGGAAGCCTGGAGGAACCGGCAGTCGGATGGGCATTTATAACCGCAATAATTCAGGGTTTTGGGGTCAACGATGTCATCCGCTGACGGCAGCATACTGCCCGAAGACTGTCTTTTGTATCCCATCATGAATGCACAGCAGGCAATACCGGCATATGATCCCTTTATCAGGAATTCACGGCGTTTAATCGGTTTTGTCATAGGATCAGAATAGTTAAGGTTAGGGTTAAACCAAAACGCAATTTAATACTTCCCGGTTAATTATCAAGTGACAAACAGCAGGTAGTATTTGAATATCAATGGATATTTTATTATATTTGATAGGAAGCCCGGGGATTTAAAGAAAATTTAATATAATGCAGAGGGGTATGGGATTGCTTTTTCATTTCATATTGGTTTTGCGCAGGCGGATCATCAAGGCAGGGATAAAAAAAATCATATTTACAGGCTTAATCGTCGGAGTTACCCAACTCCTGAATGCCCAGGAAAGGCAGTTCCTTTTTACCAATATCGATAAATCACAGGGATTGTCACATAACAATGTGCAGTGTTTTTTGAAAGACAGAAAAGGATTTATCTGGGTGGGCACATTTGAAGGCCTTTGCCGGTTTGACGGTTATGCCTTTAAGGTATTCAGGAATATTCCGGCAGACAGTACTTCGCTGGGAGATAATCTGATTACCGGATTGTTTGAAGATCACCGGGGACACATATGGGTAGGCTCCGGAGACAACCTTGAGATTTACGATCCTGAAACCGAAACATTTTCACACAACAAATCGCTGTTTAACAATCAACTTCCTGTTCCTTTTGGGAGTAACTGGTATGCTTCCTTTGATCCCGACAGCAATATCATCTATGCCAATGATGTGAGCGGAATTTATAAATACATGGTCAGGGCTGATTCTTTGGTAAAGATCGGTTTTGCCCTGCATGAAAGTACGTTTCGCCTGTCAGGGATGAAGCTGGACAGCAGCGGGAATATATGGCTGGCCTATACCAATGCCCGCTTGTATAAGATCGAGAGGAACACCCTTTCAGTCGCTGACAGCATCATTTTGCCCGCCAATCCGGATAATAAATACTATTTTTATATAGATAATGAAAATGATTTCTGGATCTGTGACCTTAATAATCCTTCAGGGGTTTTTTATTATAATTCCCGTTTAAAGAAAATGCAATCCTTTTCAACGGAAACCAGCCAGTGCAGGCTGAATAACAACACCGTGACCGCGATTGCCCAGGATTCGGAAAACCGCATCTGGATCGGCAACGATCACGGGGGCATCAATATAATCAACAAAGATGATTTTTCCGTGCATTATGTCATTAATGAACCCCTGAACGAACGCAGCATTCGCGATAACACCCTGTCGGCCATTTACAAAGATAACCAGGATTTCATGTGGCTGGGGACTTACAAAAAAGGATTCAGCTATTATCATAAGGATCTGTATATTTTTGATTTTTACAAGGTGAAGCCCGATATTGTCAAGGCATTAGGGTATAATGATATCGACAACTTCGCCGAAGACAACAACGGGAATATCTGGATAGGGACCAATGGCGGAGGCCTGATTTTTTATAACCGGGAGAAAAATATATTCAGGCAATACGTTCACGATCCTGCTGATCCGGGCAGTTTGAGCGCCAATATCATCATCGGGCTGCATATTGACAGCAAGGGAAGGTTATGGGTGGGCACTTATTTAGGCGGGCTGAATTTGTTTAGGGATGGTAAATTCCTGCATTTCAGGAGCAACCCTGATGATCCGTATTCCATCACGGATGACCGGATATGGGATATCTGCGAGGATGATGACGGATACCTGTGGATAGCAACCCTGCTGGGAGGGATCAATGTTTTTGACCCGGAAAAGGGGAAAGTAATAGAATGCTTTCGGGGTTTGGAGGGCACCACCATCAAATCGAATGTGGTCTTTTCTGTTCACAGGGGGAGTAATAACACCTTGTGGTTTGCAACCGTGGACGGAGTCAGGTCTTTTAACCGTTCAACAGGAAAATTTGAATATTATTCGCATGATGATAATGATCCCCAGAGCCTGAGTAAAAATTTCGTATACGACGTGTTCGAAGATTCCAGGGGATTTATCTGGGCAGGAACTAAAGATGGGCTGAACTGGCTGGACAAAGTCACCGGGAAATTCCGGGTGTTCAAACAGGATGACGGCCTGCCCAGTAATCTGATACTTACCATTACCGAAGACAACAACAACAACCTCTGGATGAG
>Ga0105094_10002209_pt1 | contig 10177 bp, 7 predicted proteins | sample PPLLak1March2015_2_FD_87023 | JGI IMG/M metagenome (GOLD analysis project Ga0105094, IMG submission 87023) | Freshwater sediment microbial communities from Prairie Pothole Lake near Jamestown, North Dakota, USA - PPLs Lake P8 Core (3) Depth... | ecosystem: Environmental > Aquatic > Freshwater >...
ATAGTCCGGCTCTCTCAGATGAACCATGATAGCCCACGGAAGGATAATGGTTACACCTACCAAGAGGGGGATCCAAGGTAGCGTAAATAAATCCCTCCAACGCTTTTGCCAGAGCACGAACGGGACGATAGTGACGGTCGGGATCGCAAACGCGAGAAACCCCTTGGTGAGGAACCCCAATCCGCAGGCGACTCCGAAGCCAGCGAGCCATCCTAACCTCGCTTGACCCCTGCATGCCTGATTGGCGAAGTAGAAACAAACGAGCGATGCGGTGACAAACAGTGAGAATACTGCATCGAGCAAGTTTGAAACGCCAAGGACATAGACCTGTAGACTGGTCAGGAAGATGGCGGCTCCCAGCAGCGCAGAGGAGCCGAGGCGGGAACGGCGCAAGATAAAAACGACAAGCATCGCTGACAGACCCGTGGTCAAGGCAGAAGGTAGGCGAACGGCGAACCGGTTCTCACCAAAGCAGAGGATGGACAAGGCGGTCACCCAGTACCCGAACACTGGTTTCTCGAAGTAGCGCAGGCCGTTGAGCCGTGGCACGATCCAATCTCCGGTTGCGAGCATTTCACGGGGGATTTCCGCGTAGCGCGTCTCATCCGGTATATAAAGCGGGCGAAGCGGCAGTGGCGCAACGTAAAGCAATAAGTACGCTGCCAGCACAACGCGGCCGAAAGCGGTTGCCGATCCGACTTTTATAAAATCTCCTCCTGGAACTCCAACCCTGGGATAAACCTCCCGTATTTGTAAGTCCGTAGTTTCAAAACACTATTTTATTGATCAAAATCGCAATGTGGAGGTGGAATGATTTCATTGGGGACCCAGTGGCATTGATTGACAGGTAGAAAATTAAGCCCACCCTTTATTCGTGATGTTGTCACCTTGGCCGTAGAAAATAGAAGAATGCCGTTTCAATTGAGTACTAAATGAAGACACCTGAAATCTTCGAACTTCCACTCATCCTATGTCCCCCTCTCAATCCAATGGGAAACCCTTTCTTGCTGAGGTGTAAGGTATTTGAATATAATCGAAGACCGTGGTCTTGACAAACTTTTGCACGAGCCTGCTTACATTGAAGCCAATCCCTACATACATGTGGCGTCGGCGATCATCCGAGCGGCCTACCTCGTAATCCTTGTAACCGCGAGCGTAATAGCCCACATGAAACTCCAAATATCGCAGATAAGGATTCTTGACGAAATTAAATCCATCGGCTTTGAGGGCTATGAGAAACCTCTGTCTTTCATAATTAGTGGAGAATCCGAAATCACGGGAATTAAATTCTGGTGTGTACTCCATTCTGAAATCAATCTTCCTTGCCGCACTCGGGTACTTTCCCCAAATATAGCCGACCCCAGACCCCACAATATTCATGATCATATCCTCATAAGAAAACCCTTGTGAACTGAAACCATCGGCTACCTCCATGAATGTTTGTACGCCAAGGTCGGACAGCGCCCCATATAAATTCGCTTCCTTCTCTGTATATCCCCATTTACGATAGACGTACGAATAAAGGTGACTCAATGCATAGGAGGACCAGAAATGACCCACCTTGTCTGCCCCTCCATACTTGGTCTCACGTTGAAACCACCGCTCGTTTTCAAAATGGAAGCCATCCTTTCCGTAGTCCCATTGCGAAAGCCCATACATAAAAATCACCGCCATCGACCCAGCATTCAACAGCAGTGTCTTCTGTCCACGAGTTGGAAACTCCTTTTTCTCTGGTGGAATCTTCCGTTCAGAAGTAAGAGACTCCTCTTCCTCTGATGCAATCTTCTGTTCAGGAGTAAGACACTCCTTTCCCTCTGATGGAATCATTTGTTCAGGAATGAGAACCTCATCATTCTCTGATTGAGAAAACCCATCTGGTTGGGCCCACGAGGAACTTGTAAGGAAAAAACATAGAAAGGTGAGAAAAATTATCTTCAAAAACAATCTGATTAAAAACCGGTCCATATCCAATCGTGCCTCCGTTGTATTTTCAACCACCAGCCCTATTCCTGAAGATCTCCACACCGAACCGACCCATGCTTCTGGAGGTTTAATTTTGCGGCAAATCTCATGTCTCCACAAGCCATATAATCATCCTCCGCTTATCGTCGTTTTGTTACCCACCACAAAGAATGTCTTCAGAAGGAAACCCGGTCCGAACATAATTAATGCCCAAACCACGGCGATATGAACTCCTTCAGAACATAAGGCAACAACAAGAGTGGGCAGTGAATTTCAGCAACAACTGAAGTCAAAAAATATCTATTGATCAGGTCTACATTTCTGAATCGAATGGTCCGGGGCAGCCACCGGGGAACTTCTGCCAGGTACCTTTGATAGGACTCCCCGCACTTTTCCAAAAGATGGTCTTCCTCATAACGAACAACAAGGGAATAGATGCTGAAACAGTAAAAAAGAGTAATGGGACCCAACCATAGGAGTTCAGAAGTGACAATCGCCCCCAGGCACATGAGCATATTTCCGATATAGATCGGATTTCTTATGAACGAGTAAGGGCCTGTCGTGGTCAAACATTTCTTAACCTTCAAGCGATAGTGTAGATGCTGCTGTGACCAGATCCGAAGGACCAGTCCGAGAAAGAACACTGACCCTCCTAAGGGCCAGATCAGCCAGTCTACTTCTGTCTCATAGACAAAGGAAAAAAGTCCAATCATGAGGGGCAGGCTGACGAGAAAACCTCTAAGACGGTAAGCAATCTGAGTGAACGGCATATCTTCCTTTTACTCCTTCTCTTTAGAAATATTTGAGCCTCTGCAGGCCAAAACGACTCCCCTTTTTGCGGGGAATCTCCTGATGAAAGGTTTCGGAACGGGTAGATTATAAACGGGCAGGATTAACTGGAGATGAACTGAAAATGAAGATTTCTTAATCTCTCCTTGAGGACAGGAAGAAATATCTGGATAGAAACTTAGACTTTTTGAAGGGGTAAAGAAACAGTAAAAGTAGAACCTCGGTTCAATTCGCTTTCAACTTCAATCTTCCCGCGGTGTACATGGACGATCCATTCCGCAATGCTCAATCCCAGGCCCACGCCACCGCTCTCTTGTGAACGGGATTTATCGACCCGATAAAACCGTTTGAAGATCTTTTCTTGTTCTCCTTGGGGGATTCCAATACCTGTATCCCTGACTTGAACGACACCATTTTCCCCATCCTTTTCAACCGTAATTCGGATGGAGCCTTCCGGAGTATATTTGATGGCATTGTCAATCAGATTGGTGAAAAGTTGTTGAAGGCGAACCTTATCCCCAATGATCGTAACCTCTTGAACCCTACCCATTTGCAGATCGACCCCCTTCTGCTCAGCCAGGATCTTGAAAAGATTTCCGATGTCCTGAACCAAGAGGTCTAACCGGAGGGAGGCCATTTTCAGCTCCACTTGGGACGAGTCAAATTTGGAAAGGAGGATCAAATCATTGATCATCCGGTTAAGCTGGTCAAACCGCTCGATGAAATAGGCCAACCCTTCCTGATATTCTTCAAGCGGTCTTTTTTTCGAAAGAAGAACCTCCGCCTCTCCTCTCAGTGCACAGATCGGGGTCTTTAACTCATGGGAGGCATCCGCAGTAAATTCAGCGATTCGCTTAAAAGAATTCTCCAGTCTTGCGATCATCTCATTGATAGTCCGGATAAGGTGATCCATCTCGTCATCCGTCCCTCTTGTGGCCAACCTTTCGTCCAAATTGTTCGATGTAATGCTTCGGGTCTTTGAAGCGATATAACCGATGGGTGCAAGGGATTTTCTGGCCAAAACCCACCCTCCTAATGAACCCAACACCAATATAATAGGAAAAGCAGTCAAGAGATTCCCTTTGAAATGGGACAAACTTTTTCTTACAAAACGGGTGTGTGTAGCAACTTGAATCACGTAAGTCAGTCTCCCTTCTTTGTACATGGGGAAGCGGATCATGCGGAAGGTTCTCCTCCTCCCAGGGGGACGAATCTCTTCCCAACTTTCATCCCCCTCCTTAACCTTTGGCGTCGCTTCATCACGAGGACTGTAATGAATCTCATTAAAGTTTTTTGAGATATATAACAACGAACCATCTGCCTTTAATACCCTGAAATATATTGGGTAAAAAGTCCTAACGGTTACTCGGCTCTCGCAATCCCTGATAATCCCAATTTCCTTTAGATCCTGAGACAAAATTTCGGACAATTCATCCGCTTCGTCACGAAGGATTCTATCGACCTCTTTAATGAGCTGATGCTTAAGGCGCAAATAGAGGAACCCAAATATAATAAGAACAGAAATGAAGAAAGTAAGAATATACCACAGGGTCATCTTTACGTCAGTTCGTCGATAAAATTTAGTCCCGTTCTTCAAGGACATATCCTACTCCTTTAACCGTATGGAGAAGTTTGGGCTCAAAATTCTTATCGATCTTATTGCGCAGATGGGAGACGTGGACATCAATAATGTTAGTTGCGGAATCAAAATGGTAATCCCATATGTTTTCAGAAATCATCGTTCGGGTGATAATCTGACCTAGATGCCTCATGAAATACTCAAGGAGCGCATATTCTTTGGGGGTCAATTCAATCTTTGCCTTATCTCGATAAACTCGATGTCCATCGACCTCTAAAATAAGATTGGCGATTTGGATTCTTGAGAGCGTGCTGCCCCCTTTTCCTCTTCGGAGGATGGCCCGTATTCTAGCCAAGAGTTCATTGAAAGAAAAAGGCTTGCTGATGTAGTCATCTGCTCCCAAATTTAAGCCTTGAACAATATCCCTCTCAGCATCCTTTACCGTGAGGCATACAACAGGGGTTTGAACTCCTATTCCTCTTACCCTTTTCAGAATCTCTAACCCGTCCATTTTCGGAAGCATAATGTCGAGGATGATAAGCTCGTAGTTCCTATGGGTCGCTAAGAATAATCCGTCTTCTCCGTCAAAAGCTACATCGACGGAGAAAGAGTTTTCTAGCAGCCCCTTTTTGACAAATCGGGCGATGCCTTTATCGTCTTCAACCAATAGAATTTTCATCAGCAATAACCTATGTACGCTTGTCCTTCAACAATGGTCTAAACCCGATACAATGAAGAATACCTCTGCTCAGCTCTTGCGACACCCGTTTGGATCGCTGCTTCCTTCACGCTGGAGGATACCTTTTCCGGAACTTTCCGGTTCAGCACGCTTGGAATGATATAGTCTTCGCTCAATTCATTCTCTGCAACGATGGACGCAATAGCCTTGGCTGCCGCAAAGAGCATCTCTTCATTGATCTCTCGGGCGTTGCAGTCTAGGACCCCTCTGAAGAGGCCGGGAAAACAAAGCACGTTATTGATCTGATTTGGATAATCAGATCTTCCCGTTGCTATGACTCGGGCATATCGTGCCCCTTCCTCCGGCATGATCTCAGGAACGGGATTGGCCATGGCGAAGACGATCGAATTTTTACTCATCTTTTTAATATCTCTCGAATGGATCACCCCGGGTTGGGAGAGGCCGATGAAGACATCTGCCCCCTTCACCGCCAAGGATAGGGATCCCCGGAGGCCCTCGGGATTGGTCTGTTCGGCAATTTGCTTCTTCACAGGGTTCATATTCTCTTTTCTATCCTTGAAAACAATCCCACTCCGGTCACACCCTATGATCTGTTTCACACCCACGGAGAGCATCAGTCGAATCGAGGCGATTCCAGCAGCTCCCAGGCCACTGACAACGACACGAATGTTACCGAACCCCTTCCCCACGATCTTTAACGCATTGAATAATCCTGCCAGTATGACGACCGCAGTCCCATGTTGATCATCATGAAAAACAGGTATATCCAATTCCTTTTTCAGTCGGCTTTCAATCTCAAAACAACGGGGAGAAGAAATGTCCTCAAGGTTGATCCCACCGAACCCGGGAGAAATCCATTTCACCGCGGAGACGATTTCTTCTGGATCCTTTGTATTCAAACAGATAGGAAACGCATTGACGTCACCGAACTCCTTAAAGAGCATCGCTTTTCCTTCCATCACCGGTAAAGCAGCCTGTGGCCCGATATCTCCCAGACCAAGAACGGCGGTTCCATCCGTGACAATGGCAATGGTATTTTTCTTAATGGTGAGGTCGTAAGCCTTCTCTCGATCTTCATGAATCGCCATACAGATCCTTGCCACACCAGGAGTGTATACCATGGAAAGCTCCTCGCGAGTATTAAGAGAAATTTTATTTTTCACCTCGATCTTGCCTCCCTGGTGAATCCTGAAAGTTCGGTCGGTCACGTTTAGGACACGTACTCCCCTCACCTTCTTCACTTCTTCGACAACCCTCTGGCCTGTCTCGACATCCGATACATCCACGGCGACATCCCGGATAACGGTTCCCTTCCCAAATCCTACAATATCGATCGCACCTATGTCTCCTCCTGCCTTGCCAATGGCCAAGGTTACTTTGCCCAGCATTCCAGGTTTTGAAAGGATCTCGAGCCGAATGAGGATACTGTAGCCTGGACTCGGTGTTGTGATCATATCCAACCTCCTCCAACTTTCATGGTACCTTATTTTAACAAATTGGACCTTCCTTTAGAAAGACTCTTTTGTTCTTTAAGATGACACCCACATGAAGAGAGGCACTCTCTTGAGTCTCCTCCACGAACTGAAATGATCTATTTTGCGATCGAGGACCGGTGTTTCACTTGGGGCCAGCTTCCTCCGGCGGCTTTATCGCTCGAAAGCTGCGATACAACAAAAGGTCATAAATGATTTTTAATCCTCCCGAAAGAATGAAAGGCATGCTCATGAGCGCCGTATTTGCGAGCAACGGTCCGGCGATGATAGGAGAAAGGGACGATCCCGTTGTCCGGGCAATACCGGTGATTCCTGCAGCGGCCGAGCGTTCATCCGGATCTACGACAGCCATGGTGTAGGACTGGCGAGTGGGTACGTCCATCTGTGAGATGCTGAAACGCATTAACAGGACGGCGATTGCCAGCGGAAGGTTCGGCATGAACGGCACTAATATTAAGAGGATATTCGATGGGATATGGGTGAAGACCATGGTCCTGATCAACCCTATTTTTGATGCGATTCGGGCAGCGGTCAGGGCTGAGATCCCAGCAAGAACATTGGCTCCGAAAAAAATGCTGCCAAGTAACGCGGGTTGTACTTTGAAACGGACATGAAACCAATAGGCTAAAATACTTTGTAAAACGAACCCTCCTGCAAATGCATCGAGTGAGAAGAGTGCAGAGAGCCTTAAGACAACGTTTCTTGACCGATGCAATCCCAGAAAACCTCCCGATTTTGGGGGAGAACCGGGAGCCCCGGTCTTTTGAGGAATTTCGACCGATGGAGAAAGTTGAGTGAACAACAACCCAAGAATCAGACCGAAGGCAGCATAGCCAACGACGATTACCCGATAGCTCCCGATCGGGTTCATCCCAAAGTTCATTAAACCTTGTACCAATACTCCCCCGGCCAGAGATCCGAGCGCAGTGGTGAACGAACCCACCAGGTTGTACCAGGCAAAGGTACGAGTGCGCTCCCCATTTGGCACAATCTGCGACAGCGCTGCTTGCTCGATGGAGAGGAACGGACCGACTTCATAGCCGCTTGGGCTGATCACACCGATCGTAGCGGCAATGAGAAGGAGCACAAAATCTCGCGTGAGTGCGAAGAGGACGCCAGCGAAAACCATCAGGCAGGCACCCACGACCAGCATTCGTCGCCTGCCTATGCGATCAGCATTCGTCGTGATCCATAAAGAGATCGCCGTATCACCGATGAGCGTCAGGGTCAAAAGGAGACCGATCGCGGTTTCGCTCAAACCGGCCTGGGCAAGATAGAGCACCAAGATGACTGAGAGAAACCCATAGGCAAACAGTCGCGCAATACGGGTCGTAAAAAGGATGCTTCCGTCTCTCGTCAATACTTTTGAGATACGGGGCCGAGAAGGGACATAGCCATTCCTGCGGTTACCTTGAGCCTCTTTCATCCGTCCTCTTTCTGCTCGTCGCCCTTCCAGTACAAACGCGTTAAATCTGATCAGATTTAACGAAATCGCCCCCTCACCCTCCCCTCTCCCCGCTGGGGAGAGGGATGGGGTGAGGGGGCCCTCATGCCAAGAAAATAACTGCGTTTGTATTTGACTCCATTCTACCAAACATCAAACGAAATTTATAGAGTTCTTAGCGAAGCGTAAACCTGAAACAAAATGGTTGAAAAATATCCTGCTCTTTCTTAAGATTGGGAGGGTATGAAAAAGAAGGACCTCCTATTAAGCCTCCTCTCCGGGGTGCTCCTCATCCTTTCTTTTCCAAATTTCGATCTTGAGTTTTTGGCCTGGGTTGCCTTTGTCCCTCTGCTCTATGCAATCCATGGGAAAACCCCCCTCCATGCCTTCACCCTGGGATTCCTGACCGGATTGATTTCCTATCTTGGAATCCTCTACTGGATCATCGTTGCCGTCCATACGTATGGCAATATCCCTTTATTATTGAGTGGCTTCATTCTTTTACTCCTGGTCGGTTATTTAAGCCTATTCACAGGTGTCTTTGGATTCCTAACACGGGTGGTTCCATTGTCCTCGGGAATTCAAACCATCCTTTTCCTTCCGATCCTGTGGACCGCTCTTGAATATCTTCGCTCTTTTCTTTTAACGGGTTTCCCATGGGCCAATTTGGGCTATTCCCAGTACCTCAACCTCCCTTTTATCCAGATGGCAGATATCACCGGTCCCTATGGCCTTTCATTCGTTATTCTTCTGGTCAATACCACTCTCTTCTGGGTCTTGCGCCAATGGATCAACAAAACCTTTCCCGTCCGAGAGGTGGTCGTCACCCTTCTCGTCCTTTTGAGCTCAATGATCTATGGATATGTGAAGATGGGGACGATCGATCGACAAATGCTTCAGCAGCCTTCTCTCAAGGTGGCATTGACTCAAGGCAATATCGATCAATCCATTAAATGGGACGAGTCCTTTCAGAAGGAAACATTGAAAATTTATGAGAGACTCTCTTTGAAGGTGGCGGAGCAACATCCTGACCTCATCATTTGGCCAGAGACAGCCACCCCGTTCTTCTTCCAGCAGGCCAAAGAATATCAACCCATGGTCCTCGAAATTCCAAACAAGACGAATGCCTTCCTCCTCTTTGGAAGTCCCTCCTTCAAAGTAGAGAGAGGAAAGGTTAACCACTATAACAGCGCGTACCTGGCTTCTCCTTCTAAGGAGGTCATCGGAAGGTACGACAAAATCCACCTGGTTCCTTATGGAGAGTATGTGCCCCTCGGAGAAATTCTTCCACTGGGATCTTTGGGGGAGGGAATCGGGGATTTTAAATCTGGAAAAGTGATCTATAACTTCCCCCTTCCCCAGGGGAAGTTTGGAGTGCTCATCTGCTTTGAGATCATCTTTCCAGACCTCTGCCGAAGATTTGTCAAAAGTGGAGCGAATTTCTTGGTCACCATCACAAATGATGCCTGGTTCGGCAGAACTTCAGCCCCTCATCAACATTTCACCATCGCTGTATTCAGGGCGATCGAGAACCGGGTCTTCATCGCCAGGGCTGCCAATACAGGAATCACTGGTTTTATCGATCCGAGAGGGAAGATCATAAAAAAGGGAGAGATCTTTGCAGAAGAGGCGATGAGCGAAACGATCCGCCTGTCAAAGAAGAAGACCTTTTACACCCTATACGGCGATGTCTTCGCATGGGTCTGTTCAGGTTTGTCGCTTCTATTACTGGGATATACGCTTAGCCAAAAGCAAACTGGAAGATGAAAACCTTCAACCTTATCATAGCCATTTTTCTTCTCCGCCTGCGATGAATGAAATGGAGGTTCCAATGAACTATTTGATGACGAATAAGGCACAGGTCCTTTCACGAAAGGAATCTTTCGAAGTCCTCATCAATTTTGATGTCATCTTTATAGGTGAAATTCATGACTCCCGTTTTGCTCATGAAGCAGAACTCACTCTCCTCACCGGACTCTCGCAACGGGATCCGAATTTGGTGCTTGCCCTTGAGATGTTTGAACGCGATGTTCAGGACATCTTGGATGATTACCTGAGGGGGGGTATTTCTGAGGATAAATTTCTTGAGGTCTCCCGCCCCTGGCCCAACTATCAGGATGATTATCGCCCTCTCATTGAGTTAGCAAAGAAAAAAGGGATCCCTGTCATTGCAGCCAATGTGCCGCGGCGGGCTGCTGCTGCAGTAGCGA
>Ga0105094_10002214_pt1 | contig 10168 bp, 17 predicted proteins | sample PPLLak1March2015_2_FD_87023 | JGI IMG/M metagenome (GOLD analysis project Ga0105094, IMG submission 87023) | Freshwater sediment microbial communities from Prairie Pothole Lake near Jamestown, North Dakota, USA - PPLs Lake P8 Core (3) Depth... | ecosystem: Environmental > Aquatic > Freshwater >...
CGCAGAAGACGCCCAAGTTCCCGGCGCGTAAACGCAACCGCTGCAAGATATGCGGGCGGCCCCGCGCCTACATACGCAAGTTCGGCATCTGCCGGATCTGTTTCCGCCACCTGGCGCTGGATGCGCAGCTCCCGGGGGTAAGAAAATCAAGCTGGTAAGGTAAGAAAGAAATGACAGGTATAATCGTCACCGACCCGATCGCCGATATGTTGACCCGGATACGCAACGCCCTGATGGTCAGGCATGACAGCGTCCTCGTACCGGCGTCCCGGATAAAGCTGGCTATCGCCAAGATCCTCAAGGAGGAAGGCTTTATCAGCAATTACGAGGTGGTGGGCAAGCCGCACCGGACCATCAAGATACAGCTCCGGTACATGGAAGACAACAAGCCGGCCATCTCCGGGTTGCGGCGCATCAGCAAGCCGGGCCTGAGGATATACGCCTCGAAGAAGGAAATCCCGCGCGTCTACGGCGGGCTGGGAATATCGATACTTTCCACGTCCACCGGCCTCAAGACCGGGCAGCAGGCCTGGAAACAGGGGGGCGGCGGCGAAATATTATGCTTTGTTTGGTAGGAATTAGCCATGTCCAGAATAGGTAAAATGCCAATAGCCGTGCCGTCCGGGGTGACGGTAAATATCAAGGACCGCGACATTACCGTCAAGGGTCCCAAGGGCGAGCTCAGCCGCACCATGCCCGCGGAGATGCTGGTGCGGATGGAGGACGGCAAGCTGACCGTGGCCCGTCCCAGCGACAGCCAGAGGCACCGCGCCTTCCACGGCCTGACGCGGACGCTGCTGGCCAACATGGTCATAGGGGTGTCCAAGGGCTTTGAGAAGACCCTGGAAATAGTGGGGGTGGGTTACCGCGCCGAGAAGGCCGGCGACAAGGTCAACATCCGCGTGGGGTTTTCACACATCGCGGAGGTCAAGCCCCTGCCCGGGGTGACGTTGAACGTGGAAGGCGTCAACAAGATAAAGGTCAGCGGCATAAACAAAGAGGTGGTGGGGGAGATGGCGGCGAACATCCGGGCGATCAAACCGCCCGACCATTATAAAGGCAAGGGCATCAGATACGCCGGCGAGGTCGTCCGGCTCAAGCCGGGCAAAGCCGGTAAAGTAGTCGGCAGGAAGGCAGCATGAGCAAGTCCACTTCCATAGAAGGGCGCGACAGGAGACACCGGCGCGTCAGGGAAAAGGTGAGCGGCACCACGGAGAGGCCGCGGTTGTGTGTTTTCCGCAGCCTGAACCATATCTACGCGCAGGTGATCGACGACGCGCGCGGGCACACGCTGGTCACCGCCTCGACGCTGGACACGGAGATCTCCGGCGACTCCAAGGGTAAAAAGAAGACGGGCAAAGCGGAGATGGTCGGCACGCTGCTGGCCAAACGCGCGATAGAGAAAGGCGTTCAACAGGTGGCCTTCGACCGCGGCGGCTCAAGGTATCACGGCCGCGTCAAGGCGCTGGCGGAAGCCGCCCGCAAGGGCGGGCTCAAGTTCTAAGAAGGGCATGGCGAGGACTGATGAAGCAACCACTGAGCAGAATTGACCCGGTCGATCTGAACCTGAATGACAAGCTCATTACCGTGAACCGCGTCGCCAAGGTGATGAAGGGCGGCAAGCGGCTGCGCTTCAGCGCCCTGGTGGTCACCGGCGACGGCGCGGGTCACGTGGGGGTGGGGACGGGTAAAGCCAACGAGGTCCCCACGGCGATAAGCAAGGGCGGCGCGCAAGCCCGCAAGTATTTGATCAAGGTGCCTTTAGCCGGCAGCACCATCCCGCACCAGATCACGGTCAGCTTCGGCGCGGCCACGGTTCTGCTGAAACCGGCCATGCCGGGCACTGGTGTCATCGCCGGCGGCAGCGTCAGGGCGGTGCTGGAGGCCTGCGGCGTAAAAGATATTCTAACGAAGTCGCTGGGCACGGCCAACGCCATCAACGTGGCCAAGGCGACGATCAAAGCCCTCAGCCAGCTAAAGATACCGCAGGACGTCATCGCCAAGCGGCGGGGGACGGCGGTCACTACCGGGGAGGCAGCGGTAAAGTGAGCAAGCTGCGCATTACCTGGGTTAAAAGTGGCATCGGCTACGAGAAGAGACAGCGGGAGACCCTGCGATCGTTGGGATTTCACCGCCTCAACCAGAGCGTCGTCCACGAGGACACGAACTCGGTGAGAGGCATGATCAACAAGGTCAGACACCTCGTCAGAGTGGAGGAAGAGATTGGTCAGACAGGATAATATCGCCCCGGCGCCCGGCGCGAGGCACGCCGCCAAGCGGGTAGGCCGCGGCAACGGCAGCGGGCACGGCACCTATTCCGGGCGGGGCTGTAAGGGACAGAAAGCGCGGACGGGCAATAACAAGGTACGCCCCGGCTTCGAGGGCGGGCAATTGCCCCTCATCAAGCGCCTCCCGCGGAAGCGCGGCTTCACCAACATCTTCCGGACGGAGTACTGCCCCGTCAGCGCCGGCGCGCTTAACGTCTTCGAGGCCGGCAGCGAAGTGACCCCGGAGGCCATGCTGGCCGCCGGCATTATAAAATCGATAAATATGCCCGTTAAGGTGCTCGGCGACGGCGAAATCGACCGCGCCTTAACGGTCAAAGCCCACAAGTTTTCCGCGTCCGCCAAGGCCAAGATAGAGGCCGCCGGCGGCACCATCGAGGAGGCAGGCAATGCGGCAAAGGCCGACTAGGCCCAGGCTGCTCCAGGCCATGATGGACGCCTTCAGCCTGCCCGACCTCAGGCGGCGTCTCCTGGTCACGTTCGGCATCCTGGTAGCCTTCCGCTTCATCGCCCACATACCGCTACCGGGCGTAAACGCTACCGCGCTCGATGAGTTGTTCCAGCAAAACGCCCTGCTGGGGATGCTGAACCTCTTCAGCGGCGGTGCGATGCAGGACTTCAGCGTGGCCTCGATGGGCGTTTACCCGTATATTACGGCTTCCATCATCATCGTCCTGCTGGTGCCCATCATCCCCGCCCTGCAAAGGCTTTCGCAGGAAGGTGAAAGCGGCAAAAATAAGATCAACAATATTACCCACTGGCTGACCGTCCCGCTGGCCGGACTTTCCGGCTACGGGCAGCTGATACTGTTCCGGAATGCGGGCGTGGTCGGCAGCGCCGATGTCCTCCCGACCATCACCATCATCATTTCGCTCATCGCCGGCACCGTCTTCCTGGTCTGGCTCGGCGAGCTCATCACCGAGTACGGCATCGGCAACGGGATCTCGATCATCATCTTCGGCGGCATCGTCGCCGGCTACCCGCAACTGGTGCAGCAAGGCTTCCTGGCCAGAAGCAACGTCATCGGGCTGGTCGCCTACGTCCTCATCATGCTGGTCACCGTCATCCTCATCGTCATATTCACCGAGGCGCACCGGCGCATACCGGTGCAGTACGCCCGCAGCGTTTTCCGCGGCGGCCGCATGTACCGGCAGTCGGGCTCGACACACATACCGATGCGGGTCAACAGCGCCGGCATGATACCGCTCATCTTCGCCATGTCCGTGGTAATTTTCCCCGGCATCGTGGCGAGCTATTTCAAGACCGGGGACACCGGGTTCGCCGCGACCATCGTCAAGTGGTTCACGCCGGACACCTCTCCCGGCGGGTTTTACTGGATATTATATTTCCTGCTCTCGGTCGGCTTCACCTTCTTCTATACGATGGTCACGTACCAGCAGCAGGACCTGCCGGGCACCTTGCAGAGACAGGGCGGGTTCATCCCGGGGATACGGCCGGGCAAGAACACGGCCACCTATCTCAGCGGGGTCATCAACAGGATAACCTGGGCGGGCGCGCTGTTCCTGGCCTTCGTGGCGGTGATGCCCTTCCTGGCGCAATCGATCACCAACGTCCAGCAGATACAGATCTCCAGCCTGGGGATGTTAATCGTGGTGGGCGTGGTCCTGGACACGATGAAACAGCTGGAGGCGCAGCTGGTCATGCGGCGCTACGAAGGCTTTATCAAGTAGGGATTTGGGTGTATATTATTTTATTGGGGGCTCCGGGGGCAGGGAAAGGCACCCAGGCGGCGATGCTGGCCGGGCGGCTGAAGATAGTCCAGGTAGCCTCCGGCGACCTTTTCCGCCAGGCGCTGGAAAAAGAAACCGGGCTGGGGAAAAAGGCTAAAGCCTACATGGAAAAGGGCCAGCTGGTCCCCGACGAGATAACGATAGGGATGGTGCTGGAGAGGCTGGCGGCCCCGGATACGGCCAGGGGCGCGATTCTCGATGGCTTCCCACGGAATATCAGGCAGGCCGGGGCGCTGGACAAGGCCCTGGCGGAGCAAGGGAAAGCCGTCGCTAAAGCGATATATATAAAGGTCCCGGAAGCGGCGCTGATAAAGCGGCTGGCCGGGCGGCTGATCTGCCGCGTTTGCCAGGCGCCCTACCACGAGACGGACAGCCCGCCTAAGCAAAAAGGGACCTGCGACCGCTGCGGCGGCGAGCTCTACCAGCGCGCCGACGATAACGCGGCGACGGTAAAAAAGAGGCTGGAGGTATACTTCGCGGAGACGGCCCCGCTGATCGAGTATTATAAAAAGGCCGGCAAGCTGGCGGAAATAGACGGGGAAGGCGGAGCGGCAATAGTGAACCGCCGCATACTGGCCACCCTGAAATAAAAAAAGGCGCGATGATAAAGTTGTTTACCGCGGGAAAAATCGAGACAGGCCGGACCGAGGGCGCGGCGGGCGAAAGCCCCATGCGCTACGAAGGCATCTACGTAAAATCGGCCGACGAGATCGCCGCCATGAAACAGGCGGGAATGATCGTGGCCGCCGTGCTGGCAAAGCTGACCGAACACGTGGAGCCGGGACTAAAAACGAAAGAACTGGACGATATCGCTGTAAAAGAGCTTAAAAAGGCGGGAGCGGAGTCGTCTTTCAAAGGCTACCACGGCTACCCGGCCACGGTCTGCGTCTCGGTGAACGATGAGATCGTCCATGGCATCCCGGGCGAGCGCGCGCTACGCGAAGGGGATATCGTGTCGATAGACTTCGGGGCAATCTGGCACGGCTTTCACGGCGACGCAGCCGTGACGGTGCCCTGCGGAAAGGCCAGCCGCGAAGCGTTAAAGCTCGTCGAGGCCACCCGCGGCGCGCTGGAAAAAGCGATCAGCGCCGCCAAATCCGGCGGGAGACTGGGAGATATTTCGGCAGCGGTGGAAAATTATGCCACCTTACAGGGCTTCTCCGTGGTGCGGGAATATACCGGCCACGGCATCGGCCGGAAGATGCACGAAGACCCGCAGATACCCAACTCCACCGAGCCGCCCTACGGGCTTAAGGCCGGCACCGGCCCCCTGCTCAAGAAGGGCATGACCCTGGCGCTGGAGCCGATGCTGACAGCCGGCGGCTGGCGGACGCGCGTCGCCGGGGACAACTGGACGGTGCACACGGCCGACGGCTCGCTGGCGGCGCACTTCGAGCATACCATCGCCATCAACGGCAACGAACCGGAGGTGTTGACCAGGGGAGTCTATGACTAAAAAAGAGGCCATTGAGGTCGAGGGGACGGTCATCGAGGCGCTGCCCAATGCCATGTTCCGCGTCGAACTCCCTAACAAGCACGAGGTGCTGGCCCACATCTCGGGCAAGATACGGATGCACTACATCCGCGTCCTGCCGGGCGATAAGGTGCTCATCGAGCTATCGCCTTACGACCTCAAACGTGGTAGAATTACCTACCGGCTCAAGTAAAGGTTGAAAATATGAAAGTAAGAGCGTCAGTCAAAGTCAGATGTGAAAAATGCCGGGTGGTGCGGCGGCGGGGCGTCGTCCGCATTATCTGCACCAATCCCAAGCACAAGCAGAGGCAGGGCTAAGGAGGATTTATGCCGCGCGTTTCTGGAATAGATATACCGGTCAACAAGCAGGCCTGGGTCTCGCTGCAATATATTTACGGCATCGGGCCGGCGCTGAGCTATAAGATCCTGGACCGGGCGAAGATCGCCCCGGACATCAAGGTCAAGGACCTCACCGAAGAAGAGGTCAACAAGCTCCGTGAAATTATCGACAAACAGTACCGGGTCGAGGGTGAGCTGAGGAAAGAAATCAATTTAAACATCAAGCGCCTGGTAGAAATCGGGAGCTACCGCGGGCTCAGGCACCGCCACGGCCTGCCGGCGCGGGGACAGCGGACACGGACCAACGCCCGCACCAAGCGCGGTTCCCGCAAGACGGTGGCCGGGCGCGGCCAGAAGCGCGGCGCAACCAAGAAATAGGGCGCTGATACAATAGGAGGAGAGGGTGCCACAGAAAAAGAAGGTCAAGACCAGGAAGCGTGAACGCAAAGCCGTCCCTACCGGGCGGGCTTACGTCCAGTCCAGCTTTAATAATACGATCGTGACGCTCACCGACCCGCAGGGCAACGCTCTGGGATGGGGCAGCTCCGGGACGGCCGGGTTCAAGGGCTCGCGCAAGGGCACGCCCTACGCCGCCCAGATGGCCGCCCGCGACGCCGCCCGCAAGGCGATGGTGCACGGGCTGCGGCAGGTAGAGGTCTTTATCAAGGGGCCGGGCAGCGGCCGCGAGGCGGCGATACGCTCCCTGCAGGGCTCGGGGCTTTACATCACCGGGATCAGGGATGTCACGCCCATTCCGCATGCCGGGTGTCGCCCTCCCAAGAGGCGGCGGGTCTAATTACCACTGTCATCCTGAGGAGCGAAGCGACGAAGAATCTCAGGGTGGGGTTGTAGAACTAGAGTAAAAGGATAGAGGAATATGGCGAGATATACTGGAGCAGTTTGCAGATTATGCCGGCGTAGCGGCGAAAAGCTCTTCCTCAAGGGCGGCCGCTGTTACACGCCCAAGTGCGGCGTGGACAAGAGGCCTAAAGCGCCGGGACTGGCCGGCAGCTCGCGCCGCCGGCGCCGGTTCTCCGACCGCGCTTTACAGCTGCGCGAGAAGCAGAAGGCCCGCTACACCTACGGCACACTGGAAAGGCAGTTCAAGAAGACCTTCCGCGAGGCGGAGCGGCAGACGGGCATCACCGGTGAAAACCTGCTGGTGCTATTGGAGAGGCGGCTGGACAACGTCATCTACCGGCTGGGCTTCGCCGATTCGCGCCCCCAGGCGCGCCAGCTGGTGCGGCACGGGCACATTACCGTGAACGGGCTCAAGGCTAACATCCCGTCCTCACTGGTCAAGGAAGGCGATACCATCACCTGGCGTGAAGGCAGCCAGAGGACCGAATACTTTAAACAGCTGGCCGGGGTTATAGAATCGAAGACCGTCCTGAACTGGCTGACCCTCGACCGGACGACGCTGACCGGGCAGGTCATTTCCCTGCCCACGCCGGACCAGGTCGATGCCAGGTTCGACGGCAAAGCGGTTATCGAGTACTACTCGCGGTAATCAACAAAGGAGGTAGTTCATTGGCTGGACTATTAGTCCCTAAAATAGAAATGACCGAACAAGCGGAAAACTTCGGGCGGTTTGCGGCTGAACCACTGGAGAAGGGGTTCGGCATTACCCTGGGCAATTCTCTGCGGCGCGTCCTGCTTGGCTATCTCCCCGGGGCGGCGGTGACACAGGTGAGGATCGAAGGCGTCCAGCACGAGTTCACGGTCATCCCCAATACCAAGGAAGACGTCATGGAGTTCCTGCTCAACGTCAAGGAGCTCAGGCTCAAGGCCCTCTCCGACCGCGGTGGCATGCTGGTGCTGGAAACGGAAAAGGAAGGGCCGATACGCGCTTCGGACATCAAGGCCTCGGCCGATTTTGAGATCACCAACCCGGATCTTTGCCTGATCAACGTCACCAACCCCAAGTCGCGGCTGTATATCGAGCTGGACGTGGAGATAGGGACCGGTTTCCGGGCCGCCGAGGCGAGCGAGAACACGCCGGTCGGGACGATACCGGTGGACGCCATCTTCACGCCGATACGCAAAATCAACTATACCGTCGAACCGACGCACCTCGGGCGCGAGACCAGCCGTGAGAAGCTAACGCTGGACATCTGGACGGACGGTACCATGGCGCCGGTGGACGCGATGAGCCGGGCCGCCGAGATACTGGTCGAGCAATTCACGCCCTTCGTGGAGTACGTCAGGATCTCCCAGATGAAGGCCGAGGAGCGGCTGATCCGCCTCTCCATACCCGACGAGAAATATAATATGCCGGTCGAGCAGCTCGACCTCTCGGTGCGCACCATGAACTGCCTGCGGCGGAGCAACATCACTACCGTCGGCGAGCTCATCGCCAAGGGGCCCAAAGAGCTGATGAAGCTGCGCAACTTCGGGCAGAAGTCGTACCTGGAAATCGAGGACCGGCTCAAAACCATAGGACTTTCGCTCAACCCTAAATCCGAGACGGAAGAAGAAGCTCCGCCGGAACCGGCCGAAGCAGCCCCTGCCGAGGAAGAAGAAATCAAACCCAAGCCGAAGAGCCGGCGCAAGGCGGCCAAAGCCGCCGCGGCGGAAGAAGACAGCGAAAACGAAGAATAATTAGGGAAGCACGGAGAACCACTGATATGAGGCATAACATCGCAGGCAGAAGGCTGAGTCGGGACTCGAGCCACCGGCAGGCAATGTACCGGAACCTGGTCACCGACCTGCTGAAACACGAAAAAATAGTCACTACCGAGGCCAAGGCCAAGGAAGTGCGGGGCATGGCCGAGAAAATGATCACCCTGGGCAAGAAAAGCGGCCTGCACGCCTACCGCCAGGCGCTGACCTTCATCACCGATACCAAGGTGACCGAGAAAATATTCGCCGAGCTCGGGCCGCGTTACAAAGAAAGGCCGGGCGGCTACACGCGCATCGTCAAGCTGGAGCCGCGCCTGGGGGATAACGCCGCGATGGTCCAGCTGGAGCTGGTGAAGTGACACGCAGCGTGTCATCCCGGCGAAAGCCGGGATCCAGTTGGAGGAAAAGGGGCATTTGGCTTCGGGCGCCAGGATTATTTTAGTGGTGGAATACGACGGCACGGATTATCACGGCTCGCAGTACCAGGCGAACGCGCCGACCGTCCAGGCAGAGATAGAGAAAGCACTGAAAATGTTAACGGGAGAAGAGGCAAGGATCAAGATGGCCAGCCGTACCGACGCCGGCGTTCACGCCCGCGGTCAGGTGGCTGCGTTCGATACCGGCGCGTCCCTGTCGCCGCATGAGTTCGTCAACGGGCTGAACCATTTCCTGCCCGAAGACATCGCGGTAAAAGAGGCATTCCGCGCCGTGGCTGATTTCGATGTCCGGCGCCGGGCTGACAGCCGTGAATACTGTTATTTTGTTTTAAACAGCCCAACGCGCTCGCCGTTACGGCAGAAATATGCGTACCGTGTGGAAGGCGAGCTGAATATAGAAGACATGAACCGCGCCTGTAAAGCGCTCGTCGGCCGGCACGACTTCGCTTCGTTCGTCGCCAGCGAAGAGACCGCCAAGCAGAAACGCACCGTGCGGGACGTTTTTAAAGCGGAGGTGGTCAGGGACGGCGACATGATTATTTTTACGATGACCGCCAGCTCTTTCCTGCCCCACCAGGTGCGCAACACCGCCGGCGCCCTGATAAAAGTTGGCCAGGGCAGGATGACGGTAGAAGAATTTTACGACCTTGTGGCCACCGGGAGTCCCGGCCTGGCCGGTCCGACCGCGCCCGCCGCCGGCTTATGCCTGGAGCGGGTGAACTACCCAGTAACCTTTGAGGGAGATGCAGCATGAAGACCTATACCGCCCGACCGGCGGATATCAAGCGCAAGCGGCATATCATCGACGCCGCCGAAAAGACCCTGGGCAGGCTTTCCATCCAGATCGCCAACCTGCTCATGGGCAAGCACAAGCCGATGTACACGCCTAACCAGGACACCGGCGACTTCGTGGTCGTGATCAACGCCGCCAAAGTGCGCGTGACCGGCAAGAAGACCGAGCAGAAAGTCTATTACCGGCACTCCAACTACCCCGGCGGGTTCAAGGGCATCACGCTGGGAAAAATGATGCAGCGGTTCCCGACGCGCGCCATCGAATACGCCGTGAAGGGAATGCTCCCCCACACACGGCTGGGCGCGCAGATGTACCGCAAGCTGCAAGTGTACCCAGACGCGGCCTATCCAAATATGCCGCAGGCAAAAACAGAAAAACCAAAAAAGGCGAAGAAAGCCGAATAAGAGGATCGGGCAGATATGGACAAACAGAGTTATTTTCACGGGACAGGCCGCCGCAAGACGGCC